>Ga0181522_10000662_pt1 | contig 24090 bp, 17 predicted proteins | sample PEATcosm2014_Bin_27_FD_121103 | JGI IMG/M metagenome (GOLD analysis project Ga0181522, IMG submission 121103) | Peatland microbial communities from MTU Mesocosm Facility, Houghton, MI, USA - PEATcosm2014_Bin05_10_metaG | ecosystem: Environmental > Terrestrial > Soil > Wetlands > Peat | place...
AATGGCTCCTCAGGTAGGACTCGAACCTACAACCCTCCGGTTAACAGCCGGATGCTCTGCCATTGAGCTACTGAGGAGTGGGAGCGTGCTTGGCACGCTGCGTAATCGACAACGGAATCATATCAGAGCCAACCGAGGATTGAAAATCCGGCAATGCAGATCAATCGCAAGGCCTACTTGAAAACACCCTCATTCAGCAACTGCCAGCCGTTGGTCCTCATATGTGCGGCAATAACAATACCCCCCGCACAAAGACGCAACCGTCTGCAAGCACAATTATCTTCACGATAAGATGAAGAAGAAGCTCCAGATTGTTATTAACGAGGCGCGCAAAACTTCTTATGTGCGGCATTGTTGGAATCGTGGCACGCGACACCGAGATCCCTCCCGGCATTCTGGAGGAAGCCACGCAGTTGCTCGCACATCGCGGACCCGATGATTCGGGCACGTTGCTGCTGCGGCAATCACCTTTTCAAATTGCCTTGGGCCATCGCCGCTTGTCCATTCTCGATCTTTCACCGCTCGGTCACCAGCCTATGCACGACCCGGTCACCGGCAACTGGATCGTCTACAACGGCGAGATCTACAACTTCCGCGAACTGCGTAGAGAACTCGAAGAGGAAGGCGTAGAGTTCAAGAGTCACTGCGACACCGAAGTGATCCTGGCCGCATATCGTGAGTGGGGTGAGGCTGCGCTGACTCGTCTGAACGGCATGTTTGCTTTTGCCCTCTGGGACGCGCCCAAAAAGCAATTGTTGCTGGCGCGCGATCCGATGGGCATCAAGCCGTTGTATTACTGCCAATCCGGGCAGACTTTTGTTTTTGCTTCAGAGATTCGAGCCCTTTTGCGCACCGGACTCGTGCCGAGAAAACCTGACCCAACCGCTGTTTTGAGCTATCTCGCTTTTGGCTCCGTATACGAACCGTGGACCATGGTGGAAGGAGTGCGCGCGGTTCCGCCCGGACACCTGTTGGTGCTCGAAAACGGATCGCTACGCAGCCGCGAATACTGGAATCTGCTGCAGACCTCCTCGCCGTCCGTGTCAGAAAAGGTATCGCGCAATGGACAAAACGCGACCGACGAGCTGCCTGCAATCTTGCGCAACGCGGTCTTGTCGCACCTCGTCAGCGACGTGCCCGTAGGAGTATTTCTTTCCGGAGGAATCGATTCGAGCGCTCTCGTTGCCCTACTCAGCCAGAATGGCGTGCGCGCGAATACGTTCTCGCTTGTCTTCGAGGAAGCAGAGTTCGACGAAGGGCAATATTCACGCGAAGTAGCGCACCGCTTCGGCACCGAACATCATGAAATTCCGGTCTCGCAGCAAGAAACGCTCGGAGTTTTGCCCGAAGCTCTTGCTGCGATGGATCAGCCGACCATCGATGGCATTAACACTTATCTCGTATCCGCGAAAACAAGAGCCGCGGGAATGAAAGTCGCCCTCACGGGTCTTGGCGCCGACGAGTTGTTCGCCGGCTACTCAAATTTCCGACGTGTGCCGAGAATGGAAAACTTCGTCCGTCGATTCGGGCGACTCCCCAGTTTCGCGCGAAGGCCAGCCGCCGCTTCCGCGGCGATATTCGCCGGCAAGAGCGACCGCAATCGCAAGCTCGCTGACATGACAGCGGAGCAGGATTCAATAGTCCACCCCTACTTTCTGGCCCGCCGGTTGTTTGGCCTGGACGAATGCGAGGGGTTATTTTCTGCTGCCGTCTTCCAAGCCTCCGAGCAGTCCCTGGATGAAATGCTGCGAAAGTCTGTGGCTGAAGCTCAATCGCTGGATTCCGTGAACCGCGTCTCTTATCTCGAAGCCATCTTCTACATGCGCAACACCCTGCTCCGCGATTCCGACGTCATGAGCATGGCGCATGGCTTAGAGTTGCGTGTGCCCTTTCTCGATCGGACGCTGGTCGAAACATGCTTTCATATCCCGGGACCACGAAAGCTCGAAGGGAATTCGCCAAAGCGCCTGCTGCTAGCCAGTCTGGAGATGGGGCTACCGCAAGAGATCGTGAATCGCCCCAAGCGCGGGTTTACTCTGCCCTTCGAGCGCTGGCTGCGCGGGGAGATGAGGCCGGTGGTCGAAGATGCACTCATCAACAGCAACTGGGATCAGCCTTTCCTGAGCGCTGATGCGGTGCGAGAGGTTTGGGTCCGCTTTCTCGCCGGCAGGACCTCGTGGTCGCGGCCCTGGTCACTTTTTGTGCTGCAGCGCTGGTGTGAGCAGAATCTTTGATTAAAATGAGCGAGCAACCTGAGGTTCCCACTAGGACTCGTACTTTGATCCGTATCTCGGAATGCTTCAGACTCGTAAACAGGGTACGCCTGGCACACCGCAAGTCATGCCACAAATACGCCTTCAGGCGCTCGGCTGGCCATGGGAGTCGCTCTCCGGGCTGCTAACATAGCTGTTGTTACTGCATGGACCTGATCACAAAATCAGAGACCGAAGCGTCAAGGTCCACCGGCCCCCCACTCTTACCCATAAGCGTGATAGTTCCGGTGCGTAATGAGGCCCGCAACCTGCCGCGCTGCCTGGACTCACTCGACGCAGCAGGGGAAGTGTATGTGATCGATTCGCACAGCACGGATGACACGGCGATTGTCGCCGAGTCGCATGGCGCAAAGGTAATCCAGTTCAACTACGCAGGAGGCTGGCCCAAGAAGCGCCAGTGGGCCATGGACACGCTGGCCTTGGCGTACGACTGGGTCCTGTTGGTGGATGCAGATGAGGTCCTCACGCCAGAACTGCAGGACGAGATCCAAAAGGCGCTTCAAGACCCAGGAATCGATGGCTACTACATAGCTTTAGAGACGCATTTTCTCGGTCGAAGGCTCCGACATTGTGGAGGAAACCTTCGAAAACTGTCTCTATTTCGCAAAGGCAAAGGCCGTTTCGAATGCCGGCTTCAAGATCAGGACCCGAGCATGGCCGATATGGAAGTGCATGAGCACGTCGTCGTAAAAGGCGCGGCAAAAGAACTGACCCACCCGCTGATCCACTACAACGTCGAGTCCCTGTCGCGGTACATCCAGAAGCACAATGAATATTCGAACTGGGAAGCGCGCGTACTTATGCGCCCGGAAGGTGCCGCTGACGAAATCAGAGCCGACCTATTCGGCACCCAGGCGCAACGCCGACGATGGCTGAAGCGGAACCTCTTTCGCTTGCCCGGTTCTCCCGTTCTGCTCTTTCTATATTGGTATATTTTTCGTCTAGGGTTTTTTGATGGCGTGCCCGGCCTCGTCTACTGCGGCTTTCAAGCGGTCCAGATGTTTCACACCAAGGCAAAGATTTACGAACTGCGGCGCGGGAGGAACTGAAATATGTGCGGAATCAGCGGCGTCGTGAACTGCGGCGATGCCGCCACGCTAGCCCGCATGACCGACGTGCAAACCCACCGCGGTCCCGACGACTCCGGCCGCTGGGAGCGTTCCTTCCCCGATGGCGGCTACATCGGCCTCGGGAGCCGCCGCCTGGCGATTCTCGATCTCTCCGCCGATGGCCACATGCCGATGAGCAACGAAGATGGGTCGGTATGGATCACCTATAACGGCGAGATCTACAACTTCGCCGACTTGAGGCGCGAACTGGAAGGTAAAGGTCATCGCTTCCGCTCGCACACCGACACTGAAGCCGTAGTGCATCTCTACGAAGAATATGGCCCCGACCGCTTCAAGGACTGCCTCAATCGTCTGAACGGCATGTTCGCTCTGGCGATCTGCGACCTGCGAGGAGCATCGCCGAAATTGCTCTTGGCCCGCGATCATTTCGGAATCAAGCCGCTCTACTACTGGGAGCGCGGCGGCAAACTCGCTTTTGCATCCGAGGTGAAGGCACTGCTCGAGGTACCAGGAATCGAAGCCAGCATGAGCATGGAGGCGCTCAATCAATATCTTACCTTCCTCTGGGTTCCCGATCCGCAGACGCTGTTCGAGGGAATCCGCAAACTTCAGGCCGGTCACTACGCTCTCTGGCAAGGCGGGAAGTTCCAGATCGAACAATTCTGGGACCTGACGTTCCCTCCATCGGATCATCGCTTCGAGCGAACCGAGGCGGATCTGGCAGACGAAGTCAGAGAAAGATTCTGCGCCTCCGTAGAACGGCAGATGGTAAGCGATGTTCCGATTGGTGCCTTCCTCAGCGCGGGCCTGGATTCGTCGAGCATCGTAGCGGCGATGTCACGAAAGCAGCCCGTGCGCACCTACACGATCACGTTTCCCGAAAAGTATCGCGTCGGTGAAACGCACATCGACGACCCTGGCGTTCCCAATCGTCTCGCTCGCCAGCTCGGCTGCGAACATCATGAGATCGTGGTCGAACCCGATGTGGTCGATCTATTACCAGGGCTGACCTGGCACATGGATGAGCCAACCGCCGATCCTGCAATCATTACCGCCTATCTCGTTTGCCGCGAGGCGCGCAAAAACGCAACCGTTCTCTTGTCGGGGATCGGCGGCGACGAAATTTTCGCCGGATATCGCAAGCACGGAGCGCACGCATGGGCGGAAGAATATCGGCGAGTCCCCGGCTTCGCTCGCTCGGTCGCCGAGCAGACTCTATTGACGTTACCTTCTTTCCGCGGAACCGCAATGAAAGGGCCGGTCCGCCTGGCAAAGAAAATGGCGCGCAGCGCAGCTCTAAGCCCAGCGGAAGCCTTCATCAGGAACTGCACGTATTTCGACGCGCAGCAGAAGACAGATTTATACGCTCAGCCGCCCGCAACCAACGGCAATCCCGCGAAACAGCATCTCGCCGCATTCGACACAGTGAAACATTCCAGCTTTCTAAACCAGATGCTCTACCTGGATACCAAGATTTTTATGGCCAGTCTGAATTTGACCTACAACGATAAGATGAGCATGGCATCGTCGGTTGAGGTCCGCGTGCCTTTCCTTGATCGCGAACTGGCCGAATTCGTAGCCTGGAACGTGAGCCCAGATTCGAAGCTGAAAGGGAAATGGCGGCCGGTGACCAAGCACATCTTCCGCGAGGCCATGCGTGGAATGCTGCCAGACGAGGTCATGCGACAGCCGAAAGCGGGTTTCGCTGCCCCAGTTGATTACTGGCTGGCCCACGATTTGCGTCCCATGGTCGACGATCTTCTGTCGGAATCGCGAGTGAAGCGCCGTGGGCTGTTCCGCCCGGAAGCAGTCCGGCGCTACATCGACGAACAACGCCGAGGCGCGGAAGACTGGTCCATGCAAATCTGGCAACTGCTGACGCTCGAAATCTGGATGCAGCTTTTTCTGGACGGCGGCGCAAAGTCATTCGCTGAGCGACAGATCGGGAAGCAGCATTTGACGGTTGCGTGAAGCGACTACTTCCAATTTGTCATCCCGAGCCGAGCGAAAGAGCCGCTTCTCTGGCGCTGGCGACGACCGGTCGCAGAGGTATGCCACACACCAGATGAGATCCAACTCCAACTCCAACGCCAGTCGAAGCAGGGAAAAAGGCAAAACCCGACGCGCCTTGACTGAAGCCGCCGCCCTGTTGCTCGCTCCGCAACGTGCCATCCCTCTCGTTACCAAAATCGCCTCGGACAAATGGCGAACAACCTTCGAATCGAGACATCTCTATTCTTACGCATCAACCACCATCCCCACCGAGAACGCGCTGCGATTGCTGATCGACTGGATTCTCAACGCCCAGGGCCGGGACGGTGGTGTGGCAGCCTACTACAGTCTCTTCACTGGGTACTCGGACTCCTATCCTGAAGTAACCGGCTACATCATTCCAACCCTGTACGATTACAGCACCACAACGGGCGATCCGGTCCCGCGCAAAGCCGCTGAAAGAGCCACTCAGTGGCTGCTTTCGTTGCAAATGCCATCTGGAGCATTTCCCGCAGGACTCCACGCTCCGACGAGCGATCCTCAACCCTCCGCATTCAATACCGGCCAAATTTTGCAGGGCCTGGTTCGCGCACACCGCGAAACCCACAACGAAACCGAAAAAGCAGAAATCCTGGACCGAGCCCAACGAGCGGGCACCTGGCTGGCCCAAATCCAGCAGCCGGATGGTTCCTGGATTGGTCCCGCCGCCTATCAGGGATCTGCCCACACCTACTACAGCATGGTGTCATGGGCTCTCGCGCAATTGGCCGCCGAGTCGAACGACCCCCGGCACGCGGCGGCCGCTGATCGCAACATCGATTGGGTCCTCGGCCAAGCCAGACCGACAGGCTGGATCGACGGTATCAACCTCGAAGGCCATCCCATTTACCTGCACTTTATCGCCTACGTAATTCAGGGAACACTGGAGTGCGGCATCCTGCGCCACCGCGAAGACGCAATCCAGGTAGCGAAACGGTCGGCCTGGGTCCTATTGCGCAAGTTCGAAACGCACAAACGTCTCTTGGGGACCTACGAGCCAGACTTCACTCGGGGGCAAACGTTTTCCTGCCTCACCGGAAACGCGCAGATGTCGTGCGTCTGGCTGCGTCTCGGCGAAGTGACAGGCGATCTGCGCTACCTGAACGCAGCCCTCAAGATAAACGAGATGCTGAAAGAATCCCTCCGAACCAAAGGCCCCGAGGGACTCTCAGGCGGGGTTGCCGGATCGTATCCCATTTGGGGCGCCTATCAGCCAATGCGGTTCATTAGTTGGGGATCGAAGTTCCTCGCCGACGCGCTCATGCTCGAAGAGCGCTTGACCCGCGAGGTCGAACGAAAGTTCCTGACGAAGCTCGAGGCATCGGAATGCGCGTCGTGATCCTCTCGTCAAGTCCATACAGCGAAACCGGCTGCGCCGCAGCCGCCCGCCTCGCCGAACTCGGATTCATTCCGGCAGGCGCCCTGACGCTGCCATCCTGGGACCGTGCGACGCTGGTCCGAAAGCTCGGACAGTGGGGCCTCCGCGACTCGTATCGTTACGCCGTCGCCAAATTGTCACCCGGCAAGTTTGCCACCGAGAACCAGGTACGGAACCCATACCTCGAAACAATGCTGAAGAACAAAGATCGTGAGGGAATATTCCGGAGCTTGCGTGAGGTGGCGCGCCACTTCGAATTTCCAGTCGCAACCGTCAGCGATCAAAACTCTCCTCGCGCCGTAGGGCAACTGAACGACTGGTCGCCCGACGTAGCGATCTTCACCGGCGGAAACATCCTGCGCGACAAGTTGCTGAAAGTCCCGCGCCTGGGCATATTGAATTCACATTTGGCCCCGCTCCCCGAAATCCGCGGGATGAGCAGCCCGGAGTGGTCCCTGCTTCGAGAACTCCCCCTCAGCATAACGATCCACTTCATGGACAAGGGCATCGACACTGGCCCAATCTTGTTGCGGCGCCAATTCCGAAGAGCCGAAGAATGCAACTCGTTGGTCGACTTGCGCAACCGGATGATCGCCGAAGGAATTGATTTGATCGCGGAAGCAGTGACCGGTCTGGACCGCGGCACGATCGCGGCCGCCCCTCAAGCAGACGGGGAAAAGGATCACCAGTTTTTTGTGATGCATGATCGGTTGAAGACTCTCGCCGCGCGCCGGTTGAAAGAAGGCTTGAAACCGGTGGCGAGTGGAACTAATCCGTCGGGTGGCGGCAATGCGTAATCTGGCAACCCTCTGGCAAATAGGACGAACCTTCGGATTGCGCGACGGTCTGCTGCGCTTGGAATACGAAGCACAGCGCGCCAGCGGTTCCATGTCGCGTCGCATGCAATCGGTCGGCGGTTGGGAATCCTGGGATCTGAAACGCATCGCGCCCAATACTTCGCCGCAAGATTTTCTTAGCATCCGGCGTCAGGGCAACCACCCGTTCTTCTTTTCGAACCCCCGCAATCTGGCCGGTGAGCTGAAAAAGGTTCTTGGAACGAAAGGCGAAGACTCAATCGTTCCGGAGGCAAACCAGATCCTCGAAGGCACTCTGCCTTTCTTCGGAGGCCTGAAATTCGACTGCGGTTTTCCTCCTAAATGGTTTGAGAATCCGATCACAAAACAGCGCGTTTCGCCCGACCGCCCATGGACAAAGATGAGGTTCGCATCTGACGACTACGGCGATTTAAAGTTCATTCTGGAGCCGTCCAGATTTCTCTTCATCTATCCGCTAGCCCGTGCGTATGCCATCACCGGTGACGAGCGTTTTCCCGAAGCCTTCTGGACTGCGATTGAAAGCTGGTACGCCAACAGTCCGCCAATGTCCGGCCCTCTCTGGATATGCGGACAGGAATCATCCCTGAGAATCATGGCCTGGTCGTTCGCGCTGCATGCCTTTCTGCAATCGCCAGGTACCACGCCACAACGGGTGGCGCTGCTTTTACAGATGATCGCCGCCCATGCCTGGCGCACCATGCAGACCGTTGGCTATGCAAGATCGCAGCGCAGCAACCATCTGGTCAGCGAAGCCGTAGGGTTGTGGACAGCCGGAACTCTCCATCCAGAACTTAGCGACGCAAAGACGTGGCAAAAACAAGGTGCCGACCTTCTGCGGGAAGCTGTCATTGATCAGATCACGACCGAGGGCGTTTACCTGCAGGACTCATTCAACTATCAACGGATGGTTCTTCAACAATTGCTCTGGACCCTTCGCCTGGCGAAAATTTACAAAATCGAACTCGACCCGAAAATTCGGGCGCGCACCGCAACCGCCTTCGAGTTTATCGGTCGATTCGTCGACTCAAAGTCCGGACGCGCGCCGAATCATGGCTCGAACGACGGAAGCTACATTCTTCCGCTGGCGGTGTGCGACTACGGCGATTTTCGGCCGCTGTTGCGGATGGGAAGCTGCATTCTGGATCATCCGATCCTGCTCCAACGAGAGCCCTCGGATGAGGCCGCGCTATGGCTATGCGGCAAAGCCGCGAACTCCGGGCCCCAACCTGATGTCGAGCCGGTGTCTCATCCGAGCTTTCATAGGGTGGGTGGGGCGTCGGGGTCGCCGTCGCCCGATCTGACCGGCTATCACCGCATCGGCACCCGAAACTCCTGGGCGATGGTGCGAGCGGGCCGTTACAAGCGGCGTCCATTTCAAGCCGACCAACTGCATGTAGACCTCTGGTGGCACGGCCTCAACCTTGCGCGCGATCCGGGAACTTATCTCTACAATGGCGACCCGCCGTGGAACAACGGTCTGGCGGGAACCGCTGTGCACAACACAGTTATGGTGGACGGCCGCGACCAGATGCGACGCGCTGGCCGTTTTCTCTGGCTCGATTGGGCCCAGGCATCCGGCAGATCCTTCTCCGCCAACGAAGCTGGCTTCCCGAACCGTTTCGCGGGCGAGCACGGTGGTTACCGCCACCTCGGGGTGAATCATCGGCGGACCGTTCGGGCCGTCACCGAAGACGCGTGGATCATCGTAGATGATCTCTCAGGGGAGCGCGAGCACGAGTTGCGCCTGCACTGGCTCGTGCCAGATTTGCCCTTCGAGGCGATCACGGACTCACCGTTTTGCACAGCATTCTCGTCAGAAAAAACCCGATTTCGGTGGAATATTTTCGCGAGCGCTCCCGGAAACCCCGCCATCGTTCGCGGGGGAAAGCTTCTGGCAGGGAATTTCGGAGACGAACGTTTGCTCGGCTGGGAATCACCTACCTACGGCGAGTTGTGTCCGGCAATTTCTCTCGTTTACATCGTTCAAGCCCCCTTGCCGGTACGAATCGTCACTGCGATATTGGCGGATGATGCAGTCCAGGTCCGAGAGGGCGCAGGTCAATTGCTCTTGTCATGCGATACGGCCGAAATCTATCGGGTCAGCATGTCGCCTTTGGCGCCTTTCCGAACCCGGAAGCCTGGGGTCTAACCATCGTACAATTGCGGATGTTGTTATTCTCGCGAGCGGAGCGATGGCCGTCCGAGGCCCTCGAAAGACGAAGACGGCTGCACTCGAACATCCTATGAAACAGGTTCTCCAACAGGTGACGGGCGGCGAGATCGAAGTAGTTGACGTGCCCGCTCCGAAGTTGCTGGCCGGTTGCGTCCTGGTCCGTACTGCCGCCTCTCTCGTTTCCGTAGGCACCGAGCGAGCCTCTTCCGAATTTGCCCGCAAGAATTTGCTGCGAAAGGCGAGGATGCGCCCGGACCTGGTACGCGAGGTCTGGAACAAAGTTCGCCGGGATGGTGTCGTCTCAACCGTCTCCGCAGTCCGCAGCCGTATGGATCAGCCGAGCGCGCCCGGATACAGCAGCGCCGGAATCGTGGTCGCCGCAGGGGAAGGCGTCACGGACATCCGCCCGGGCGATCGTGTAGCCTGCGCCGGAGCGGGACATGCCGTGCATGCCGAATTCGCCTGCATCCCACGCTTGCTCGTGGCGCGGATCCCCGCTACCGCCGAAGTCAGCCTTGATCAGGCCGCCGCAACCACGGTAGGAGCGGTAGCCTTGCATGGCGTGCGCATTGCGGACGTGAAGCTCGGCGACATCGTCGCCGTGATCGGCCTCGGCCTCCTCGGGCAGCTAACCGTGCAGATTCTCAAGGCCGCAGGTTGCCGGGTCGTCGGAATGGACATCGATCCCGGACGAGTCGACCTGGCATCACGCATGGGTGCCGACGCTGCCAGCACGTCATCCTCTGATTTTCGAGACCTGTGCATGCAACACTCCGCCGGTCGGGGCGCGGATGCAGTCCTGATTACGGCGCAGACCCCGAGCAGCGATCCGGTGAATCTGTCGGCCGAAGTGGCTCGTGACCGCGCCATCATCACGGCGGTTGGCACCGTGGGCACGGAACTCGATCGTAGGACGTTCTACGAGAAGGAGCTCGACTTCCGGGTCTCCCGCTCTTATGGGCCCGGCCGTTATGATGCAGCCTACGAACAGAAAGGAATCGACTATCCCATAGGCTATGTGCGCTGGACGGAAACTCGAAACATGGATGCATTTCTCCAGTTGCTGGCCCATCGTAAAGTGGATGTCGGCGCGTTAATCACCCATAGATTTCCAATCGAACGAGCACAATCGGCGTACGACCTCATTCTCGGCAAGTCTCAAGAAAAATTTCTTGGAGTCCTGATCACTTACCCGGAACATGCCGAGGAAGCGCGCCGCATACACATGGTCCGGGAAGCGGGGGAAAAGGAAAAGGACAAGGAAAAGGACAAGACGGCCGCGGCTGGAGCGGCACCGTCAGTTGCCATCGGAGTTCTAGGCGCGGGCTCATTCGCAACCAGCACGTTACTGCCGGCAATCAAAAAAATGGGTGGTTCAACGCTCGTTGGCATCTGCGCCGCTAACGGCTCTCACGCCCGTCGCAGCGCAAAAAAGTTCGGATTTCGCTACGCTGCTACGGATGAAGACAGCATGATCGCCGATCCAGCGATCAACACCATAGTCGTCGCCACCCGTCATCATCTGCATTCGCGACAAGTGGTGGCGGCATTAAAGTCCGGCAAGCATGTCTTCTGCGAAAAGCCACTGTGCCTCAATGAAGATGAATTGCGCGAAATCGTGAGCGCGCGCGACGAAGCGCCTGGCAGACCGCTCCTGATGGTTGGTTTTAACCGCAGATTTGCTCCGCTGGCGATTAAGCTCAAGAATTTTCTCAGTCGTATTCATGAGCCGGTGGCGCTCTATTACCGGGTGAATGCCGGTTTCATTCCCGTCGATCATTGGCTAAACGATCCGGAACAAGGCGGTGGTCGCGTAATCGGAGAAGTCTGTCATTTCGTTGACTTCCTGACCTTCCTCGTCGGAGCTCGCCCAATTGAGGTGCAAGCGCAAAGCCTTCCGAATCCAGGCAAATACAGTAACGATAACGTGATCGCTTCGCTTCGTTTCGCCAACGGATCTCAAGGCACGATCAGCTATTTGGCTAACGGAGACAAATCGTATTCCAAGGAACGGGTCGAAATCTTCGGCGGCGGCTCGGTCGCCATGCTGGAAGATTTCCGCCGTCTGGAGCTCGTTAACCAGGGCCATAAGAAAGTATTCCGGTCACTGTTTCGACAAGACAAAGGCCATCTCGGTGAATGGGAGGCATTTGTTTCCGCCGTCCATGCCAAAGGCGAATCTCCGACACCGTTCGAGGAAATTGTCGCTACCATGCATGCCACTTTTGCCCTGGAGGAATCGAGGTGTTCAGGTCAACCTATAGTGGTTGAAGGATCCAATAGCCATCAAATCGTCGAATGAGAATTCGCTCGCTCCGATGCCCATCACCAAGACTCAGTGAAAATTCTTTACGTTTCGCAATATTTTTCGCCAGAAATGGGAGCGCCCGCAGCGCGCGCCGCGGAATTGTCAAAGCATTGGGTCCGAATGGGCCACGAGGTTACCGCACTCACGGGCTTTCCCAACCACCCGACCGGGGTGGTGCCCGAGGATTGGCGATCGCGATTTCGTCGCCTTCGCTACACTGAAACCGTCGAAGGCGTGCGGGTTGTTCGCACCTGGCTGTGGCCGCTGCCCAATCGAAAAGGGCACGAACGCATCCGCAATTACGCCTCCTTCTGCCTCTCCTCTGCGATCAGCGGCCTGGCTCTGCCCAGGCCGGACGTGATCATCGCGACCTCCCCGCAATTGCTGGTGGCAGTGTCGGGATGCTGGTTGGCATTGTGGAAGCGTGTTCCCTTCGTTTTCGAAGTCCGCGATCTCTGGCCGGAGTCGCTTGCCGCCGTTGGCGCGGCTAGCGAAGGAACACTTCTCCATCGCATGCTCGGAGCAATCGCCGGATTTCTCTATCGCCACGCCAGTCGGATTGTTGTCGTGTCGCCAGCATTCAAAGACCACCTCATGCGGTACTGGAAGGTTCCCGATTCCCGGATCTCGGTTGTGGAGAATGGCGTTGAGACCGACGTTTTCCGTCCCGATCCCGCTGCGGCGGAAACGAGAAAGCAACTTAACCTCGGAGATCGTTTCCTGGTTTGTTACATCGGCACCATGGGCAATGCGCACGGGCTGAAGACGTTGGTTGCGGCCGCCGAAGAACTTCAGACCGGGCTTCCGTCCGCCACCTTCCTCCTGATCGGCGAAGGCGCGGAGAAAGAACAAATCATTCAACTCGCGGCTGCGCGCCGCCTCACCAACATCCGGTTTCTTGATCAACAGCCGCGCCAGCGGATTCCGGCCTATATTTCGGCTGCCGATCTCTGCCTCGTCATGCTGAAAAGGACCGAGTTGTTCAAGACGGTGATTCCCACCAAACTTCTCGAATATATGGCCTGCGAGCGACCGGTCATCGTTGCTGTCGACGGGCAGGCGCGCAAGATTGTGGAAGCCGCCGGCGCAGGAATGTATACGGAGGCCGAGGACAGTCGAGCATTGGCAAGAGCGATTCTTGATCTCGCAGACTGTCCCGACCAGAGGCAGAAAATGGGACTCAAAGGCCGCCAATATATCATCGACAATTTTTCTCGGGAAAAAACTGCCAGGGACTATATCACTGTGCTCCGCGGGCTCGGCCTGTAATTGCTGACAACCAGGGAACGGGAAATCTGCGGCTTAAAAAGCGCCGAGGCCAACCACCGCCACGGTGGTAGCCAGCGACACGGCCACGTCCACACTCCGATAAGCTGCAGTCTTAAACGCGCTCCCGGGTATGAATAATATGTCGCCCTTCACCATCGCCATGTCGGGTGCTTTCGCATAAAGCACCTTTTTGAGATCAATCGGTATTTCCTGCACTCCGTTCGGCGACTCGCGCAGAATCCTCGCTTTATTCAAGGCAGAGGTTTTGGTCTGGCCGCCCGCCAAAGCCAGGCACTTCAGAACACTGAGACTATTGTCCTCGATGCGGAATCCGGTCGGATGATTCACATCGCCAACGATATAAACAATTCCAGCCCGGGAAACAATGATGGTGTCTCCCGGAAGAATCACCACATTGCTCTTGTCGTCATCCGCCAGATTGATAGACAAAACAAGTTGGACCTTTTGACCGTCGCGATGCTCAATCACCACATTGCGGCCCGCCTTATCGTTTAACCCTCCCGCCGCTGAGATGACATCGAAAAGGCGCCTTTCGCCAATCGTCGTATAAGACCCGGGGCGATTCACCTCCCCCAGCACCGTAACCGACTGCGATGCAGCCTCGTTAACGAAAATAGAAACATGGGGCTGGCGGACGAAGCCACCATCCTCCAGCATCTTCTGGATCAAGATCTGTGCTTCTTGGACGGTCAGGTCGACGACGTGAACATAGTCAATCAAGGGAAGGTAGACATCGCCACCATTACTGATGCGCGATCTGGTGGAGAGTTCTGGCACCCCGAATACACCGACTTCGACGAGATCCCCAATACCCAGCTTCACATTTGAGTTAACCAGAGGAGGGGTGGATTGCGGTGCGGGAGGTTCACTGAGAGGAGCAGGCTGCGGCGAAGGTGCGTTGAGCGGAATCTGGGCTAAAGCGTTCATGCTACACAAAGTAACTAGCAAAACAGACAAGCTTCGCCAAGGGAACCGCGCGGACATACCAAGACTCCTAGGGTGCTGCTTAAAGGGAGTTTAACACATGCAGATCCGTAAACCTGGCACGGTTCGCGCCGTTTCCCGGTACACCCCGCGGAAGAAGCTTTGACTCACTCTAAGCCAGGCTCACGATTGGAATATACTTTCTTGTCGGTGTGGCGGTCCGTCCGCCAAGCCCTCGAAGACATGAAGCTGGCCGAAGCCCTAAAAATGATTCAGTCAGCCCCACCCGATTCTCCTCGGCTGGAAGTAGCCTTATTGTGCGGCTTCACCCCCTTGCATCTTGAGACCTTTTTTCGGGCCGAGCTTGGCAGATTATTTCCGGAACGTTCTCCACATGTGCAGACAGGGTTGTACGATGACTTGATTGGCAACCTGCAGCGCGTGACCGATGTTCTTGCGGCGGTCGCGGTCGTCGAATGGCCTGATCTCGATCCCCGGTTGGGTCTTCGGAGACTGGGTGGCTGGGAACCATCCCAATTGCAGGACATTCTGAAAGAAGTGAAGCGCAACTGCGATCGCCTGCAGGACGCTATCGCAACGGCGGCGACTACCATCCCGCTCGTGGTGTCCTTTCCAACTCTTCCGCTGCCTCCGGTCTCCTTCACCAAACTGGCGCGAGCCAGTGAATTTACTCTGGGGATTCAGAGCTGCATCGCATCGCTCAGCGCTCGGTTATCTCAAATTCGCGGAGTCAGAGTTCTCGATTCCGGGCGACTGGACGTGCTCTCGACGGGCCGTCGTCTCGATGTCAACTCCGATCTTTCTTCCGGATTCCCTTATACCCTGACCCATGCTTCAGCACTCGCGGAACTACTCGCCAAGTTAGTGCTAAATCAGCAGCCCAGGAAGGGACTGATCACGGACCTCGACGATACTCTCTGGCGTGGAATCTTGGGCGAGGTTGGAGTCGAAGGAATTTCATGGGACTTGGACAATCACAGCCAGATTCATGGGTTGTACCAGCAGTTGCTGCACTCGCTGGCGGCATCCGGAACCCTGATTGCTGTTGCCAGTAAGAACGACCGCGCTCTGGTCGAAGAGGCCTTTGCTGCGCGCGAGCCCATCCTGCGCGAGACTGACATTTTTCCCCTTGAGGTTCATTGGAACCCCAAGTCTGAATCGGTGTCGCGCATCCTCGCTCGCTGGAATATTTCCGCCGACGATGTGGTTTGTGTCGATGACAGTCCCATGGATCTGGCGGAAATTAAAGCGGTGCATCCCCGAACCGAATGCCTTCTTTTTCCTCACGATAATCCGCAAGCTGCCTACGAACTCCTGGAACAGATCCGCGATCTGTTTGGTAAGGACGAAATCTCCGGGGAGGATAGTCTCCGCGCCTCGAGCCTGCGCGCCAATGTCGACTGGCGCCTGCATCTGGACGAAGCTTCCTCTTCCGCGCCGGACGATTTTATTCGTCACATCGATGGCAAGCTTACATTCAGCTCCGAGAAACAGCCGCTCGATTCGAGAGTGTTAGAGTTAGTGAACAAGACCAATCAGTTCAATCTAAACGGTCGTCGCTTTCAAGAGCAGGAATGGCGAAATCTGATTGAGGTGCCGAATGCTGTCCTGGTGGCGGCCAGTTATCGCGACAGGTACGGACCATTGGGAAAGATAGCGGTCATCGTCGGTGAGATTCTGAATACGAATGGCGGAAACGGCAGTTCTTCCGGCAAGCGAAGATTGTGCATCCGAAGCTGGGTGATGAGTTGCCGCGCCTTTTCGCGATTGATTGAATATGAATGCATTCGCTGGCTATTTACCAGGCTGGATGTAGAGGAACTTGAATTCGACTTCGTTCCGACAACCCGAAACACGCCCATGCAAAACTTTTTGCAGCAGATTCGTGACGCACCTGCTGCGGCGCACTGCCGCCTGTCCCGTGCCCAATTCACCGAAAATTGTCCAACCTTAAGCCATGCTGTTGAGGAATCGCCGAATGGCTGAGCTCGAGAGCCGGTTGGTCCATTGTTTCGCCACTGCTTTTCCTGAACTCACTCCGCAAGAGATTCCTTCAGCCAGCATGGCCTCGCTGGCGAGCTGGGATTCGCTCGCCGGCATCACCCTGCTTTCTCTCATTGAGGAGGAATTCGGCATCACCATATCGCCCGATGATTCGGCCGGCCTGATTTCCTTCGAGCTGATTTTCGATTACCTGAAGGATCGTCCACAAGGATCGCGAGCCGAGGCAGCCGAGTGAGCGAAACTGCCAAGAGCATTCGGCCGGGCGACCTCAAGCCAGGATTAACCGCAGAGTACGAACGCGAAATCGAAGAGTCCGACGTACTTCGCTTTGCCGAGAATTCCGGCGACTTCAATCCTTTGCATGTCGATCCGAACTTTGCCCAAAATACTCGATACGCACAACGCATTGTCCACGGCGCGTTTCAGATTGGCTTAGCTTCCGCTCTGATCGGTATGCACTTGCCCGGACGCGATGTGCTCCTCGGATCGGTGAACGCGCGTTTTCTTTCGCCCCTCTACTTCCCGTGTCGTGTCAGGGTAAGCGGCGAAATTACCGCGTGGAACATGGACTCTCGCGCCGGAAGCGTTCGCGTCACGGTAAGCGACTTGAAAACCCTCGCCACAGCCTCGGACATCACCATGGCCTTCACGCTGCAGGCGCCGAAAACCGGCCAGCCCGCGGCTGTCCGAAACCGATCGCAGGGTGTCGAAACCGAACTCTCCTTCGACAGAAAAATCGTGGTCCTCACCGGAGCCTCGGGAGGAATTGGGGCCGCCTTGCTCGAGTATCTGACACAAGAGTTTTCGGTCGTGGCATTCGTTCACCGCAATCCGTTGCGAGAACGGCCGCCCCATACGATAGAAGTGCAAGCTGACATCAGCGCTCCCGAATGGGAGCAGATCGTCACCGGGCGTCTCGGTAGCCGCCCCCTTTACGGTGTCGTCCACTCTGCCTGGGCCGGTATGCCGAAAGGCGGCCTCCTGCAAAGCGACCCCAGGCTCATCGAGCAACAGTTAGCCTTCGGCACATCCCACGTGGTGCGCCTGGCGCGCTTGCTCTTCAATCTCGCGGGCCCTGATGGCGGACGAATGGTGGCGCTCGGGTCGATTGCCGGACGCCACAAGCCTGCCTTGGGCTTGGGAGCTTACTCGCTGGCCAAGTCGGCCCTCGAAGACACGGTTCGGCTCCTCGCCCCCGAAGTCGCCCGCAAGAAAATTACCATCAATGCCGTGTGTCCGACTTTCGTGCCTGCCGGCATGAACGCCCGAGCTGACGATCTGCATGTCAAACGCGAAACAGCGATGATTCCAATGGGCCGGATTTGCGAGACAGAAGACATCATCGGCGCGGTGCGCTATCTTCTTTCTTCGGCGGCATCATTCATCTCCGGACAGTCGATCGTACTCTCCGGGGCGCAGCTCTAATGTGGAAGTTCAGAGTTCTCGGCCCGCATCCCGAGGTTGGTTTATCTGCGAATGGGAACTGAGAACTCCTTCAGCGTGAAAAAATGCCGGAAACTCGCAAGCTCCAGCTGCAATTGATCACCCCTTCCGACCTTGAGGAAGTGGCTCGATTCATCAGTCGTCGGTCGGGATCGGATACGCCACTTCCGCGCGCCGTTGAGCGGCTCTTCTGGATCCTCGTCGAAAATCCCGCGCGCGATTCGGTCGATCCCTTGGGCTGGCTTCTACGCACGCCAACTGGCGAAGTCGTCGGCTGCATGTGTTCGGCTCCCCAGCAGTTCTGCTTTGGTGAGATGACCTTCACCCTGATGATGGCCAATTCGTTTTACGTGGATGATCAATACCGAGGACGAGGTGCTTCGATCTTCTTGAAGTACGTGCAACTCGCCCGTCGCTACCCGCTCTTCGTCAGTTCCGCGAACGTCGCGGTTGCCGAAATGTGGCAGAAGCTGGGCGGCTATCCCATCGGAAATTCGGACCACGAAATCTTTGGCGTCCTGCGCTGGCCCCCACTGCTCGGAGAGAGCGTGTATCGCAAGACGGCGAGTGATCGCCTCGCGCGGCTCGCCGTTGCTCTCGCGTCCCCCTGGCTCCGGGCCCGGCGTCAAATCCTTCCTGAGGCTGCGGAAGGAAAGCTGCGGCCGATCGATGACCCGGAAGAAGCGGCAATCATCTGCGCCGGCCATCGCACCGACAAGATAACAAGTTGCCGGAATCTCCCGTTTCTGAAATGGCGCTATTTTTCAAAGCTCGACCCAACAACCCGGCTGTTTGCGTTTCGCTCGCTGGAGGAAGACAAACAGCAATTCATGGTCGCCGTACGCAGGCAAAATCGCGGCTATAAACAACAGATCAGAGCACTGCAGGTATTGGACATCTGGGGCGAGGCCCGTCCGGATTCGTGTCTCTCAATCGCTTCCAGTTTATGGCGCGAGTATCGTGATCAAATTGATATGTTGGCGTTTCGTTGCCTGAATCAAGCGCAGCAGCAAGCTCTTGTGACCCGGGGCTTCAGGGTGCGATCATTCGGGGCGCCCATAGCGTGGTGCATGGACAAATATGGATTACTGCCATCGAAGACCTGGTATTTCGTACCCGCCGATGGCGACATGTTTTTGTGAGGCCAAAGTTCCAGTTGAAATTTGAGCGCAAAGCTGAGGGCAAATTGGAGTGCCAAATAAGCGCAAAGTGAGTGCCAAGTGAATGCGAAAGGCGCCGCTCGTTCAGCATTGATCAGAACCGCCGCCGCCCTCCGCGCAGATGAGTTATCACTGACCTTCGGACGTTGGTTGGTGCGCTTGGGACAATCTCCGAGCATGCTGGCGATTGAAATGCACGGGACTCCAAAGCGAGATGAAGCCCTGCTCCGCCAGCAGCTGGAGTGGGCCTCACGTCATTTCAGGCTCGTCGACCTCCCCACCTTCGCAAGCTTGTGGGACGAGTTTCGCCGCAATCCGCGGATCTCGACGAAGAGCAAGCCGCCGCTGCTATTTACTTTCGATGATGGCCGCCGGAACAACTACACCGTAGCCGCTCCGCTCCTCGAGTCTTTCGGAGCGCGCGGTGTATTCTTTGTCGTTCCGCAATTTGTGCAATGCGATCCCCACGAAGCGCGACAATTCTACTACTCGCGCATTGACACGCGCCCGCTTGCGCCCGAGCTTCCGGACGAAGAAACCCGCTCCATGACGCCAGACGAAATCGCCGACCTATCGCGCCGCGGCCACTCCGTCGGTAACCATACCTACTCTCACGTGAATCTCGCCACCTTACCCGAAAGCCAGCTGCAACATGAGATCGTCGACAGCGCCGCACAAATTGCCACCTGGACGGGGCGGGAAGCAGATGCGTTTGCCTGGACCTTCTCCTGGGACTCGATCACTCCGGCGGCCTGGAAGCTGATTCAGCGGCACCATCGCTTCTGCTTCGCGCCGTGTCCCGGCTCCGTGAACTGTCGCACCGACTCCCGATCCCTGATCTGGCGAACCGAAGTCGAGGTGGCGTATCCGCCATCGGAGTTTCGCTTTATGTATGCCGGACTTGCCGACCGCCTTTGGCAGAGAAAAAGGGAACGCCTGAAATTGGCTCTGCAGGTTTCATCAAACGAGGCATAGCATCAATTAGGTGACGCTGACTTCCGTATAGGTACCAAATACCTGCCGTAATGCTTCACAAATTTCTCCCACGGTCGCATAGGCGCGGACGGCGGCGACTATGTAAGGCATGGTATTCACCTCGGAAATATTCCCGTTGCGGCCGGCGCTGGGGCTCTTGGCCGCGGCTTGTTTCAGAGCCTCGAGCGAGCGCTCGACTTCTTCATTTGAGCGACGCGCACGCAAAGCCTTGAGTTTTTTCCCCTGCGCACGAGCTACCGATTCACCGATGTACAGAATGTTGGGCGATTCTTCCTCAATCACGAAATCATTGACGCCGACTGTGATCTTCTCATTCGCTTCAACCGCGCGCTGGTACTGGTAGCTGGCTTCGGCCACTTCCTTTTGCGGATATCCGCGCTCGATCGCTTTGACCATGCCGCCCATCTGATCGAGCTTTCCGAAGTAATCAAACGCCCCGTTTTCCAGATCCAGGGTTTGCTTCTCGACGAAGTAGCTGCCGCCAAGCGGATCGACCGTTTGAGCCACACCCGACTCGAAAGCAATGATCTGCTGCGTACGCAGCGCGATGCGCGCCGCCTCTTCGGTGGGCAGGGCAAGCGCTTCGTCGTAGGCGTCGGTGTGCAGCGATTGGGTGCCGCCGAGAACGGCCGCCAGGGCCTGCAAGGCAACGCGCGCGATGTTGTTCATGGGTTGTTGCGCAGGCAACGACACGCCGGCCGTCTGCGTATGGAAGCGCATCAGGCGAGTGCGATCATTCTTGGCGCCGAAACGGTCCTTCGTCAGGCGATACCAGATCTTGCGTGCAGCGCGGTATTTGGCGATCTCCTCAAAAAAGTCATTGTGCGCATTGAAAAAAAAGCTCAGCCGTGGACCGAAATCATCCACATCCAGTCCCCGACGCCGCGCCCACTCGACATATTCGACGCCGTCGTAGATGGTGAACGCCAGTTCCTGCAGAGCAGTCGATCCGGCTTCACGAATGTGGTAGCCGGAAATGGAAATTGTGTTGAAGCGCGGCGTAAACTTCGATCCGAATTCGAAAGTATCAATCACCAGTCGCATCGAGGGAGCGGGCGGGTAGATGTATTCCTTCTGAGCAATGTATTCCTTGAGAATGTCGTTCTGCAGAGTTCCCGAGATTTTCTTCCAGTCGGCGCCCTGCTTCTCGGCGACAACCAGATACATCGCCCAAAGCACGCTGGCCGGCGAGTTAATGGTCATCGAGGTGGTGATGGTTTCGAGCGGGATGCCGTCGAAGAGAATTTCCATGTCTTCGAGCGAGTCGATGGCCACACCACATTTGCCGACCTCGCCTTCACTGGCCGGATCATCCGAGTCATAGCCCATGAGCGTCGGCAGATCAAAAGCCACAGACAGTCCGCCACCTCCATGTTCGAGTAAATATTTGTAGCGCTGATTCGTTTCTTCCGGCGACGCGAAGCCGGAGAACATCCGCATCGTCCACAGCTTGCCGCGATAGCCGGTTGAGTGAATGCCGCGCGTGTAGGGCGGTTCGCCGGGATAGCCAAGATACTGCTCGTAGTTCCAGTCGGCGGGAAGATCAGCTTGCGTGTAGAGGCGACGGATCGGCGCGTTTGAGATTGTGCTGAAACGCGCCTGGCCATGTTCGTCAAGATTCGTGCCCGTTGGAGCGCCAATAGGCTTTTCGGGAGTTTTCTGAAGCGTCGGCGCGAGAGTTTTTTCTGCCCAATCTTTTTCGGACGGAGCCGGATGACGTCCTCGAAAGACGTCGGAGATCGGACCATTCACGACCGTCTCAGAAACTTTGGATTTCGACTTATTTTCGGCCATGCAGTCTCCCGCCTGACATCGATACTGATCATAGAGGAGCGACCCCAGTCTGCAAAATCGACGCACCGACCGGGTGGTTGGTGCGATCGCAACCGCTCGCAACGGCTGCGAAACTTGACGCCCGTTTTCTTCTGCACCTATGCTTGGACTTCTTTCTGCGGAGGACACCTGAAAGCGTTCCGGCGATTACTGCAGCGAACTCCTCTGTATGGCGCGTACAAGGCCCTCGGGCACTACCCCGATTACTGGTACTGGATCCTGCGCGGCCGGCCGGCGCGATCTCCGCATCTTCTGAAGCAGAAGGTCGTCCGCGAATACGGAACGAGGTTTGGCCTCGAGACTCTTGTCGAAACCGGAACGTACTACGGGGAAATGGTCGCGGCGATGAAGCGTCATTTCGATCACATCTACTCCATCGAATATGTCCCGGAATTGGCCGAGCGGGCGAAGCGCAAGTTCAGCCGCGATCTGCACGTCGAAATCTTCTGCGGAGACAGCCGCTTGGTCATGCCAGAGGTGCTGGCGTTACTGCACGGTCCGGCTCTTTTCTGGCTCGACGCCGGCTACTACGGCTGGATCGGAAAACGGAGCGATGATCAACGTCTCTCGGCGGAACTGGAAATGATTCTGAGCCATCCGCACCCGAATGTAATTTTGCTGGACGATGCCCGCGGACTCACCGGTCAAGATGGGATCCCATCGCTCAGCGAGGTCAAGCACCATGTGGAGTCAAAGTTCCCGCAGCGTATCGTAGAAGTGAAGCACGACATTATGCGCATCACGCTCCGAAAAGGCCAGGTCCCAGGTGTCAGCTCTCAATTCTAGGGAGACCCCGGGCGACCGATTCGCCACCCGGGGGTTTCCCGAGACTCGCACTTGCACCTGAGGCCGACCTTTTTCAGAACACGTCTTTAGAACGCATCTTCAGAACACGTCGTTGACGATCCGATAGACCAATCCCACCGAGTTATTGGCCGCCTCACCGGCCGCATAGGCCAAAGTAACAGACTGATCAGTCAAAACAATCTGCTCGGATGCCAATACGGTCGTGTTACCAACGGCGGTGATCTCGACCAGATACGTTCCGTAGGGAACGCCGATCCACTGCTGCGTATCCGGATTCGCCTTGACCGTGAAGATTTTTGGGTTCGTGACATTCCTCTCTGTCAGGGTGGCTTCTAATGCTGGAGCGTCAGCAGCTTGAACCAGGACAAATCGCGCATTGCCCGGCACGACCGGCGCCAGGTTGTCGACGAACTGCAGCAGTGCGGGTTCGCCCTTGCTGATGGCGGCGACAGCCGAGACGCTTTTGCCGGAAGTGAGAGTCACTTGCGAGCTGATCAAAGCCGGATTCGTGCAGGGCGCCAGAGTGTTCGCCTCGCTGATCTCGACGTCATACGTTCCGGCAGAAAAGCTGAGCGGCCCGCTGATACTCGCAAATGCCAGTCCACGTACCGCGCAATCGCCCTCGAACAATACATCGATTGGCAAACTGGGGTTGACAATATCGCTGATGTCGCGCCCCGGGATGCCATGCACGATGTAGAGATAAGCATCGTCGGCCGCGAAGCTGAAGGCGCCCAGAAGAAACAGGGCTGCAAGTTGCAAGAACACACGTGTGCGAAGTCTCATAAGTCTCCTTAAAGTTGTTGGAAGTGGTCGAAACAGGTTCGAATAAACAAACTGCCCGCCAACGCAGATGAACTGCGTCAGAGCAATTCGCGAGTCACAGCTGAGATCCCAACCGGGAAGCTGTCTAGCTTCGATCGAATCAAACCCTCATCGTCGCAGGAAGTTGTTCCAGCAAAGAAAAAAAGAATCGTAGACTAGCCCAAGAATGCGGCCTTGCCGCGAGGGGATTCGGTTAAGCCGGCTCGCGGCGCGAAAATTCCCAGGCCTTCGCATATTTCCATGAAACGTACTCGGCATGGTAAAGGTGCAGAAGCAAGCCCTCACGACCATCAAGAAATCCCAGCCGGAAAAAATAGTTGTAGATGAAAGTCCCGAGCGGTCGGAGAAGAATGTCGAACAGGCTGAAGCCGCGTTGGCCCCTGGCGACCACCATGCGAGCGCCGAGCGACGAGTAGCGGTTTATGTGATCAATGTACTCATCGAGCGTGGGGTAGGAATGGTGGATGAGCGAGCTTCGAAGGCGCCTCGTTGGGCCATTGAGCTGAACATCCTCATGAACTGCCCGGTTCTCGAACCTCCCAGTTCCCCGACGGAACAGCCGTAGTTTCGGATCAGGCCAGAATCCGCCGTGTCTGATCCAGCGCCCGAGAAAATAATTCTTGCGCGAAATCCAATAGCCAATCGGCGCGTCCCCGATTTTGTCGAGATGGCTCGAACCAACGGGCGCCTGCGCCATCGCGAGGCCCCAGTTGCGGTG
>Ga0181522_10000663_pt1 | contig 24069 bp, 20 predicted proteins | sample PEATcosm2014_Bin_27_FD_121103 | JGI IMG/M metagenome (GOLD analysis project Ga0181522, IMG submission 121103) | Peatland microbial communities from MTU Mesocosm Facility, Houghton, MI, USA - PEATcosm2014_Bin05_10_metaG | ecosystem: Environmental > Terrestrial > Soil > Wetlands > Peat | place...
TACATGCCCGGTGGAGGAAGCCTGAATCCAGCGACCCACAAGACGGTTGACGAGAAAATGCATTACATCCATCAGGATGGGAAGAACGTCTTTAAGTATGCAGTGAAGAAAATGGCGGAGATGACCGAGCGCGTGCTGGAGAAAAACCAGTTGACTGGAAAAGACGTGGATTGCTTCATCGCGCACCAGGCGAACCGGCGGATTATCACAGCCACAGCCGATCGGCTAGGCATGCCGTTGGAAAAGGTCATCATCAATATTGATCGCTTCGGAAATACCACGGCGGGGACGATTCCGATCGCGATGCAGACGGCGATTGAAGAGGGGAAACTGAAGAAGGGCGACCTTCTGCTGATCGCGTCGGTGGGAGCCGGGTTTACTTCTGGGGCTAGCTTGCTGCGCTGGGCGTTTTAGGAAAGTTTCAAAGTTTCAAGGGTTGAGAGTTTCAAAGATCGGTCGCACCGGCACAGGCTTGAGACTTCTAAGCCCTGAAGCTTTGAAACCTGATCCGTCCCGTTAGACTTTCTTCCGTCAATCCTTCACAATAACGGGCATCATCTTCCAGGGGAATTCATTGAGCAAACCGATCCGCGCCAAAATCAGCGCCTTGGGCACCTATGTGCCTCCTCGACTTCTCACCAACGCCGACCTCGAGAGGATGGTCGACACCAACAATGAATGGATCATGGCCCGGGTGGGAATACGGGAGCGCCATATCGTCGACAAGGGAGTTGCCACCAGCGACTTGGCAGTGGAAGCTTCGAGGAAGGCTTTGGCGAACCGGGGGATGGACGCAAGCGAGATCGAGGCAATTGTGCTCGGGACCGTAACTCCCGATATGTTTTTTCCGTCGACGGCTTGCGTGGTCCAGAACAAACTCGGCGCGAAGGGCGCGTGGGGATTCGACTTGTCGGCGGCTTGCTCGGCGTTCCTGTATTCGGTGCAGGTAGGTGCCCAGTTTATCGCCAGCGGTGCGCACAAGCGGGTGTTGGCGATTGGATCGGATGTGATGTCGTCGATCATCGATTACACGGATCGGGCGACCTGCGTGATCTTCGGAGACGGAGCCGGGGCGGCAATTCTTGAGCCAGCAGAGGACGACTCGGTGGGGCTGATCGACTTTATTCACGAAGTGGATGGGTCGGGAGGGCAGTTTTTGTATATGCCGGGCGGCGGAAGTTTAAATCCAACGAGCAAGGAAACTATCGAGAAGCGCATGCACTATGTGCATCAGGATGGGCAGCAGGTATTCAAGTTTGCCGTCCGGAAGCAGACGGAGCTGTGCACGAAATTGCTGGAGCGCAACGGCCTTAAGGGATCCGATATTGATGTGTTCATCCCGCACCAGGCGAACTTGAGGATCATCAATGCAACGGCTGAACGGCTGGAATTGCGACCGGAAAGCGTAGTCATCAACATCGACCGGTACGGCAACACCACTGCCGGGACGATCCCGCTGGCAATGAATACGGCGATTGAGGAAGGCAAGCTGAAGAAGGGAAGCCTGGTGCTGCTGGCCTCGGTGGGGGCCGGGTTCACGATTGGGGCGACTTTGCTGCGGTGGGCGTACTAAACCGGCTCACAAGCCATGACGTTCGTAACACTCTTTCGTGCATTTCCATAGCATCGACGCGGAATCGGCTGTTATGTTCGACGCACGTTTGCCCCACGTTGGGATGGGGTAAGCGTGTACGCCCATGATTCGGACCGTCTTCTACGCACTACTTTTGGCTATCAGCTCGATCGGACTAGCGGCGCAGCAGGCTGATCCGCGCGAAGGCAAGCTGCTCGTGCTGGAGCGTCTTTGGAACGAAGCGCAGGTAAACAGGGATTCGGCTGCGCTCGACGCCTTGGTTTCGAGCCGCTTTGTGAATACTGAGTGGGATGGCGAGCTTAGCGACAAGCAGAGATTTCTAGCCGACATTAAAGATCCGCGATTCAAGCCGACGCTGGCGACGATCCAAGAAGTGAAGATGAATTTCTTCGGGGACACAGCTGTGATCACGGGGATGTATCACACGCAGGGCACGTATCAGGGCAAGCCGTATGATCACGTTGGGCGTTTTACGGACACTTGGGTGCTCGACCTTGGGAAATGGCAGTGTGTGGCCAGCCATACCAGTCTGGTCAAGAAGTAATTTTCGTTCCGATCCTCTGGACGGCGGCTAACCACTCTTCTGAAAAAACTCCGGGGATTGCAGATCAGTCAGGCTCGCAATCCGCTCGTCGTCGATCATTAATCCAACCAACCAGCGGAACAGCGGGAGGTAATCCAGTTCCCACATCAGTAGTCGTTCTCGGCGCTCGAGATAGACAGCCAGCAACGACAGCGTCCGCAGCGGCTACTCGGATGAGATCGACAAACGCTTACGGTCAAACACAATTGACTGCATCGCTCCGACAGAGGGGCCTGGTGCCTTCATTCACCATTCTGCGAATCACTGATAGCGCACGCTCCGCGATGCTCGCTGTCCCAAGCCTGGTAGCTGAACACCCGATCCCGTTGCTGATTGTCTCCACCCATGCCTCGTTCTTTCATCTCTTTCCCTGTGCGGAGTGCGTGTGTTTTTTCAGAACTTTGTGAAGCCTGAATTCGTTCGAGGCGGTAGACACAGCCCCTCCGACTCGCTGGGGCAATCTTCGATGGCCGCTCATTCACAAAAGAAATGCCCCGGTCGGTATTGCAAGACCGGGGCACTTAATTCAACCCTGTGCAATTACTGCGGAGTGAAGTTCTGGTGATAGCTCAGGCTGACCACGTCCTGGAACTCGGGCGTGCCCGGAGGCAGGTTTTCCGGATTCAGGAATTGCGTATCAAAGAAATAGTTACGAGTAGGAGCGCCGTACACCGCATTACAACACTTGAAATTGCCGGTGTTGTATTGCGAATAGTACATGCTGATTAGCGAGCCCGCATAGTTGACGGTAGCGCCATTGTATCCGCGGTTCTCCAGATAGCGGAGGAAGTTGTGCATACCTCCGTCGGTTCCGAAGTCCGCTGGAACTCCACTCCAGGTTGGTATCGGGAATGGGATGCTCTTACCTGCCGCGATCGCCATCCGGTAGTAGCTGGTGTTTCCGTTCCTATTGGTCACGGTTGCCGGATAGGTGAGTGTCTCGAGATCGGTGAAGCCGACGTTGGCAAACGATCCGGTGCTGATCGGCGGATCGGACAGCAGAGTGACTGCATCTGCGATGATCGCCGCTGCTGAGTGCGGAGTTGTGCCATTCACTCCCTGGGTGGGGAAGAACGGATCGGCCGAACCGCTGTTGTAGTCTCCGTATACATAGACCGGCTCTTCGGAAGCGACGGTAAAGCCGTTCCCACTTGTAGCCGGAGAGATGGGGTGAGGCAGATAGCTGTTGCCGGAAGAGTCCATGCCCCCGTCTACCAGACGAAGAGAGTGTCGCGGACCGGCGACCATGTTCCACTGTGCGGTTGTCGAGCAAGAAGAGATTCCGGTGGTCGTACCTGGAATGTAATAAGCCTGGGACATGTTCCCGCTGCCGAGGGCAAGACCGAAGCCGGCACCCAGGTATTTGGCGCCCCAGGTGTCAAGGTTGTTGTCGGCGTTCACGTCTTCCGGCGAATAGGTGTAATAGGTTTTAGGCTCCATCGTTCCACTGGGCACTCCGGTGGAAGATGTCGAGTTGACAATGTCTTCCAGACCCGACATGCCGGTCATGCGGTTATAGAGCAAAGCAGCGGTGGAAGTGGGGTCGGGCTGCATGCCGCGGTGATCGGAGAAATAGAGAATGTATCCGTTCTGAGTTGAGTTGTTGACGTTCTTTCCAGTTCCGCCAGAGTACGGCCCCGCTCCCTGCAGCCATAGCCACAGGTTGCCCACATCGAGTTCGACGGAGTTCATCACGCCAATCGGACTGCACGAAGCGGCAGTTCCGCCGGAGCGCGCGTCTCTTGGCTCGCCCTCGCGGGCATCGTAGAAGTTAATCGGCAACCACTTGGTAGAGCTTCCGGAACCAACCGACTGACTGAGGGTGGCGCTGGACTGCAGTTGCTGCAAGATGAGAATCGCAGGACTAATCGGGTTATAGCATTGTCCAGCCGGATTGCCGGAGACGGGGCACGCGGAGGTTCCCGAGTATTGATAAGGAGCCGTGGGCGGATAGTTGTACATACGACCGAAGCCATATCCCAGCCATTCCTGGGTCACACCGACCCAAGTTCCGGCATTGTTCAGATACTCAACACGCAACCAAGTGCCAGTGCAAGGAGTAGCTTGTGTGACTTGACCCAACAGGGGCCAAGTCGTGATCGAACCGGAGCAGCCAGTCGGAGGGCTCGAGAGCCAATTTCCGGAACCCTTCGTAGCCGTAGCGTAGTACATGGTCGATCCGTTGTACGGTCCCTGTGTGAGTGTGTATCCGGTCGCGGCACCTCCCTGGAGAGCAGGCCCGATCTGAACATCGTTGGCATCGAGCGCTCCCGCTCCGCGTTCGGGATGTAGATCCGCAAGAGAATCTGCGAGCAGGATGCGGATTTCCGCCTCGTTGTAAAGACGCGAATTGCTTAACAGAGTACTATCGCCGGCTTGCGGCCTGCGGATGATGTCGATTGCTCCGACGGCGGAGTTTTGCACGAAAGGCAGTTGCAGCTTGGTGGCGCCGGTCGCGCCGTTTTCAATAAAGCCGGCGAAGGTTGATTTGGAGATTCCAGTCCATGGACCGGGGTTGTAGTTCGGGGTACCCGCGACTCCAGGAAAGCCGCCGGTCCAGCTTCCGGCGGTCAGCTGCAGACAATTGGCCGCGGGGCCGGAGCCTGGGGCACCGGGACATCCACCGGCAGCGTTAGGTAAGTAAATCGTACCGTTGTAGGAGCTGGCACCAGAACCTGCCGGAGTGCCGTTCTCCAAACGATCCAGAACGACCTGGCCCACGGCGGCGACTTTATCGGTAAACGTGAGAGGCCCGCCGTTGGCAGCCAAGAACAGGTTGCCGTTGGTATGAACACGTCCTCCGAAGTTGAAGGGAGGGCCGGCGAAATAGTCGCAGTCTCCATCGCAGAACACGCCGAATTCAAATGCAGGAAGAAGAGCGACTTCGACCGTGCGGGTCAGGTTTACCGATGCGCCGGTGGCGGCAGCGGTGGAGTATGCGGAAGTCTGACCAGCGCCAGCTTGCCGCGTGGCGGTGACCTGCAAAGTGAAGGGGATCAGACTGGCAACCATGCCTTGATCGGATCCAGATCCGACGATATCCCAGGAGCCGCAAGGATTGGGAGCGTTCGAGCATGGCTGACCATTGCTCTGCGTCGCGGGCCAGGTGATGGTCTCGACATAATTCATGTTCGTGATGTTCGAGCCCGAGACCTGGGTGGGGAAATTGGCGGAGCTGGTCAAAGCCGTGATGGACGCGGCGTCAGGCGATTGAGAACTCTGGTACAGGGTGGAGAGCTGCGAGGTAAGGTTCTCGATCCCGGCCTCGGCGCCGTAGTAGGCGAGGTTGCCCTCCAGATCGTTGCCGCCCATGCGGGCTTCGTTGCCGACCATATAAAGCAGCCCGACCGCCACTCCGGACAACAGAATGGTCAGCATCAAGGCTGCGATCAGCGTGAAACCTCGCGAATCTCGTTGACTCGTTCCCATGATTCTTCCTCCCAATACCCCTCAGTTCACTGGCACACGGTGGAGCTGGAACTGTAGGAATTGCAGAAACTCATATCGCGCAAGCTGACCGAAGTTGCCAAATACATGCTTTGAGATCTCTTCGCATCGGTGGTCAGACTGCTACCCATGATCCAAATATTTACTTTTTGAATAAGTCCGGGGGATTCGCCGGCACCAATCGGATTCTGCTGATTGGCGACTATGGTTCCGGCGGTGGAGTCGATGACATCGTAGGTGAACTGCAAATTGATGATGCCGTCGGCAACGGGTACAGCATCGAGTCCGTTGACCTGGCGCATCAGGCGCGGCGTCTGGATAGTTCCGCCGGCTGCTGGAACCTGAATGAAGTAGCTGACGGCATTCAGGCGGCAGGCGCTCGTCTGGGCGTTGGCACCGGCTGCGGCAGTGGCGACTGTCGCCAGATTGTTGCCGGTCCCACCACCGACCTGATTAAAGTTCAGCGCATCACCGGCAGCGAAATTGATCGTTGAGTTGTTCGGAATGCCAGTGATTTCTGCGACGACGGCTGCGTTCTGCACCAGGCTGGTTCCGCTGGAGGTCTTGCCGTTGCCCGGAGTGCTGACCGAGAACATGATGAGGTCGCCCTTATTCAAGCCACCGGGGGCAAGAATGTTGTTGGGCTGAACGGCACCATTGACGACGGCGACCCCGACGGAGGTTGACGTCGGAAAGGTGAAGGTGAAATTGGACAGCGGAAAGTTGTAGTCGCAGTAGATGCTGGTAATGCTGCTGTTCGTTAACGCAGGAGCGGCAGTAATGACAGTATTGCTCTGAACTCCGTTGCCAAAGTTGGGAATGATTCCGTACATGTAATTGGCGACACCGCCTCCGCTATTGGGATAGGTGCCGCCGGGCACGTAGCAGGTTCCAGTCTGATTGCAGCCGAACTTGGAAACCGATCCACCGGTGACCAGTTGCAGTCCGCCGGAAGGCAGGCCACCGCCGGCGAGGCTGATGTCCTTGGTCATGAGTTCCATGGCGGCGCGGACGTTCTGCTGGGTCTCAGCGCGCTGAGTGACAGTGAATGTCGCGTCCATGCCAACCTTGAAGAGGCTGGCCATCATGAGCATGACGATGAGGCCGAGGCTTGACGCCACCAGCAGTTCCAGAAGCGTAAAGCCGCGTTGTGATTTAGACGTTGGCATAATCAGAGTCCTCATGCGTCCTCAGTGATAGCTCGAGATCAAACCATTCGCGTTAAAGGACCGGGCCGGCAACCCGTCCTTCGTATAGCTGACCGTGATGGTGATTCCCATCATGTTGGGGTTCGTCGTGCCCGCGAGAGGACCGGTCGGGTACAGCACTGGGCTGATGGCGATGGTGCGAGTGAAATTACCCAGGCTCAGTGTCGTGTCGTCTGCGGTTCCAAGAATTCCGTCCGGACCAGGGAGGACCATGCATTCGGCTCCGCTGTTCGGGCAGGTTGCGCCGCTCGCTGTGGTGCAGGGCACGTCGTCTGCGGTTCCTACCAGGCCATCTGGACCCGCGCACAGCAAAGGCTGAGCGCCGCTCAAGAAGATTCCTCCATTGGAGACGTTCGCCACGGAGGCGAAAGGAATCTGCTGGCTATTGCGCGCAGTGTAGATGCTTTCCATCGCTTCGAGTGCTTTCTGACGCGCGATGAGGTCTTCTTGTGCCGACTTGGTGACGGCTACTGCCGTGCCAAATGAAGCGATCACAGCGAGAAGGCCGACCGTCATCACGACAATGGCGATCATCACTTCGATCAGCGAGAATCCGCTGTCGCGATTCCGTTTGCTCGAATTGTCCGATTTGATTTGCGTCATTGTTGTATCCAAATAGGCGTGGTAGGCGCGCTTGGTTGCGTAATCAGACGCCATCCGCGAATCCGGCCGGTTGCTCCCCAGACCGTGATGGCCCGTGAGCTGTATATCGTGTCGGCCGGACGGGTGAGGTAGACCACACCGCTGTTGAAATTGCCAAGACTATCCTGAGAAGAGCCATCGGGCAGGAAGGAAACGTAATTCAGACTGCCTGCGCCGAGTTGCTGCCCGAAGTCAATTGCGACAATACCGCTGCCGAAGCCGTCGGGTGCGGTCGCCGGGAAGCCAGCTACTACGGCGAAGCTGATGTCGGAGGGCAACGTGTAAGTGTTCACTTGTTGCACCGGGGGCAGAACACCACCAACCGCCGCTGGCTGATACGTAACCTGCATCGTGCCGGCCGGAAATCCTGTGGGATTGAAGTTCACGTAATACTGGTGACTCTGAGTGATGGCCAGGTGACGCGTGTCGCGCAGGACCGCGAGCGTCGTTTCATAGGCGTTGTCGATGTGCGACCGGTTAAGGATCGGTAACATCGCGACGAACGTCATGCCCGCAAGGATGAAACCGATCGCTACCACCGCCAGCATTTCGAGAAGCGAGAACCCGCGTTGTTTGTTCAATGGCATATGGTGTTCTCGGGAAAGGGGTGCTGCATTTCGAACACTCCGTATCCCGTCCGGTACGTCAACATTTGGGGGTGAGTCGCATTCCGCCAGCGAACAACGGGGCGGACACGCGATCTTCTTTCGCGTCATGATCATCGTAGGGAGGGGGTGGGGAACCGTCAAAGCACGACGGGTCAATGACGGCACACTGGCCTTTTGGGATCATCGATGGTTACTGATGTCACTGATTGACAACGCGTCAGTTAGTACACGAGAACCTGCTGAAAACGGTTTGAGACATGACCCAGGTAACCTTGTGTAGGGAACGGGCGGGACCTACGATTGAAAGCGAGTATGACCTTATCAGCCCTGCTAGTGTCCGCGGACGAAGCGTCCGCAGGAGTATTGCGGCGAGTACTGGAAGAGCTCAGTATTCGTGTCGAGTCCTGTCCCGACTTCCCGCGCGCCGAGATTCGCCTGGCCCAAGAGCGTTTTGACGTAGTGCTGATCGATGGAGAGACCGGCGCCAACGTCATTTCGTTATTGCGCGAGACCCGGCTGTCGCGATTGAACGATGCTACGCTCGCCGTAGCGGTCGTTCCCTCGCAAGAGAGCATCCGCGAGTTGTTCTCGCTGGGTGTGAATTTTGTTCTCTACAAACCAGTGGCCTACGAGCGAGCATTGAGCAGCCTGCGGGCGGCGCGCTCGGTCATGAGTAAGGAAAAAAGGAAGAGTGCGCGTGCAGCGGTCCATACACATGCAACGGTTGACTATGCCAACGTCCAACAGGAGAAGGCGACGCTGATCGATTTGGCCGAGGACGGCATGTCGGTGCAATTTGGCAAGAAGCTTCCGCCGACGAGCAAAGTCTACTTCCTGTTTCAGCTTCCCGGGCAGAAGCAAAGTGTCCGGCTTTCAGGGCAGGTAATCTGGCAAGACTGGAACGGCCGAGCTGGAGTGCAATATGTGGATGTACCGAAAACATCCAGGCGGTTGCTGACCGAATATCTGGCCGCCCATCGGCCCAGCGAGATTAAGGAAGAAGCTCCCGACGTCACAGTCGAGATGGAAGAACCGCTCCAAGTGATGCATGGGGCGATGGTGGAGCATTTTGCGGAGCCAACGCAGGAAAGTTCGAGCGCGGAGCAGAACGCGAGCGAAGATGCTGGTTCCGGAGCCGCCGTCGCGGTAGAGCCCGATCCGAACAATCGCCGTAGTCAGGCTCGCTATGCCTGCCGGTTGGGTGCGGAAGTTTACCGCACTGGAACTTCGGTGCCGATCCATTGCTGTCTTACGGATCTAAGCGCGGGCGGATGCTACCTGGAAGTTCCTCTGCCGTACCCGCGTACTTCGGAAGTCGAAATCGTTGTGCGAACTCATGAACTGAAGCTGATGCTTAGGGGAACTGTACAAGCAGCTCATCCCGGCTATGGAATGGGGATCGCGTTCGAGTTAAAGACGAAGGATGAGCAAGCGAACGTCAAGAAGCTGACCGACTTCGTAGCAGCGACGACCAAGCCTTCTAAGTGACGCTGGTTTCTTCCGCGACAGCCTTTTTGAAATAATCCAGCGAGAGACGTAGACCGCTTTCCAGCTCGATCTTCGGCTCCCAGCCGAGCAACTGGCGCGCCTTGGTGATATCGGGACGACGCTGCTTGGGATCATCTTGAGGGAGCGGTTCATAGCGGATCCGGCTCTTCGAACCAACCACCTTGATGACCAGCTGGGCGCACTCCAAAATTGTGAACTCGTTGGGATTCCCGATATTTACGGGCAGGTGTTCGTCCGACTTCGATAGGCGCAGGAAGCCGTCGATTTCGTCGCTTACGTAACAGAAGCTGCGCGTCTGATTGCCATCGCCGTAGATGGTGAGATCTTCGCCCCGCAATGCCTGCTTCATGAAGTTGGGGACCACGCGGCCGTCATTCAGCTGCATGCGCGAACCGTAGGTATTGAAGATGCGCACAATGTGCGTGTCCACATTGTGATACCGGCGGTACGCCATGGTCACGGCTTCGGTGAAACGCTTGGCTTCGTCGTAGACCGAGCGAGGGCCGATCGGATTCACGTTGCCCCAGTAAGTCTCCTGCTGCGGATGCTCGAGAGGATCGCCATAGCATTCGGATGTGGAGGAGACGAAATATTTCGCGCCATATTTGTGTGCGACGTCGAGAGCATGGAAGGTTCCGAGGGAGCCGACCTGCAAGGTGGCGATCCCGTGCGTGCTGTAGTCGACAGGACTGGCGGGGCTCGCGAAATGAAAGACGTAATCCACCTTGCCCACATCGAAGGGCCGGCAGATGTCTTTCTCGACAAATTCGAAGCGCGGTTCGGAGCGAAGATGCGCGAGATTCGCGAGACGTCCGGTGAGGAGATTGTCGACTACGACGACGCTCCAACCTTCCGCCAGCAGAGCATCGGAAAGATGGGAGCCTAGAAATCCAGCACCACCCGTAACGACGGCGCGGCGGGTGGTCATGCTTTCTTGCCGTTCTTCATCACGCCGGCAGGGACGTCATCGGGGTGTGAAGCAGGGCGCCCGATACTGTAATAGGTGAATCCTTGAGCCGCCATAACTTCGGGATCGTATAGATTGCGTCCGTCGATCACAATTGGATACTTGAGTTCCTGGCGAATGCGGGAGAGATCGAGATTGGCGAACTCCTCCCATTCGGTGAGGATCAGCAAAGCGTCCGCACCGTGGGCTGCTTCGTAGGCTGAATTGGTAAGGACAACGGAAGAGCCGAGAATTTCGCGGGCACGACCCATGGCGGCCGGATCGTACGCACAGATCTGGCTGCCCTCTTGCAGAAGCGTTTGCACGAGCATCAGGGCAGGGGATTCGCGGATGTCGTCGGTGCCGCCCTTGAAAGCGAGGCCGAGCACGGCAAGGTTCTTGCCGCGCAGCGTCCAGAGCGCGCTGTGCACTTTCCGGAGAAAGCGATGACGCTGATCTTCGTTGATGCGCATGACTTCATCGAGCAGACGGAAATCATAGCCGCACTCGCGAGCCACCGACCGGAACGCCATTACGTCCTTGGGGAAGCAGGATCCTCCGTAGCCGATTCCGGGATTCAAGAAACGTGAACCGATCCGGGAATCGGTACCGACACCGTGGACGACTTGGTTCACGTCGGCACCCACCGATTCACACACAGAGGCAACGGCATTGATGAAAGAGATCTTCATCGCCAAGAAAGCGTTGGAAGCGTGCTTGATTAGTTCGGCGCTCTTGGTACTGGTGACGATGATGGGCGGCGGCGTTATCGCGCGGTCGGGTCGCGGGATTGCGTCAGCGCGATCATAGTAGGTGCCTTCGGTAACAGGCGAATATATCTGCCGCAAGACTTCGGCAGAACGCGGGGTATCGCAACCGATGACGATGCGGTCGGGGAAAAGGAAATCAGTAACCGCGGTTCCTTCGCGCAGGAATTCGGGATTGGATGCGACGTCGAAGGATTCAGGGCTGGCGCCGTTGCGCAGGATGATTTTGCGAACCCAATCACTGGTGTAAACGGGTACGGTGCTTTTTTCGACGATGACTTTGTAGTCATCGATGCCGCCGGAAATCTCCCGGGCGACAGACTCAACGTAGGACAAATCGGCTTCGCCACTTTCCGTAGGTGGAGTGCCTACCGCGACGAAGATCGCAGAACTCAATTGAACGGCTTCCTTCAAGTTGTCGGAGAAGGTCAGGCGATGACCGCGGTGGCGGCTGAGCAGTTCGGGCAGAAACTTTTCGTGGATAGGAACCAGGCCGTTATTCAATGCCGCCAGTTTCTGCTGGTCGTTGTCGACAAGAATGACGTCATGACCGAGATCGGCAAAACAGGCACCCGCAACCAATCCTACGTATCCGGAGCCTACGACAGCGATGCGCATCGATAATCCTCAGAGCTTTAACGTGGCGAGCACGGGAGAAACGGGACGTAGAGTGCCGCCTCGATTCTACAAAATTCTAAGGTCCGTCTCAGGTTTACGCACCGGAATAATTGCGGTATCGGGTGAATCGGATCAATTTGGGAATGCAGAAGTTTTCATGTTGACAAGCCTGCCGATTCGCGCAAGACTCCGCACAGTTCGTCCGGGCGCTGCTTCGAAAACAGGATTGAAGTTCGCGGCGGCAGCCTCATAATGACGAGAGTTCGGGCTTAACCAGCCCGGTCACGGAATGACTCAAGACCCCATGTTGCGGCCGGATTCGTCGAACAGAAAAATATCTCCGGAAGAAAAGCCTGCTGAAAAAAGACCCTTTTTGACCGTAGCGCCCCGTAACGAGGTGACGGAGGTTGCGAAGACGCTCGCCGCGTACGGGGGCGGGGCCGTGGCCTACGATCTGGCGCTCGACCTGATCCTGAATGAGGTAGTCGAGAAGGCTCGGCGCGCCACAGGCGCGACCGGAGCGGCTATTGCGTTGACGCGTGACGGCGAGATGGAATGCCGTGCTACGACCGGTGCAGTTGCTCCGGACCTTGGGGTGCGGCTCGAAACCGAGTCCGGGCTATCGGGTGCGTGCCTCAGGACGGGCGAGATCCAGCATTGTGAGGACACGGAAACCGACGAACGGGTGGACGCGGATGCATGCCGGCAGTTGGGTGTGAGGTCGATGCTGGTAATGCCGCTCGCGGACGGCAAAGGTGCGTTCGGGATTCTGGAAGTGTTGTCGGCTGAATCAAATGCGTTCGGAGATCGAGATATTGAGGTCTTGAGGTCGCTGGCACGCAGGATTGTCGCGAGTAAGAGGGAGGCGGAGGCGGGACCAGCCGTGGCGCTGGATGTGCGGATGCCAGCGGCGGTGCAAATGCGAGACGACCCGAGAGATTCTGAAGTTCGCTTGGCGTCCGCGGCGGATGTATTCGCCGAGACGGAGACACGGAGAGCGAGCGACATCTGGACGACAGTGTTGGTGGTGCTGGTGATTGCTGCTGCGGTCGCGTTGGGCCTCATGATCGGGTGGCGAGGCGCAGCCAAGAGATGGATGTCTGAATCGCGCGTCCGACAAAGTGTGGCTCCGCTGGCTTCAGTTAGCCAGGTTGCGCTCGCTCCGCAACCTGAGGCTTCGCCGCCAGCGCGGCTCGCGGTGCCATTGAAGACGACTTCAAGCGCGGCCGCAGTTGTTAATCGCGGAGAAGGCCAAGCGAGCGGAGATTTGGTGGTTACGCAGAACGGGAAAGTGATTTACCGTTTGCCACCAGCTACTCCGAAAGGAACGACAGCAGTTCCGGCGAAGAGTGCGACATCTGAAAGTTCGTCCAACCGGCTCATTCATCAGGTGGAGCCCGAGTATCCGAAAGATGCGAAGGCGCATCGGATCCAGGGGCCGGTTGTGCTAGAAGTGCAAGTTCTGAGCGATGGGTCCGTGGGGAATATCGGGATCGTGGAAGGAAATCCGCTATTGGCCGATGCGGCGGTCCGCGCAGTCCGACAGTGGAGATACCAGCCGAACGTTGTGGACGGCCGCCCAGTTGAGAGTCAAACCAGAATCAGGATCAACTTCACCCTACCACCGGCGAAATAACCGTTAGAACCCTTCGCATCAACCAGGACTTTTAAACGAACAGAGCTCTGGACCTCAAGCAAATAAGAAAGGCACGGCTCGAAAGCCGTGCCTTGTCTAAGTCTCAGGTGAGTTGGCGAAACCTAGAGCGATCCGAGGAACGCCAGTAGGTTTGCCGAGTCGGTCGAATCCAGAGCCTTGTAGTTACCGACGACGGTTGTGGCTTCTCCGCCGTGCCGAAGTATGGCTGCGTTGATCGACGTCGAACCGTTGTCATGCATCAGACCGCCCGACTTCGCCAGGATGTTGGACAGACCCCACAGTGGCGATGTCCTCCACATGGTCAGACTTGCTTGTCCTGTGCCATGCGGCTGGAAGGGAATGCCGCCGGAATCGCCCGATCCCATATCGTGCAGCAGGAAATCCGAATAGGGATTGAAGGTGACATTGCTCAAGGACGGAATGACGGAGGTCTTGCTGCCCGTCGTGGTCTTCAAGGTTACGTTCTGCTGGGTTGTGAAGCTCTCCATGTGGCAGACGTTGCAACCTATGCTGTTAAACACAGCCTCACCCGCGGTGGTTTGCGAGGTCGGCGGTTGCGGAGGGATCGGCGCCAGCAGGGATTCGAACTGGGTCATCTTAATCATGTTGACCTGATTGACATCCTGAGGCGAGTTTGGATCCGGCTGACACGCTGTTGGGTATGACTCGCCTTGCGGCAGGTGCTCATTCGGGTTGAACGCGCTAGCTGTGCCAAAGAGACTGTTGCTGGTGGTGATGCCAAGCTCGTTGAATTCGGCATTGGCTGTGAACTGGAAGAGGGTCACGGAATCCAGCTTCTGTCCGAAGCGTCCGGGACGAACGACGCCATTTTCGTCAGCCACCATGTTGGCGACACCCGTGATCCCGTATTTCTTGCTGATGCCGACGTTGGCCGTGATGGCGGAGTCTGGAATGTTGTCAACCAGACCCAGACCGAACAGCTGGGGCGAACGAACTTCGTTGTTCACCGTCGCGTCAGAAGGGACGACCTCGTGAGGCAGGTTCTGCGCGGTACCCCCACCAGACGCGGCCAAACCTGAAGTCGTATCGGTGTAGGTGAAAGTTGTTCCGGTCGGAGTCGACACAATAGTAAATGTTCCGTTGTATCCGGATACCGGGACACTCTGGATCTGGACAAATTGTCCGGCTTTGAACCCGTGGGTCTTCGTGGTGGTGATTGTGACCGTCGTCCCGGACTCAGTTGCGCCGCTGGAGGCAATCGTCATCTGGCTGCAATTCGGCAGCGTACCGAAGGCGGCGTTGGAGATGCCGTGCATCACGGGACCGCCTTCATTCTCGGGGAACGTGCCGTTGCCGTCGAGATAATTGAAGGTGTTATCCGGATTCCATTTACCGAAGCGTGTACCGGTGACGGTGCTGATATCGCCTGCCGTACCAGTCAGCACGTCGACGCCGGCGCCATGGCAAGTAAAGCAACCTGTCTGGGTTGAGACTGGGCCCAAACCGCGGATCGGATCCCACTTGATCACGAACGTTCCGTAGCCGCCGTTAAACAAGTTGGTGAAGCTCGTGGACAGGCCCGCGATAGGACCACCGAACTCACCCACAGTAGGCGGAGGAGGCGGAGGAGGCGGACAGGTCGGGCATACAGCTTCAACTTTCTTAACGTAGTGCGATGGAACAGCCAGCATGCAAACGGTGGCCAGAACGCAGAGAGCAAGTGGTGCAATACAACGGTTCATAGCGGCTCCTAATGCCTTTTTCGAATGATGGAAACTGCCTTCGCGAAAAGGGGGGAGGCGCGAAGAGCTTCGTCTTGCCTGGGCCCTAGGTTCTGTAACAGATGCCGCAAGCACAGCACTGCACTGGGAAACCCAACCCACACCGCAGATTGTCCGGAAAGCGTGGTAGTGTCAAGATGAAATTTCTTGCATACTGCCCCGGAAAACTTTCCCCTCTTTTGTTCGAGATGCGCCTACGGTCCATGTCCATCAACACGTATTCGGGAAAAGTGTTGCGGTGGAATTCTGGCAGAATTCAGAGGTCTAGAGTCTTTCTTCTCTATTGAAAACAAGCCATTTACCCCTAGTGAAGTCTTTGGTCACCACCACTTTCTTCCCATTGCAAGAACTTGCAGGACTCTTATAGATTTACATCACGGGTTACTAGCGCCGACACAAACAAAAGCGGCGTTTTCACTGGAAGTCATATCCCCCCTTTAACCATAGCAAGCGAAGGGTTCTCGCTTGTCCAGCGACCAAGGAAAAGCTGCATCCGTTGACGCTTGTTTGAGCAACGAATGTGACTGAGAGGGCGGAGCTGTGAACGGAGTAGCACAAGTGGAATCGAGCAGTTTGCCAGTCGGGTGCGATGTGGTTAGCAATCAAGCCCACTGGTACGCGGTTCGGACCCGCTCCCGCCATGAAAAACTTGTAGCCCGGCAGCTGGAAAAGCTGGGCATCCAGGCCTTTCTCCCCGTCGTAACCAAAATCAATCAATGGAGCGATCGCAAGAAGCAGGTTGAGGAGCCGCTATTTTCGGGCTATGCCTTCGTGCGATTGAACCACTCCTCGAGTGATCGAGTCCGCGTTTTGCAGACGCAAGGCGTGGTGAATTTCGTAGGAGTGCAGGGCTCCGGCGTTCCCATCCCCGATCAAGAGATCGAAAATATTGCGACCCTTCTCGCCAGCAAGGTTGCGTACCAAGAGCGGCCGTATCTCCACGTGGGGCAGCGGGTGAGGGTTAGCGGCGGTGCGCTGGACGGATTAGAAGGCATCCTGACAGCGGAAAACAGCGACAGCAGCGTGGTGATCTCGATTGGATTGATTCAGAGGTCGCTGAGTGTTCGAGTGGCAGGTTACAACGTCGAACCCCTGTAGTCTTTCTCTCCCGGTGTGAAAAACGTTCTGAAGGTATTACGAGGTGCATTCCTATGAGCGAAACTGAAACCAAAGCCATTAAAAACGATTCCCCGATGCCGAATACGAAACCGTCGCGTAACAACGGCGCCGCGGCCGAGAAGCAGGAGGGGAATCCGCCGTCCCTGCGTAGCCTTCGGGTGGAGGCTGAAATCTACGCCATCAGCCGGACGCTCGAATATACGGGCTGGAACCGGCGAAGGGCAGCTCAATTGCTCTCCATTAGCTATCGAGGGATTCTCTACAAGATCCGGCAGCACAATTTGTCGCCGCGTCCGCGGGGCCAAGAAGAATCGGTAGGCGAGATTTTGAAGGCCGATTCGCAGAGTTAATGCGTATCGGGCCGTTCCGATACATTTGACCCCCTACTCAGGGGAAGCAAGTTGGAGGTTTTGCAATGGGTAAGAGTTTCGTGTCACAGGTGCAAGTGCTTGCGATGTTACTCGCGGCATGTTCGCTTTGCGCGGGCCAGGGTAACCAGGCGTTAACCGCAACCGCCGCGCCAGCACCAGATGCCGCCAAGTCGTCGACTGCAACTCCGGGATTCAGCGATCGCAGTCCGCGTTACCGGATCGAACCTGGAGACACCTTTGATCTGACCTTTGAATTGAGCCCGGAGTTCAATCAGACAGCGGTAGCCGTGCAACCGGATGGATTCGTGACGTTACGAAGCGTAGGCGATGTGAAGGTAGCCGGCCAGACCGTGCCGGAAGTGACGCAAACGCTGCGGCAAGCTTATTCCAAAATGCTGAACAATCCGCTGATTTCCGTGGTCCTGAAAGATTTCGAGAAACCCTATTTCGTTGCGGACGGCCAGGTCGCGAAGCCAGGCAAGTACGAGATGCACGGCAACACGACGTTGACACAAGCGATCGCGATCGCCGGAGGATTTCAATCGTCCGCAAAGCACTCGCAAGTTCTGTTGTTCCACCGCGTAGATGATCAGTGGACCGAAGCAAAGCTTATCGACGTGAAGAAGATGCAGAAGAGACATAACCTGTCTGAAGATCCGGTCCTGCATCCCGGCGACATGGTGGTTGTGCCGAAGAATACATTGTCGAAGATTGACAAGCTGATCCCGAACATGAGCATGGGTACGTACATTCCCCTCGCCATCCCGTAGAGTTCCGGGATCGCCATTTCGACGATTACAGATACGGACAGGAATTACGGAGAATATATGAATGAATCGTTAACCAGCTACGGGCAACAGCGAAGCTACTCCATTACCGCACGAGACGTAGCTGCGATTGGATTTCGTCACCAGAAGGTCCTGATTCTGTGCTTCGTCGGAGTTGTGCTTGGAGTGGGCCTGTCTTCGCTGTTTCTGCCTACGAAATATAAGTCGGAGACGAAGCTCCTGGTAAAGCGCGAACGCGTCGATCCTGTGATCAGCGCGCAGTCGAACGTGCCGATGACGGTGCATGACACGGTCAGCGAAGAAGAAATCAATTCCGAAGTCGAATTGATCACGAGCTCAGACGTCTTGCAGAAGGTCGTGACGACTTGCAATCTCGACAAGAAGAAGTTCCTGTCGAGCATTCTTCATCCGTGGCAGACGCCGCAGAACCGAACTGATAAAGCCATCGCAGATTTGCGAGCGGAGTTGCAGCTGGAAGTGCTGAAGAAGACGAATGTCATCAGCATCGGCTACGAGTCGCACGATCCCAAGGTGGCGCAGAAAGTTTTGCAGACTCTCGATGAGGCATATCTGCAAAAACACTTGGACGTGCATCACCCGTCAGGACAGTTTGAGTTCTTCGACCAGCAGGCGGAGAAATATCACCAGGACATGATGGCCGCCGAAGCTCAGCTGAAACAGTTCGCCGGACAGGGCGGAGCCGCTCCTGCGACACTCCGGGATATGACGCTGCAGAAACTGGCCGACTTCAACAGTTCGCTGGAAACGACCAGAGCATCGATCGCAGAATCGAAAAAGCGGATTGCGGATCTTGAAAAGCAGTCCCAGTCGGTGCCGGCTCGGTTGACGACTGAAATGAAAGAGTCGGACAACTCGTCGGTACTCGAGAATTTAAAGTCGACGCTGCTCACCCTCGAGAATAAGAGGACTGAGTTACTGACCAAGTATCAGTCTTCGTATCCGCTGGTGGCCGAAGTGGACAAGCAGTTGGCCGACACGCGCGCGGCGCTGGCGAAAGAAGAACGTTCGCCGGTGAAGGAAGAAGTCACGAACACAAATCCGACGTTTGCATGGGTGAGTTCGGAACTGGCGAAAGCGAAAGCGGACCTGGCTGGATTCGAGGCGCGGGAGATTTCGCTGACCAGCATCATCAGCACCTATCAAGCCCAGGCGACGAAGCTGGAAGAGCAGGGAATCCAACAGGGCGACCTGACGCGCACCGCGAAGGAAGACGAAGCGAACTACGAGTTGTACACAAAGAAGAAAGAGGAAGCTCGGATTGAAGACGCGATGGACCGGACTCGTTTGCTAAACGTTTCTGTGGTTCAGAGCCCGATGCTGCCAAGCATCCCGACCCGTTCTCCTTTGATTCTTGTCGTGGTCGCGCTTCTGCTGGCCACGGCGGTCAGCTTGGGTGTGGTATTCGCCGTTGACTACGCGGATCAGTCGTTCCGGACACCATCGGAAGTCATGAGTGAGTTGAGGATCCCGGTCCTGGCTGCGGTTCCGATGCATTACGACGGAAACCGGCTGCAGGGATCAAACGGGAATGGCAACGGCCATGGCCGCGGCGACAACAACGACAGCGGTATGAGTGACGATCATTTCGAGCCCACGACCACCGGGACGATCATTGAGGAACGAGGATAAGAGCGATGTTCTTAGACTTTTTCGGCCTTCGAGAACAGCCTTTTGGGGTTACGCCGGACCCGCGGTACTTGTATCTGGGGACGGGGCATCGTGAAGCGCTCGCATCTCTTTATTACGGGATCGAGGCGAATCGCGGCTTCCTGTCCTTGATTGCAAGGCCTGGGATGGGTAAGACCACCTTGCTGTTTCATCTGCTGGCGAAGTTTGACCGCACCGCGCGCACGGCGTTCCTGTTTCAGACGCAATGCAGCTCGCGCGAGTTCATGCGCTTCCTGCTGGCAGAAATCGGGATCGAAACCGAGTCCCAGGATTTTGTCAGGATGCATGAGCAGTTCAATCGTTGCCTGGTGCAGGAAGCCCGCGCTGGCAAGCGGTTCATCGTGGTGATCGACGAAGCGCAGAACCTGGACCCGACCGTGCTGGAAACCGTCCGGCTGCTATCGGACTTCGAGACACCGCAAGCGAAATTGCTGCAAATCATCCTGGTCGGTCAACCTGGTTTGGCGGACAAGCTGGCGAGCCCGTCGCTTGTCCAATTACGGCAGCGCATCACTTCAGTCAGTGGACTGAGCCCGCTGAATCAGGAAGAAGTTGCCCGCTTCATCGAGCACCGGATGCAGGTTGCGGGCTATAAAGGGCCGGCGCTGTTTACTCCAGATGCCCTGGAGCTGATTTCGCACGTGAGTGAAGGCATTCCGCGGCAGATCAACAACTATTGTTTCCATGCGCTCTCGCTGGCTTGCGCCATGCGGAAGAAGTCGATCGACGCCGGCATGGTGCGTGAAGTGATCCAGGATCTGGATATCAGCCGTTTCGTATCTGATGTGGGATCTCCGCGGTTGCACTTGGGCTTAAGCAAGGGCGATAACGATCCCTTTCGTCCCGTAGAAGAGTTGACCGGACCGGCTCGAGAATATGTGAACTCCGAGATGCCGTCGGAAGGCGGGGTGGCAAAGGACTACCTCAGCCCGGCGGAAGCGATCGAGCACATGCGCGACGTTGCGCGCCTGCTGCACAACTGGCGGGGATCCGATCGGCAATCAGCCTAACCGACCAGGGTTCAGCGACGAAGCAACGGAACGACGAGACTAGAGCAATCCCGAGAATCTTATGAGCAGAAATTTTGAGTTGTTGCAAAACCTGGGTAGGGAACGAGAGATGTTCGAAAACCCTGTGGTCGAAACGAGCACGACGACTACGGTCGAAGAGCCGGTCGCCGTCAAGCCCGTGTCGGTGCCCGTAGAGCTGCATCCCTTGCAGCTGAAGATGGAAGGGTCGCAGCGAGACGAGATGTTCAAGCTGGTGCAGCGTGTCTTTATGGCGCCTGGCGCGGGACGGGGACGCATGGTGGTGGTATCGGCGATGGAAGCCGGAAACGGATGCAGTTGGATCTGCTCGCGTATGGCAGAAGTTTTGGCGTCCCAGGTTGCCGGTTCGGTTTGCGTGGTGGATGCGAATTTGCGCTCTCCGGGCTTGCATCGTGAATTCAATGTGCCCAATCACTATGGACTGACGGACGCGCTGCAAGTGAGCGACCCAATTCGAAGATTTGTGACCTCGCTCTCGCGCCCGAATCTCTGGTTGCTCAGCTGCGGAGCGGAAGTTGAGGGAATGCACTCGATGCTGAGCTCGGAGCGTATGCGGGCGATACTGCCGGAATTGCAGCGTGAATTCGATTACGTTCTGATCGACGCGCCGCCGATTGAGTCGGGTGACGACAGCATCATGCTGGGGCGAGGCGCCGAAGGAATTGTTCTAGTTTTGCGGGCGAATGCGTCGCGGCGCGAAGCGGCACGCAAAGCGGTGCAGAACCTGGAAAGCGCGAACGTTCGCGTTCTGGGTGCGGTGCTGAATCGCCGGACGTTCCCTGTACCTGAATCCATCTATCGCAAACTGTAGGGAGAGAAATGTTCGAGAACCTGAGGGAAGATATCAGCCGGGCGATGCGCCAAGCGCGGCCCGACGACTGGAAGCCGACGCTAAAGCATCGACTGGAAGTGTGTGTGCGGCACTCCACGTTGCCAGTGATCGCCTATCGATTCGGGCATTGGACCTTGGGCGTGCGCATCCCGGTGATCGGATTGTTGCTCCGGATTGTGGGACTGTTCTTTCGCAAGTTTGTTGAAGTATTTACGAGCGTGCATATCGATGTGCATGCCGAGATAGGCCCTGGGTTTGTGATCCATTCGGTTTACGCGATCAACTTGGGCAAAACGAAGATTGGAAAGAATTTCACGATCGCGACGGGTTGCTTGATTTCTCATGCCTGCCGGGGAATCGGGGACGATGTTTACTTTGGGCCTGGAGCGAAGTTGGTGGGCGATGCAAAGATTGGCAGCAATGTCGTGATCGCGGCCAACAGCCTGGTGCTCACCGATGTGCGCTCGAACATGATGGTGATGGGAGTTCCGGCGCGCATCAAATTGCCAGGTGGTCGTCCGCAAAGGTTTGTGAAAAAAGCTGCTCCGGTTGCTGTTCCGGCGAAGGCAGTGGCGTCTGCACCCACAGCTGAACCAGTGCCGGTTGCAGCGAAGGCAGCGACCGCATCGACATCAAGTGAACCATCCCCCGCTTCCGCATCTGCATAAACAAAGCTCAAAGGGTACTTGGGCCAGATCGACATAGGAGAAAGAGACCTTGGACTTTGCATGGAGTGAGGAACAAGCGGCGTTTCGTAAGGAGGTCCTGCGATTCGCTCGCGAAGAGCTGAAAGATGACGTCATTGCTCGGGACCGCAATGAGGAGTTCTCGAAGACGCTGTGGAAGAAATGCGCGGATTTTGGAATTCAAGGATTGCCCATTCCGACGGAATACGGCGGAGGCGGCGCCGATACTCTGACCACAGTTTGCGCTCTCGAAGCGCTGGGTTACGGATGCGCAGACAACGGACTGTTGTTCTCGATCAACGCGCACATGTGGAGTTCCGAGATCCCGATCTGGAACTTTGGCACCGAGGCACAGAAGAAGAAGTATCTGCCGGGCCTGGTGAGCGGCGGATTGGGCTTGCACGCGATGACGGAGCCAGGGTCGGGTTCCGATGCGTACAGCCTGAAGACGCGAGCGGAGCGTAAGGGCGATAAATATGTGCTGAATGGCTCGAAGACATTCAGCAGCAATGCGCCAGATGCGGACGTAACGATCGTGTTTGCGAATCTCGATCCCAGCCGCGGTCCGAACGGCGTTACGGCGTTTCTGGTTGATAAAGGAACTCCCGGATTCACGGTGGGGAAAAAGCTGCACAAGATGGGATTGCGGACTTCACCCATGGCGGAACTCTCGCTGCAGGATTGCGAGATTCCGGTCGAGAATTTGCTCGGCAAGGAATTTGGAGGTCAGGCGGTTTTCACGTCCTCGATGGAGTGGGAGCGGATTTGTATTCTGGCCAGCCATCTCGGCGCGATGCAGCGGATCATGGAAACCTGCATCAAGTACGCCAAAGAGCGCAAGCAGTTTGGCGAGCCGATCGGAAAGTTTCCGGCCATCAACAACAAGATCGCCGATATGGATGTGCGGCTCGAGACCGGGCGCCTCGTGCTGTACAAGGCTGCATGGTTGAAGAGCCAGGGGCGGCATCCGATTCGCGAAGCTTCAATTGCGAAATTGTATGTCAGCGAAGCCTGCATCAAGAGCTGCCTGGAAGCGATTCAACTCCACGGCGGTTACGGCTACATGACCGAGTACGAACTGGAGCGGGAACTGCGAGACGCAATTGCAGGGACGATTTACTCGGGTACCTCAGAGGTACATCGCGTGATCATTTCAAGTTATTACGGGCTGTAGTAGTTGTGAGTAGTTATCCCCCACAATAAATCCTAACTGGGCTGGGTCTCGAATCATGGCATACGTACTGCAGCAGTTGCTGAGCAAGAGCGCGAAAGCTTATCCGGATAAACCGGCGGTATGGGCTCGTGGCAAAAGCATTACCTATCGGGAACTCGACGAGCGGTCGAACCAGTTGGCTCATTTGTTGCACCAGCGGGGAGTTCGGAAAGGCGATAGGGTCGGGTTGTTTTTCCCGAAATCAGTTGAGTCAATTATCAGCATGCTGGGCGTGCTGAAGGCCGGCGGCGTTTACGTTCCGCTGGATCCGCAGGCACCAGCCGATCGCGTAGGCTACATCATCGGCAACTGCGGTATTCGAATTCTGATCACCAAAAGCGAGAAGCGGGCTGAACTTTCCGCGGATGTTCAGGGATTGCTGGAATCATGCGTTCTGGTCGAAGGTGAGGGGAACGGCAGCGACCTGATTGAGTGGTCGCGACTCGCGGAATTTCCTGCGTCGCATGCACCACAAGTCACAATGATCGAAACCGATCTGGCTTACATCCTTTATACGTCGGGCTCAACTGGACGTCCGAAGGGTGTAATGCTGACGCATCAGAATGCGTTGACATTTGTCGAGTGGTGCGCAGAAGAGTTTCAGGTTCGCAGTGAAGACCGGCTTTCGAACCACGCTCCGCTGCACTTCGATCTCTCGGTGTTCGATGTTTACAACACGCTGGAAGCGGGCGCAACGGTCTATCTGATCACCGAAGACCTGGCGCTGTTTCCGACGAGCTTGGCGAACTTCATCGATACGCAGAAGATCACGATCTGGTACTCGGTTCCTTCCGCGCTGATGTTGCTCTTGCTCCATGGCCGATTGACGGTTGAAAAGCTGAAGAGCCTGCGAGTGATCCTGTTTGCGGGGGAAGTTTTCCCGATGAAGTATTTGCGGCAGTTGGCGGAGGTTTCCCAGCAGAGTGCGCTCTATAACCTGTACGGTCCAACGGAAACCAACGTTTGCACCTATTACAAGGTCGAGCGCGAGCGTCTGGCGA
>Ga0181522_10000665_pt1 | contig 24055 bp, 30 predicted proteins | sample PEATcosm2014_Bin_27_FD_121103 | JGI IMG/M metagenome (GOLD analysis project Ga0181522, IMG submission 121103) | Peatland microbial communities from MTU Mesocosm Facility, Houghton, MI, USA - PEATcosm2014_Bin05_10_metaG | ecosystem: Environmental > Terrestrial > Soil > Wetlands > Peat | place...
CATTGACTCGCTCGTGGACTGCGCGGCTCGGTGAAAGAAAAAACGCATGCAACGCGTTTCTTCCTGAACGCACGGTCTGCTGCAGCCGCGAGAAACAGATAGTGGAGGCGCTCGATCTAAGGTGACAACCAGCACGTGCGAGCGGAGCCGGATGTTTTCCTTCACCGGCCACGACGGAGGGCTTGAGCTTCACCACTGTAAAGTCGGACTCCTGCGGCGTTGGCGGTTTCGGCATTCCGCCTGTGCACGGCAAGCTCGGAATCTCCACATCGACCGACGGGCCGGTGAGAGGGGGTTATTCGTCACGAGACAAACACACATCGCATCTAAATTGGTGCAGTCGAGAGACGTCATGTCCCCACTCCGAAGGTCAGTGGTTAGTCTTACTGCGGTCAGTCCAACTTCGCGAGCGAGGCCGGTCGCAGATTTGGTGTCAGAATCGTCAGGTCGCCGACCTGTTCTCTCTTCACGGTGCCACGAAGGTGGGCGTGATCCATCATCCAAACCTCGGGAATGATTTCGCCGACCAGTTGTCCGTGACAGAAAAGCCGCACCACTGAACTTTCAGAGACGACGATTCCCACGGCTTTCGTAACGGCGCTCATGTTGGCCGCGGCGATGTGACGACTGCCCAGTCCCAACGGCACGTCCACTTGGGCGGCCACGGCATCGAGATAGCGGCACGCGGAGAGGAAAATTCCTTCCCGACTCACCACAAACCCACCGTCCAGTTGCGCCAATTCCTTGATCGTTCCACGGAGATTGAGGTTGGTGACATGTCGCGAAGCCTCAGGATGCCCGAGCAACGGATCCAAAATCAACGATCTGGATCTCGTGAGGACGGCATTCTCATCCCCGAGTGTGAATAGCGTGCCAACGCGCCTCCCCTCCCGGCCTTCGCGAGCAATTTCAACTGCGAGCTCGATCAGGGACGCTAGAACGTCGGGATCATATTCCGTGACTTGGCAAAGAATACTCTCAAACATCCATGAGGCTCCTCGCTTCTGGTAGACGATGCGGACGCAGAGAACGGCTGCACTCTGTTTTGGATGAAAGACCTACAAGGAGGATTCAGACATCGGTTGCTTCGCGAAGTTCTTTGTTTAGTCGAGTCGTGGATTGCATCGGTTTGAACCGCGGTCAGCAGTAACGCCCTGTCAGCAGAACTCTATGAAACGAACAGATGCGGCCGACGACCATAGAACCGCCGCTTTCCCGCGACGTTCACCTCGTGAACACACATGCCCCAATATGGGCGTGAAAGAGGCCGGATCGACTTAAACATTGGTTCGCTCGATTGAACGTCATTCCCAACGAACTGCGGACTAAGACTAAGGAAATGTCCGGAAATCTCTGGAGCGGCAGGGCTTCGGGCGCGGCCCGGTCGAAATCTATGGCGAAATGGAATTGCGGCGCCCGCTGAACCTGTTTCTTGATCGGGCTCATGTGGTTTGCGACCGAGGACTATGAGCAATACATCCGGTTGCAGCCATGATCGCGCAGAATTACTCAGGACAAAACAAAAACGGGTGTCAGAAGCTTGGCGTATTCTCGACTGCCCCAGAGATAGCGACCGGCGAGTTCACTCTGAATGCGATGGTCGTGAGCGTATTCAGTCAGCTTTCTGACATCCTTCATATTGTTGCGGCAAATATTGATGTTGAAAAACACCAGGTAGCCATTTACATATTGTTTGCGCAGGATGTGTTCCAGATTTTTCTGGGCGGGAACGAAAGCTTTGGGCAGGCTCGGCTGCAAATCCCACGAGTCGAGTGCAAAGTTGAACACCGCGACGCCGGCATCGCCGAGGCGGTCCGCAACATCAGGTCGCAACAACCGTCCATTGGTCGCGATATAAACCCAGAAGCCTTTCTTCGCCGCGTAGTACACAACCTTATGGATGAAGTCGGGCCGCAGCAGCGGCTCGCCGCCCATCAGCGCCAGGACGCGGCAGCCATTGTCGTGCAGCCAGTCGATCGAGCGCCCGGCTAGCGATGCTTCGCACGCATGGCGAACCTCAACCCACATAATGTATGCGACCGACCGGTCCCTTCTGTTATCAACAGTGAGCGTTGGTCAATCGCCCGTATTTTTCGGCATCGACCAACGTTCACGGTGTTAGCTGGCGCCGCAATAGGGGAGAAAGCGACAGCGAAGCTGGACTTCGCGGAATTTCAATGAGCGAACTGCATTGTGTCATCTCAGGGGATCAGTTTCATCGCGATCCAAACACACAATCTCGGACCGCGGAACGTACCCTGAACTCAGCCATCGTCCTTGCCGAGATCTCCCGAAGCTATGAAGAATATCTGGAGATCTTCACGAGTTTTATACCGACGATATCGAAGGAAGCAGTGAAACCATGGAGGAACCTCTTCGCGGAAAAGGGAGAGTGCGCTCACTTCTTTCGAGCTTCCTCGCTCCCCTTCACGCAATGGCCGAGGTCGGTCGGGTGTCGATATCAGTTCGAGAAACACCTGTACCCGGAGATGCGATCGACGAAACCCACTCTGCCCGGGCAGTGGAGTTGGTCGGGGTGTCCGGTAAAATTTGTACCGTGAGCTGGCGGATCTTACGGAAATGGAACCAGTCGCGCGTGGTGCTGGAACATCATTACGACTACCGGCAAAGTGGTGACCCTCTTACGGACCTCAACCTTAGGTTCGATACGCCTGAGCTTGCCAAAAGTTTTTCAAAGGCCCTCGTAGACGCACCGGGAGTTGTTAGTGAAGCCCGAAGCGGGCATTTGAAAATGGGTGGTTCCTACTGGCCGCATCCAATGCGACCCGGGACCGTTCGGTCTCATCCAACCACTTGTAGGTTGGGGTCGGCGACCGTATGATCGCGAAGTTGGCGCCGCTCGGAGCAGGAAGATGCGTAAAGGCGAGCAGACTCGGCAAGATCATTCGAAAGGCGGCCCCAATTTTCAATCGAAGAGGATACGACGGCGCTGCGCTTTCCGATCTCATGCGAGCGACCGGGTTAAAAAAGGGCGGAATCTACCGGCATTTTGGGAGCAAGCAAGAGCTTGCGGGAGACGCCTTCGACTATGCTTGGAAACTCGCAATGGAAACGCGCTTCGAAGGCACGGAGCAGATTCCGAATACGGTTGACCGGCTCAAACAAATTGTGCGGAACTTTCGAGACCGGCGTACCGGGGTCGGTCCAGGAGGCTGCCCGCTGTTGAACACGGCCATCGATTCTGACGACGGCAATCCGAGGCTGCGAGCGAAAGCTTGCCAGGCCCTCGGTTCCTGGCTTGACCGTATGCAATCGATTGCCGAGGAAGGGAAGCGACGAGGCGAGGTCCGCTCCGATGTCGATTCCCGGAAATTGGCCACGTTGATCGCCAGCACCCTCGAAGGCAGCCATATGATGAGCCGTCTGCAGAAGAAGGAAGAGCCTCGTAACCTTGCCGTGTGTCATCTCGCGGCTTACCTTGAAACTGAAGTTCGCGCGCGCAAGGCCAAGACAGGAGCCGACAAGTCATGAGCAGTCAGGAAATTCCCTCGCAAGCGGACTTCAGGAAACGCGCAAAGACGAACGACGTTCCCATCGCCCGGTTGATTGGATTTGAGGCGAAGGACATTGCTGACGGGCGGGCGACGGTCGTTTTGGCGGCCGGACCGCAACACGCAAACCCCATGGGAACGCTGCATGGCGGGATTCTTTGCGATATTGCTGATGCCGCGATGGGCATTGCGTTTGCGAGTACTCTCGCCCCAGATGAATCCTTTACTACGGTGGAATTGAAAATTAATTTCCTTCGTCCGGTGTGGCAGGCAAAACTCAAAGCGGAAGGGACGGTCGTGCGGCGCGGCAAAACGATCGGCTACGTGGAGTGCACCATCACCGACGAGGAAAACCGATTGGTCGCGAAAGCGGCTTCGACGTGTATGGCGCTTCGCGGCGAGAAGGCTGAAGGGCGGTAACCCTGCAGGTCGTCCCTCCGCCCTTTGATGCAGTGAGCTCTGCTCATCGAACAAGTCTCTTAGGTTTGGCCTTCAATAATTGCCATCCCCCGCTCGAACTCGCCCAGCAAGTTTACTTGTTTGTTCTGCGACCGATCGGTCTCATCTGTCATCCGATCGGGGCATGACGGCTTAAGAGAGAATTGCAAATGGCTCTGGCGCGGCACAAATCGCGAGGGGTGCGTGCCGCTTCCGTTCTCCTGGTATGCGACGTCTGCCGTGAACGGCCAGCGACGACCCTGGTTGTGGATTTCATCTTCGCCTGTAATTCGTGCGCGAAAAGGATTGTGACGACGCTGTGGTACCGTCGCCAAGAGCGCGTAGTCGCCGGAAAGAGTTCTTCCTCTGATCGCGAAACGAACCAGTGGGTCCATTGATTTCAAGTTATGTGCGAAACAGTAAGGGAAAGGCGGATCTATGAAGCTTGCAACAACAAGAACACTTTTCTTCCTTGCGGCTGCGACCGCTATGCTTGTCGTCACAGAGATGAATTTTGGACGGCCGGTCCGGGCTGGAACTCTGGTTCAAAATTCTACATCCGAGGCGAGCGATTCCCCAGAAGGCAAAATCGCACGGGCGATGTCCGCGGGACCTGATGACATTGCCCAATCCTCTCGAATCATTGACACCGATGCGGTGGGCAATACTGTAGTCCTGCGCGAGGGCAGCAACGGTTTCACCTGTATGCCGGGAAACCCCAAGGTGGTCGGCGAGCCGCCCATGTGCGTGGACGCTGCTTCGTTGCAGTGGTTCGCCGACGCCAGAGCGCATAAAACCAAACCGACCAATGCCGTTCCAGGTATCACTTACATGCTCGCAGGAGCGACGCAGAGGAGTGATTCAGACCCCGATGATAAAACTAGTCCGGCAATCACGGTGGGGCCACACTGGATGATTATGTGGCCCTTCGATCCGAAAACTACGGGACTGCCGACCACACATAAGCCGACCGGCGCCTACATCATGTGGGCGGGCTCACCGTACGCCCACTTGCACGTGATGGGTCGTCCCTGAGACGGCAGCATACGAAGGCGCTACACCATGAGGAATGGCGATGGGGAGACTTAGAGTTAAGGTCTTCGCGTGGGGGCAACGACTTCGGAGATCGCGCCTTTGGCAAGAGTCTGCTTCAGGTCGTGTTTCGCGGCAGACCTCTGGCTCCGAGCAGTAAAGGTCTCATGGTTTCCCTCTCCCGGCCGCCGAGCAACCGATCGTCGAACCACTGATTGAGTGCTTGCACCTTTTCTCGGGTATAGGGTGGAAATAAGTGATCGATAGCCACGTCCGGCGGAGAGATCAGGACGGACTTGGCGTGCGTCAGAGAATCGTAGCCCTATTTCCCGTAGTAGTTCCCGATGCCGGACGTTCCCACTCCCCCGTTAGTTCGGAGTAGAATCTGTTGTTTTGAGCATCCGACCGGCTATCCAGCTATGAAATCCCGATTCTTCGCGATATCCATCTTGTTTGTCTTTCCGCTTCTCGTTGCCACAGCCACTCTCAACGCACAAACACAGCCCTTATCCGACTCCGAAATCCGCGGCCGCGCCGACGCCTTGCTCAGACAGATGACGATCGAGGAGAAAGTTGGCCAGCTGAACCAGGAGTCCGGGATTGTCATCAAGGGCTTCATGGACCAGAAACCCGACGACGATATTCGGGAAGGCCGGGTGGGATCCATCCTCTGGTTGTTCGAGGTGAAAGAGATCAACCGGCTACAGCACATCGCGGTAGACCAGTCGCGCCTCCATATTCCGTTGCTGGCAGGTTTCGACGTCATTCACGGCTACCGCACTATTTTCCCGGTTCCACTGGCGATGGCTTCTTCGTGGGACCCGTTGGTGGAGGAGCAAGCGCAGCGCGTGGCCGCAGAGGATGCACGCGCTGCCGGCATTCAGTGGACTTTTGCGCCTATGGTAGATATAGCGCGCGATGCCCGCTGGGGACGCATTGTGGAGGGTGCGGGCGAAGATCCGTACCTGGGTTCAGCCATGGCGCGCGCGCAGGTGCGCGGTTTCCAGGGCGCAATGTGGGGAGACACGAGTGTTTTGGCTTGCGCAAAGCACTTTGCTGGTTACGGCTCAGCCGAAGGCGGACGTGACTACGATTCTTCTTACATTCCGGAAGTTTTGCTGCGCAATCTTTACCTCGAGCCTTTTCATGGAGCGGTAAAGCAGGGGGTGGCGAGCCTGATGAGCGCATACATGGACCTCAACGATGTGCCCGCGACGGGGAACCGTTGGCTGCTGCATGACGTGCTGCGCCAGGAATGGGGATTTCAGGGCTTTGTGGTCTCTGACGCCGTCGCCGTGGGAAATCTGGTGACGCACGGTTTTGCCCGCGACCGCGAAGACGCAGCCTATCGCGCCATTACCGCCGGCCTGAACATGGATATGGCCAGCAAGAGTCTGGTCGAGAATGTGCCCAAACTCGTGGCGCAGGGCAGGGTTACACAGGTGCAACTGGACGACGCGGTGCGTCCGATTCTCGAGGCGAAAATCCGTCTCGGACTCTTCGAACATCCCTTCGTGGATGAGACCAAGGTGGAGGCTGTGCTGGCGCGCCAGTCGAGTCGGGATCTCGAGCGCAAGCTGGCTGGGCGATCCATGGTTCTATTGCGCAACGAAAACCATGTACTGCCCCTGTCTGGAAACGTTAAAAAAATTGCTGTCATTGGCCCGCTGGCTGATGCCGCGGACGAAATGGAAGGCGGCTGGACAGTGGAAGGGCTGTTCGGAGGCGAAAGCAAGGGGCATCCGGTTTCGTTGGTTGCGGGAATTCGGAACAAACTGGGGAAAGAGGCGCAGATCGAAGTGGTTTCAGGGGCGGTGTTGCAGCGCAAGTATCCGTCAATGATCGACCAGCTCATTGGGAAAAAATATTCTCCACCAGCAACCGAGGCGGAACTGAGACAGTGGCGCGGCCAGGCTGTAGCCGCTGCAGAGCGGGCTGACGTGGTCATCGCCGCTATGGGTGAGGCGACGAACATGAGCGGAGAAGCAGCTTCGCGGGCTTCGCTCACCTTGCCCGGCGATCAGCAGGAGACGCTTGAGGCCGTCGCCGCAACCGGCAAGCCGGTTGTGCTCGTGCTGCTGAGTGGCAGGCCGCTCGACATGGTATGGGCTTCGGAACACGTATCATCAATTCTTGAGGCGTGGTATCCGGGAACCGAAGGCGGGAACGCCGTGGCGGACGTGCTGTTTGGCGATGTCAACCCCGGTGGAAAACTTCCGGTGAGTTGGCCGCGCGCCGCCGGTCAGGAGCCGATCTACTACAACCATAATCTCACGCACGATCCCGAAGACGCGCCAAACTTTACGTCTCGTTATTGGGATCTTTCCACCCGGCCGCTTTACCCCTTTGGGTACGGATTGAGCTATTCCACTTTCAAATTCAGCAATCTGCGGTTGAGCAAGAATCGATTTCGACCCGACACCGGCACGGAGGTCTCGGTCGATGTGACCAATACCAGCCGGACTGCAGGCGACGAGGTTGCGCAGATTTATATTCATCAGCGGGCCGGGTCGGCCTCGCGTCCCGTGAGGCAACTGAAGGGTTTCCGCCGCATCGCGCTCAAGCCGGGCGAAACTCAAACTCTTACGTTTCCTCTCGGCTTTGACGAACTCAGTTTCTGGAGCCCGCAAACCAAGGCTTGGGTTGCTGAGCCTGGAATGTTTGACGTCTGGGCGGGAGAAAATTCAACAGCGGCAATGCATGCCGAGTTCGAACTGACGGCGAACTAGGGAACCGGATTCTTCTCGCCGCTCTGAGCGAGGCGATCGTCCGGCGAAAAAGTGCGCCCTGAAGGGCGCTTTCATTGTTGCGCCGCCGTCTGCCTTGGTCGACCGAAGAACAAGACGTAACCGTCAGGGTCGGAAATCTCGAACCCGCGAAGACCGTCGTGGGTATCCTTGAGGGGCATGCTGAATGCTGCTCCATGATCGGCAAATTCGACAGCCACTGCATCCGGGTCTGGTGCATAGACGTATCCATCCCACCTCATGGAAGGACTGCGCTTCGGGTTCGGCAGTGGTTTCGTGTCTTTGTCGGACTTGATGAAGATCTGCGCACCGTCGCGGCCGATGATGGCGAAAAAAGGGTTTCGATCCGGCTGCTGGAACCTGGTCTCAAAGCCAAGCTTGTCGCGGTAAAAAGCGATGGTTTGATTGACGTTGCTGACGATGAAGAAAGGTGAAATTGTTTGCGTCGTTGGTCGTGTCATAAGCGTGAAGCCTCTTGCACTGGCATTTTGCGGTATGCCGCAACAGCAACCTTATGAGGAAACAACCATCTCGGCTGCCTCACTATTTCTTGGGCTGCGAAGTGCTGTAAGCCCACCTCGGGACCATCAGCAGCGCCTGCGCCGGATCGACCCCAGCCAGTTCCACCTCGCCATTCGGTACTCGCGACGCTGCGCTTCGTGTCAGTGACCTCGGAGTCGGTTGTGTCCGGAAGTAATACACTTTGCCTTCCTCCGCCGTGAATGTAATCGCGGAAGCGTTATTATCCCGTCGCGATTTCAAGGAAGACTGCTGGCTCGTGCACAGCCGGTGTTCGCCAGGAGTCACCGAAAAATACGTATAGGACTTGTGTTCGTAGGCTCCGACCCATGCGCCATCCACACCCACGCGCGTAATAAGGCCCCCAATATGGATTGCCGTATTGTCCAGTTCCGAATCTCCAAATACATACACCAATGCGTTGCCGGATTCCGGCATCCCCGTGGGATGCGACTTTGCCTGCCGACGGACTTCAAATTTAGCCTGGTCGGGACCACACCCCGCCTGCATTTGCGGCGATCGATCATCCTGAGCCCATACCGTCGTTGCCAATACGACCACGCCCAGCACCAGCTTCTTATTCATAGATCCTCCCCGCATGCCACCATCACTACTAGAGCGTATGATGTAGCCCTCATCCCAAGAGATGTCAAACGGAAGCACCTTTTTGCGCCCGGAGAGGCGAACTTTACCCGTTAACGGCGTGTTCCTATCCCTGACTGGATTTACTCCTCCTCGTGATTCCGGTTCGTGCTAAGGGCCACCATTCGAGAGCACCAGACGGCAGCCGCGTTCCTTGTAATAGCAACAGAAGAAGATAGAGAGCGACCGAGCGAGCCACCGTTCGGGCAACGTGGTCGTCGTCCACGCGCGGCGTTTTATCGAAACGCCACCCCTCGACCCAATCGATCGAGAGTCCATCGCTCGCACAGTTATCGAGTTGCTGCACGTATCCCGGCGTTTCGATGGGTGATCGGGAGACACCGCCAGTGACCGAATGAAAAGGCCGCCTGATCATCGGGCGGCCTGCTGTCGCTTGCGACGTGACGTGTGAGGGCTGAAGGTTACTTCTTGCTGCTCAGCTTTGACAGCTCCTTGACGGTTGCCGTGTCGCTGTAGATTCCGGCGTTCACGATGTACGGGGTTCCTTTAGCGCTTAGGTGATACGTGATCTTCCGTGATGGCTCCGTAGCGCCAGGCTTCGGCCACCAATAATCCCCCCAGACTCCAGAAGGTGAATCCTGAACCATCTTGCAGTAAGCCATGGAATCCGGGTAGATGCTCTTTCCCGTTTTTGCATCCTTGACCGACGTGAGGTCCTGGCCGATCATCTCTGGCTTTATCGGATGAGCCGCCATAATCTTCTTGTCGCAATCCTGGATGAAGATATAAGTGTCTTTCCACACCCACGGACCCTGCTTCGCGTTAAACTGTGCCAAGTCACCCGTCTTTGCTAGGGTGCTGGCCGCTTCCCTTACCTTGGCGATGACCTCCTGAGCGCTTGCGTGATCCTGCCCCACGGCGACAGAGCACAGGGCAATGCTGAAGAGAGCCACAACCACGAAAGCGAAAATCTTGCTGCTCTTCACAAGGAATCTCCTTTTGCGCCGGTTAAACCGGCGAGGTGTTGTTGAACGAAAGTCAAGCAACGGCTTGAAAAAGCGCCCCAGTCTACACCCCTCCTCCGGCGGTTTGCAATATTGCGAAAAGATTGCGAAAAGATTTCATTGGAGGTCGGGGGCGTGTCCTCGAACGAGCCGAAGAAATGGTACGACTGGCGATTTGTTGCCGCAAAATCCCCGCACTCATCAACCGATGGTTAAAACCGGTTTCTTTTTTACTTGTGGAATTGTTCCATGACATGACAAAGTCGGCTACTCGACTCGAGTAGACCTTGGTTGGAGCGAACCGACCGTGGCGTGCAATGAAGGTGCCGGTTGCCAGATCGAAGACCAGGGAGCGATTCATCTTCTCATTGAAGGTGAAGTCGAAGTTTGTCGAAACTTTTCCTGGAGTCGCGGAACCGGGCCTGCTTGGTCCTGCGGTCCAGCAATTCTATGTCCGCCCTTCGAGAATGGGCCTGCTAAGAGTAGGATCAACATGTAAAAAGGGCTTGCGCCAGCCTGCGGGGCGAACCTCGCGAACCCGCAATGAAGTTGACCGATTTGCCGCAGGCACACTAAGATTTCGAGTCATTCCCAAGCCTCTTCCGGAGCCTCTATGCGCGTGCTTCGCCGGGCCAGCTTCGCCCGAACCCTGGTCTCAGTAACGTTGATTTTGTACTTTGTGATCTTGATGTTTCCGCAACTGGCCGTTGCCCAGGCAACTTGCCGATTACATCGTCGACTACCTGCGGCGGCCAATGATGAGCAAGGTCGCGACGCGGGAAGGACACGACTGGTCGAATCCGTCGGAGGCGATTTACGGACCGAAGGTTATGATCATTAACGAAATGTCAGGGTCGGGCGGCGACGCTCTGCCGTGGTATTTCCGCAAAGCCGGGCTGGGCCCGCTTATCGGCAAGAAAACGTGGGGAGGCCTGGTGGGGATTGGAGGTTATCCCGAACTGATCGATGGCGGCCGTGTTACCGCGCCGCGAGCCGCTCTTTACGGGCTTAACGGCCAATGGGAGGTCGAGAATCACGGTGTCGCTCCAGACGTTGAAGTGGATCTCGATCCGGCCGCATATCGCCAAGGCCATGACGCGCAGCTGGACAAAGCAATTGAGGTCGTGATGTAGCAATTAAAGAAACATCCTCTGCCTCAGTATCAGCGGCCGGCATACCCGAACTATCACGAGAAGGACGATTTGGGAGCGAAGTGAGGTCAGTCGCGAGTCCTGGTACCGAGTACCGGTATCCGCATTTTTCGTACGACATGCCAGGCTGGCGTACTCGGTGCGTGGCGCTGACGGCTTTAGCAAAACGCAGGCGGGTATCGGGAATATTATCGCGGGACTCCGGCCTCGTCTTATAGTGCAACTTGGAAACAATCTTGGCTCTTGAAAGGACCATCGAGTTGATCGGGAACTCAAGCCGCTCTTCGAAGAGGAGAGAGCAATATGGCCGTGAGCGCGGTACAAAGCGGGAGGAAGGCGCTATCGCTCAATAACTGTTGAAATCGTCGCAAGTTATCGAACGCCGAGAACAATCCAATACGAATTGTGTCACTGTTATAAGAGCCTTTAACAAAAACAGGCTCACAATCGCTGTCAAAACCTGAATTACTTTAATCCCTCCACCAGGTAGAGGTCGGCGAGCATGCGGTGATATCCATACACGCAATTCCTGGCGTCGGGAGTCAATAAGATTGGGCCGATATTCTCCACCCCCGCTGGATCGGAAGGCATGAGCTCCTTCCAGCGAGTGCGTTTCCCCGTTTGCAAATCGAGGCGATCGACCCGAGCCGGCAGTTCACCCGGCTGGTAGATATACAAGGAGAGGCCGTCCGAACTGAATGTGATCGGTTGTTCCCCGGGATTGAGTCCATTAATCACGCGGGGCTCACCGCCGGTAACAGAATAGAGATACCCCTTTTGGTCGGGACCGATTCCTGCCACCCACTGAGAGTCGGGTGAAATGACAAATCTTGTGCCATTTACTCCTTCGGGCGTAATCGGCCGGCTCTTACTCGAAGCGAGTTCATAGACGTAGAGTCGCACTCCTTTGCCTGGCTCGTTCCCCGAGAAGAGAATGCGCTTCCCGTCGGGAAACCAATGCGCGAAGCCGCGGTTGACATTGTCGTTGGTTAGCGCTTTGGGCTCCCCAGCACCTGTGGTCAGCAGCTTTAATTGTGTCGGTGAATCCTGGGTCACCGCGACCACCCATTTTCCGTCGGGCGACAAGGCCCTTGCTCCTCCCTCTCCCAACAGGACGGCCGGAGAGCCGTCAGTTTTCCGAATGTACACGGCATAGGACAACCCTCCGGATTTGGAGTAGGACAGCGCACCTCCTCCACCTTCCTCGTCAAACAAAAGGGTCTTGCCATCCGCCGAAAGGTCAGCGGGGTAGGAATAATCCAGCCACGAGAGTTCGTGCTCCTTGGGATCACTATCCGTAACACCCATCAATTCGCGCCGCCAACTGGCACGCATCAGGAGCACCCGTCCGTCCTTGGCAATGTCCAACAGCATCAGGGCGCCGGGCAATCGCAAAACCATGCGCTCTTTGCCGTCAAGCGTCACGGCATAAAGGGTCCGATCTGTCCCGGTCTTGCTGGCGGTGAACCAGACCGCATTGCCGTCCGGCGACCATGCCAAACCCTGCACTGTGAACCATTCACCCGTGAGAACTTTCTTGTTCCCCTTCAGGTCGACCACGGCGACTGAACCAGCGTCGTCGCCCTGGGTGGGGTGGTCGAGAAAAGCGATCAAATCGCCCTTAGGGGAAACTCGGGGATGACCGACCCATCCCCCGGTCTCGTAGAGCGGTTTCCCTATGGGATATTCCAGCTGGTTCTTTCCCCCAAAGTCACGCACCACTGCCAGGCTGGTGCCATCCGGTCCCCAATCCGCCCACTGCACCTGCTCCAGCACATCCCGGGGAGCTCCACCGGCAAGTGGCGCCCTCGCCAACGTGCCCATGTTCACCCAAGTGCCGATCGCTTTGCTGTCCAGCAGGACGGCCAACTCAGCCAGGGAGGACACGGACATAAGCTGCGTGTGGCTGAGCCCCATGGAGCGCGATTCTGGTGCTTCCGGACGGGCTGTGAACACATCAGTAGGATTGCCCTGCCACGCGGCGCTGTAGAGAATCGTCTGTCCATCGGGAGCAAACCGGGCAGACCGGATGCTCCCTCGGCGGAAGGTCAACTGTCGATAGGTCGGCGGGGGTACCGGCGCCTTCGAAAAGAGGATTTTCCCCGTCAACAGCGTGGCAGCCACTGCGAAAAGCAGACCGACGGCAAAAACAGGCAGCGACAGGGTCCTGGATCCCGTTTTGGCAGGGACCAAGGCTACTGCGGCGGTTGTTGCCGGCTCCGTCTTTGTAACAGCCACAGAGGCGCCCGACGACCCAATCTCACGCTGCAACCTCTTCAGGTTGGCGCGCATCTCGGCTGCCGACTGGTAGCGGAGTTCACGATCCTTTTCGAGTGCGTTGTTGATCGTTTCCTCGAGCTTCAACGGCAGCTGGGGGTTCAGGCGAATGGGCGCGGTTGGAGCCCGGTTGAGAATGGCCTCCGTGATCACCGCCGATGTTTCTCCACGAAACGGCAAAATCCCGGTGGCCATTTCGTAAAGCACCACGCCGAAGGAGAACAGGTCAGTCCTTCCATCCAGATCCTTCCCTCTGAGCTGTTCCGGGGACATATAGGCCATCGTGCCCACGGCTGTTCCAGGGAGGGTCAAGTCATGAACGCTCGCCTTGGTTTGCGAATCGCCAGTAAGAGAAGTGCTGGCTTGTTTGATCTTCGCGAGCCCGAAATCCAAAATCTTGGCGTGCCCGCGTTCGGTTACAAAGATGTTCGCCGGCTTGATGTCGCGATGCACGATCCCTTTGGCGTGCGCGGCGTCCAGCGCGTCCGCCACTTCTACGCCCATGGTCAGCAGTTGTTCCAGTTCAAGCGGGCGCCCGTCAATCATGTGCTTCAGCGTCATACCGCCCAGAAATTCCATTGCAATGAACGCTTCGCCGTGCTGGTCGTCAATTTCGTAGATAGTGCAGATGTTCGGGTGATTGAGAGCCGAGGCCGCTTGCGCCTCTCGTTGGAAGCGGGCTAGGGCTTGGGCGTCTTTGGCGACGTCGTCGGGCAGAAACTTCAAGGCGACAAAGCGGTGGAGCGATAAGTCCTCGGCCTTGTAGACTACGCCCATTCCGCCGCCGCCAAGTTTCTCAACGACTCGATAGTGGGATATGGTCTGGCCGATCATCAGGGGCAAATCTTACGTGGGTGAAACGGGCAAGTCAATTAACGCGCGAGGTGGCAAGAGGTGGCAAGAAGTGGCAGAGGTGGCGAAAGGTGGCGGCGGCTGATAGCTGGCGCACCGAAATCTGATAACTGAGGAGGCTGCAGGAACCCGCCGCCTATGCCCAAGACGAGCACCAATCAACAGCACCATCCAGCATCGGAGGGGAAAGAAATTGAGCCGCTGTCATCGCTCAGGTCAAACCCAGGGTGAGTCGTTTGGCCGGACAATTTGATCCCAGGTTGCACGAATCGCTTTCAGCATAGCCGGATAAATAATCCACTTTCGAAAGGGATCGATCAGGTTCATGTACAACGGCGTAAACCACGTGTTCCGGCGCACGTAGATGGCAAAGTAGAATCGGTAGCTATCCGCCCTTTCAAGGAGGGCACTGAGGGCCGCGGCATGCACAGTACGATTTTGTATTTCAAGGAGCTGTTCGTTTTCGAAACGATAGACAGCGCGGAACATTCCTTCTGGCGAGCCAGGCACCACCAGAGAATGGGCCCGATCCTCAGGTGAGAGGCGAGTTCCAAACGAGCCGTCCGAGGCGTTCTTCGGTTCGGCCTCCAGTCGAAAAATGCGTCCAAGAAAAAGCCGAAAACCAACGAGCGCACGCGCCAGTGGCGGAAGTCGCTCGATTCTGCCCTGACTCGTCCGTCCCAAAAATTCGGAGAGGGTAAAGCCCTTACGGTGCATGGGCAAGTCGACCGCCCAGACGTCGTGCAGCGGGACGTCCGCGAGCAACGTGTGCACGCGAAGCGGTATCGCATAAAACTCGGTTGGAGAAATCGGCGCCATCGTGTTTTCTCAGTCGGTATTTATTTTGAATCGATACAGAGAGGACAATAAACGATGCCGAGGTTCACCTGTCATCGAGCCTGAAGTCATCAGGCGTAAGCACTTCGCCGCTCTCGTTCAGATCATACTGTTTTTCGTACACGACTTCGTCCCGCGCGAGGAAACCGGGATGGTTCATTTTCATTGCAACCTCTCGAACTGCACCCCTTCGAGTCTGGATACACTGCTCATTCCAGACCGGCGATAGGCATATGATGCAGCTCATTTGACCGATTCTTGTCAATGATTCCTTGCCGAAAGACCAAGAATCGAGGCACTTTTCCTGTGACTTAAGAATCCCGCGCTCCCGCTCCCGGACCGGCTAACGGGGGAAACACGCATGGGAACACGGAAAGGTCGGTTGTCTTTCCTTGACCAAATTCCCTTCGGTTCGTCAGAGTAGGTCGGAAGCCCTCCCCGAAGACATTCTTCGGGAGTTAGCGGAGGCAGTTGCTGTGGTTCTAGAAACATCCCGTCTGATTCTGCGCGAGTTTGTTCCGGAGGACCTCGATGCTCTGGAGCAAGTCGTCTGCGACGCAGAGACGATGCAGTTCTATCCCGCTGCATTCAACCGCGACGCGGCGGAACAATGGATCGCGCGCAATTGCCAGCGCTATGCCGAGTATGGCTACGGATTGTGGGCCATGGTCCTCAAAGCAAGCGGCGAAATGATCGGCGATTGCGGACTGACATTGCAAACCGTGGAAGTCACCGAAGAGACCGAGATTGGCTATCATTTGCGCCGCGATCAGTGGGGCCGGGGCTTGGCCACTGAGGCGGCCCGCGCGTGCCGCGATCATGGATTCGCCCGTCTGGCGGTAGACCGTTTGGTCTCGATTATCCGCCTCGAGAACCTGCCATCCCGCCGCGTGGCAGAGAGAATCGGCATGGCACCGTGGAAACAGGTGATGCGCGCAGGCTACTCCCATTGTGTGTATTCCATCGAGAGAAGTCAGATGGAATAGGAACCGCAAAGCTGAAAAGCCGTGCTGCCCCGCTCGGCCGACCGGCACCGGAGCGGGCGACGAACGTTGCTGGCTAACTTATAAGCAACGATGGCCGGAAAAACATCACGGTAGACACTGGCATTTCGGATTGCAATCGAAGACCCGGCGAAGAGAAAGTATTGCGGTACCCATGGCCAACTGTCTTATTTGGTTTGTCTGCCACCGTCAACTGCCTTGTGCGATGAAACCAGGGACGCCGGTTTTTACCACTGCGTTGAGCCTCTGCCTGGTCTGAATCCGATTGATTTCGTTCAACGCGTCTTCCGGAAGGGCAGAGATGTCAAAATTCTCTCTCGCGCGAGCCGCGGTTTTGGGTGTGGTAAGCAAAGCCGTGCCGCGTTGCACCGCCCATGCCAGCAGCACCTGTGCCGGTGTCTTTCGAACTCGCGCGGCGATTGCCGAAATCACTGGATCTTCGAGCAGCCCCGGCCTCATTCCGTGGCCTAATGGCGCGAAAGCCAAAAGTACGATGCCCTTTTCTTTGCAGAACTCCAGAAGTTCCGTTTCCGGCAGATACGGATGTGACTCGACCTGGACCACGGCTGGCTTGATTCTTGCAGACTCGTAGATCGGCAACAATTCATTGAGGCTGATGTCCGACAGTCCGATGGCCCGGCACCGGCCATGGTCCACCAGACTTTCCATGGCTCTCCAGGTGTCGAGCAAAGTTACTCCTTTGTCATAGAGGACATTGCCGTTTTGATCCCGCGGGTCCTGCTCGTCGCCCGGTTGAAATGCATAGGGAGTGTGAATGAGGTAAAGATCAAGATACTCGAGCCTGAGTCTGTCGCGACTCGCCTCGAAAGCCGGTTCGACACGTTCGGGCCGATGATTGGAGTTCCACAACTTCGTAGTGACGAAAATGTTGTCGCGCGCGATCCCATTGGCGGTTAGCCCTCCCTGTAACGCTTCGCCTACCTCGCGCTCGTTCCGGTATCGCTCTGCGCAATCGAAGTGTCGAAATCCGGCGTCCAGCGCGTCTCTGGTCGCAATTTTCGTCACGGCGGTGTCGGGGATGAGGGTGCCAAAGCCGAGTGCGGGCATGGAACCGGCTCCCTGGGTGAGCGGTATTCTCGTCAGCCGAAGATCGGGAAATTCAATCACGGTCACATCTCCAAGCTTTCTTGCGTCCGGTATCAACCCCGCTCAGCTTCCTGGAAGTGCAACATTGAGTGCATCAAGCAGAGCGGTGTCGCTGAATGGCTTGAACAGGCACTCCACCGCGCCCTGTTCCAGGAGTCGCGGGCGAAAAGTCTTATCTGTGCTAGCGGTGATGAAGATGATTGGAATCTCCCACCCCCGAAGCCTCAATTCCCGCTGAAGTTCGGGACCGCTCATCCCCGGCATGGCGATGTCGAGGATCAGGCACTTGGTTTGGCCGACGCAATCAGACGCGAGGAACTCTTCGGGCGACGAGAACGCGCGGGCTCCAAAGCCGAACTCCTTTAGCAAGTCGGGTAGCGACTCACGCACAGATTCGTCGTCATCGACCACTGATACAAGCGTGACGGTCATAGATTTTTCATGTTGCGCCCACAATCACAAGATTCGGCAACCCTAGCACCGTTGATTCGCACGCGGTTGGTGAAGGAAGTCGATGTGCTGGCCGGGAGTGCTGCCCATAACAATCCGCCCAGCCATCGAGGACGAGACCGTTCTCCGGGGAGATCTCTTCTCGGAAGTACTGCACAGGACGAGGGTGCTCCACTCGAGGGAGCACTGTCTATTGCACCTTAGTATTGGTTTGCCAATGAGAGACGAGGAAAAGTTCGCAGAATCGCTCCCAGGAATTGTTAGTGACGACGTTTCTCGAAGACGTCTTTCACAACCGGCAACGCGGAAAACGCATTCGGCCAACCGGCGCAGAATGCCAGTTGCGTGACGACCTCCGCAGCCTGCGTCCGGTCAGGCCGTTGTCCATCGCCCGATTCAGGTGGTAGGAAATCTGCGCGATCTGGCCGTTAGCAATCAGCGCGCTGACAGTCGCGAGGCTCCGATCCCGCGGCGCAAGATCCGGACGCAGCCACAAGTCGCGAAACAGAACGTCAGTGGTGTACTGGACGATGCCCGGAGCAACGTTACCGAACTGCGGTTCGACAACCGCTGCACGTTTCGCCTCCACTTCCTTGTCGAGCGAAAGAGCCACGGGCGAAGCGGGAGGAAGCTGTTCAGCCCCAATCTTGCGGTCTGCGAAGACATCTTTCGCGACGGCGACCGCCGACATCGCATTCTCCCAGCCCGAGTAAAAAGCGAGATGCGTGATGATCTCCGAAATCTCGCGGGGTTTCACGCCATTATCAAGGGCGAGGTTGAAATAGTAGCGCATTTCAATCGTATGGTTGCGCGCGATCAGGGCGGCGATGGTAACAATGCTGCGGTCGCGTGGCGTGAGGCCGGGGCGTTTCCATGGTTCCGGAAGCGGGTCTTGCGCATACTTCTCGAGCGCCGGCGCCACGATGGTTATGTCATTGATTGTCTGCACGGGTTCCGATTTCCTCCCGTTTTGTGTGTGCTCGGCCTGAGCCCATCGGGTGCTGGTTAGAACAAGCATCGCGGTCATGACGGCCATCAGTTTCATCTTGACCCCCTCGACTGCTGGGTGAGGCTAGGATCACTTGCGGTATTCGTCGTCGGTCACCTGCTCCATCCACTCCACGGCTTTCCGATTGAGTTGTTCCTGTATCGCAATGTGCGTCATTGCCGTGCTCGGTGTTGCGCCGTGCCAGTGTTTCACTCCCGCTGGAATCCAGATGACGTCTCCCTTTCGAATTTCCTCGATTCGTCCTCCCCACTGCTGAATCCAGCCCGTGCCGTCCGTGACGATCAAGATTTGACCTAAAGGGTGTGTATGCCATGCGCTCCGCGCGCCGGGTTCGAACGTAACTTTCCCGCCACTTGTGCGCGATGGATCGTACGCCGGAAAGAGCTCCTGAACCTCTACGGCGCCGGTGAAGTACTCGGCAGATCCTTTCTTGGGCTGTAGCGTGACGCTGCGCGCGATCTTGATCAAGGAGGACGTTGGCGCTTTTGCTGCACTCGTCTGGGCCTGCGATTCCACCGAAGCAAAAAGGGAAAACGAGATGAGTGTGACGGCGAGTACCTTCATTCCTGTTCCTTCCATGCCCTGGACGCGGCGACGAACTCACAGATCAGTTCCCGTGTCCCCGGGCCTCTTGTGGCGTTGATTCCAGTTGGCCTCAATCTCGGTTGGTAGACCGTTTCTACGCAGTGTTGAGATTTAACTTCTTCCATCGCTGCCGACACCGACTCTTCTCCGTGATGCAGAATGTCCATCACATCTTTGGTGATTGCCTTGCGCTGCTTCCTTCAGCGCATCACGAAGCCGCCGTCCACCGAGATGGACTGGCCGGTCACATAGCTCGCGGCTTCACTCGAAAGCCACAGAACGGCATCAGCAATTTCCGCGGCTCGTCCAGATCGGGCCATCGGGATACTCTTCTTCATTGTCTCCAGGGCGTCGCCTTGGCCCGCGGCGACCATTTGGTCGGCCATGGGTGTCCAAATGAGGCCCGGACATACGGCGTTAATTCGAATGCCTCGTGCAGCGTATTCGAGGGCGGCGCTCTTGGTGAACCCGATGACTCCGTGCTTGGCGGCGTGGTAGATCCCACGCTCGGCACCTCCCACCAGCCCCCCAAGCGAAGAACAATTGACAATGGCACCACTTCCTTGCTTCCGCATCTGTTGTAGTTCGAACTTCATGCAGCTCCACACACCGCGCAAGTTGATCCCCATCACCCGGTCATAATCTTCTCGGGTCGTATCAGCGGTCTCGGCAAGGACGTTTTGAACGCCGGCATTGTTGTAGGCCGCATCCAGCCGCCCGAAAGTGGCGACCGTCTGTTTCACCATCGCCTCCACTTGCGCATCGTCGGATACGTCACAGCGCACGGCCAGTGTTTTGTGACCTAGATTGGCCAGCTCTTCGGCTGCGGCTTGTGCGGCCTTCTCATGCCAGTCCGCTAATACCACGGAGGCTCCTGATTCCGCAAAAGCCTTTGCTGTCGCAAGACCCAGTCCGGATGCGGCACCTGTAACCAGTGCCACTTTGTTTTCGAATGATATGTTCATGAACGGATTTCCCTTTCCCGGCGATTTGCTCGCCGGACTCGCAAAGAAGGCTTGCCTGGTTTCACCGATCAGTCATTTGTTCCAGTTCTTCCGGGTACCGCGCCCCTTGCACCGTTATCTTTGCGGTCGCGACGTCGAGCTCTCGGAGATCGTTCGGGGTGAGTTCGAGGGCTAGCGCTCCGATGTTCTCCTCAAGGCGTTCCAGTTTCGTGGTGCCGGGAATAGGAACGATCCAGGATTTCTTGGCAAGCAGCCAGGCGAGCGCGATCTGGGCGGATGTCGCATTTTTCTTTGAGGCAAATGCAGCAATCAGGTCCACCAGACTGCGATTTGCCTTGCGGGCTTCGGGCGAGAAGCGGGGGAAACTGCCACGATTGTCCTCTTCGTCAAACTGCGTGTTTTCCGTAATCGTCCCCGTGAGGAATCCCTTGCCAAGCGGACTGAACGGAACCAGGCCGATACCAAGTTCTTCGAGGGTGGGAATGATCTCTTGTTCCGGGCGCTTCCACCAGAGCGAGTATTCACTTTGAAGCGCCGTCACTCTCTGAATGGCGTGTGCCCGGCGGATGGTTTCTGCCCCTGCTTCCGACAAGCCGAAGTACTTCACCTTGCCTTCCTGAATCAGATCCTTTACGGCTCCCGCCACGTCTTCAATCGGCACGTTCGGATCGACGCGATGTTGATAGAGCAGATCGATGGTGTCGACCCTGAGCCTTTTCAGAGAGCCCTCGACGCTCTCTTTGATGTACTCCGGCCGACTGTTCAGACCGACTGGATGCGGATCCTTCTCGGAGTCAATCTGGAACCCAAACTTGGTCGCGACCACCACCTGATCACGCATGGCAGTGAGAGCCTCGCCCACAAGCTCTTCATTCACGAAGGGACCGTAGACTTCGGCGGTATCGAAGAAAGTGACGCCGCGTTCGACCGCTGCCCGAATGAGCGCGATCATCTCGTGCCGGGTTCCTGCCACTGCTCCGTGGCCAGGACTCAGCCTCATGCAGCCGAGCCCCAGGGCCGAGACTTCAAGATTGCTCTTTCCCAGTTTGCGTTTTTGCATTCCTTACCTTCCTTACGCAGCTTTCTGCGCGCAACCGCCAAGACGGCGATGCAATTCGATCAGTAGTGCTGCCACGTCACCGACCAGTGTTCTTCTGGCCGAGCCGGCCGCACGATCAGCTTTCCGTCTGCGGTGAACTGGTAAATGCGAGGAAGCTCCTTGCCGACAAGCAAGTCGCCCGTAATCGATCCCCGAACGTAATGCGTCAACCGATGCTTCGCCTCGTCCACGTCGTAGCTCCCGAAGGAAGCCTCGTAGCCGTTCTGGACGTACTCATTGGATAGAGCATTTGTCGACTGCGGATACATGAGCTGCACCGACATATGTCCGTCACGCGTGTAGATCAGCATGCCTTTTGGCTGAGGAATATCGCGCGGCTTGCCCTCAGGTTCTCGGGAGTCGATGTGCTCCAGGCGCCACGCTCCGATCAGTCTGTCTCGATCAGATGCATGACCTGCTTCTCGGGTCTTTGCGGATTGGACGTGCACGAGACCTGCGATTGCCAAAGCCACGACCCACGCGCCATGACGCAAAGCTTTCATTTACGATTCCTGTCCGGGCTGTCGCTCAGCGGCCCACCAGTTGTTCATGAAACTTTGAGTAGCGAGCCCCTTCAAGCTTGATCTTTGACGAAGCTCCTTCAAGGTCACGAACATCCTCTGCGGCTGGTTCAGTCGTCGCCGCTCCGAGATTCTGTTCTTTGCGATTTTCCATCGTGATTACTCCTCTGTTGCACCGGACGAACCGGGTGGAAATGACGTTGGGCAGTTTCGCTCGGTTGTTTGCCCATTCCAGGATGCAAGTTCCAATTTCAACGATATGGAATGTGAGTTTGATTGCGCTTTCCCGATACTGCCGATTCTTTGCCTAATCCTGCCTGATGTTCTGATTTTGTGCACGGTTTCGCCCGACGAGGTAGTACCCTAGAAAAGGGAAAAGCGCAGGTGACAAAGCCTGGGCAGAAGACTGCCGAGTCGTCAGCGATGGAAATAAGGACAGAATTAGTCACCAGGATTGCAGCGCATGCTCCGTCGGTCGGAGAGCATTCCACGGCGATTGACGGGTTGATTCTCTTTCGTCGGACGCGAGCCACGGCCTGTTATCGGGCTGCTGTCGAACCCAGCCTCACGGTATTCGTACAGGGAAAGAAACGCATGAGTCTCGGTCGCACACCCTACCTCTGCGGTCCTTCCTCATTCTTCTTGTCCTCGATCGATGTTCCGATTGAGAGCCAGATCGTCGAGGCCTCAGAAGATGTGCCGCTTTTGTCGATGTTGCTTCGTCTCGATATGTCGATCGTGCGGGCCATCCTTAATCGTGAGGAATTGCCCGAAGTGGAACCCTCCGGGCAGGCGCGCGGCGTTGCCATCGGTCAGGCCTCGGCAGGTTTGCTCAATGCATGCTCCCGACTCATGGAGCTTCTCGAAACTCCCGAGGACATACCTTTTCTCAGTCACCTGATCGAGGGGGAGATCATTTACCGCATCTTGAAAACGCCGCAAGGGGTGCGGCTCCGGACTATCGCAACGACGGGCGACCTTGGCAACAGAACGGCCAGAGCGATCACCTGGCTGAAAGGGAACTATGCGAAGCGTTTGCACATGGAGGAGCTGGCAGGCGTCGCAGGGATGGGAGTTTCAACACTTCATCATCAGTTTCGCGCCTTGACCGCGATGAGTCCACTTCAATACCAGAAGCAATTGAGGCTGCAAAGGGCAAGAGAGCGGATGCTTATGGACGGGGTGGATGCCACGAGCGCGGCGTACGAGGTCGGCTACGAGAGCGTAAGCCAATTCAACCGGGAATACAGCCGTTTCTTTGGCCAGCCTCCTATGCGCGATGTCAAAGCTCTCCGGGCCAGCACGGTTGTCGCTGCATGATTAAGATTCGGAGCGATTGAAGGTGGCGTATCGTTCGAATCACGGGCAAGTCCGAAGCTGAAGCAGCCTGCAATATTTGTGAAAACCCGACTCCGCACGGTGCCTGCACCAGGATAGTTTTAGTTGCGAATGAGGCATACGAATTTCATGCGAAAATTCCATTTTCGTCTTTGTGGTCTTCTTCTCGTTCTGCTGCAGTTCGGCTTCGCGCAAGAGGTCAGTTTCCGTATCACGCCTCTGCATCCGATGGAGGAATTGCGCGCGGATGCGCTCAGGGCGCAGCCGCCGGTCGAGCACGGGACATTCCTCAAACCTGATCTGGTGGAGCTGGTTAGGCTCGATCCCGCGATCAAGCTCGACATCCGCTACGCCACCTCAAATAATTTTCTTGGCACGCCCGTCTACATGCAGGCACGGGCCTTTCTTCAACGGCCGGCGGCGGAAGCATTGCTTCGCGCGCATCGCGAGCTGAAGGCTTATGGATACGGCTTGATCATCCACGATGGGTATCGCCCGTGGTATGTGACAAAGATTTTCTGGGAAGCGACACCCGTGGATAAGAGGATTTTTGTCGCGGACCCGGCGAAGGGCTCGAATCACAATCGCGGATGCGCCGTGGATCTGTCGTTGTACGATCTGAAAACCGGAGAGGAAGTGACGATGCCGAGCGGCTACGACGAAATGAGCAAGCGGGCATACGCGGATTTCTCCGGCGGCACGGACGAGGAACGAGCTCGCCGCGCGCTGCTGCGCCGCGTGATGGAGAAGCAGGGATTCACGGTGAACCCGGAAGAATGGTGGCATTTTGACTATAAGGATTGGAGAAAATATCCCATTCTGAATGTGAGGTTCGAGGATCTTGGCGGCAGGTAGGGAAGGCGTGGTTGCTGGTAGTGGGTCAGTTTGAGAGAAGTTGTTCCTCAGGGGCTAGCCTGTATTTCTCACAGACGTCTCGATGTCAGGTAAGACGGCCCATTTCCAACCGCTGGCCTGCATTGCGGGGGTCTGGAGACCCCCGCGACA
>Ga0181522_10000667_pt1 | contig 24022 bp, 25 predicted proteins | sample PEATcosm2014_Bin_27_FD_121103 | JGI IMG/M metagenome (GOLD analysis project Ga0181522, IMG submission 121103) | Peatland microbial communities from MTU Mesocosm Facility, Houghton, MI, USA - PEATcosm2014_Bin05_10_metaG | ecosystem: Environmental > Terrestrial > Soil > Wetlands > Peat | place...
CGAACAGCAACCACAAGGTGCCGGTCGCATCGCCACCGTGTCGCACGCCGAGTTCGCGCACAACGAGCGCGGAAAAGACGCGCCACTCGACCCGCAGCGCGATCGCCAACTCTTTCATTTCCTGACCATCTGCATCCCCCGACCGGCCCTTCAGCGATCCAAGACGTGCTCCCTGATGGCCGCGATCAGTATCCGTCCGATGCCATAGATGAGCCACGCAGTAATGAGGACCAGAAGGGAATCGATTTCCGTCCGATAAGGATACCAGGGAATGTCGGGGGTCGAAGGTTCAGCGACGCGTTCGACATACAGCCGTTGCTGCGCGACGGCCACCTCGGTCGAGTTCAGCGTGGTTATTGCCGCCTGCACCAATTGCTGAACGAATTGCTGCTGGAGCATCAGCGCGTCGTATTGCGACATTTTGGGTGCCAGAGTGGCGGATCCGCCGGCGTTCTTGCGCTGTTCGGCCGCAGCCTGCTCCTCCAGCGTCGCGATGCGCGAGCGCAATGTGGCCAGCCCCGGGCTTGCCGGCGCCAGCTGTTGTATCTGCGCAAGCAGAGCCCGTGCCGTAACCAAGTCGCTTTCCAAGGAGGCACCGAGCGCCGTCGCCGCCGTGGACTGTTGGTTCGGATCCAGCATCAGCTCGCGATTGCGGAACTCGTTGATTTGCGCCTGAATCGACGCGAGCCGCTGCTCCAGTCTGTCGACCTCTCCCCGCGCGGCGCGCAGAACATCCTCGATAGCACTCGCGTTCAGCCGATTGACGGCCTTCTCGCTCAGCGAGAGCAGTTGTTGCACCAGCGTTACCGCGTCTTCGGGCCGGAACGCATAGACGGTGATCGTCGTGATGTTTTGGACCGGGTCGAAATAGATCTGAACCCAGCTCGAATAGTGCCAGTACAGGTTTTCAAAAGATGGGCCGAAAAAAATGTTGGGAAAGCGAGCGAGAAAATCAGCCCCGGGCCGACTGTAGATATCGCGAATGTGGACGTTTTTGTCCAAGATCGCCAAGGCGTCGCGCGAGGCCATATAAGCGGCGACGGAATAGGCGTAACTGGCGGCCGGGGCAACACCCGTGTTTACCAGAAACCCGGCCAGTCCGCCGAGCGAAGCGGTCGAGCCGACGTTGCCCACCACGAACTGCGCCGTGGACATGTAAATTGGGGTCGCTACGATTTCGAAATACACGGTGCCGAGCAGGGTCGGCAGCAGGACAACCAAAATGAAGCCCAGGCGCCGGCGCAGCCACGCAAACGGACCGCGGCCGCGCGGGCGCAGCTTGGAAGCCGTGACTACACTGTCCAGCAACGGCCTCGTGACGGTTTGAATGTTCATGGCCCGTCCGGTAGATCAGTCGTGGACGCGTACTCCGCTGGGAAGTGTGTGGTCACAAGTGTACAGCCACTTTCAGCGCTTTTTCGGCCGAGAGCACGATGCGCTTGCCCGGGTTGCGCACCGGTCTCTCCGCGCGTGGCGCGACCTCGGCCGCCGGCTCACGAATGCGCAACACACCCAGTCCGCGAATGCGCACCGCCTTCCCCTCTTTCAGGCCCTCCGCTGTCAAGGCAAACAGTCCTCGCAAGATCGATCGAATTTTGCTGCCGGGGAGTTTCTGCTGCTGGGCCAGCGTCTCCACCAGCTCGGCGTAGTCTAGGATGTTGTCGCGTGGGACAGGACCGACATCGTCCGTCGACGTGCTCATCGGAATTATCGCCTCCGTTACCAATCGATGCCAGTATACGCAAAAGCCGCGACGCCACCCAAACCGGCTTGCCCGGATTGCTGGGGGCGCGCTTCTCGCTCTCCCGCTCTCGGGGCGCCAGGCCCGTGTCTCGAGAACGTCCTCCATGTCGCGTCGTGCGCCTCGGCAGTTATCCTTTACGCTGCAAGCTATCACGTGAAAGCGGCCCCCTCGCAGCCCATCGGCAGCTCGCGGATGCCGCCATGGCATCCTTGCCCATGCGACACGCCGTATCACATTTGCCACTATAGGCAGCGGCTCCGGTCGCAAAGGGCCGTGGTCATCGGACGAGCGTCTTGGCGGTCCTGTTCAGGCCGCCCGTGATCCACCGGCTACATTCGGCCCGTCGGAGCTTGGCTGCATCCGATCCAGGAACGGCAAAGCCTCATGGTGCTGGAGCTCCTCGTCGTGTCGATCCGACTGGGTAGCGACCAAGCGAATCGGTGCGATGCGATGACGCGGCGGGGCCTCGCCCGGACTGTCGATCACGCCGGTCTTGGCGAGGACCGAATCCAAGACCGCCAGATGATCGCTCCAGCGGCTCGGCTGAAACGCCTTCATGCGCTCGATCTGTGCCGAACGCTTGGGGCTATCCGCCGCTGAATACTCCGTGATCAGCCGGATCCAACCCCGGCCGGCCAGCGCATCGACGTATTCCGGAATGTCGCCGGCGATTTCCCGGAATGGTGGCAGATCGGAACAGATGACCGGCGTACCGACCGCGAGCGCTTCTGCTAACGGGAGGCCGAATCCTTCGATGTGCGACGGAAGCAAGGCGGCGCGGGCGCCGGCCAGAAGCTTGATCAGCAGCTGGTCAGGAACATTGCTGCATTCCATGACGCAATTGCGCAGCATCTCGCAGCGCTCAAGCAGATCCACGAGCAATGGGCCAACAAACGGATGTTCGTTTTCCCAGCCACGACGCCCGATCAATACCAGTTTCGGACTCGCCGATCCCAGCTTGGTGACCAGCCGCTGCCAAACCTGCAGCAGCATCGTATGATTTTTGCGCGGCTCAATGGTCGAAATGAACACGAAGTATGGCGTTCTCGGCTCCGCTGGCGCTCGGGCGGCGGCGAAGCTCTCGTCGACCCCCAAGCGGGCGACTTCGATACGGGGCAAAGGCAAATTCACCTTGGACGCGTACTCTTTTAGGCAGTCGGACGTATAAGTGGAATTTGCTATGATGGTATGTGCGATCTTAGCCACGCGCTTCACATATCGGAGATGCCGGATAGTGGCCTGCGGACGGGTAAATTCGGGATTCGTAATCGGTATAATGTCGTGGACCAGGATGATGCTTGAAACCGATGGGCTTCGCGCCAACCAGCCGGTGAGCCAATTTGAATTGATCGTCGAATTCGACACACTAACATACGCGTTCTGCGACGTGGACCCGCTGTACCGGGCGAGATTTCGTGGACGTACGGATTGCAGTGCTAGACCCATCAAGAGATTGACGATCAGAAACAGGCGCCGGTTCCGGCGCGATTGCAGCCGCGACTTGCCGTTGCCAAACGCGGTCAAGGTAGCGCGATCAAGGTTAAGAAATGATGCAATCTGATCGGTCAGTTTGTCCGATTCGTTGTCTTCCTGTTTCCAGGCAAGGTCGATTTGCCCAATATAGCGGATGGCTAATTTCTGCGGGATCACCTGAACAAGCCGGCTCGAGGCGTAAATAAAACGCACTTGGTCCGGATACTTTTCAAGTAGGTGTTGCGCGTATGCGAGCTCAACCCGTCCTATCCCGTCGGGAGTCGACAGCGTGACCCGGCCGATGAGCTGTGTCAGGTCGAAAAATATCGCCCCGCGATCCTCAGCCGGCATGGCACCTCTCCATTCGCCACGATAGCCGAGCCCAAGTCCGTCGGCTTGCTGGGGCAAGAAGTGCGGCAAGGCCATCAAGCTTGTAACATTACTCGATGACAGGGCTCTGTTCAAGCAACATTCCGCATGGAGCGCGCATCGGAGCGGCGCCGTTTCAATGATCCGTGGCCACCAGCGGCGCCCAGGGACTGTGCAACGCTCGATACATGACACGCATGGCGAGGATTGCTGTGATGCCACCGAAGGGCGGTCAGTGCCGCCGCCTTTGACCAGTCGCGTAACGTTTCCAGCTCTCGCGTCATCGTGCGGAAAGTTCGCACCTCTTTGGCCGGGCGAACATCCAGCGCGCCAATCAGAAGGCACACGAAAACTGCTTTCTGGTGAACGTCTAACCTGTAACACCGTTCAACCATTATCCGCATGATCACCTCCCGATACCGAAGGCAATCGTGACGCTGCAGGTACAATAAAGCTGCTGCCACACGTGTTCCCTGTTTCCGAGGACGACAAAGAATAGTGCCTCGACGCGGCGCGGGCCGGACTCCGCCATGGCTGCCAGCACTAAGGTGAAGCGCCGTTGCCCGTGGTCTTCTTCAGGTCGTAGTAGATGCCGGTGAAGCCGCGGGTGATGCCGAGCAGCTTGTTTAACTCGACCGCACTGGCGTCGGTCATGAGGATGGTGTCCTTATCGCGCATCTGCACCGCCTGGCTCAGGAAATAGCCCTGTGCCTGGTGTAGGTCCACGCGGTAGGCAACCGGATAGTTGCCGCCGGCCGGCAAGGTTGCGACATCTGCCTGCCGCGGATCCTCCGGCGGTAGGATGCGCCGGATCAGATCTGTGGGCTCGTATCGTAATAGATAGATGCCACCCATATCGGTCAGATTGTCGTTGCCACCGCCGGATTGCGCGATCGCTTCCGCGAGCGAGACGTATTCGTAGTCAAAGTTGTAATGCGACGCCTTTAGCGCCGAACCCAGCACGGTGTAGCTGCGCGGATTGTACGACACGAACAAGCTGTCGCCGGGGCGGATGCGCACGTTTTCCACCGGGTCGTCAACGATCCGGCGGAGGTTGACTGTCGCCACCCGTTCGCCGCGGATAAGCTTAACGTCGCAGTCGTAGGATTCGTGTCGGGCCCCACCAGCGTTGGCAATTACGTCGAGCACCCGCTCGCCGCGCACGGTCAGTGGAACCGATCCCGGTCGCCCGACATCGCCGCCCACCGTGGCGAGGTTGATCTCGGTGGATACCAGCGTGACCATGGCCTGTGGCTGGAGCGCCTTGCCATCGAGCGCCCGCTCGATCACCCGCCCCGCCGCCGCGGGCGTCAGGGCGGCGATTTTCACGCGACCCGCGAACGGAATCTCCACGGTTCCGTCCAGCTCGATCACTTGGGTAGGGAGTGTGGTCGCATGGCCCGCCACCGGTGCGGCCAGCGACGGCGAGGGTGTCCCGAACAGCATCAGGGGGCTGTTGGCTTCGAAGATCGTGATCCCGACCGTGTCGCCCGAGCGCAGGGTGAGCATCGGCTCGTAACCGCCGACCCCGAAGGTGCTCGCCAGGCCGGGCCCGTGGTACTCGGCGAGGGCGGCGGCAACACGCGTATCCATTCCGACGAGGAAGTAGTTCAGCCGGCCATAACTCGTCTCCTCACTGGTCAGCTCGCGGACGGTTGGCGCAGAACTGGGCAGGAAGCTGCATGCGGCGAGCCCGACGGACAACAGCAGAGCAGTTGCGACTTCACACGCCGCACGACGACGTGCCCCCGACTGGTCCGATGCAATGCGATCTCGGAACCCAAATCCATTTGCTGCGCGGGACTCAAACGACAAGTACGTGCACCCGTTCGCGAGTCCCTCGAAGAATGCTCCGCCGAATCGTGATTCGCACGAAACGCGCCTGTTCTACGTCTTCCGCACGTCGCCGCAACAACAACTCTCCACAGTTTGATGGATTGATGGTATCAGGAGGTCGGATCGGTTGCGCGCTTCCAAGTAACAACCCCGACTCAGTCGGTCCTCGCCGGTGGGTTCACTTTAGGAGGCAAGATAGGCTTCTTCGTCAAGACGGTATCGTAGACTGCCGCGAGGCGACGCGAGTGCGCTTCGGAAGAAAAATCCGCCGCGCGTTTTTGCCCTTTGTCGCTGAGAGACGCGCGAAGCTCGGCGTCGCTGTCCAGTGCGGCGATACCCTCCGCTATCGCTCGCGTGTCATAGGGATCGACCAATAATGCGCCGTCTCCAGCAACTTCCGGGAGGGAGCCTTCGGTCGACGTCAGAACCGGCGTGCCGAGTTTCATCGCTTCGAGGACGGGCAGGCCGAACCCCTCATACAGCGACGGGAACAACACGCATTTAGCGCCTTTAATAAGACTCACAAGCAAGGGAAATGGCGCATAATCGACCCGAAATATCCGACGCCGCCGATAGGTAAGCGTGCCGATCTTTTCGAGATAGGATGTGGCATCGTCGTTCAGAATCCTGAGTTCTTGGTCCGACTTCCACGCAAGCTTGCCGACGATCAGAAGCGGCGAGGTGGTCCTGGAAGCCAGGAATGCTTCGATCAAGCGCCCGATGTTCTTCTTGGGTTCCACCGCACCGAAAAAAAGCATGTAATCCTTATATTTTATGTTGAACGTTCCCTCGACCTCCCGCTTGACGACGTCGTCCGGCTTGTTTGCATATTTCTGTGGGATGTCGACTGACTGATACGTGTTGGTGACTTTGGATTCGGGAATACCGAGCAAATTGATGATATCTGTGCGCGATGTTTCCGAGACGGTAATGATGTGGTCGGCCCGGCGTGCGAGCATGCGCATCAATGCGAAATACTGCCGCTTGTTGTCGAGCGTCGTATAGGGAAGGCGCAACGGAACCAGGTCGTGCATGGTGTAGATATTCTTCGCGCCAGGCACGTAAAGCGGTAGTGGATACGTCCAGTGGATGATGTCGTGTCGAGTTCGCATGTATACACGTATTCGCGGCATACCGAACAGACGCATCCGAGCAAGATATCGCTCGGCGCGGGCAAATAGATCAGGAGCGTTCCAAATCGTATCGAAGTAGGGCAAGCGTGATTTGAAATGCTCGGTGATCACTCGTCCGGTCATCGGTACCCGCTTCGCGGTGGCTCCGCCGAACGGCGAGAACATGCGCTCCTGGATGCGCCGCGCCGCTACCAGCCACGCTGGCGGCGCACCGACAGCAGGATCGAAGAACGCGATTTCGCGCAATAACGTGTGAAGGCCCGGCGCGGCGCGCATGCCGTAAAGAATATCGGTCTGATAGCCCATATCATGGGTACAGTAACTTAAGTTGCGAGCGTATGTCGCAATGCCGGTCCCGGCTTCCAATCCGAGATTGTACCCGTCGATGAGGACGCTGCGGTCGCCAACCATCGCTCGATCTACCGTCCGACGTCTTTAGGGCGCGGTCTCGGAATGCGCCTTGACCGCGTCGGCAAGACCCTCATTAGGCTGCACGAACCAGCCGTAGTCCTGCTTCTCGCAAACCCGCCGAATGAACCCGCGCGCGCGTCGCATGCCTTCCAGCAAAGACTCGTTTTGCCGGACCGTCAGATCATCCTTGTAGCGGTCCCTCACTGCCTTGTTGCGCTGCGTGAATGCTTCGTTGAACACGCGATCGATAACGGTTTGGCTCTCGTCGGCGCCGAGCATCTCGAGGTCGAGGTCGTCGCATATCCGGCGCACGGCGGCCGAGGTGTCGAATGCCACCTCGTTATAGTGCAAATACGTCGCGCCTCGGAGCGAGCCCCAGCTCCGGCAGACCGCGAGCTGCCGATCTACGATTAGGGCGGCCTGTTCCAAACTTGTGATTTCCGAAAATGCTTGGCGCTTCTTTTCCCGTGCGCTGGCTCCGGCGTCTACCAGCGACAGGCACATCTCACGAGGGTCGCGCAGATTCACCTGCACCTTCATCCGGCCCTGGGAGACCGCCATTTCGACGAACTGCATCTCCGCCAGCCGAATGGCAGCATGAGTCTTGATGGCGATGACCTCCGACGGAGAGACCTCTTCCAGCGCCCGACTGAGGACGGGCACCGTAACCTGATCAATGAAGTTGATGTGGTGGCCGGAGGCAACCACTCCGTCCGGCAGCCGTCTCTGCTCGAATTTCCTTTGGCTAAGAACCGACTTGCAAAGCTCGAACGCCAGTGTGCTCCCCGATTTTAGCATTCCATAACATAGAACAATCATTGTCCGACCAATCGCCCATTATCGCATCGATGATCCTTGGTTACGACCCCATTCTTGTCAACAGCACGATGTGGCCGACCCGCAAATCGTCGCAGGCATCGGCTGTGAAAAATCTCGCTCCCCATAGTCTTTCGCTCGTAGATAAGTCGGCGCCGATTTTGAGGCTGTCAAGGGCTGACTAAGCGATGCAAGCGCATCGCCACCGAATCGGGTCGACTCCGCTCCGTATTGCTGCGCTTGGGAATGCCCGGGCCGCGAACCGAACGGCTGGGTCGGGCTCCTGGACTAGGTGTTCGCCTGACTGCCCTGCCACACAAACGACTGTCGGGTGACCAACCTTGGGAAAAGAAGGGGCGCCGGATCATGCTGTTGGTGGCGTGTGGTCGATTGAAACAGGCCGGGAAGACCAAGCTCTACGGCGCCCGCGCCCGATGCCAGCGAAGCCATGCTCTATCTGTTAGACGAGCCCGAGATCGAGTTATCGCCACAGGTGCTGGCGGCCACGCACGCACTGATCCTAACGAGCCACCCAGGTGTTGACATTTTATGGCCCGGTGAGGACGGCATCGAGCATCGCACGTCACAAACAACGTCAGCGCGTTTCAGAAATTCTATATGACGCGCCGCTTCGCGCCGACCTCGTCGGTAGTGCCTCAGTTTGAGTAAGATCCTACCAGCCAGCGGCCACCCAATCTCGCGGTTGCCGCCGATACGCGTTAGGATGCCTGTGTGATCGAATTGTACATCTTCCAGTCCAGTAGAGACCTTAGGCAATTTGCGCTTGCCATTGCTGCAAGCGGCTCCGAATTAGTGCCCGATCTGGGTCCATGGATCGAGCCTTCAGAGCTCGCCCTAAGGATGCTCTACAAGGGGGGTCATCTCTTGGTGGACGATACCGTTTTGGATAGTGTCAAGCAGTAGGGATATTATCTTTTCCGAGTGGGGTCATAACAGTGCCCAAGCGCCCCCACGTCCCGAACCAACTGGCAAAGCTCATCGTTGATCTGGCGGCGGAGAAAAAGACGGAAGCACCGTCTGAGCCGTTTACTACGGCGCAGAAATTCAACCGGTCCGGCAGCCTGAAGGGCGGCGTTGCACGTGCGAAAGCTTGACGGCGGAGCAGCGGCGAGAGATTGCCCGAAAGGTGACGGCGAAACGATGGAGGGCTGGGATCTCTACCTAAGCGAGACCGAAGGCCGAGCGACGTCGGCGTGCCACGAAATATTTTCGTTACATGCGCGGCTTAGCAACTATGCCATGTCAGCGCTCGCCACGATCCTCTCGCTTGTCGCGAGCCTCGCTCGCCCGTTCGGACACAGATCAGCGGCTCTGACGATTGCACCGCGCGATCAAACACGCCCGATCGTCTTTACCCACATGCCGAAGACATCTGGCACAGCGATTGTACATGGATTGCTCGGCGCGCTTGATCCAAGCCGCCCCATCGGCGGCTTCGACATGAGCCAGTTCAGCAAGGAATCGAATTTTGTGGGAATAAAAGCAGAACTACAAAGTAGCATCTACCACGACACGGCCGACATACCGAGAGATGCGGATTTCGTCTTTGGCCACCTTGCAGCCTCGACAACCTTTAGTATCTACCCGCAGGCCCAGCACATAACTTTCCTGCGTGAGCCGCTCTCGCGCGTGCTGTCACATTATCTTTACTGGCGCAGTCTCGATGAGACGGCGCTTTCTCCGTGGGGTGAATTGGGGACTCGTGTGCACGCCGCTCATGCGCCGCTCGTCGAGTTTCTTTCCAATAACAACCTTGCTTGCCAAATCGACAATATCTATGTCCGGATGCTACTTTGGCCACATGTGCTGATCCCCGATAGCGGCTGGATCGACCCAACGGACGATGATCAGCTGGTCGACGCAGCGCTGCAGCGGCTCCATGCGTACTCCTATGTGGACATCATTGAAAACCCTGCCATGCAATCGTCCCTCCATAAATGGCTCGGGGGCAATTTCGACTATTCTCGGATGAACGTCACGGCCAAGATACCCCCTAAGTTGCGCCGTGGACTTGATAGCGAACTCACTCCGGGGACGACTACTCTGCTCGTGGAGCGCTCTCGCCTTGACTTGCGCCTGTGGCAGGCGGTTGCAGCCAGCCGTAGCGCTTCGATTGCGCCTGCCGTTCTCCAACTTATGGCTCTGCTTCCAGCCATCGCGCGGTATGGTCAGCTGATGGTGGGCAGCGACCTGAACCTCTGAAAGTCCTCCAGTCCTGAGCGGAAACCGTCTTGGGGCTTGTGACCCGCCCTTGGTATTCGCGCCATGTGGTCTTGGCGAGATCACAATCGTCGCGTGCGATGATTAGCGCCCTGGCTGTTGGGTTGCGTAGTCACCGAGGCCGACCCATTTGTTCTTGACCGCGTTATAATAGGCGGTTTCGTCATACAGCGGTACTGACAGGTGCAGGTCGCGCGCGGTGAGGCGGCCGACGGCAGCGGCGACCTGATACGAGGCAGTGACAAGCTGCGCCAGGTTCTGCACCAGCGTCGTCTCCGAATTGAGCAGTGCCTGCTGCGCATTCAGCACGTCGAGCGTGGTGCGAGAGCCGATGATTGCCTCGCGTTCCACGCCATCCAAAGCGACAGTGTTGGCCTGGATCGCCGCTTTGGTGCTCCCGGCGGAAGCCCGCGCCGCTACCAACCCTTCCCAGGCCTGCACGGTATTCTGCACCGCCGTGCGGCGCGCATCATCGATCAGTTTCTGCGCCTGCTGCTCTTGTTGGCGCGCCTGGCGGACCACGGAATACTCTACACCACCCTGGTAGATCGGCACCGACAGATTGACGGTCGCCTGATAGCCGTTCTGCGACGTACTGCGGTCGCTCTGATTTTGCTGCTGAAGTACCTGCCCCTGCAGGTTAACCTGGGGAAGAAGCTGCGAAAACGTGACGTCAATTGCGTCCTTTGCCGCGGCGTCATTAAATAACGCGTTGATGACCGACGGGTTGTTGACGGACGCCAGCGCCGTCGCTTCCTGCTCGGTCTTCACAGGAAGCGATAAGGGCTGTGGCTCCTCCAAATCGCCTGGCGGGAGATAACCAACAACCTGCTGAAACGTGCCACGGGCCGTCTGCAAGTTGCCTTCTGCGGTCTGCCGTTGCGCAGTCGCGCTAGCCAGAGCAGCCTCGGCCTGCGCCACGTCGGTTCTGGTAACTTCACCGACGCGGAACCGCTCGTTGGTCGCCTGCAATTGCTTAACCAAGACCTGCTCGTTGTTGACGTTGAGCGCCAAGAGCTGCTGCGCTTGGATCACGTTGACATAGGCGCCTACCGCATTGATGAAACTAGTCTGCTCCTGCGCGATCAGCTGAGCCCGCTCGGCCGCAACTAGATTCTTGGCACGGTTGATCTGCGCCTGTGTCTTGCCCCCTGTATACAGCGGTTGCGTTAGCGTCGTCTGGGCAAGGCCAATATCACGTTGCGTCCGCGCATTGATGGTGGTGCCGAGAGTGCTCGCATAAGTCCTCGTCATGCCATCGCCATAGCCTGCGGTGCCTGTGATCACAACCGTCGGCCGCCAGCCGGACAGTGCCTGGGGTACGTTCTCGTCCGTTGCCCGCAGTTTGGCTCGCTCGGCTTGCAGCGCTGGCTGGGTGGCATAGGTGATCGCCAACGCCTCGGCCAAGGTCCGCGGCGTTCCCGATTGCGCCATGTCCGGTCGCGGCTTGGTCGATTTTGCCGGCTTAGCGAGATAGGCCGGCTTTATGACGATGGGCTTGGCTGGGCCGATCTTTGCCGGATCCACCCACGCTGCGCCGCCTGCCGGCTGTGGCGCCGCGGACTGGGCGAATGCCTGCGCTGCGGCGGCCACGATACTGAGGCCAACGAGCAAACCATATCGTGCAATCATGAAAGGCCTCTGCTCCTCTGGCCGCTGAATGGCCATCCGGAGCTGCGATCTCCGGATGGCCAAACCGTGTGCCACAGCATGGGATGCAGCGCCAAGGCCGGACGACCTGACGCAACAACTTGACAACGCACACACCGCTGGCGTCGTCATGACAGTGAGCGCATCATGCCAGAGCAGAGCGGATACGTCACAGCCCATGAACGGCTACGAGGCAGGTCACGGAACGCGTCGGTGTTGCAACCTTGTCGCCCGATACGACGGTATGGTAGGCGGGTTTCAGCAGAGGGCTGAGGGGCTGCCTACCTCATGAGTTTATGATGGTGTTTCTACGGCGTGCCATCCATCAAGGCATTGCGGCAAGCGGTGGAACTCGAGAGCCTGACCAGCCAGATGAGATCGCGCCTGATGCTCGCGTAAAGCCGTCAGCCATGCAGGCGAGCCCTCCCGCGCCCGCGCCGGTCCAGCGGTCGTTGCTTAAGCGTGTAGGCCAGCGGTCGCTGCGGGCGCTGCGGCCGGTGCTGGCGCCGCTGCTGTACAGGCTGGAGTGGCGGATACGGACGGCGGTCGACAAAAGTCAAGCCGCAAGCAACATATCCTTGCTGGAAGCGAAGCTCCTTGCTGGGTTTGCCGCCCAGCAGCAGCAACTCATCACCCAGCAGCAACAACTCACGGAGTTGCGGGATAGCTTCACGATAACAAACGATCTGTTGGGCCTGCTGCGTGTTTCGTTCGATGCCTTGTATTTGACGCGACAGGCCGACAGGACAGATTTCCTGCACGCATTCGATGCCTTAAATGTGACGCGACAGGCCGACAGGACGGACTTCCTGCAGGCTATTGATCGTGCAATCGAGAGGGGGAATCAGCTGCTGCAGCGAAGACTTGTGCCGCTTGGAAGCGAACTCCTGGTGCGAAGTCTTGATGGCTGGCTTCTCATTCCTGCCGAGGATTTGGACCTCGTCATGGTTATGGCGGAGACAGCCGGGCTGTTGGAACCGGGCACACGCAGTGTTTTGACGAAGTTGCTTGCCCCGGATGCAGTCATGGTGGACGTGGGAGCCCATATTGGGAGCCTGACGTTAGCCGCAGCGCGCGCGGTGGGAACGACTGGCCGCGTGATCGCGCTGGAGCCAACGCCGCGCACTGCTCGCCTGCTGAGAACCACTGTCAACCTCAATGGATTGGCCGACCGCGTTACCGTGCATGCCTGTGCCGCTGGCGCGCAGCCAGGACGCGCCATGCTCAATATGGCAACGACCTTTGCCCACAGTTCCCTGCTGCCTCTCGAGGGAACAACAAGCCAAGTGGAGGTCGAGGTGCAGCCCATTGATGCGCTCGTGCCTGCTGGACAGCGAGTCGATCTAGTGAAGGTGGATGCTGAGGGATCAGAGTTAGCTGTCTGGCGCGGTATGCATCGAGTCATCCAAGAGAATCCCCACCTTGCCGTTATTATAGAGCTGGGACCCTCCCATTTGATACGAGCGGGCGTTTCCCTTGCCGGGTGGTTGTCTGAGTTGTCACAATCAGGCTTTACAGCATGGGAGATAGAAGAAGCATCGGGCACGCTACGGCCCTTGCGACCAATCGAGGATCTGGCGAAGATTTTCTCGATTAACCTCCTTCTGTTGCGTGGCGACCCCGCCAGTCGCATTGGTCCTGCAGCTCTGGCGCACAACGTCATAGCGAACGCCTGTTGACGAAGTCCGAATGGCACCCACAAAACAAACCAATGTCCACGGACTCTCGACCTGGTCCGTGCCGGCGATTACGCCAATCCAATCGTCATACCACCCTCTGCAGTGGAACCAACTGGCACGTCTTCTGACGAGAAGGATTCGGTGGATGGCGCAGTTGTGAGTGACGCGCCCAGCCATTTACACCGAGGAACGAGCAAGGCATGAAAGTTGGGCTAATTTCGTCTTCGGTTCCCCTTGTCAAGGGTGGTGGACGCTTTATCGTTGACTGGCTCGCCGATAAGCTACGCGAGCGTGGTCACCACATAGAAACCATCTACATTCCCTTCATCGATGAACCGGACCAAATTATCGTACAGATGAACGCCTTCAGGCTGATGGATCTAGAGGCATATTTCGATCGAGTCATAACATTCCGACCGCCTGCGCATGTAGTCCGACACTCCTGTAAAGTGGTCTGGTTCATTCATCATATTAGGGTCTTCTACGATCTCTGGGACAGCACATACCGTACGCTCCCAGATCTCGCACCCTGGCGGGCTCTACGAGATACGCTGATCTGTGCCGACACGGCTGCCTTACGCGAGGCGCATCACGTCTTTACCAACTCCCATACGGTGAGCGACAGGTTGCGCCGCTTCAACGGCATCGATAGTGAAGTGCTTTACCCGCCTGTTCTGAGTCCGGAACTATTCTGCTCCAAAGTGTACGGGGACGAAATCATATCTGTCTGCCGCATGGAGCATCATAAGCGGCAACATCTGCTGATTGAGGCCATGCGATACGTCAAAACGCCGGTGCGTTTGCGACTGTCCGGACTGAGTCTGGCTCCGAGTTATCGTCGCAGTTTGCAGGAGATTGTGGAGAGTGGGCGGCTCCAGGAAAAGGTGCTGATCGAAGACCGTTGGATCAGTGAGGAAGAGAAGGCGGACAGGCTCGCCAGTGCACTGGCCAATGCATATGTCCCGGTGGACGAGGATTCATATGGCTATCCAACCATCGAGGCGGCGCATTCTGAGCGCTGTACGATCACGACGGAGGACTCAGGCGGCGTTAAGGAATTTGTCTCGAATGGCTTCAACGGGTTCGTCGTGCCGCCTACGCCGCAGGCTCTTGCGGTCGCTTTCGATCGCCTGTACGAGGATCGCGCCCTGGCCGAGCGAATGGGCAACCAGGCCGCTGATCGCATCGTAGCGCTAAGCATAAATTGGGATAATGTGGTCACAAAGTTGCTAGCGTGAAAGTTCTTGTGCTGACGACCTGTGTCCCATTTCTCCGTGGTGGGGCGGAAATCTTGCGCGACAGCCTCGTCTCACACCTGCTTGAGGCGGGTGTTGATGCCGAATCGATCAGTATCCCCTTTACGTGGGACCCAGCCGAACGACTGATCGAGGAGATGCTCATCGCCCGCAGTCTGCGGTTGGCCAATGTTGACCGTGTCATAGCATTGAAATTCCCGGCCTATCTCGTGCCATTCGAAAACAAGGTGATCTGGCTGCTACATCAATACAGACAAGCCTATGACCTCTACGATGCGGGTTGGTCTAACCTGCTCGGGACGCCACGCGGTGAGACGATCCGCACAATGATACAGCATGCTGATCAGCAAGCCTTTGCCACTGGGAAGGCCGTGTTCGCCTCATCGAGTCGCACCCGCGATCGCCTGCGCCACTATAATGGGGTCGATTCGATTGTGTTGCCGGCACCCCTTGAAGATCCCGCGTTGTTTACGGGTGGCGAGTCCGAAGGCTACGTCGTGGCGACCGGCCGGGTCAGTGAGGGGAAGCGCCAGCATTTGCTGCTTCGGGCGCTCCGTCATGCGCCTGGCGTCAGAGTCGTGGTCGCCGGCCCCCCGGAAACTTCCCAAGCTGCTGCGGCGCTACAGCGCATCGTCGTTGAAGAGGGATTGCAGGATCGCGTTAAGCTGGATCTCCGTTTCCTGCCACGTGCCGAATTGGCCGGCTTGATTAATCGTAGTCTCTGCGTGGCGTGTTTGCCTTTCGATGAGGACACGGTGAGTTACGTTGCGATGGAAGCTTTCCAGGCGCGTAAGCCGGTTGTGACCCTAAGTGATGCTGGCGGTGTCTTGGAGATCGTTCGGCACGACGAGACAGGATGGGTCGTGGAGCCGACAGAAGAGGCGCTGGCTACCGCTCTGATGGCTGCATCGACTGATCTGCCGCGCGCCGCACGGTATGGTGCTGCAGGCCGAGCGGTACTTGATCGGCGAGGCATTACGTGGAGCCAAACGATCGAGCGATTGCTGTCATGACACTGCGAATCGCTTGGCTGGGTCCTTGGAACGTACACTCGTCGATTGCTACCTTCGGTGCATTGATCGTCGCCGAGCTCAGCAACCGAGGCCACACGGTCGATATTTTCCGTAGTGAAACGGGATCATCGGCATTGTTGCCGGAGCTCCCGGCGGCTCGCAGAGTCCAGCGGCTGGGGGAAATACCTGCCCATGTGCTGCAGGGGTCCTATGACGCTGTGCTCGCCAATCTTGGCGACAATTTTGCGATGCATGGCGCAATCCTACCGTATCTGCAGAAGGTCCCTCTACTGCTCATTCTTCATGATCTATTTCTGGCAAACCTTGCCGCCGGATGGGCGGCCACTCTGCCGGATGGTGAAACGATATTGCGAACGATGGTCAGAGAGACTTACGGCAACGCGGCTCTGCCGGCCAAGGCGCCGTACTGGACCGACTTTGCAAGAATGGTCGCAGAACGACCGTTGGTCGAGTATTTCGCAAGCTTCGGATATGGCGCGATTGTGCATGCCCATCATTATGAAACACGCGTCCGCACCGCTTGCCTTGGCCCGGTAGTCTGTGTGCCAGTTGTCGCCTATGTGCCGCCCGATATCATGGCACCGCAGCCTATCCGGGACACTCTCACAATCGTGACCATCGGCCATGTGAACCGCAATAAGCAGGCTGCAGAAGTTATAACCGCCATCGCGGCATTGCCGACATTGCGCCAGAGTGTCCGTTACCGGCTGATCGGGCCCGTTGAGGACAGCATGCAGCGCGAACTGCTCGACCTCGCCGCCCGGCTCGGGGTAAGTCCACCTATCTTCACCGGCTGGGCCAGCGATGATGACCTGCGGCGGCATATCGAGGACGCCGATGTCATTTGTTGTCTGCGAAACCCGGTGTTGGAAGGTTCCTCTGGCTCCATGGTCCTAGGGCTGATGTCAGAGCGGCCAACACTCGTGTCCAATCACGGCTGTTATGCCGAAATACCGGACGGCCTTGTGCTGAAATGCCGACCCGGTGCAGAAGCTGCTGACGTTGCCGCGCATCTCAATTGGGTACTCAGTCGTCCGGAATCGGCTGCTGACATGGGCCGGCGTGCTGCGCGGTTTGCCCGCGCTGTCTATAATCCAGTGCCGTACACAGACGGGGTACTACGCTTGATCGAGCAAGCAACCCCTCGACTGCCCGGAATACTGGCCGGCTTGGCCATCGGCCGAGTGCTTGGTTCCTTTGGTATGGCGCGCAGCGATCCAGCTGCGACGCGTGCAGCGGACGCATTGGCCGACCTCCTCGATGAGCATTGAGGTCAGGTCACAGTTCCGGTTTGCCCAGTCAGGCAACGCTGATATCAGCGTTGCCTTCGCGCCGTCGCCTTCAGGCGGTCCCAGCAGCGGCCTCTTGTTGTACCTGCGCCTGCTCACGTAGGCGCCGTTCGATCTCCTGCATGGCACCAATCAGTGTCTGCAAAACCGCACCGGTCTGATGGCTCGAGATAACCAGGGTGCCCGACGGGCGTTGCTCGCCATTCGGACCGGTGGCGATACAGTCAATACGGATAATGCCATTATGCAAAACAACGTCTTGGATGCTGTCGATGAGCGTGATTGACATAGATAACTCCTATTCTGGAAAGAAAGCAGTCGGGATGATACTCCTCGCCATCCGACTGTGGGAAGGAGCGGCGGAGCCGACCCCATTGGCTTTGGTCCGTTGTCATATTACCGATCGCAGCGGCGAGCAATCCGCAGACTGACGCGTCAAGGAAGACCAGCACAGTGTGGGCGCGACCATGCTGACCGGCGGCGCGGCTCGAAAAGCAGCAGCATCTCCGGCCGTGGCATCCTCAACGTAGAAATATGGATCACAAGACTGACGTGCCCTTCAGCCGCCGCGGATATAGTCCTGCTTCGGCCCATGGGACAAGAGTGGCATTCCTTAGCGGGATGGATCTTTGATGTCCCAGCACCAAGGAGATATGGCGCGTAGAGAGAGATCGACCGATCTGGTATCTCGCCCCGACTCCACCATCTCTCCGATCGTACCGATGCCTCAAACGGTGATGCCAGAGTCCCAGCCGCTGCCAGGATACTGCTACCCATGTTGCCCCCGATTGTGTGGTGGTCATGGTCTCCCACAGGAGGCAGCCGCGGGATGCTGCTCGAGCGTCAATGACGGCAATGGAGCCGTGATTCGCGCCGCGCCCATATCCTTGGCTGACGCGGTCGTGCACGCTATTGGATCAGTCTTCCCATCAAGGGGCGTGCGCCACAAAAAAGGCTCTTGCTAGAATGGAAAAGCCATCGTTAATCGGCTGGTCGATCATGTGGGTCGACCTCTGCCTCGAGACCGCCCAATACATGGCGAACTGCATTGATTGGCGAGACGCATTCGCAGTGATCGGTCTTTGGTGCTACCAACCTGTTCTTGTCACCAACCATGATGGGCTGGCGACTAGCAAAATGTCAGAACCGTATCCTTTCTACCATCAGCGCACCAATAAAATCCGCTCAGCATCGGGTATCGAAGCTCAAGCAACAATGCACTGCTATCAATCCCAGTAAGACCAACGTCCGCGCTGCGTTTGATACCTCATGTTGCTCAGCGATACACCGCCGATCGCGACCAGGTTCGTACTGAATAACTAAGTTATATTGTAATCAGAATGCTGTTCACCGCACCGGCCTTCGTTTTTGTATTTATGCCAGTCACGCTTCTGGTGTATTTCCTGACACCTGCGCGCATGCGCAACTCTATCCTCTTGATGATCAGTTTCTTGTTCTATTTCTGGGGAGAACCATGGTTCATCGCCATAGTTATTGCCTCAGCTTTGTTAGATTTCGCAATAGGCTATCGAGTTGCAATGCATGGGAGACGGGTCGGTGCCTGGCTTGCCTTCGGGATTGTCGCCAATATGGCGCTTCTTGTGGTCTTCAAATATGCCGACTTTATACTATCCAATGCAGAGCCATTGGTTGGCAGCCTGCCTCGCTTGCACCTCCTGCTGCCTCTTGGCCTTTCATTTGTAGTGTTCGAGAAGATTACTTATCTGGTCGATCTCTACCGCAACAAAAACCGGCCCGCTGCCTCGCTTCGAGATTATATGCTTTTCGTCTTTCTGTTCCCGAAGATGCTTGCAGGACCGATCATTAAATATCACGAGATCGAGTATTCTCTTACACATCGAGTAAGCCTGTGGGAGGATCGCTCATGGGGCTTTCTCCGATTCGTCTGGGGGCTATCAAAGAAAGTTCTTATTGCGGACGTCTGCGGCAATGTTGCGGATGCTATTTTTGATCAACCTGCTGGTAGTCTAGGCTTCATGACGGCATGGATCGCCGTTCTCGCCTTCACGACGCAGATCTATTACGATTTTTCCGGCTACTCAGATATGGCCATTGGTTTGGCGCGTATTTTCGGCTTCAAATTGCGGGAAAACTTTAACCACCCCTACGGTTCTCGATCATTTACGGAGTTTTGGCGCTGTTGGCATATATCCCTATCCAGCTGGATCCGAGACTATCTTTATGTGCCACTCGGTGGCAACCGACGCAGCAAGACCTCCACTCTGGTCAACCTCTGGACATGCTTCTTACTCTCCGGCCTCTGGCACGGAGCATCTTGGCACTTTGTGCTCTGGGGTGCCTGGAATGGTATATTTCTACTTCTCGATAAACTGTTCTGGTTACGAATGGTGGATCGATTGCCTCGTACCATATCTGTTGCTGCCACCCTCCTGTTCCTCATGGTTGGCTGGATCATCTTCCGTGCTGACAGCATGGCGAAGCTCGGCGAAATGATTGTTGCAATCATGTCTCCTGGTCTGACGGGCCGGTTCGTGTGGGTTCGCTTGGATCAGGTTGCCGCGATTTGCATTGGGCTCGGCGGAGCCCTAATCGCATCGACCGGACGCGTGCGCACGCTGGTTGATCGAGGAAGTACTATGCCGGGCGGGCGAGCGGGTGCTGCCATTTTGATCGTATCGATCGGTTTGTTCGCTACCGCCAAGCTTGTTACTGTGACGTTTCAGCCATTCCTCTATTTCCGCTTCTGATGCAAGATGGATGCTGAGAATGCTGCTGCGCAAGTTGCCGAATATCTTGGCCAGTCTGCTCTTTTTGGTTCTGCTTTTGGCAGGTATTCTGACTGTCGTCCGCCCGGTATTGAGCGAAGCGTTCGACTGGATGTACCGTGATCGCGTCCCAGCATTGGTCGGAATCGAGATGGCGCATCAGCCGCCAACGCTGAGTGTGCAGACACTGTTCGACCACAGTTTCCAAAATGCCTCTGAATGGTGGGTTAGTGCCCATCTGCCGCAGCGTGCACTCATTGTGCGAAGCTTCAACCAAGCGCTATGGCGTATGTTCGGGAGCAGCTACATGGCAAGTGGCGGCATTGTGCGCGGCGTAGGAGGAGTACTCTTCGAGAAGTCTTACATCTTAGCGCATTGTGGAATCCTACCTGCCACCAACATTCCCGCGCTGCCACGCTTCGCCGCTCGCTTGAGCGCCGCGCAAAAGTGGTTCGCGTCCCGAGGACAGCTTTTGATTTATATGCTCGGTGAAGCAAAAACCTCATGGTTCTCTGACCGAATCCCGTCTGAATTCCCTTGCCCGACGAACAGACTCGATCCGGGGTATGTACCTGCCCGTGAGGCTCTGACAGCAGCAGGAGTTGATTTTGTCGACGGGCGGAAGGTGCTGGAAGCGGCACGCCAGGACGTTGGGATCAACCTGTTTCCGCGCAATGGTTTGCATTGGAATTGGCTTGGCGCAGCGTTGGCATCTGAGGCGCTGATCCGGCAGCTGCGCGCGCTGGGAGCAGGTGGACTGCCTGACCTTTCTTACAATGTGACGGTAGAACCTGACGAGCTCATGCACTCCTACGATCGAGACCTGGCCGATTTATTGAACCTCCTTTATCCTCTCCAGGGTGCTCCTTCTCCGCAGCTGCAGGTTCATGCATGGGATAAGCCAGCCTGCACACTGGCAGCTGTGAGCGACAGTTTCTTCTCCCAACCGGCCGACCTCCTTCAGAAGGGAGGGATCTTCCGCAGGATAGAAATCAACCGATATCTGACTCTTGGCAGACAAATCCTTCCTGACCCCCAGGAGCACCCAATCAACGTGACTGCACCAGACGCCTACGCATCTCTCCTCACTGCGGACGTAATTGTTCTCGAAGAGGTGGAGACGCGTATCGGAGGTCCCTACGCGTTGATGTTTCTCGATATTGTTGAACAGCAGATGGTACGCGCGCCAACAGAGCAACGAGCGGCCTCGCCAGGGTGTATGACGGTGCAGGGCTGATCATCGTCCGGAGCGGATTTGCCAGGAAACGCGCTTGACGGTATCCGTGGCGCTGACGCGATCTGACACTGTAGTCTCCAGTGACATGCATCCGACTGTGAGGGAAGCTCGCACCACGAGGTGTAGGCCCATCCGTGGCAGTCGTTATGATAGAACAATCGAACTCCAGACGCCTGAACCAATACTGCAATCCGGAAAAATAACAGATCGCCGCTTTGTCGGGCTCGCTATTCCGCTTCAGCGTGATCTGTCATCCTGCTAGTCAGTTTGCCGGTACGGTTGCCGCAAGTTGGTGATAATATGCAGGGAAGCGTGGGTACCACTATGGACCGTGCTGAGTAATGACCGGTTAGCCTGCTGGTTTATTCGACATAAACCCTTCGGCGAGCGTCTGCGTGATCGGCTCGGTGCATTGGGCATCAGCGGCGATGATATGGAATCGCTGCTCAGAATGAGGTAACGTGATGGCCACAGTCGCGGTGGCTCTCTTGATTGTGCTTATCGGGGTCGGGGCTCCTGCACTCTTTCTAATTCGTATTCTATCGGGGGACGGAGCTATAACCGCCCATCCAAGAATCAACGATAGGAATTTCGATGCAGCGCTCTCTTCGAATGAATACAGCGATCCGCGCGTCGAAGAAGCGCTGCAGAATTGGATGACGCGAGCCCTGTCTGCTGAGATTGATCGTAGGCGATTGCAGGATCAGCTCCTGCAGTTGAGAGCTGAAATGGCTCGGTTCCAGGGAGCTACGCCGGACTCCGGCGCCGAGGACCGCTACCTAGCCTTGCGGCGACTCATTGCAAAAGAGTTTCATCCCGATTTCTCTCAGGCGCTAGGGCAAGAAAAGACCATTCGGGCCGAGATTTTTAAACAGGTCTGGCCAAAGATTGAAAAAATTGAGGCACGCTACCCGCGGTAATGCAACTATGACCGGCAGGATGTGCGGGAGTACCAGGGTGATGGTGACCGACAGCTACCATGATGGCCATACTGGACATACTAGAGTTCACGGTTTGAACGACAACTGGAACGCCAGTGGCACTTGGCGCTCGGGATGCACAAGGGGTAGCTTGGCACACGTGGGAGAAAGAAGAACTTCGATGGCACGATCAGCGGCTTTCTGAAAGTCGGGATCAGTCAGCTGGTCAGCAGAGTTGGCCTGGACTTGGACCTTCCGCACCACACCGCCCGCGTCCGTTGTAGCCATGAGCACGATTTCAAAGGGAGCCCTACCAAACTTTGTCTGAAAGCACGTCTTAAGGTGCGCAGAAATTGCCGCGATGTCCTCAGGTGTCAGCTTAGCGACTATCACGCTGCCAGTTTGTTGCCCCGAGCCGCTCTCCGGATCTATATCGCCGCGAATAGCAACGGTGTGAGCGACCGGAGTAAAGATCGGTGAACGCTGCGCACCGCACCACCAGCCAATAGCGACGCCCGCGGCAAACAGAAGAACCATGCCTCCACTAGCTAACTGTTTTAATTTCCGTAGTACCCGCCTGCGCTGTTCGGATTTTATAACCTCTTCTTGCGCTGTTGACAGTAAACGCTGATATTGAAAATTCTCTGCGGTGAGATGATCAATCTTTTCCCACGCTTGGCGCAGTTGCTGCTGTTGGTCACCTGCAGCATCGGTTAGCCGATGGATCTGTGCCTCGGCCGCCCGGAGTCTTGCATCTTGGGCAGCTCCAAGGATGTTTTGGTCAGGCCCCAGCAATGTCTGAGCCCTTATGAGCAGACCTTTCAGTGCACCGCCAGTAATGGAATTGCTTCTTGCCCTTCGTCGCAACTGTTCAAGTGCGGCTTCCGATTGCCCGGCTTGGTTGTCAACGACGAGCGCCAAAATATCCGCCAGTATTTTTAGCTCTCGAGGATCCAGCCCGCCGCTCACGACAAACCCCTCCCTGCTCGCGGGTGGCGGCTATGCCTTTCACGGCACTCGCTGTGCGACCCAAAGCGCCGGCGCCGCCGACGTTTCGTCACGGTTGGCGGTGCAACACCTGAGGTTTTGCGCAGGATCGAAGTGCCACCCTTAGTGGCACCAATCCGTTCAGTGCCGCATTGGCTTTGCCGCAGTCGTCTCGGCGTCACTCGATATCGGCGGCTGACCCGGAGCACTCAGCCAATGCGCTCTTGCGGCTTCGTCACGAATCATCTGTAAGATGCGTTGAAGCTCGGCTCGACCGAATATGCCTGCCGCTTGACCTCCCCGCTCCCCGTGCAGCTCAAGGCGGAACGTGCCGCGCTGATCGGCGATCGCCAGGCTGATGGCGAGCTCGGCAGCGGCCGCGTTGTTTTTCATCACGGTAAGGGCTGTCTGAGACATCGCACTGGCAGTCGTGGCCATGGCCGCTTCTTGTTCAAAAGCAACGAGATCGCTGCGATATTCGGCTGGAGCCTGCTTAGCCATGGCCGATGTGGCCTCAAGCACGGCCGGCAGGCGTTCCAGGAGCATGATGACGAGTCTACGTGTCAGCCAAAAAGACCATGAATCGAGACTACTCGGATTGACGACAGCTAAGATCCGGTCCTGAATACTTTCGTAAGCTACAGCAATCGCTCTGAGAGTGCGCATTCTGTCGGTTCCTGCCTTTCGTATCTATGCGTGGGACCCTGTATCTGTTCATGAGGATCCATCGCACGTATCTAGTCGAAACGTACCACGCCGTCACTCGGCATTCAAATATCGTACCAACCGATCACGGTAGTGGAGATACGATTCTAACCAGACCGCATGGCCGTGCGTTCTTAGCGCAGATGGGCCGAATATGGGCCCCTGGATAGGCTTCTCACAGGTCTCGCAGTGCAGGAAGACCAATGACGAAACCACCAACATGATCCGACCCTAAAACGAGAATTGCACTTATATTGTAAAGGTGAAAGCGTAGGTCATGCACGATTAGGGCGCCTTATTGCCTTTTGGATACGAAACAGACTGACCCGCCATGATGGATGCAGCACCTTGGGTGCGAAGCAAATGACGTTGTGACCGGACAGGGAAGATATTTATCCCAAACGACGGTAAGCGCTGTCGATACCTGCGCCTTTTACCTTTTGCTACACTGCCTGTCGGATAAGAGATCTAACTCCTCCCGTTCGTTAGCACGTC
>Ga0181522_10000668_pt1 | contig 24005 bp, 21 predicted proteins | sample PEATcosm2014_Bin_27_FD_121103 | JGI IMG/M metagenome (GOLD analysis project Ga0181522, IMG submission 121103) | Peatland microbial communities from MTU Mesocosm Facility, Houghton, MI, USA - PEATcosm2014_Bin05_10_metaG | ecosystem: Environmental > Terrestrial > Soil > Wetlands > Peat | place...
CACACCTGGGCGCCACTGGGCTATGGTTCCGCGCCGTCACCGACCGCGATGCTGCACGCGGGCGTGCTCAAGAAATTCGGGCTTTACGGTTTGATTCGCATCGCGCTGCCGTTGCTGCCACAGGCGGCCCAAGGCTGGATGAACATCCTTGCCTGGCTCTGTCTCGGCAACATCCTTTTTGTCGGCTGGGTGGCGATGCGGCAGAAAGACCTGAATTTGCTCATCGGCAATTCCAGCGTGGCGCACATGGGCTTCATTTTCCTGGGCATCGCGAGCCTGAACCTCATCGGCGTGACCGGCGCAGTGCTCATCATGATTGCGCACGGCTTCCTGGCGGCGCTGACGTTCGCGTTGAGCGGCTACATTTACCAGCAGACCGGCACGCTGGAGATGAAGGAACTGGGCGGGCTGCTGCGCAGGCTGCCGTTCATCGGCGCGGCGCTGTTGATGGCCGCCATGGCGGGCTGCGGCCTGCCCGGCTTCGCGAATTTCGTCGGCGAAGTCACCGTGTTTTTCGGCGCGTGGAAGGTGTTTCCGCTCGTGACCGGTCTCGCGCTGTGGGGCGCGCTGCTGATCGGCGCGCTGTACATGTTGCGCGCCATGCGGAACGTTTTGCACGGCCCGTTGCCGGAAAAATGGTCGGGCATCCCTGACGCCTCAAACGTCTGGCGCAAGCTGCCTTACGCGTTGCTGCTCGCGAGCCTGCTGTGGTTCGGCTGTTTCCCGCGATTGTTGACGGACAAAATCAAGCCGGATGCGGAGAAAATTGTCAATCTGGCGACGGTGAAGGCGGACGGCGTGGTGGTTGGCAATCTGGAGAACACAACCCGAAGCAGTCAACGCCTTCTGACGTCGGTGGCTACGGAACAAAAATGAACGCTTCCTTGATGAGCCTGGAAATCTGTGTGATCGGACTCGGCCTCGTGCTGATGCTGGCGGATGTGTTCACGCCCGCCGAACGCCGGCGCTTCCTCGCTTACGGAGCCATCGCGGCATTGGGTGGGTTGCTGATCATCAACCTGGGGGATTGCCCCACCGGCACCGCTTTCAATGGCATGTTTGTGGAAGACGGGCTGGCGGTGTTTTTCAAACGTTTTTTCCTGGTGGCTGCCATTCTCGTCCTTTTTATGTCGGCGGAATTCTGCGACCGCATTCCGGGAGGCATTTCGGAATATTACTCGCTCATCGTCTTTGCCCTGTCGGGAATGCTGTTCGCGGCGTCCGCCAACAACTTTGCGATGCTGTTCGTCTCCATTGAGCTGATCACCGTCACCTTTTACGTCCTCACCAGCTTTCAACGCGGCCGGCTGGTGTCGCTCGAAGCCGGCGTCAAATACCTGATCCTCGGCGCGCTATCGTCGGCCTTCATGGTTTATGGCATCGCGCTGGTCTGGGGCACGACGGGCAAGCTGGATTTCAGCGAACTGGCGGCGGTGGCGGCGCAATTTGCGGACAACAAACTCTTTCTGCTCGGCGTGCTGCTGGTGCTCGTCGGGCTCGGATTCAAAATTGCGGCGTTTCCATTCCAAATCTGGGCGCCGGATGTTTACCAGGGCGCGCCGACCCCGACCACGGCCTTTCTGGCCGTTGGTTCAAAGGCCGCCGGCTTCGTGTTGTTGCTGCGGGTGTTGTTCACCGCGGTTCCAGCCATCACGGCGCATTGGGCAAACCTGCTGATCGTCATCTCGGGCGTGACGATTCTTTACGGCAACCTGTGTGCCATTCCCCAGCGCAACCTGAAACGGCTGCTGGGTTATTCGAGCATCGCGCACGCCGGGTATTTGCTGCTGGGGGTGGCGGCATTGAGTGCCAGCGGACAGGCGGCGGTGCTTTATTACCTGGGTGGTTATCTGTTCACCGTGCTGGGGGCGTTCACCGTCATTGTGCTGGTGATGCGGCACCTGGAGTACGAGGACATATCCGCCCTGGCGGGTTTGCACCGGCGTTCGCCGCTGCTGGCCTCGACGCTGACGCTGGCGCTGGTGTCACTGGCGGGCATCCCGCCGCTGGCGGGCTTCTTCGGAAAATTCTTGCTGCTGAAGGCCGTGATTGAACAGGCCCAGGTCACGACAAATCATGGCTATTATTGCCTCGTGTTCACGGCGCTGGCGGGCGTGGTGATGTCGCTTTACTACTATTTTGGTGTCATCCGCGCGATTTATTGGAGCCAGGAAGCACTGGATTTGTCGCCGATCCAGCTTTCGGGCGCGGCCAAATTCACCCTGCTGATTTGCATGGCGGGCATGTTCTGGATTGGTTTGTTTCCTGCCACTTTGGTCAGCCTCGCCACCGAAGCAGCGAAGTCGCTCGCCCACTGAATTTAGAACGCCCGGTGCTCCAGCCGACCTGAGCCCCCTCACGTCGGCTCCTGCAAACCCGGATTACACCACCCGCATCTGCACCGCGTCCACGATTTGCTCGCCGACGAGGATGGAGCCGATGATGACCGCATGGGCGCCGGATTTCAGCCGGCCCCGTTCCACCAGGGTTTTCAGCGCCGCTTCGATGGTGTTTTCCGGGTTGATAAGGTCGAAGGGAACGACCACCGGAGTGACACCCCAACTCAGGGTCAGGCCGCCAGCGACCTGTTCGCCGGGGCATAGGGCGTAGATTTTCGAGTGACGCGGGCGGAGCCAGCCGACGTAGCGCGCCATGTTGCCGGTGCGCGTGATGACGAGAATGGCCTCAGCCCGGAGTTCGTTGGCCATGACCACGGCGCTTTTGACCATTTTCTGGCGTGAGGTGACCAGGTTGGAGTGTTCAAAAAAATTCGCGCCGCCGCTGCGCTCGATGCGCGTGGCGATGCGGTCGAAAACCTCGATGCATTTGAGCGGGTACTTGCCGACGGTGGTTTCGCCGCTGAGCATGATGGCGTCGGTCTGCTCGTAGACGGCATTGGCGACATCGGTGACCTCGGCGCGGGTGGGCATGGGCGATTCGATCATGCTTTCCAGCATGTGGGTGGCGACAATGACGGGTTTGCCGACGCGCAGGCAGGTCTTGACGATTCGGCGCTGGACGATGGGCAGTTCCTCGTAAGGAATTTCGATGCCCAGATCGCCGCGCGCCACCATGATGCCGTCGGCTTCCTGAACAATGGATTCCAGATTGGCGACAGCCTGCTCGTCCTCGATTTTGGCGATGACCAGCGGATGGGGTTTGCCGGGGTCAAACAACTCCCGCAACTGGAGCAGGTCGCGCGCTTCGCGGACAAAGGACAGGGCAATCAGGTCCACCCCGACCTCGAGGCCCAGCGTGACGTCCTTGATGTCCTTGGCGGTGAGCGCGGGCAGGCTGACCTTGACCCCGGGCAGGTTGATGTGGCGGCGGCTGCCGAGCTTGCCTTCGGTGAGGACTTCGCACTCGACCTTGTTGCCGGCCTTGGCGAGCACCTTCATTTCAATGGCGCCGTTGTCAATGAGCACGACGTCCCCAATGTTGATGTCGTTGACGAAATTGGCGTAGTTCACGTCCACGGAACGTTCCTCCTCGCTACGTTCGCCGCGGACGGTGAGGGTGAATTTCTGGCCGGGCTGCAGATCGAGCGGCACGCCGATGTCGCCGGTGCGGATGGCCGGTCCCTGGGTGTCCATCATGATGCCGATGTGCATCTGTCGGGCCGCGGCGGCGGTGCGAATGTCCTTCACGAGGCGGCGGACCCAATCGTGCGGCGCGTGGGACATGTTGAGGCGGAAAACGTTGACGCCGGCTTCCATGAGCTTGCCGATCATCTCCATGGACTCGGTTGCCGGGCCGAGAGTGGCGATGATTTTTGTTTTACGCAAAGTGCTCAATTCCATGGCGGAAGAATAATTACGAATGGCCGGAGTAAAAAGGAATTATTCCACCCCGGAAAATGAAAAGTCTGAAATGGGCTTGCCATTGGCCGGCCTGGCGGCCATATTCTGGGGAAATTTATAACTCATTTTATGGCTGACGTGGCAAACAAATACACCGAAAACATTGCGGGCAAGTATTACGTGGACAACCAGTGCATTGATTGCGACTTATGTCGAGAGACGGCACCGGACAATTTCAAGCGCAACGAGGACGGCGGCTATTCGTTCGTCTACAAGCAACCGGAATCGCCGGAAGAGGAAGGGCGCTGCAAGGAAGCCAAGGAAGGCTGCCCGGTGGAGGCCATCGGCGACAACGGCACCTAGTCGGAATTCACGCGGCCGTGGCAATGCCGGAGTCCGCCGGCAAGGAAACGCGGACGACCCCATGGCGACCCGCCTGCGGCGGGACAATTTCCAGCTTGCCGTGGTGGGTCTCGATGATTTTCCGGCTGACGGTCAATCCCAACCCCAAACCCACGTTGCGCGTGGTGAAAAATGGCGCCGGCGCCTTCTGCGCCGTTTCAGCGGTGAAACCGGAACCGTTGTCCTGGACTTCGATCTGCACATCCGGCAGCCCGCTGCCATGGGGATCCGTGTGCAAGGTGACGCCGATTTTCGGCTCCTTCGGATTGGCCTGCAGCGCGTTGAGCATGATTTCGGCCAGCGCATGTTTGAGCGCGGCCCGGTCGCCGGTGATGACCACGGACTTGCCGGTGTTGTCGAACTGCAATTTGCCGGCCTCGGCGGACTGATGCTTGCGCGCCTCCTGGTAGGCTTCCTCAATCAATTTTTGCACTCCAAACGTCTCCTGCTCGATGTGCCCTTCGCGTGCCAGAAACCGCATCTGATTGATCAACCGCGTGACGCGCTTGACGCCATCGGCGAGGGCCTGGTCGAGGGATTCGCGAAATTCCCTGTCCCGGTATTTTTCCGCGAGCAACTGCTGGTGCGTGGCCAGCGGCACGAGCGCGTTGCCGATTTCGTGCGCGAGCCGGTCGGACATGGATTTGATGAGGCGGAGGTTGGCGGCCTCGACTTCCAGCCGGCGCAACTGTTCGGCCTGGGTGAGGTCATCGGCCGTCAGCAACACGGAAATGGGCGCGGCGGCATTGCCCTGCTTGAACGGCACCACGGTCACGTTGTAAACTGTTCCCGGCGAATTATCCGGTTCATGCCGGAACGGCCCCATCGCGGCGCCGGTCTTCAGCACCTGGTAAATCTTCGCGCCCAACGCCTGGGGCAGGTCGCTGAAGTCGAGTTCGCCGCTGCGTTTATGCTTCTGGCCGAAGTGGCGGCGCGCGGCCTTGTTGGCATGGAGCACCTTCAGGTCGCGGCCGACGACGATGCAGGCGCTGCTGAGCTCGCGCAGCACATCGGCCATCATCTCGTGATTGCCGGCGAGCTGGTCGTGCAGCCAGATGTTGCGGAGGGCGAGGCCCACCTGTTCGAGCAGATGGAAAATGAGTTCCAGCTCGACATTGACGAGCGGTTCACCGGTGACCCGGCCATCAAACACCGCCACCCCGACGATGCCTTCGCGGCCGGGAATGGGCACGGCAATCTGGGTGCCAAGCAGTTCAAATTCCTTTTGCGTTTCCGGGTCCAGCCGGGCCTCGTCGCTGTGGCGGCGGAGAATCCGGCCGAGCTTCGAAAGCTGGGCGCCGATGCCGGCGTCGAGGGACAGCTCAAACTGTTCGAGCAGCGTGGGTGAAAGGCCGATGGCGGACACGGCGCGCAGGATTCGGCCGTCCTCCGGCGACGGTGTCCCGGCGAGCGGTGTGCAGGGGCGGTTGAGAAAAATGGCGGCGCGGTTGACGCTGAGGATTTCGCGGAGGAACAGCAGGAATTGTCTCAGCATGGCCTCGGCATTCAACGAATGGGTGAGGATGGATGAAAAATCCCGCAGCATGTCGAGCGTCTGCGACGCATTGACGAAACCGCTGGCTGGCGGCAGTTCGGCCGGGCGAAAGGTTGAAAAGGCCGCTGGCTGGGGCGGGGGTGCGGGGCGGGGGGAGGTGGGCACATGCCACAGGCGTTCCAGCAACGCATTCAAAAGCCGGGGTCGGACAGGCTTGGCCAGCACGTGGGTGACGCCATGCAGGAAAGCTTCCTCCTCCCAACCGGACGGATTGCTGGCGGAGTACGCCAGGATGGGCGTTTTGGGGTTCAGGCGCTGCAGCCTTTCGATGATCCAGACGCCATCCACGTCCAACAAGTCCACATCCAGCAGACAGGCGGCGGCCAGGCCATGGGCGAGCAGCGGTTCGGCTTCTTCCACATTGAGACGATGGACCATCCGATATTGCTCCGGATTCAGACCTGCGCGAACCGTTTCGGCAAAGTCTGGGTGAGAAGACAGAACCAGAATGGTTTTCATCACGCCTCAAACAACTGATTACCACGCCCAATGCCCGACTAGCATTCTGGCGGTGTATATTCCCTAATCCTGGACCAAAGGTCAATGGAATCTTGAAGTGTCGGTGCGGTTTTTTGGGGGACAAAGCCGGAGGAAGCCCCTTTATCTGCCGGCGAGCAATTTTTCCCAAAGACCCTCGTTTAAAAGGGCTTTTTGCAGAAAAACTGTGTCGTCCGGCGTCGGGATGACGGGTTCGGGCTGGAGCGGGAGGCGCAGGGTGAACGTGGTGCCTTGACCGTGGCGGCTCTGCGCCTCGATCTTCCCGCCGTGATGGTGGACGATGAAAAAGCAGGCCATCAAATGGATGCCGTACTCCGAGGGCACGCTGTCTTTCACGACAAACGGGTCGAAGATGACGCTCAACGCCTCCTGCGGCAGGCCCGGGCCATTGTCGCTGATTTGAACGACGATTTCAGGTTTCTCCCCGTTGTTTTGCAGTTCCGCGGCCAGGGTGATGCGGCCGCCGGCCGGCAGGGTGGCCACTTCATCCTTCAACAATAATTCAAACAGCCGGGAAAATTTCGGCAGGTCCACATGCAGTACCGGCAGCGAATCAGGAATGCGATTCTCCACTTGGATCCGCCGCGCGGCAAATTCGCCCTTGAACATGTCCAACGCCGCGCCGACGGCCTGATGCAGCTGCACTTCGTCGGCGAATTGCGACGGGCCGCGGTTGTCCGACGCCGTCCAGAGGTCCTTGAGCAGGCCGTTGATTTTTTCGATCTGCGACTGGACGTTCTGATGGTATTCCTTCCAAAAATCGGGGTTGCGCAGGCCGGCCACGTCCGTTTTTTCCTCCGCCATCTTCCCGGGCGCAAGGTCGAGAAAAGTTTTCACCGCGACGAGCGAATTGCGGATGTGATGGCTCAGGCCGGCGGCCAGCAGGCCCAGGCTCACGATGCGATCGGCCATCATCATGTTGTGCAGCACGGACATTTTTTCGCGCAGCAACTGGTCGCGCTCGGCCTGCACCATGAAAAATTCGAGGGCGTGCCGGAGTGTGAGTTCGAGTTGTGGCGGGTCCCACGGCTTGGAGATGTATTTGTAGATCGCGCCGCTGTTGACGGCGGCAATCGCGGCGTCCATGTCCGTGTAGGCCGTGACCAGCATGCGCAGGATGCGCGGACGCAGATGCCGCGCCCGCTCCAGCAGCCAGACGCCGTTTTCGCCGGGCATCCGCTGGTCGGTCATCAACACGCCGATGTCGTCGGCGTGCGCCTCGAGCAACTGGAGGCCATCCTGCGCGTTCGCGGCGGTGAAAATGCGGAAGTCATCGCCGAACGCCCGCGTGAAATTGGCCAGCGATTTTTCCTCGTCGTCCACGTAGAGAACGGCGAACCGTTTATGGTCGTATTGGTTTTCCATGCGGCCCGGGCGATCCCGGATTCATTAGTCCTATCCTTTGACCGGAAATTCCAGCGTAAATTCGCAGAATTTTCCGGACTCCGTTTTCACTGAAATCCTGCCTCCGTACTCCTGCACAATGCTGTAGCAAATGCTCAAACCCAGGCCCATGCCTTCCCCCACCTCTTTTGTGGTGAAGAACGGGTCGAATATCTTGTTGAGGTGCTTTGCGTCAATGCCCGTGCCATTGTCGCGCACCGACAGGATGCTTTGCCCGTTTTCAAGCCGGCCGTCAATCCAGATGATGGGTTTTTCGCCATTGGTGAAGGCTTTGGTCTTCAGCGCGTCGAGGGAATTCTGCAGGATGTTCACCATCACCTGGATCAGTTTGTTCTTGTTGGCCCAGACCGTCTGATGTTCCGCCAGCTTCTGCTCGATCTGCACCGTGTCCTTCCATTCGTTGCTGAGGAACCGCAGGGCCGGCGTGACCACCTCGGCCACGGGCACCGGGTCCAACTGCTCGGTGTTGGGATGCGTGAACATCCGCAGATCGGACACGATGGTCTGCACCCGCTTGAGCCCCTCCTCGACATCGGTGAGGATTTCGGTGTATTCCCCCTGCTGTTCCGGCGCGAGAAGTTTGCCTTTTTTGCGCAGGGTGAAAAGGCCGGTCGTGGCGAAGTTCAGCGGGTTGTTGATCTCGTGGATGATGCCGGCGCTCATGCGGCCGAGCGACGCCAGCTTTTCAGATTGCACCAGTTGCATCTCGTTTTCCTTGAGCTGTTGGAGGCTCGCCTCCAGCGCCTTGCGGCTCTTGTCCAGTTCGCAGCGGGAGACAAATTCGCTGACCCGGACCTGGCTGTGAAAGTAGGAGCCCACGATGATGGCGATGCCGGTGGACACCAGGAAAAACAGGCTGGTCAGGAACAGTGGCAGGTTGTCCCCGAAGGCCGAGGGCGCACTGGCCACGAGATACAACATCAGGACCAGCAAAACCGAGAAGACGCTTTGCAGGAACGTCCAGTCCAGCACCACGGCCAGCACCATCAGCACCAGGATCAGCCCTCCATAATAAGGCGACGCGGCTCCTTCCGTCTTGTAAATCATCCAGGCAATCGTCGCCGAGGGCAGGAGCAACAGGACGATGCCCGAAAAACGATAATATTTTCTTCCGAAATGAGTCGCCAGGATGGGAAACAGCAATGCCATCAACGCTGAGCAGAGCAGGCGCACCCGGAAAAATTCCCACCGGCGATCATAATAAACGTAATAGTCCAGACAGCTGAAGATGGGCACCATCACAATGCCGAAAAAGCATCCCCAGCGCGTCTTGCGAATGGTGATTTCCCGCTCATGTTCCTGAAAGGCGGCGCGAAATTCGTGGGGGATGGTTTGCATGTCAATCCGGTTTGCTGAGATGCAGAAACAAATTCACCGACGTCGGCTCGGTGATCACCCGCGCGGCGTCCCGGACCCGTTCCGGAGCCAGGGCCAGCATCCTTTCGCTGTTGCGATAGATCAACTGCCAGTCCAGCACAAATTCAATGAAGTTACGGAACGGTTTTGAGTCGTTCATGTTGGCCACGATGACCTTCCCGCCCGGCTGCAGCCAGTCGTAAAAAAGATTCACCAGCGCCTGGCAGGTGGGTTCCGACAAATAATCAAACAGGCCTCCGCAATAAATCAGGTCGTAGCCCGGGTCCGCGGCCAGGTGTACCTGGTGGGCGTTCTGGCGCAGCAAGTGATGCACCGACACCTGCCGCGTCTCGACCCGGGTTTGTTGGGAAAACGGGCCTTTCAACCGGTTGATCTGGGTGCTGGCATGGTCCAGGGTCTCCTCGTTGAAATCCAGCAACACGAAATCCACCTGGTTGCCCAGCGGCGTTTCCTTCAGAAAATCCTGCACTTCCCGGGCCGGGCCGCAGCCCACGTTGAGGACCCGGGCACGCCGGCCGGCCCGCACCACCCGCGCCGTTTCCTGCAGGAGATGATCTTTGAGGTGGGCGACCCGGTTGCGCACCGATTGGGCCGGCCATTGGCTGACCAGCAACCAATGGATCAGCTTTTCATAAAAGGAACCGCCCTCGGGCTGGTTGCGATGAATCATGTTCATCATCTCGTAATCGCCCGCATAGCCGAGAGGCTTGTAAAAGGTGCGCTGGCCGAAGGGGCTGCATAAGAACAAATGCTGCCACTGCCGGCGGACAAACTCCTGGTGCGCCCCGTAATATGCCTCGGGGATGGCGTAGGCGAGTTCCTCAAACTTCTCGTGTTGCACGTTGAACGCGGCAATGACGCGCCGGGCGACGGTTTCCAGGGTTTCGGCCTTTTTTTCGGGCAGGCGGCTGTCCTGGCTCAGCCCCAGGTCGAACTCGACCTGCTCCAGCCACTGGCGCGTGGCCACCAGGAAGGCCTGGATGTCCGTCACCTGCACCTTGAATTCCTGTGACACCCGGTAGTTTTTCTGCCACTGCCGGAAAAATCGGTTGTAGGCCTGCTCCCCGTCGGCCCCGGCGCCGGAAGGTTGCAGGAAAAAATCGGTCTCCGCTCCCAGGTCGTCCAGTTTGACTTCGCAGATCATCCGGGCTCCGGCGTCGATCAAGCCGCCCACCACGGCGCGGCCGGAATAAATCATGCGGCCGTCGATGATGATCTTGAATTTGTCCAGCACTTCCGACGTGCGCAATATCACGGCCGGATTGGAAAACTCGAACGCCACTGCGTAACGCGCCAGCCGCAGGATGGGCCCGCGCATTTCCATGCCGTCGCGGGTCTTGAAAACGGCGACACTGCCCTGGTCGTCGCGGGCTTCCGGCGCAGCCGCCTCCCGCGCGGCTCCCGGAGGTGGATGGAGCAGGCTTTTTGAACCTTTTCCGCCGCCAAGGCCGTTGGTGATTTGACTGCTCATTTCCGGTAGCATGAATAGACCATTTTCCACCCCGAAACAAAGCGATTATTGTGCCCCGTACCACCTGCGTTTCTTCAATAATCGCCGGCTAGCGACCGCAATCCGGCCCCTGTTTTGCGCCGTTCACCCATTGCCCGACTCAGAAATGCCACCCGACTGACACTGACACGGCCTGGCTGAGGGAATTATAATTTCCGTCGGCGGTTTGTCCGGCAATCTGTCCGGCGGTTGATGGCTGGCTGCCGGTGACGGTGTGCGTCGGGGCGTAACCTAATTGATAGGCCACATCAAAATCGAAATGCTTGCCCTTGTAACCGGTTCCGACGCTGAAGAAATAACGATCCATATCCGCCACGAGCGGGGTGTAATTCGCATTTGGCACCGAGTTCTGATTGTAAACAAAACCTCCGCTCGCCTGCCAGCCACTGTCAAAATACCGCGTTGCACCCAACTCGAGCATCCAGCTCGCCTGCCAGTCCAATGTCAGAGGAATGTCTGCAAGAGGTACAATAATGGGCGGATTTGCCTGATGAATGCTGGTCGAACCGAAACTGCTCCAATCAGTATAATTCGCATCAAATTCCAGGTTCCATTTGCGCGTGGGCCGGTAGGAAATGCCGCCAATTATGCTCATGGGAAAAGTTAGAGCCATTTGGGCTGAACTCTGCGAGTTGATAGGGGTTACCTCAGATTCCGTCTGGCCATCCAATGTCACTTTCGCCGGGCTGCGAAAGGTCGCACCCACTGAAATTTGTTCCATCGGTTGCCACAGTGCACCGACATTGTATCCGACGCTCCAGCCGTTGCCAGAGAACTGGAAGTTGTTGGGAGGGTTGATTGATTTGGCCAATCCCTGCGCCAGGGTCAAGTCCACATAGTTCACCATAGGGCCGGCGGCGATGGAAAGTGTAGGCAATATTTTCCAGGCAACCACCGGATTGATCGTCACATAAGTCAGCTTGCCATTGAGCGCCACGGCGCGGAAACCCGTGTCCTGCGGCCAGCTGGTTTGGCCGCCGAAAGGCAAATAAACTCCCAGCCCGAAACTCAACGGCAGGTTGGTGGGTGAAAAGGTGTAGAAGGCGCGCGGAATCGCCACAAAATTATCCTGCTCATTGTAAGTCTGTCCCTGGTTCGGCGCGCCGGACGGCGGCTGGAAGCTGATGTTGTAATCCAGAGCATTCAGGCCCACCCGCACATTGTTGCCCTCGAGCTGCGTGATGCCGGCGGGATTGTAGTAGATGGCCGAGGGATTGTCGGCGGTGGCCACAAAAGCTTCGCCGCGCGCCGTGGCAAAGGCGTCCTGATCTGGCAGCGCGAATCCGTTGGCGGAAGCTTTCCGGGCCAAAACCCCTGAGATCAATAGCGCCAGAAATTTCAATGTATTCTGCCGGTTCATCATCGATTCATGGGCTCAAACAAGATAGCGGACGCCGTAGATACGCATGGATGCTGCATGGGAGCAAGCAAATCCCCTGCCTTGAACCAGGGTGGAGTCTTTGAAAGATTGCCTTGGGGACTCCGTATTGAAAACAGGACGAAAATGTCGGATTTATTTCAAACCAACCCGCTTTTGGATCTGAAGGCAACTTTACTTTCACCCGGCATGAAGTAGAATGGCAACGTGAAAAAAGCCGTACAATTCCTGGTGGGATTTTTGTTATTTGGGTCCGCCATTTTCCCGGCTCAAGCCGCTTTCACGTCGTTCTATGTTTTTGGTGACGGCCTTTCCCAAGCTTCAAACAATGCACCCGTCGGGCCGTATTATTACGGTGATCGGTATTCCAATGGCCGGGTTTGGGTGGAAGTACTGGCGCAACGCCAAGGGTTGACTTTCTATTTTTCCAATAGCATTTCCTATTTCGGCAACACCAGTACCAATCTGGTAAGCGAGGTCAACCGCTTCAACCCGCCGGCGAATGCGAGCAATGCACTGGTGGTCATTTGGGTCAACAACGCCGATATGTATTATCCGGCCCTGAACGCCACACCGACCTTGGCGGTATTTAACGCCGCCATCAACCAGTCGCAAATCAACCATTACAAAGCCATCACCAACCTTTATGCCAAGGGCATTCGCACCTTGATTATGCCCGATGTCGTTGATATTTCTACAATTCCTGCATTTAATACTGATGCTGCCTACACAAATCTCTTTCATCAGTCTTCCACGAATTACAACGCCGCCTTTTATGCCACGTTGAACCAAATCCGTACCAATGCCCAATACTCCGACTTGACCATTTATGTTCCGGATTTCTTCGCCCTGCTCACGAATCTGATGGCGCATCCTGCCAGCTACGGAGTGACCAACGCCCTTTTGGGTGGATTAAGCATTGATGCCTTTGGCGCACTGGGCACCCCATCTTTGACGAATGGCCCGGCAACCAACTACATATTTTGGGATAGGAAAGATCCGACTGCAATGGTCCATGCCTGGATGGCCAATCTCACACAGCAGCTCATCGCGCCGGCGCAAATCAGCGATGTTACGCCGGACAATGGCAGCAACGAGCTGGATTTGGCGAACGTTCCGATTGGCCAGAATGGTTTGGTGCTGGGCTGCCCGGATGTTTCGGTGCCGGGCTGGACGACCAATGCCAGCTTCATCAGCTCCAATGCGATGCAAACAGTCTGTATTCCCGGTAATGGCCCCCAGTGGTTTTACCGGCTGAGCTTCCCCTTCTCCTGGACCTGGCCGTAACCGCCGCGGCTAAATCGCTTTCGCCAGCGTTTCGTGGCCCCAGCGCAGCATCCGCTCCGTCGTTTCCCAGCCGATGCAGGAGTCGGTGATGGACACGCCGTAGCGCAGTTCCGCCAGATTTTTTGGGATCGGCTGGTTGCCTTCGTGCACGTTGCTCTCGACCATCATGCCGATGAGCGAGCGGGTGCCGCCCGTGCGCTGCTCGATCACGCTGCGCCACACGTCCTCCTGCCGCGCGAACTGCTTCTCGGAATTTGCGTGGCTGCAATCCACCATCAACACTGGCGGCAGGTTGTCCGCCTTCAATTTTTCCTCCGCCGCCCGGATGCTTTCCGCATCGTAATTGGTCCGCGCCTTGCCGCCGCGCAACACGATGTGCGCGTCCGGATTGCCGGCCGTGCGGACGATGCTCGTGACCCCGTCCTGGTCGATGCCCAGAAAACTGTGCGGATGCCGCGCGGCACCCATCGCGTCAATCGCCACCTGAAGACTGCCGTCGGTGCTGTTTTTCAAGCCGACGGGCATCGAAAGGCCGCTGGCCATCTCGCGGTGCGTCTGGGATTCCGTCGTGCGCGCGCCAATCGCCGCCCAGGTGATCAGGTCGGCGATGTATTGTGGCACAATCGGATCCAGAAATTCCGTCGCTGCCGGCAGACCCAGGCCGGTGATTTGCAGCAACAGCCGCCGCGCGATTTTCAGGCCGGTCTCGATATCCTGCGAGCCGTCGAGGTGCGGGTCATTGATCAATCCCTTCCAGCCAATGGTGGTGCGCGGCTTTTCAAAATAGACGCGCATGACGATTTCCATCCGGTCGGCAAATTTCTCGCGGAGCGCGTTGAGCCGGGCGGCGTAGTCCAGCGCTCCTTTTTCATCGTGGATCGAGCACGGGCCGATGACAACGAGGAGGCGCGGGTCTTCCCGCCGCAAAATCCGGATGATGCGCTCGCGGCTTTGCGCGACCATCGCGTTGACGGCGTCGGGCGTCGGTGACTGCGCCTTCAATTCCCGCGGCGTCAGCAGCCGGACAATCCCTTTGACGTGTAAATCCTGCGTCCGAAACATGATGACGAGTATAGCACGGGCTGGCGGTGCGGGAAGAACGAACTCAACGCCATTGGACAATGCGCCCGTTTTTGTATATCGTCCCGCGGACGAGGCAAACAAGGACCATGAGCGAACAACCACCACTGAACACCGGCCAGAAGGCGCTTCAAATCAATCTGGACGCCAAAATCTACGGAACCTTCGCCGAGATCGGCGGCGGCCAGGAGGCCGGCCGGTGGTTTTTCCGGGTTGGCGGCGCGGCGGGCACGGTGGCCAAGACCATTTCCGCCTACGACATGTCGGTGAGCGACGCGATTTACGGGTCCGCCGACCGTTATGTCAGCCGCCAGCGGTTGCAGGCAATGCTTGATTACGAGTGGGATTTGCTGCTGCAACGCCTCGACAAAACGCGCGGCGACAAGACCTCGTTTTTTGTTTTTGCCAACACGGTTGCCACCCACAGTTTTTCGCACAAGGAGGAGGGACACGGCTGGCTCGGCGTGCGCTTTCAAACCCAGCCGCGCGAGCCGTCCTCGGAAATCATCATTCACGTGCGCATGCTCGACCACGAAAATGTGCGCGAGCAGGAGGCGCTGGGCATGATCGGCGTGAACCTGATATACGGCGCGTGTTACCACCACACTGGTCCGGCCAGGCTCATCCGCTCGCTCATGGACGGACTTTCGCGCGAGCGCATCGAGGTGGACATGATCAAGTTTTCCGGGCCGCGTTTTGCCGGCCTGGACAGCCGTCTGATGGCCCTTCAGCTCGTGCAGCAATGGCTGACCGACGCCGCCATGTTCACCGCCGCGGGCGAAACGGTCATTCCTGGCGAAGTGCTTTACAAAAAGCCTGTCCTCGTCGAGCGCGGCAGCTTCCGGCCCATGACCAACCCGATGCTCGACATGCTGGAACGCGCCGAGGAACAGTTCGTCCAGGAGGAATCCCTGAAGGGCGAGCCGCCCGTGGTCATTATGGAAATGACCCTGCGCAATCTGCAGGTCGGTGAAACCATCAACCCCCGCGATTTTCTCGACCGGGTGGACACCCTGAGCGCGCTTGGCAAGACCGTGCTGATTTCCGATTTTCTCCGGTTCCACCGCCTGGTGGCCTATCTCTCCCGTTATACCCAGAAGCCCATCGGCCTGCCGATCGGCCTGACGCGGTTGCGCGACGTGCTGGACGAAAAGTTTTACACCACTCTCGAAGGCGGTTTGATGGAATCACTCGGCCAGCTGTTCAAGAACGGCGCCAAGGTTTACGTCTATCCCTCGCTGGACCGCAAAACCGGAAAGCTTATCACGCTGAAAAACCTGGAGATTCCATCGCACCTGCGGCACCTGTTTGCGCACCTCGTTGAAAACCACTTCGTGGAAAACATCCGCAACTACAATCCCGGCGGCCTCAGCATCTACTCCGGCGACGTGCTCAAACAGATCCAGTCCGGCGACGCTGCCTGGGAAAAGCTCGTTCCGCCGCCAATCGTCGAGGTCATCAAAACCAAGCGCCTGTTCGGCTGGCAGCAACGATAAGCGCTGGCATTTTGCCGCTTTTCGATATATTGATGGAACGTTATGAAAAAACTAATCTTTACTCTTCTGGCTTTGGCCTGCGCCGGAGCGGTCCGCGCGGCCATTCATACCGAAACTGTCGAATATAAGCAGGGCGACACGACACTTGAAGGCTTTGTCGCTTATGACGATGCCATCAAGGGCCCGCGCCCCGGTGTCTTGGTCGTCCATCAGTGGATGGGGCTGACCGACTACGAAAAACATCGCGCCGAAATGCTCGCGCAACTGGGTTATGTCGCATTTTGCGCCGACATTTACGGCAAAGGCGTCCGTCCGCAGAACACCGCCGAGGCCGGCGCCCAGGCGGGCAAATACAAGGGCGACCGGCAACTGCTGCGCGCCCGCGTCAATGCCGGGCTGGACGCGCTGCGCCAGCAGCCGCTCGTTGATCCAAAGCGCATGGCGGCCATCGGCTACTGTTTTGGGGGCACCACGGTGATTGAACTGGCCCGCAGCGGAGCGGATGTTGCGGGCATCGTCAGTTTTCACGGCGGACTTGATTCGCCGACGCCGGCGGACGGCCGGAACATCAAATGCAAGGTGCTGATTTGCCATGGCGCGGATGATCCCTACACCAAACCGGAGGATCTGAATGCATTTGAAAGCGAGATGCGTGATTCAAAGGTGGACTGGCAGCTCATTATGTACGGCGGGGCGGTCCATTCCTTCACCCAGCCCATGGCCGGCAACGACAATTCCAAGGGCGCGGCCTACAACGAAAAGGCGGACAAGCGCTCGTGGATGGCCCTGCAGCAATTTCTGGCGGAGATTTTCAAGTGATCGGGCTCGGAGGGGCGGGTTCCACAAGCCCCAAACTTCAAAAATATTGAATGGGACTCGTTTAACTTGTCCTTCCGAAAATAGACATGCGCATCACCGGAGGCAACGCGGCGCGACGGATTCTCAAGGTTCCCAAGGGACTCGACGTCCGGCCCACGCCCGACCTCGTCAAGCAGGCGGTCTTCAACAGCCTGGGCGCGCGGGTTGCCGGCGCGCGGGTGCTGGAATTGTTCGCCGGTTCCGGCGCCTTGAGCCTCGAGTGTTTGAGCCGCGGTGCGGCCTCGGCCCTTGGCATTGAGAAATCGCACCGGCATGCCGAATTCATCCGCCGCAATGCGGAGACGGCCGGTTACGGGAGCATTCTGGAAGTTCGCACCCAGGATGTCTTTGCCGTCCTGCGCCAGTTGGGCGATGGCGGTAGGCAATTCGATTTGATCCTGGCCGATCCGCCGTATGGCGAAAAGAACGTCGGTCGCCGCTCCACGTCGTTCGCCCAGCAACTGCTCGACGATCCCATCCTCCCCCGATTGCTGGCGTCCGGCGGACGGTTTGTTCTAGGTCATACCAAACGCGACACGCTGGAGATCGTTTCGCCCTGGACCGAAGTGAAGCTGCTCAAGCATGGAGACAGCGTGATGCGGTTTTTTGAAACCGGAACCGCCAATCCAGGCTGATTCTCGCTGATGGGAAAATGAATCAGTGAAGATTAGCGAAAATTAGCGGTTCAAGTTGCTTCAACCACCGCTTCGCGGATGGTTTGCTTGAATTTCTCGATGCCCTGGTCGAACGCGGCGGAAATCGGCAGCGGCGCCACTTTTTTGATCTTCTTTTTGAACTGCTTCAAATTCTCCCCGGCGGACGGTTCGTCCATTTTGTTCGCCACCACGAGGCGCGGTCTGTCCAGCAGCGCCGGGTCGTACAGCTCCAGTTCCTTGAGCAGTTGCTTGTAATCGTCCCACGGCGCGCGGTTGTCCGTGCCGGCCATGTCGAGCAGCAGCACGATGATCTTGCAGCGCTCGATGTGGCGCAGGAAGGCGTGGCCAAGACCAATGTTCTGGTGCGCCCCTTCGATCAGACCCGGCACGTCGCAGACCGTGAGCCGGTGCCAGTCGGCATATTCGACAATGCCGATTTGCGGATGCAGCGTGGTAAAAGGATAGGCCGCCACTTTCGGCCGCGCCTTGGAAATGGCCGTCAGCAAAGTGGATTTGCCCGCATTCGGATAACCGACCAGCCCGACTTCAGCCATGATGCGCAGCTCGAAAAGAAAATCGCCTTCCTCGCCCGGCTCGCCCGGCTGCGCAAAGCGCGGCGTCTGGCGTGCCGCAGTCGCAAAGTTCCGGTTGCCCAATCCGCCGCGACCACCCTTGCACAAAACAAATTGCTGGCCATGCTGGGTGAGGTCGGCCACCAATTCCCCCTTGGATGAAATCGCCGACGATTTTTCTGCCTCGGTGTCCTTCGCCAGATCAATTTCCATGGCACTTCCGCCCTTGGCCGAACGCATCAGCGGACGTTTGCCTGTGCTCGTGCGGAGCATCGGTCTTTGATTTTCGTCCTCATCCCCGTCCTCCACATCTTCCGTTTCAACCGGCCGGCCGCCGCCCGCGCAGCGCCACACCAGCGTGCCGCAGGGCACCTTGACGATAAGGTCCTTGCCCGCATGGCCGTCCATGCCCTTGCCCAGGCCCGGTTCGCCGACCTCGGCGATGAGGCGCGGGACATAATACTGCCCGATGAGATTGTTGAGGTCGTGGTCGGCCTGCAAAATCACGCTGCCCCCGCGCCCGCCGTTGCCGCCGCTGGGCCCGCCCTTGGCCACGTAAGCTTCGCGATGAAAGGCCACGCAACCTTTGCCGCCGTGTCCCGCCTGGGCGTAAATTTGGATTTCGTCGATGAACATGAATGGCTGGCTGTGCTGAAAACAAAAAAGGCGGAGCCGAAGCCCCGCCATGAAATTCAATTGTGCCGGTTAATTCTTCGCGGCGGGTTCAGCCTTCACATTCACGCGCCGGCCGTTCTTGTCGAAGGCGATCTTGCCGTCCACCAGCGCGAACAGCGTCCAATCGCGGCCTGTGCCGACGTTTTCGCCCGCCACAAATTTGCTGCCGCGTTGCCGGACGATGATGTTGCCGGCGATGACCGCTTCGCCGCCGTACATTTTCACGCCCAGCCGTTTGCTGTGACTGTCGCGGCCGTTGCGGACGCTGCCTTGACCTTTTTTATGTGCCATAAAATCAGCCCTTGATCTCTTTGATTTTGACGATCGTCAATTCCTGGCGATGCCCGATGGTTTTGTGATAGCCCTTGCGGCGCTTCATCTTGAAGGTGAGCTTTTTCTCGCCGCGCTTGTGCGCCACCACGTCGGCCAGCACGCTGGCGCCGCTGACCGTGGGTGAGCCGACCGCGACCTTGCCGTCGCGATTGACCATCAACACGCGATCAAAGGTGAACGGCTTTCCGGCCTCGACGGCCAGACGCTCGATTTCCAACGTGTCGCCCGCGGCGACCCGATACTGTTTGCTACCTGTTTCTAGAACGGCGTACATAAATTTTCCCGCAAAGGGCTGGACATTAAGCCAGAACCGCATCTGGGTGTCAATGCTGGATTTGACTAAAATCAGGTTGATTTTACGCGTTCCTGACGGCGCAAAACGTATTCACGGCGGCCAATTTCATCGGTTAAAAGTTCTTCCGCCGACCAGCCGTACGCCTGCGCAATCTCCGCCAAAACAAACAGCTTGTTGGCCAGGGCGGTTTTCGTGAATCGTTGTCTGGGACTGCGATTGACCGGAAGGATCTTTGCCTTGCGGGCCTTTTTCACCAATTTTTCGGCCCGCATGAGCGCCGGCAGATGTTTGGGAATGCCATCGAGGGCGGAATGCCGCGCATGTTTGGTCCCGTGCTTCTCCGCCTTTTTGATCTTTTCCCAATTCGCCCAGACCTCAGCCACGCCTTTGACCTTGATTTTGCCAAAAACGTGCGGATGCCGGCGCACCAGTTTCTCCACGATCAGCCGGCAAACCTTTTCAAAATCAAACGCGCCCCGCTCCCTGGCCAGCTGGCAGTGAAAAACCACCTGCAACAGCAGATCGCCCAGTTCCTCGGCCATTTCGTGGTCGTCCTCCGCCTCGATGGCGTCAATCAATTCATAGACCTCCTCAATCGCGTGGCGCCGCAGCGTGCGATGGCTTTGCTCGCGATCCCACGGGCAACCCGTCGGCGAGCGCAATTTGGCCATGACTCTGAGCAGGTCGTTAATGGCGGGAGATCTTTTCATTTGGAAAATTCCGAACATTCAACATTCAACATCGAACGCCGAACATCGAAGTTTTCCCGCGCTGCCTTTGGCTTTCATTGGAAGTTCGATGTTGAATGTTGAATATTCAAATTCAGAGAATCACCAGATCATCCCGATGCACGAGTTCTTCCTTGGGCAGCTTGCGGGCGCGCACGGTGGCGGAATCGAACCGCGCAATGCCCCGCGCAAATTCGGTCCCGTTCAAGTCGCAAATCCGTACGACGTCGCCGGCGGCAAATTCCCCTTCGCAACGCGCCACACCGGGTGGCAGCAGGCTCTTGCCCTTCTCGCGCAGCGCAGTTTTCGCCCCGTCGTCCACCATCAATGCGCCATGGGGGTGATGAAAAAACGCAATCCACCGTTTGCGGCCCTGCAGCTTCGTCGGCTGCGGCACGAACAGCGTGCCTTCGTCTTCCCCGGCGAGAATTTTGGCGAGCACCTGCTTCTTTTTGCCCGAGGCGATGATGAGCGGGATGCCGGAGCGCACGGCAATCTTGGCCGCCTGCACCTTCGACGCCATGCCGCCAACGGCGGTTTCGCTGGTCGTGCCGCCGGCGAGCTTTTCAATCGTCGCATCGATGTGTTCGATGACGGAAATGGTTTTGGGATCCGCTTTGCCAAAATTTTCAATGACCCCGTCCACAGTTGTCAGGATCACCAGCAAATCAGCGGGCAACAAGGACGCCACCAGGGCGGACAGTTTGTCGTTGTCGCCGAACTTGATTTCGGTGAACGAGATGGCGTCGTTTTCGTTGATGATGGGCACAACCCCGCGGCCGAGCAGGGTGACGAGCGTGTTGCGCGCGTTGAGATGGCGTTCGTGGTGTTCCAGGTCATCGTGGGTGAGCAAAACCTGTGCGACGTGCAAATGATGGCGCGCAAACAGCTCCGCATACATGGCCATGAGCCGCGACTGGCCGACGGCGGCGCACGCCTGCAGTTCGGCCAGCTCATTGGGCCGTTTTTCATAGCCCAGCGCGCCCATGCCCGCGCCGACGGCGCCGGAAGTGACGAGCACGATTTCCTTGCCGGATTTTTTCATCGCGGCGACCTGGGCGACGAGCTGTTCCAACTGCGCCGGGTCGGGCTGCTTGCGGCTGTCGGTGAGCACGCCGGTACCGAGTTTTACGACGAGCCGGGCGGCGGTTTTGATGGATTCACGATGCACGCGACGAACCTAGAAGAAATTCGGCGTATGGAAAACGCTAAAATGGCGGCGGGTTTTTGCTGCCGGTTTCAATTCCCGGGCGAGCCGTGGCCCGGCAGGCCGGTCAACGACCCGAAAAAGTCGCCGCCGCGCAACGCGATGAGCACCGCCAGGCCCGCCAAATCGGTCGGCGACTTTACATTTTTTATCACACAGTTTTCGAGGCCGATTTTCTGCGTGCGATTCTGGCGCTGGTCTTTGAGGTCAATGAATTTGAAGGTGCCGACCGAGACATTCAGCACGTCAATGCCCGTGAAATCGAGTCCGGTCTGCCGGGTGAATTCCGCCTTGCTCCGGGCCCCGGAACGCTTCACCGAGACAGAGCCCGCGATGGCGAAGAGGTTGGTCTGCCCGGCGTCATTTTTCACGATATCCAGTTCACCGAGATTGAAGCGCAGCAGCGTGATGCGGAACCGGTGTTTTGCCAATGCGAGCGGGTCGTACTCAACGTGGATCTCCGGGATGTCGAGAAACGGCGTGCCGCCGAAATCCGGCGGATTGAAGAGTTTGAAATTTTGAATTGTCACCTGCGGCTCGGTAAACCCGATCGAGAGCTTGCCGATCTCCGCGTCCATGCCGGTTCGGGCGTGAATCTGGTGCTCGACATACAGGCGGAGGATTGAATTGAACGACAACAGCAAAACAACCAGCAGCACGACCGCCAGGAGGAACAGCCGGAAGATCCATTTAAGCAACCATTTCATAATCGCAAATCAAACCGGCACGTCTTCCGGCCGCACTTCGAGGCATTCATCCTGGTCCTCCCAGACGGCGGCGGGATAAAAGTCCAGCAGCCGGGGCACCAACTCCCGCCCGGCGCGCACCAGCAAACGCTCGGCGGCTTCCGCCGCGTTTTCGTAGGCCCGGTCATAGTCGCCCGCCTGCCGGCGCTGGCGATCATCCCAATGCGCGACGGCGTGAACGGGTTCATATTGCAGCGCCCAGGAATCCAATTCGGCGCGGATCTCCGCGGGAATTTCGTCGAGCGGCACGAGGGTTTCGTTGCAATGCTGGCAGATCAAGCCGGATTCGCGCACGTCTCGTGTGAGCAACGGCAGAAAGGGCGCGCGGCAGCACGGCGATTCGGTGTAGGCTGCCGGCGGCGTGGCCAGCCGTTTAAACCAGACCTGCCGGTCGTGCGCGAGCTGCGCCGCCAGCCGGTATGCGCCGACGAGCGGGTGGGAGAGCCGCCACGCCTTGCCTTCGAGCTGGCCCAGTGTCTGTGCCAGCCAGCGTCCGAGCGTGAGGTCATCCCAGTCCTGAAACGCCCGGCCATAACCCTTCCACAAGGAGTCGAGCGGTGCATCCGGTTCAAATGCCATAGCCGGAGCATGGCGGGGGAGAGGAATTTTGTCGAGCGGCGTTGCGAAAATGGAGCCGATGGTCGGGATCGAACCGACGACCGACGGGCTACGAAAGAGTTTTTATGGGCGGCGGCTGTGCATATAATTCACGACGCATACCCAGCACTTTTGTGTTTTATCACCTTTATCCTCTTATTTTCCTTATCGTAAAAGAATACGTATTCCCACCAAGTTCCGTTCGAAATGATTTTAACATCGACGGCGTGTTGACCCGTCCCGTCTGTAAAATACTCCACAGAATCGACAAATCCTTTTTGTTTTAAAGCAAGCTTTTGGATGTAATCATGACAGTCTTCCGTGATTGCTTTATTGGAACGGAGATTGTCCAAGCTGGAGAAATGCCAACCTTCCAATGGATTTGGCGTGGCGCATCCAACAACCCAGACAAATGCTGCCAATAAAATGCAAAATGTAAACCGGTTCATGCTCATGACGTGAATGTGGCTTAACATGTTATTAAGTCACGAGAATAAGCTGGCAAATGGCGGCCATTCTCCAATAACACAGAATTGGTTGGTATTGTCAAAGTGTGCGCTGAATAAATCACAGCTATAACAACACGGCGACCTCTCGGAACCCCTTGATTTTAAATGGAGCCAATGATCGGGATTGAACCGATGACCGACGGTTTACGAAACCGTTGCTCTACCACTGAGCTACATTGGCTTGAATCTAAAAGCCAACCCGAATGTTTTGAATGTTACCCATTCTGGCGGAGTTAAAGTCAACGGCAAGTCAATTCAACATCCAACCACAGATCCGCCACCGGGGCAGCCCGGTCTGTTCCACCGCTTGACTCCGTGTCGCTGGCCAACCCGGGCTGGTGCGCTTGGGCCTAGGAACCGCTGGTGAGGTGGTTGTTAATTTTGTTGAGAATGATGCGCGACATGTTTTCATCGCCAAACGTGCCCACGCGAATGCGGACTTCGGTCGAGGTATTGGAGACGTACTTCAATTTGACCGAGATGGCGGTGTTGCTGGCGTCGCGTGCCTCCAAGTCGCCCTGCAAGGCGTCCTTGGACTGGCTCGTCACCGTGAACTGCAGGTCTTTAATCGCCGCCTGCGAGGCATCCCAAGTCTGAGTCATCGAAAATCCCTCGGTGGTTTTGACTTCACCGTCCACCCAGGCGTACCCCGCCGCCCCGGCTCCCGCCGCCGCCCCCACCACAAACAGGAAGCATCCGCTCGTCAACGACAGGAGCGACGCCATCAGCACAGTCATCAAGAGTTTGGCTTTGTTCATATAAAAGTTCGTTGTTTTATCACCTCAGAACTTGGGAAACAGTAGGGAGTCCAACCGGTTGTGCAAGTGGAAAAATGCTGCGCCAGTCCGGCGAACAGTCCGCCGGCATAGCGAATGAGCTTGCTCCCGCTGCCACCGCGCGCACAATATCCTTGCCACGAACAAGGCATATCGAGTCTCCAAGGCATCGGCGCGGAAGGGTGGCTGAGTGGTTGAAGGCACCTGACTCGAAATCAGGCTTAGGAGCAATCCTAACGTGGGTTCGAATCCCACCCCTTCCGCCA
>Ga0181522_10000669_pt1 | contig 24002 bp, 13 predicted proteins | sample PEATcosm2014_Bin_27_FD_121103 | JGI IMG/M metagenome (GOLD analysis project Ga0181522, IMG submission 121103) | Peatland microbial communities from MTU Mesocosm Facility, Houghton, MI, USA - PEATcosm2014_Bin05_10_metaG | ecosystem: Environmental > Terrestrial > Soil > Wetlands > Peat | place...
GCCGAGGAAATTACGCAGCGTACCTCCCGTGATGGGCATCAATCGCACCCGCATCCCCACATCGCCACTGCCGAGCCAAATCTCCGAGCCGTCTCCGGAAAAACCGACGCTTCGTAACGGCCCGGGCAACGGGCCTGCCTTTCCTTGTGTCAGATTGACCAAGTGTCCCGTACCCACCTGACTGAGCCATACATCGAAGGGGCCGTCATGATCGGAGATGAATGCCACGAACCTGCCGTCCGGCGAGATCGCGGCCTCAACACTCTCGAAGTCGGTCACGCGCGTAAAATGCGCTTTTTCGAGCGGGTTAGCCGGCGCAGCTGGCGGCCGAACTATTTCCCAGACTGCAGTTCCTACCAGCAGCGTGGCAACTATGATCCATGGCAGCCACGCTCGCCTGGACTCCGGCTGCGGCACAATCTTCGCGGTCGACGTTCCGCTCAGTGATTCCATGGCAAACGCCAGATCACTGGCCGACTGGAATCGTCGCTCGACATTCTTTTCCAGGCATCGCACAAGAATCCGTTGCAGTGCCAGCGGACCTTGCCAGCCGGTACCGCTCAGCTCCGGTGGCTCTTCGCGCAAGATCGCGGTCATCGTCTCGGCGGAGGTCTCGCGTTTGAAGGCGCGTTTGCCGGTGAGCATCTCGTACAGCACTGCACCGAAACTGAAAATGTCCCCTCGCGTATCGCTCGGTTCGCCCCGCACCTGCTCCGGCGACATGTAGCCGACGGTACCCATCACCATACCCGGCAAAGTCCCCGGACTCGTCAGCGTCACCACAGTTTCGTGGCTTTCCTCCGGCCTCACCAGCTTCGCCAGCCCGAAATCCAGCACTTTGACGCGTCCGTCACGAGTGACAAACACGTTCTCCGGTTTCAGATCCCGGTGCACGATTCCCTTCTCGTGTGCCGCCGCGAGTCCCTGCGCGATGCCGAGCGCGTATTCGGTCGCGCGCCCGACCGGCAGCGGCCCTGATTCGAGCTTCTCCCGCAGGGTTTGTCCTTCGAGGAATTCGCTGACCAGAAACGGCGCACCATCGTGCGCACCAATGTCATGGATTTCGAGGATGTTCGGATGGTTCAGCGCCGCAATCGTGCGCGCTTCCCGTTCGAAACGCCGCAGTCGATCAGCGTCATTGGCCAGCGCCTCTGGCAGCACTTTGATCGCGACATCACGCCCGAGCCGGGTGTCGCGTGCGCGGTACACCTCGCCCATACCGCCCGCGCCGAGCGGCGACAGGATCTCGTAAGGACCCAGTTTTGTACCGGAGCTGAGGGCCATACGTGCGCGTGATTATAGTCCACGCTACAGGTTTCAGCGGATGCAAAGATTCTGGACGGTTTGTGGGCAACATTTCCTTTATCGATCAGCTAAGAGTTGTCCGTCATGGCCCACCAGGTCAGAGCCCCGAGTTTGTTTTCTTAGTCTCAACTCGGCCGTCCGGTTGCGGACCAGGTTGAGCGCAGCCGGAGTCTCTCCCGCCGCGATCGTGTTCAGCAGGAATTTCTTTCCATCAGGGAAGCGTCGTAACTGGCGCCCGCGGAGATCGCGTGACGCGGAAACAGCGCGCGGCGTGCGGCGACTGGCAGTGAACCGTTGCCTCTTTCCATTCAGCCGCCATCAGATTCCCATCCCGAGCAATATGGTAAAGGCGTCCCGTCGCCAAGTGGGGGCCCATCCACCCCGCCACAGAAATCTGCAAGCTTCCCGTTGGCTTGGGGAAGGGGGGAAATGTACCCCTCATATTTGCCGGTCCTCCGCAGCGAACGCGGACGATGGTGGTCACGAACCACGCTTCCCGCATGCTGCTGACTATAATCACCGGGTGTGCGAGTGTAGTCGAAAAAAAGGCATGATTCCGAGCGAGGGGAGCAGCCATGTCTATACGCAAACTGTGCTTTTTCGCGATGCTGGCCACGATGACTGCTTTCGTTGCGGTCGGAAGGTTAGAAGTTAAGAGCCAACGATTTTGTGTGCCGACGCCGAATCTGCGGTCGCGCGATTCGGCGCCTGACCCTGATGGCTCGCTCTGGCACATGGGCCCGCCGGCGAATGGGCCAGGCCGACCGAACCGGATCGAGGCATTTCGCGCGAAAAACGAAATCCGGCCGACCGCTTTTCTTCGCGTCCAATCCAAAAACGCCAAGGATCTGAGTGCCGGAAAGTTGCTGGTGGCGAGCCGGGGGCTCGCCGATCCTATTTTCGCCAAGACGGTAGTCCTGCTGGTTCACTACGATGCCGAGGGTGTGGCCGGACTGATTCTCAACCGGCGCACAGATGTCCCGCTTTCACGAGTGCTGGACGGCGTCAAGGCGGCGCAACACCGTTCAGACCTGGTCTATCTCGGAGGTCCGGTAGAAACTCCAGCGGTGTTTGGGTTGCTCCACTCGCCGGCGAAGGTCGAAGGAACGCAGCACATTTTCGGTACGGTTTACCTGATTTCGACGAAGACCGTCTTTGACGAGACCATCTCGACCCGAGGTGACCCCGGCAGTTTTCATGTTTATCTGGGCTCCGCCGGATGGACCAACGATCAACTGCGAAAGGAAGTGGAAGTGGGCGCGTGGTTCATTTTTCAGGCGGAGGCGGGAACGGTTTTCGATTCCGATCCGGACTCTTTGTGGTCGAGAATGATTCAGAAAACGGAGCTAAAGTTGGCCGGAAGCCGGCCTGCGGACGCTGATCGACCAGGAGCCGCGAGCTCGACAACCACTTCGCTGGTATACGCAGCGTGCGCGGGCCAAATCGATACCGAGTAGTCGCCTAGACTCGCAGTCTGCTGAAAAAGGCCTGGTAAAGATTCAAGCTGCCGGGTCCCCATCTTTGCGGCACCGTGTATGCACAAATTCCTCGGTGCATCCGACGACGCCCGGAATCGACCGCCGCTCGAACCTTGACTGCTCGGTTTGTGGACTCCACTCCAGACCACCACAAGTCTTTCCTGCCAAGTCTTCCCTGCCCCATCTTATTGTGCTTGTCAACCTGTATTAACTGTTGTTAACTTAAAAATATCACCTGCGGTTAATCGTGAGATGATGCCCGCTCGGAACCTATGAAACGCGCAGGATACTTTGGGCTTCCATTGTTGGTAGTGGTGTGTCTTCTCTCGCCGAAAGCGCTCGCACAGGGAGAAACCACCAGTGCCATCGTCGGTGAGGTGAGGGATGCAAGTAACGCCGTGCTGCAAGGCGCCGCGGTGACGATCACAAATCACGAGACCGGACTGAAGCGTAGCGCCCGAACCGATGACGCCGGCCGGTTCAACTTTCCCCAGTTAAAGCCCGGCACTTACTCGGTTAGAGTGGAGGCGCAGGGCTTCGAAGCGCAACAAAATGACGCCGTGGGTTCGGGTCTCGGACAAAAGCAGACCGTCGATTTCACCCTTAAAGTGGCTCGATCCGACGAAGTCGTGGAGGTTACGAGTGAGGCGCCGCTCATCAATCCAGCGGATGCCAACACATCGACAACCTTGAATGCGCCCGCTCTCGAGAATCTTCCGAATCCAGGCGGCGACCTGACTTACCCGCTGCAATTTTCGCCCGGAGCGCTCATCAATACCGCGGGCAGCGGCAATGACTTCGTGGGCAGCAGCAATGGGTACGGCAATGTGGAATTCAACGGACTGCCGGCACTTTCAAACGGTTACATCGTCGACGGGCTCGAAACAAACGATCCGCTCACGAATTTGAACAGCGGCCTGTCGACCAATCTCGTGCTGGGCTTGAATTCGATTTCGGAAGTCACCGTCAACACTCTTTCTTATTCCGTCGATCAGGGTCGATACGGAGCGTCGCAAGTCAACTACGTTACCAAATCCGGCACCAATCAATTTCACGGGAATTTGTACGCACTGTGGAATGGCGCGCTGCTCAATGCGGCCGACTACTTCACCAATGCGACACCGGGAAATCACAAGCCCGGTTCGACCGTGAATCATTTTGGAGGCAGTCTGGGCGGCCCAATTGCGCACGACAAGTTGTTTTTCTTCTTCGACAGCGAATGGGTACGGATCGCGCTGCCCATTGTTACTCCGACCATCGTTCCGAGTGCGCCCTTCGAACAATACGTCCTGCAGCAGCTTCCGATCGGCCTCACGGACGCCCAGGGCAACGTTCTATACCCCGCCGAACCCCAGGAAGTTCCGTTCTACCAGGCAATGTTCTCTCTTTATGAAAATAACGCAGGAACACCCACAGCGATCGTGGGTTGTCCGATCGCGGCGGGTTGCGCCAATCGGCAGAGTATCTCGCATTCGAGCGATGACCACGAACAGGTGCAGACAGCTCGCATCGATTACAACATCAACCAGAAAGACACGGCCTGGTTTCGTTTTCAGTCAGACACCGGGCTGCAAGCCGCGTGGACGGACCCCATCAACCCCGTGTTCGATGCGTATTCGCCTCAGCCTCTCTATTCCTTCGCGGCGGGACACACGCACGTTTTCTCGCAGAACCTGGTGAACTACTTCAATCCGGCGTTTTCCTGGTATGAGAGCCTGTTTGGGCCTAGCAATTTCCCGAGGACACTGGCGATCTTCCCCATCGTATTCCAGGGTACCGGCGCGAATCCCTTCACGACGATCGGCGGTCTCGACAACACCTGGATTCAAGGTCGGCGCGCCTCGCGAGTTTTTATCAATGACAATCTTGCCTGGAGCCATCGCGCTCATGAACTGCGATTCGGAACCAACACGCGCATCTTCCGCCTGAATGACTTTGACTTCGGTGAAGGTGGCGTGCCGACTGTGACTTATGCGAATCTGCAGCAATTTATTTATGGCGTGGCGAACACCGCTTCCGAGTCGTTCCCTTCGAATCAAAACGAGCCCTTCAACTTTCTTAATCTCGATGTCTACGCCCAGGACACGTGGAAATTGACTCGCAAGCTGACTTGGACATTCGGCGTGCGTGACACCTTCAACTCCAATCCACTGAACCCGCATGACCAGGTCGCCCGTCTTCGCGGCTCGTTCGCTTCCATTTCGCACGATGTCAACCAGCCGCTCGACGCGACAATTCAAACTCATCTCGGCAATCTGTTTTCTTCCACACCGCTGGCGATTCTGCAACCGAGAACTGCGATTGCGTGGCAGGTTGAGCCGAAAACCGTTCTCCGCAGTGGCTTCGGAATTTTCAGCGACATCCTGCCGGGCAGTGTCGCTGACTTGATTGGCACGAACCCTCCGTACGACAAAACCTTTCAGGGAGGAGTCCTTGGCACCGTCGGCGGCACCGCAATCGCGCCCGGAGTACCCAACAGCGCAGTGGGAGCCACCGTTGCCGCGAACCAGGTTTTTTCTTTGGGATTTCCCCAAGGCGAGCTGTCGTGTGCTTCGCCACAGGCAACTTCCACGAGCTGTATTCCGCCCGTTGCGATTACGGCCATTCCGAACGGTGAACTCCATGCGCCGTATTTCATGGAGTGGAGCCTCGGAATGGAACATCAGTTTGGCACGACCGCCAGCCTGAAAGCGCAATACGTGGGCACGCGGGCGGTAAACCAGCCTTATTCGAGCCAGGTCAATGGCTACCAAACCGTGTGTCAGGGCTGTTTCGCACCATTCCCTTATCTTCAACCGACCGATCCGCGATTCGGTGCGGTGACGCAGTTCTCCACCGGCGCGAACAGCCACTACAACGGTCTTCAACTCACCGCCATGAAACGTCTCGGACACGGTCTGCAAGGGCAGGTCAACTACACTTTCAGCCGTTGCATGGACACGGTTTCGAATGGAGGATTTCTTCAATTTTCTGCCGGAGGAATTCTCTCGCCTCTACCCGGAAAACTTGCGCGAGACTACGGGCCTTGCGATTACGATATACGGCACAATCTCAACGGGCAGTACGTGTATCAGTTGCCGGTGAAAGTGCGGAATCATTCTTTCGGCTATGCGCTTAACAACTGGCAGATTTCTGGAACCATGTTTTGGCACAGTGGCGTGCCGTTCTCGGTGCTTGGCACGCCGTATTCCGCAGGTGGAAACGGGATCGTGCAAGGCAGCGGCCCGCAGTTCGCGAGCATCGTTCCGGGCGTTCCGTTGTATGAGCATCATCCGATTCCAGGCGTCACACAGCCAGGAACCATCCAATGGCTCAATCCCGATGCTTTCGTTTCGGCGGTTGATCCGAGCACGGGGCAGTGCAATGGCGGCGATAGCCCGCAGAATTGCCAATTCGGAAACCTTGGACGCAATTCACTGCGCGGCCCTGATTTTCTGTGGAGTGACTTCTACCTGACGAAATGGTTCCGGTTGACAGAACACCTGAAGCTGCGGTTTGAAAGTCAGTTTTTCAATGTCTTCAACCACCCGAATTTCGGCTTACCAGGCGTTGTGCAGGCCGGCATTCCGGGACAGCCCTTGACCCAAACGGGATTCGGAGCGCTCACCTACACGACTTCTCCCCCCACCGGCCTGCTCGGAGTTGGGTTGGGAGGTGACAGCACTCCGCGCATGATCGCCTTTCAAGCACGCCTGGAGTTCTGAGCATGAGCATTCTAACGATGACGGGGACGCTCGAGGAATTCGGTCGATGGCGTGATCGTACACGCCCGGACGGTTATCAAAGACGAACTACTGTATTGCACCGAACGACTCCAGGGCCCGCTTCGCCACGTCTGTCGGCAAAGGCGCATAACCGAGTGTGGAACATCTCCTTTGGCCTGACGTCAGCGCCCGACGAACGAACTGCCTTAGGACGTTCTTTTTGTTTTTGTCGTCTATCCGCTCAGGAAGCAGCAGCCACGTGAACGTCGCGATCGGATATGCGGCCTTACCGGGTGCGTCGGTAATGGATACACGAGAATCATGACCCGGAGTGCTCGTCGCTGCCGCCGCGGCAGCGGTCACGCTGGAAATGCTTGCCTTGATGAACTCGTCCGAGGAATTCTTGACCGCGCCGAAACTAAGTTCACGCTGAATCGCATAAATGAATTCAACGTATCCGATGGAGTTTGGTATCCGTTGTACAGCCGAGGCAACCCCTTCATTTCCTTCCGCACCGATTCCGACCGGCCATGGGACCGTGGTACCGACCCCGATCGAGGCTTTCCATTGCGGGCTCGCCTTGGACAAATAATCGGTCCAAACGAAACTGGTGCCGCTGCCATCCGAGCGATGCACCACGGCGATGGTGGTGTCGGGCAGGACTGCGCCCCGGTTTGATTTTCTGATCTGCGGGTCATTCCATTTGGTAATCTTTCCAAGGTAAATGCCCGACAGTATCTCGGGCGTGAAATTGAGCGTCTGGCGAAGACCCTTCACGTTGTAGATGACAACCACCGCGCCGAGAACGGTCGGCACGTGCACAAAATGCTGATGGGCCTCCGACATGGCTTGGTCTGAAAGGGGCATATCGGAGGCGGCAAAGTCCAGCCTGCCTTCCGTCAACCGTGCGATTCCGTCGGCTGACCCGACAGCATCGTAGCGGATGTGCACTTTCGGATATTGTTCTTGGAACAATTCGAACCAACGCTGATAAAGAGGTGCGGGGAATGTGGCGCCTGCACCAATTAACGTTCCTTCAGCCTGCACAAGCGAGTCCGCGACAGCTGGCCCTTGATGATCCTCTCCCTTGAGAGCGGCGAGGAGCTTCGTCACAAGCTGGGTTGCAAGGTCACTTGTAATGCCCTTCCAGGGAAAGCTGCTGGGAGTCACCAGATAAGACCACAGCGTTTCGTCGTTCTTGCCAACCACTTCGGCGGATACGAATCCCCCGAATGTGGACTGGCGGATGCTGTGGGAACGGGGACTCAGAAAAACTCCTCCTGTCACCCAGATCCGTCCCGTCCCTTTAACCAGCGCGTCTGCCTCTTTTGGATTGGAGACAACTTGAACGTACTGACTTCTTCCGAGCCGGCGGACTACTTGCTGACGAATCTCGGCTGCGCCCTTGTCCGTCCCGAGCGAATCCACATACAACTTTCTCACCTGGGAGAGACGAATTGCAGCCTGGGCATAACCAACGGCAGGGATCGCAAACCCCAGCGCCAAAAGAACGGATAGCAGCGAAGATGCGAGCCGGAAAACCTTAGGCAAGGAGTGATCCATCTCGCAACGCGGGTTTGTCATTCCCTGGCCTCATTTGTTGGTTCGGGCTGAGCAAGCTGAACCGGGAGTTCCGTTATCACCGCAGCAAGACCGAGTTGTCGCGTCACGCTTCGCGGTTTCCGTGTATTCCTTCACGATCTGACTCTATTTCCATGGTTCGATTTGTTGGCGAGCATTTTTCACGAGCTTCGCGAAGCGCCGCGCCAATTCGTGAATGCGTTGTGATTGGCTTCTTTCAATCGCCTCATCGGGAACCGATTCCGCGCCAAAGCCGCTGGCAATAGACAGCTCACTGCAGGAATTTTTCTCTGTCCGGCCGAGCGCCCAATCCAAGTAGCAACCAGCTGAAAGCTTTACGCACAAATATTATAGGTTTTTGCGACCCAAAGTCTTCCTGGTTCAATCCTTGATGCTCCTGGCGGCGATCCGCGGCCTCTTCAATAGCTGATGGTAGAAATCCTGGAAGACCACATCCGCTTGCACATTACACCTCCTGATCGAGGGAAAGAATCGAACGAAGAAATTGACCGAAGATCTGATCGCGGTGGTGCGGGCCTATCTCAAATAGTTCAGCCCTGGCATTCTCTTTGACGGGTGGTCGAGATCGGGTTGCGTTTGTGGGAGAACACTGCCCTCACCATATCGCGAAGTCCCACCGACTCAATAACGCGCGAACTTCGGTTTGGACTTTCGGCTTTGGAACTTGGAGCAAGGGGGAAGAGACAATCGGACATCATTTGGATTGAGTCTCCGAGAGTAAGGGATTCGCCTTGGGCGGGGCTACTTCATCGCGAGCAAAGCAGCCATCGTTTCCACCCCGTCCCACAGATTCTGCAACCGCAGGTTCTCGTTGGCGGCGTGCTGATTGTCGTCGTAGTTGGCAATGGGTACCGTAATGGTGCGAGTCTGCGCGGCGCGTTCCATCGCCCCCAGTGGAACGCTCCCTCCCATGGTGGGCAGCAGCACCACATCTCCGCGCGCGCTCTTCACTGCTTCAATGACTTCACGCGCAATCGGCAAATCCATCGGCGTACGCACCGCGTTGTAGCTCGCCTCATCAGGCACAACCAGCGCAACCCGTGGATGCTCCACCAGGATTTGCTGTGTGGGTTCGCGATCCACGATGAAGTAGCCGCGGGAGCGAATGTAGTCTTCGACGCGTCGTTGCTGGACACGCCAGTCGATGCCAACGACCAGCCGCAGATCCAAATCGGCGGTCGCGGTCGGTGGAATGACATTGGCGGCTCTGGCTCCGGTTTGGCCCGAGGAGAAGCCGTTGATGTTCAGCGAAGGCTGATTGATCAGCTCCAGCAGGTGCACGCCCCCGCCGTCGACGTGCCCCAGCCAAAAGGCATTCATCAGCATGCGGTCGTTCACCGGAGCACGGGCCAGCGCTTCTTTCTCAACCGTCGAGAGCGGCTCAATTCCGTCATAGAAATGCGGCACCAGGACGCGGCCGTCTTCATCTTTCATTCCCGCCAGTAACTGCGCCAGCATCATTGCCGGGTTCGGCGCCCAGTTTCCGTAGTGACCGCTGTGTAAGCCATGGTGCGGTCCATAAACAGTGATCGCCAGATGCGCATCGCCTCGCGCTCCGAAGACCACCGTCTGTTGGCCGCTCTGGTCGACTGGCCCGTCACACACCAGCCACACATCACCGTGGACCAGGTCGCGGTTGGCGTCGAGGATCTGCTCCAGATGCGGTGATCCCGCTTCTTCCTCACCCTCCCACACAAAGCGCAGATTCGCACGCAAGGCGATCCCTGCCGCCTTTAACGCATCGAGCGCCGTAAGCTGCGCGAAGATGGCCGCCTTATCGTCGCCGGCCGATCGGGCGTAGATGCGCGGCTCGTTCTCTACTTCCCGCACGATTGGCGTGAAGGGTGAGCCGCCATCCCATTCCGCAGGAGTAACCGGCTGACCGTCGTAGTGCGCGTAAAAGACGATCGTATGTTGAGCGCTCGGCACATCGATCTTCCCGAAGACCACCGAAGGCGCGCCGGGAAGCGAGAGGAGTTGGGAATCGATACCGCGTCCCCGCAGCTTAGCGAGCAGCAAGTCAGCATTGCGCCTCAGGTTTGCCGGATCGACGGCAACGTTGGGTATCGACAGAAATTCGCTAAATTGCTCGAGGAGTTCCGCCCGATGTGCCGCCGTATATTCGTGCGCAGCCTGGGGCGGCATCTGCGCCCCGATGGCGGTGGCCAGACAGAGGAGAAGCGCACTGAGGTAGAGAAGTCTCGGCCTTCGATTCATAGGCATCACTATACAAGTCGCCCGCGGAAATGTTCTTGCCGCCGTTCCCGCCGGACGCACCTCGGCTTCCGTACGCGGCCGGCGAAACTCGAGGCATCCTGAAAACCTTGCACCAAGCCGACCCCTCGGTGCCACTGCAATTCGGCACAAGCCAGATTGGCCCCGCCACACGCCCTTAAATCGATCGAACCGATCAACTCCGGATGTCGGCCATCTTTCGCTTGCCGGATTGCGAAGGGTTGACCATCACTCGGGACTTGTCGCGAAAACCATGAATCGCCGCTGCGAACGGTAAGTCGGCCAGTGTCAGATCGGCGAGCAGCCCTCGGCGCTTCAGGCTAGAGCCCGGAATCACTGGAGCTTCGCATACTCGGCTTTGGCTTCCTTCAGGATGGGGATATCGGGGTCGGCGTCCTTCCAGAGAGTGAAGAAATCCATGTACGCACTCTTGGCTTTGGCGGTGTCGCCCTGAATGGCGTAGGCCCGAGCGAGTTGAATATGCGCAATCGCCCCAGTGGCACAATTCCACACCAGGCCGTCATGATCCTGGATCTTCCGGAATTCAGACGCGGCGGAGGTTCCCTGGCCTGCCATCAAGTAGGCTTCACCGCGAAAATAGATCGGATACAAGCATGCGTAGTAAGAGTTGGCCGGCACATTTAAATCGAGCGGGGCCACGACGGCGCGCAGTTTCTCGATCGCAGTTGCGGAGTCCTTATTGGCAAGAGCTTCCTGCGCCTCAATTACCGGTAGCCAATAAGACTGCACCAGCGTGTGCAGCGGAAAGCGCTTGGAGAGATCCTGAGCGAGGTTGGGAGGCCGCGTCTTGTCCCCGGCGCGGGATAAAACCACTGCAGCCAGGGCGGCATCGTCTCTGCTTTCTGGAGCCAAAGCCAGTCCGGCGGTCGCTTGCCTTCTCGCTTCCTCGAGATTGCCGAAGAGTGCTTCACGCCATGCGGCGCTGAGCTGCCAGGCTGCCGCCGCTTCTCTGTTGTCAGCTCGCAATGCCGATTGGACGGCCCGTTCCGTCAGCGCGCGCGCTGTTCGCAGGTGCCCCGAGTAGCCTTCGGTATCTGATTCGAGAGTGAGAATCTCATGCTCCAGCTCCGGTCTGCCCTCAAACCAGCCCGTCTCGTTCGCCATGCCTTTTGCGTCGCCCCGCAGAAACGCTACCGCGTAGAGACTTATGTGCGGCTGATCATCATCGAGCTTGCGGTTCATTGCCTCCTGATATGCTTGCCGCGCTTCGTCAAAGCGATTGAGATTCACAAAGTTTCCGATCAGATTCTCATAGGAAATCACGTTGTCAGGATTCAATCGCAGTCCCATGCGAGTTTGCTCGACGGATTGCTCATACTTCCCTTCGGTCCCGTAGAGTGAGCCGAGGTTCGTATAGGGAACATCGTCCCTCGGATAGTTTTCCTGCCATTCCCGGAAATTTTCCACGGCGCGTCCCAGTTCACCGGTCACATTCATGTAATACATCGACGTAATGTGCAGCCTTTCACGTTCGCTGGCATGATCGCGCAAATTGAATGCCCGGGTGAGATATTCGCTGGACCGGGCCACCTGTCCGAGATTGCTGTACATTATGCCCACGCCCTCGATCGCGGTCGCGAAGTTTGGGTCCAACTCAATGGCGTGCAGGAAGACCGGCAAAGCCGCGGCTGAGCCTTTCTCATGTTCAGCCTTTCTGGCCAGGCTTTGCGCCTTGAGAGCTTCGAGGGAGGGGGTGGTCTCCTGCGCCAGCGGCGCATCGAACCTTTGCACGGAAGCCAATGACTCGCCCAGTTCACTGCGCAGCTTGCTGGCCGCTTCGCCTAAAGCGTCGAGTACTTTTTCCTTTCCGGCGGCTGTAGCCTGTTCCTGGGCAAGGGTGTCTCCGGTCAAACAATTGACCGCCTTCAGGCCGAGCACGTACTGGTTCCCGATATTCGCAATCGAACCCTCGATGTACGCCTTGCTGTTGGCGCGTTCGCAGAGCTCGCGGGCGATCGCGGGTGTGAGGGTCGTATTCCCGGGGCGGGTCATCAACTTCAGAACCACGGCAACTTTGTCGTCGGAAAGGACGTTCAAGAAGGGGGACTGGCGTAAAGAGACGCTGAGCGCCTGTTTGAGCGCATCGTCAAAAACCGCATCGCCGGTGGAATTGGCAAAATCTCCCACCACGATCGTATCTTTCTCGGTAAGCTTCGGGGCTTGGCGCGAGCGCCAATAAAGACCAGCGGCGATGAGCGCAGCCACCATTACCAAGGCCGCCGTAACCCAAATTATTTTTCGTTTCCCTGCGGCGACTCGAACTGCCGCGGAAGGAGCCGCCACCGCCAGACGTCCGGTCTCCGTGTCCCGCTTCACCCGTTGCAAGTCGGTTCGTATTTCGGCCGCACTCTGATAGCGCAGATTGCGGTCTTTATCCATAGCCTTATTGATGATGTCTTCCAGCCTGGGCGGAATCCTCGAATTCAGCCGCTCAGGAGGAACCGGAGCACGATTCAGGATTTCATCGAAGATTACGCCGGAGGTCTCGCCCTGGAACGGCAACGTCCCTGTTGCCATCTCGTACAGAACCACGCCGAAAGAAAATAAATCCGTCCTGGGATCGAGGTCTTTGCCGCGCACCTGCTCTGGCGACATGTAAGCCACCGTGCCCAAAGCCGTGCCCGGGCTCGTCAGATGTTCGGCGCTCACGCCTACCGTTTCTCCTTCGATCACCTTTCCTGCCGAAGTGGTAACCTTGGCCAATCCGAAGTCGAGAATCTTGGCATGGCCGCGCTCGGTGACAAAAATGTTCGCCGGTTTAATGTCCCGGTGAACGATGCCCTTGGCGTGGGCGGCATCGAGGGCGTCTGCAATCTCGATAGAGAGAGACAGAATCAACTCGGTTTCTATTGGCCGGCCAGCGATGCGGTGCTTCAGCGTCACCCCGTCCAGAAACTCCATGGCAATGAACGCTTCGCCGTGCTGGTCGTCAATCTCGTGAATGGTACAGATGTTCGGATGATTCAGGGTGGACGCAGCCTGTGCCTCCCGTTCGAAGCGTGCCAGGGCTTGTGCGTCTTTGGCAATCTCGTCGGGCAGGAACTTCAGGGCGACAAAGCGGTGCAGCTTTATGTCTTCTGCCTTGTAGACCACACCCATACCCCCGCCGCCGAGCTTTTCGACAATGCGGTAGTGCGAAATGGTTTGGCCGATCATGCGGATGGAGGCTTGTCTTCCGGGCCGCTCCATCTTAAAGACGCGCCTCTCGCTAGTCAACGAATGCGAATGATGGGCAATGATGGGCCACTGACGGGCAATGATGGGCGTGAGTGGCAAGCGCGAAACCCAGTGATCAGGATTTACGCGACGCTCTCGACGCTCTCTTTCCCAGCGATTTCGATCGGAGTTCGTTCTCTGGTTGTGGCGGAGAATTCTTGTCACTCTTCTGGGCAGCGACCGAGGCCCGTAAGTCCTTTAAGAGATCCGAGCCTGGGGTAACGACATAAACACCAGCCGCCTCTCCTGAGGTCCGGCGTAACCATTGATTCAAGTCTTCGGGGTTCGCAACCACGTTCCGTCCCTCGCGACGAATCGGCATTCCTTCTTTCGCCCACCGGTGAGCGGTGGAATGGGGCATGCTGAGAAATCGAGCGATTGCTGGCCAACCGCGAAGTTCGGAGGATTTACCAGGCAATGCCCTCGGCGGAATGGTTGCGTCCTTGCCTTTCTGTTTGATCTTCACAGATTTCACGAAAAGAGACTCCCTTGAGGTTGATTGATCTTGACCGGTGATGAGCATTCTGCATCATCGTTGAACGGGCTGATTTACTCACGAACTGAGAGAGAAGCAACGCATCCGCCGAGCATCGAACGGGTTCAAGAATCCCGATATCACGCTTGTATCCGTTACGCCCGGATTGAGCTGTAAATCGTAGCACTACGAATCGAGAATCACTGCCAAGATATCGGAACCGGCTTGGACTCGACTTGACCGACATCCTCCAAGCCGACTTCACGCCGACGTGATCACCACGGGCCCGATTGAGTTTCCGCGAGCAGCCGAGCCGTCCGGCTAAGGATTGGTGGCCCCACTGTCATTACTGACCATGAGGGTTGAGACATTAACCGGCTCGAAGTCCGACAAGGTCAGACTCGTAAGGCATGCAAGATCGGTGTCGTTCCAGCGTGCGTCGGGTGTGCCGATTAGCCCGCCGCTGTCTCCGTTGTCGGCCAGGATGATGCCGTAGTTTCGAAATGCGTTGATGATGATGGCCGCTTGCGGGCTGGTGGAGGCGCAAGCGGGAGTCGCCACTGAAGCTTTGAGTCGATAGATCTCGCCCGCGGGCCCAGACATGGTGCAACTTGCAGGAGGCGAAGATTGGGAAATTTCCGATTCCACGGGAATGGGGCCACTTCCGGTTTCTGCGCAACTCCCGGTGCCCGCTGTTTGCGTAGCAGGCCAGACCCAGTAGTTCAACATATGGTTGAGAGTGAATCGAATGGGGTGCTGAATCGTACCGCTCGGTGAACCGGAGGTGCCGGCGCCAATTACCTCGTCCGCGTTGACGAGAAGCGGCGCCACTGGTAGTCCCGCGGCATCGGATGTCCCGTCCCCCTGCGGCGTCAAGTTATTTGAAGTTACATCGGGCCAGAGAGCGTTCGAGGAATCGGTCCAGGGACCACCTTCGTATATTCCTTGCCACATTTCGTAGAGGGCCGGTTTGTTACCATCGCCAGCCTCCAGGTAGACCAGAACGTGTCTATCTCCCGTCGAGTTGCTGGTGCCTTCGACCGGAGCATTCGCTGGAATCGGGCCGGCGGTAAAGTAGGATTGATAGACGGTGGTGGTGACCGATACTTCTGCCTGGTTGTAAGGAACTTCAATGGCTGGTATTCCATTCGGAAAGGGAGCATTCGAATTGTTCCCGAAGAACGGCTTGACCGTCGCCGACAAATAGCCACTGTACATGGGTGCTGCGGGGGATGTATCTACGGGTAATCCCGTTGTTGCAGCGTCCACTCGATGATGAAAGATAGAAGTTGAGGGAAAGATGCTTGCGAGGAACGAGTTGTTGCCGCTGATGGCTATGCTAATAGCCTGTGCAGCCTGCGCACTTGTGGAGTCTGTAACGACAAATTCCGGCGTGTAAGCGCCTTGACCGCCGATCAGAGAGCTGCTGATGTTCCCCGTAGTTGAGTTTAAAGACATTCCTTCCGGTAAGGGAGGAGAGCTGGAATTCACTCTTACGGAATAGGTGTAAGGCGGATTGCCCCCGCTGGCGACAATTGTGCACCCTACGTACGCCGTGCCTTGTGTTCCGCCGGGGCACGACGTGGTTGCTATTGCCAATGAACCACCTGGCGCTCGTACTGTGACTTTGGTCGCGGAAGTGGTCGAACCGGAGGTATTGGTCGCGGTCAGCGTGTAAGTGGTTGTTGCGGATGGGCTCACGCTAGTCAAACCGCTCGCCGAGGTGGAGGTGAATGTTCCCGGCGTGATGGCGAGACTCGTCGCTCCGGTTGTTGCCCAACTCAGCATGCTGCTCGAACCAGAAGTGACACTCGCCGGATTGGCTGTGAAAGAGTTGATCACTGGTTTGTCTACGGCATTTACGGCAAGGGTTAACGTCGACGTGATCGAGCCGGCAGCATTGCTCGCAGTCAGCGTGTAAGTGGTTGTTGCGGATGGGCTCACGCTAGTCGAGCCACTTCCTGAGGTGGAAGTGAACGTTCCCGGCGTGATGGCGAGACTCGTCGCCCCGGTTGTTGCGAAACTCAGCATGCTGCTCGAACCAGAAGTGACACTCGCCGGATTGGCTGTGAAAGACTTGATCACTGGTTTGTCTACGGCGTTTACGGCAAGGGTTAGCCTCGACGTGGTCGAGCCGGCGGCATTGCTCGCTGTCAGAGTGTACGTGGTCGTCGCCGTTGGGTTCATGCTCGTTGAGCCGCTTGACGATGTGGACGTGAATGTCCCCGGCGTGATAGCAATGCTTGTCGCTCCCGCCGCCGCCCAACTTAGTGTGCTACTTGTGCCGGAGTCTATGCTTGTCGGATCCGCGGCAAAGGATGTGATTGTCGGAACAGAGCTCTTTTGAGAGGCCGAACTCGACAAATTCGTCGAGCCGCAACCCGCCAGTCCAGCGCAGGCAAATAGAATCAGGACCAGCGAGCAAACATCCACGCCTGAAGAGTCGCGTTTCGGGGAGCTGCGCTTATTCCGGCAAAACGAGTTAGCTGAGTCCATGCGTGCCCCCAAGCAACTCAGTCTATTGCGCACCTAGTCGCAGCAGTAGCTCTCCGTGGTCCTAGCCCCTAGGTCCACCTGCGTCGGTTAAATAATCGGCTCAGCCGTGTAATTCGACGTAGCACCATTGAGATGGTTGAGCAGGAGGGCGATTCTGTTACGGGCATTGTGCTAACCCATACGAGTACCTGGTCGGGATACGGCGCTAAGTCTTTTGGGCTGAAAGTTATTCACAAACGGTCGAGATGAATAGAGTTCTCCCCGGAGCTGACTTATCGGTACGAATCCAGCGGCACTATAAGTCGGTTCGTCGGTGTTACAATTCGCGGTCGGGAGAGCGTGATGCGGCTTTTACGTTGGCAGTGTTTCTTTTTGCTGTCTTGCTGCCTTTGTCTTGAACCTGGTTGCGGTGGGGGCGGAGGGAGTGGCTCCTCGGCGCCACAGAATCCTGTGCCTGGCCTGAGCAGCGTGAGCCCAAATTCCGCCGATGCGGGCAGTGCGGCTCTCACCATAACCGCATCTGGCAGCGACTTCATTTCCGCTTCGGTAATCGAGTGGAACGGTGTCGGGCTGGCCACGACCTATGGGTCGAGTACTTCGCTGACCGCGCAGATTCCGGCGTCTGACCTGAGCGCTCTCGGTACGGCCAGCATTACCGTGCAGAATCCCGCGCCCGGCGGCGGTACGTCCAGCACACTCGTCTTCACGATCAACGCGCCCCCGAATCCGGCGCCGATTGCAACCTCGCTGTCCCCTTCGAGTGCCAATGTGGGAGGACCCTCATTCACGCTCACGGTGACCGGGACGAACTTCGTTTCCAGCTCGGAAGTGTTATGGAATGGTAGCCAGGTCGCGACTACATTTGTATCGGGCACTTCGCTGACCGCGCAGATTCCAGCCTCGGATCTGAGTGCGACGGGTACGACAAGCGTGGCCGTGCAGACTCCAACGCCGGGCGGCGGTACGTCGGCCGGCCTGCCCTTCATCATCGGCCCGCCGAGCACAACCCTGAACGTGCTGGGTATCGAGGGAAGCGACCTCGTCTGGAATCCGAGCCAGCAAAAATTGTATGTAGCGGTGCCGAGCTCTGCGAGCGCCAACGGAAGCACTATTACTGTGGTCGATCCGATTGCCGGGGCGGTGACTGGTTCACAAACTCTCAGCTCAGCGGCATCCGGATTGGCCATCTCTGACGACAGCCGATACCTCTACGCTGTGATCAGCGCGGGAACGGCGATTCAGCGACTGAATCTCCCGGCACTTGCGCCCGACATTCAATGGTCACTCGGGACAGTTCCGATATTCGGTGGCCCCAACCTTGCCGGGGACATCGAGGTGCAACCCGGAGCCTCGCGTACCCTGGCCGTGTCGCTGGGACAGTATGGATCGGGCTCGGTGGCTGTTTTCGACGACGCAGTTGAGCGTTCCTCGGTGGGAGGCGGCGGCGCTAACGAGGTGGGGAACTCGCTTCAGTGGAAAGCAGACGGGAGTGAATTATATGCCGCTTATACGCTTTCGAGTTACAGTGGATATTTCGCCGCGGGGAGCGACGATGCGCTGTATACGATGCCGGTGAGTCAGAATGGCGTAGGCGCAGTGACAACATACAACTCAGCCTTTCGCTCTGAAGGCACGAATCTGCACTCCGATCCAGCGACGGGATACATCTACGGCGACTGGGGCGAGGTGATCAATGCAGCGAATGGAATTCCGGTTGGCAACTACCGATACAGCCGTCCCGGTGAAGCTTACTTTCCTGGGCCGCTCTCAGTTGTTGACCCGACTTTGGAACGCTTCTATACCCTTCTCGAGGTGGCTGAGCCCGACAATACCCTCGTATTCCAGATACAGGTCTTCGATCAGACTCAATTTCAACTGTTGAGCACACTCGTCATTCCCACGGCCGATGGCACACCCACCAATTTCATCCGGTGGGGCCAAGCCGGTCTTGCGTTTGTGACGACCGGTCTGTTGAACGGCGGCAACGATGGAAAACTATATATTCTGGACGGCGGGTTCGTGAATCCGTCGGGCACTCCGGATACCACGGCGGGAACGCAGGTTAGTCCCGCGCCGACCCTGACCGCTATCAGCCCCCTGACGGCGACCGTGGGCAGCCAAGCCTTAACGCTGACCGTAACGGGGCACGATTTCATTGGGCAGCCGGCGGTATATTGGAATGGGAACACTCTCCAGACGACGCTGCTGAGCAGCACGGAACTCTCGGTGCAGGTTCCGGCCTCCGATCTCGCCTCAGTCAACCAGGCCGCAATCACGGCTTCGAATACCGGGAATGCAATCCCTGCCTCCAATGCGCTTCCATTCTCGGTGGATCCGGCCGCTCCGGCCGGGAACCAAGTTGCGGTGTACAGCGCGGGTGGGAATGACTTGGTGTGGGATGCGAACACCGGCAAGATCTATGTCAGCATGCCCGGAGTCCAGGGCGATGCGGGAGACGCCATCGGTATTGTAGATCCCGTTGCAGGAAGCGTGACGAGCAGCGGTTTCTTGGGCAGCGATCCCGCTGAGCTCGCTCTCTCGAGCGACGGCCAATACCTGTACATGGCGCTTAACGGCGCGAATGCCCTCGAGCAGCTGACACTGCCGGGTTTCGGGGTCAACGCTGCATGGAACCTGGGAGGCGTGGGTTCCTTTCACGGCCCCTATTATGCGCTGGACGTGGAGGCTGCACCCGGAGCCCCGCAGACAACGGCTGTGACGTTGGCGAACTTCGACGTCTCACCGTCGTCGGCCGGAGTAGTGATTTATGATGGGTCAACGCCGCGGCCAACCGAGCTCCAGACTTTGCAATACCCTTATTCCTCGCTGCAATGGGCGGGTGTCGACTCAGAGATCTACGCTGTGGATGAAGGAGTGCTCCAGGACTTCCTGGTGCTTGGGGTTGGCTCATCCGGAGCCGTGCTGAGCCAATCCTACGGCGGAGTTGTCAGCCCGTACTCCCCCAGCATTCACTATGACGCCGGTACAGGTCTCGTGTATACCGACGGCGGACAGGCGATTCAACCGACGAACGGCAGTGTGGTTGGTAGTTACGGTGCTTCCGGAATTGCGGTTCCGGATTCGAAGCTGGACTCTGTTTTCATCCTTGGACAGACGGCGGCGCAGGCAGGGACATCGAGCTACACGATCGAGTCATTCGATCAAGCGAAGTTCACAGCCATCGACTCGATCACGGTTGACAATGTGGTTGGTACGCCGACCGCTCTCATTCGGTGGGGGAGCAATGGTCTGGCATTTACAACGCTGGTTGGGGCGCCGGCGGACTTTACGGATACCGGCGCTGGTCAGCTTTACGTTTTGAGCGGAGATTTTGTAGAACCCTCCAGCACCTCGCCACGAACTTTGAGAACGGCTCCGCTACTACCAGTCCGGAGAACCTGGCGTCCAGAAACCAGTTCCAGTCATCGGTTTCGGTCGTCCGTTGCGACTTATCAAATCGATAACTCGCGGTAGTCGCGGTGAACAAGCAACTTGTAATCCAAGCCGAAGCCGGACGTGGTCTTGACCGAAAACGTCAAGATAGGTACAACATTTTACCCACAGTAAGAATGGGAAGAGATTAGCCGGTCAAGTCCGTTACCCGACGATTGAGATCGCCGGCGCGGTCTTCGTATTGAAGCGGCCGAGGTGCAGTCCAATCGAATTCAGTTGAGAAACGAGCGGACGTTCTCCGAAGCCCACTGTCGCAGAGCAATAGGTTTTCTACCCAAGATCCGCTCGACACCGTCGGTGGTGGCGGCCAGCCGTCCCTCACGTATTGCCCGCCACAACGCCACGTGTGCTTCAGTTTCTTCCTGCGAGGCACTGATCCTGGAGTATCGCTCCCGCGCTTCCTCGTCGGAGATCACCTGATGCGACAGTGGCCTCCCGATCGCTTCACTGATGATGGTGGTCGCCTCTCCGGAGGTGAGTGACTCGGGGCCGGTGATGGGAAGCGCCTCTCCCAAGTACTTGTCGTTGAGAAGAGCGGCTAAACACACTGAAACAATATCTTCAGAGTGAATGAAAGGCCGGTGACCATCCGCCGTCGACGACCGCACAACCCCTTCAGCCCTGATGGAATGCGCCCACGCAAGCAGGTTGGACATGAAACCGGTTGAACGGACAAAAGTGAACGGAATTCCCGCGGCGCGAATCGCCGCCTCACCTTTCTCGTGCCAGGCTCCGATCGCAAGACCGTGCTCCACGTCCAGGGATGACAACTTAACGATCTTTCGGACCCCTAGCTCTTTCGAGATCATTGCAGCCATTTTGTCTCGTTCCGGAATTGCCGGGCCGACGTTCACGAGAAAAACGGTGTCCGCCCTTTGAATGGCTCGCCGCATGGAGTCTGGTGCTGCGAGATCGCCCACGCAGACGTCGACACGATCTCCAAACAGTGAGCGCGCCTTCTCTTCGCTGCGCACCAGAACACGCGGGCGAATATTGCGCTCCAATAACTGCCTCACCACTCGCGATCCCACTTCTCCGGTCGCGCCCGTGACCAAATACGTCATTTCTCTTCTCCCGGGTGATTGCGTCTGTCGCGTGAACTCATCTCTTGTACTAAGGCTAAAGGCAAAGAGCGCTTTGTCTACTCGCATCGAGGACAACGGCTAACTCATGGAGAATTGGAAGGTTGTCGAAGAAATATTAACGAAAGCTCACATTTCCGTTTACCCTCTAGTTGTGAAACAGAACGCCAGGAGATCCCCGACTCGCCGGCGCAAGCCAACCCAGGAGCGGGCAAAAGCGACCGTCGATGCCATGCTTGAGGCAGCGGTAAAGCTTCTCAAGCGTGGCGGAGCTTCCTCTATTACAACCAACCGGATTGCTGAGATCGCAGGCGTCAGCATCGGATCGGTGTACCAGTACTTTCCCAACAAAAACGCTCTCTTTGTTGCCCTGCATGAAAGACACATAGGCCTGGTTGCCGAGGTCATGCGGAGGAGAATGACCGAGTGTACCGACTCATCGCTCGAAGGCCTTGTGGAGTCTCTGGTCGAGGGCATGGTCGAGGTCCACACGGTGGATCCGGAATTGTCAGGGCTGCTCGGGTCAGAAGTACCGCACCGTGCCGACGGCACGGTCGATTTTTCGATCCGGTTTCACGAGGCCTTTCGTACCGCCCTTGCTCCCCACACGGCTAGCGTTGGCACGAAAATCGATCTCGACATTCGGGCCTTTGTCATGGCCAACATGGTCGACGCCCTGGGTCATGCGGTTGTGCTTCGCCGGCCCCGCGGTCTGTCCCTGGCAAGGGCAAAAGCAGAATCCTGCAAGGCGATTGTTGCCTATCTTGCCTCCTGATGTGCCATTGGTGGCTCCTTGATCAACTCCGCACAGGGCGCAAGATCAGGACTCGTCTTGGCGAGGCTCTCGGCAGAGGTCGCCCTGTCACGGTTCGCTTACATCCGACAAGGCAGGCGGGCCGCAGACTACACCCTGATCGTGCGGCCCGTTCACATAGACCGGTGCATTTCTGGCCAGCCAAAGACCAACCGCAGTCGTAGTGTTTCGGACGGTCTCGGGCACGACCGCGGGGGTATCGTGCGGATACGGGTCTTCGTAATTGTCGACCGACCATTCCGAAGGAATTGCTCGTTGCTCGCTCAGGTGGCGGACAAACTCCCGCGTGTCACTGCTGAAGGTGTTGCCGGTGAATTGACGGAAAGTATCCGGCTCGCCTTTGGAGTTGGTCGGCCAAGGGTATGGAGACAGCAACATGGTAGTGCGCAGGCGATGTGCATTGCCCCACTGGATGGCCTGCACAATAAATTTCTGGTAGCCGGGTCCGCTTCCACCGGTCAGAAAGAAGTTGGGCGGAACATCGAAGGCGATGGCTTTGCCATAAAGCGCCTCACCGCGCTCGAGCGCATAGTAGGGGTTGGTTGCAAAGACGTGATCTCCCAGTTTTGGTTCGTTCGGATCATTGGGGCCCACGACCGGAGCGACAGTTACGATACCGGCGGTTCTGGCCGCATCCACGTACTCTCGCCAGAGCTTGAGGTCGGTTTGCAATTGTCCGGGAAGGGCGGCATCGGAGGGCGTGTTCACATTGGCTTCCAAGGGATGAAGACCAGATTGTGTGTACACAGCCTGGTAGTAACCGTAGCTTGGGGGAAGCGTAAAGTAATTCGCGCCGACCTGTCCGAGTTCGGCCTGGCCGGGCCCGGTTTCGGCGAACACGCTCTCGATGGCCTGGATGATGCTCGGGGGGTGCTCGGCTGCCACGATGCCGTTGGCATGCTCGTAGAGCCCCACGTGGCCGGTTTGGATCAGCTCGGTGAACTGGTCACCGTTTTCGAGGCCATCAAAACCGCCGGTTCCGCCGACAAAAATGTATACACCGAGATTTGCGCAGGAAGTGTTTTCCCCGGAGGCGACGGCCGTGCGGTCCTGCGGCGCGGCATAGGCGGTCGAGATGGCCAGGGCGATAGCCGCGACCAACGCTAGATGCCGGTATGGGTGCGGCGCACAGATCTTGTCCATGTTATTCCCTCCAACGCAACAAATATTAAACCTCGCACTATGGTGAATGTTGCGGACAAATATTCAGTCACACGCCCCGAACCGCCTGCGGCTAAGATTGGTATGGCCAAACGGCCTTGTGATGAAGGAGCCGGCGAGTTCGTGAATCGTCGGCGATCCCGAACCAATGGCGCAAATCGGGTCTTTGGGAGTACGTTAACATTCTGTCTGGCTCAAATCGCTCGAGTTTGTGGCGTCGGTGGTTGCAGGCGCCACAGCGAGTTCGCTTTATGAACCGCGTCCGCTTCTCGTGTAGCGGGCGACAGGAAAACCACCGGAAGTGAAACCCGAACTGGCCAATGTGAAGGCTCTGGTGTTCGATATATTCGGCACAGTAGTCGACTGGCGCGCTTCAGTAATTGCCGAGGGCATGGCCTGGGGCAAAGCCAAAAACCTGAAGATCGACTGGGTGGCCTTTGCCGACCGCTGGCGCCTCGGATACAAACCGACGATGGACAAGGTACGTAAGGGCCGGATTCCCTGGACCAGACTCGATGATCTGCATCGAATGATCCTGGAAGAACTGCTCGGCGAATTCCAAATTGAGGGGCTGACCGAAGAAGAAAAAGTTTCCTGGACTCACGTCTGGCGCCGGCTCAAACCCTGGCCTGACTCCGTCGAGGGGCTCACACGCCTAAAAAAGAAGTACGTGATCGCGCCGCTTTCGAACGGCAATATCGCCCTGATGACCAGCCTCGCGAGATTCGGCGGTTTACCATGGGACGCCATTCTGGGAGCCGAATTGGCTCGGCACTACAAACCGGACCGCGAAGTGTACGTCTCCGCATACTACTATCTCGATTTGAAGCCGGAGGAAGTGATGATGTGCGCAGCCCACGTCTCCGATTTGCAGGCTGCTGGCAGGAATGGTCTCCGTACAGGATTCATTTATCGCCCCGACGAGTTCGGCGATGGTCCCGTTGGCGTGCCGGACAAAGC
>Ga0181522_10000670_pt1 | contig 23998 bp, 14 predicted proteins | sample PEATcosm2014_Bin_27_FD_121103 | JGI IMG/M metagenome (GOLD analysis project Ga0181522, IMG submission 121103) | Peatland microbial communities from MTU Mesocosm Facility, Houghton, MI, USA - PEATcosm2014_Bin05_10_metaG | ecosystem: Environmental > Terrestrial > Soil > Wetlands > Peat | place...
CGAGGGGCACCTATACGTTAAACCGTCACTGCCACCGACGGATCGACCACTCAATCGCTACCACTAACTCTGGTTGTGCCGTAGCAGTCGCCATCCAAAATAGGTGTCAGTTCACAATCCAGTACTTGAAGCATGTCACCGAACCGATACTGCTTAGAGTGAAAGTGAAACTGCCCGCCGCCGCACGCGATGCCTGCATGGGTGCGACCGGCGACGAACTGCATGACGGGCTTGACGGCAGCCCCGAATTATCTGTCATCTGTTGAATAAAAATCTCGCTATTTGCGGTTACGGCTTTGGTGTCGATCGTGTAGGAAGTTTGGCTTGGGGGAACTGCGATCATCCCCGTCGGAGCAGCGCCGCATGCGGCCGGCGAGATAGTTCCTCCGACCCCTCCCAATTGGCAGTTTTGCAAACCAAGTTGTCCCGAACCCGACAGATTTAACAGCAGCGTTCCGTTGCGCCCCTGCCACGCAAATCCCGCTATACCCACATCGCGCCAGACATGCTGCGCCGTGGACGTCACAAAAAAATCGGATCGGCGCTCTGTCCCGCTGAGATCGCCGACCGAAAAACCCAGGACTTGCGGGGTATTGGAGTCCGACCACGATCGAAGATTGCCCAAGTAGTACGGAACGGAAGCAGTCACGGCATTATTCGAGGCCAGAATACGGTTCGCAGAGTACGGAGCGATGCTGGCACCGGCCCTGTGATTCTTGGTAAAGATGCCCGCGATGTTATGGCCTGCTCCGCCAGTCAATATCACATCTTCCTGATTATTGCCGCTGTCAACCGAGACCTTGCCGCCAACACCGATCTTACTCGCACCAAATTTTCCGCTGAATTCCACCGTCTGAATTGAATTTTTTGCCGAGACATCACGGGTCAGAGTCAAACCGGTATCCGGCGAATCGACTTCGAACAGATCCGATCCCATTTGGCCGCTGACGCGAAAAGCATGCGCCCAGACTCCTGCGCCCGGCGCTGTATAAGCCCGAACCGCGTGCGTGGCCGGCACTTGACCCCCGGAAACTACATCCAGTCCAACGTACTGGCTCGACCGTTCCTTGCCGAAAATATTGACGTCAATCTCGTTGCCCCAGATCTCAGTATCGGGAGCATTCGAGGGAAGAATAGTAACCGTATTTACTGCCCATACCGGAATGCGGGAGGTAGCCGCATTGCAGATATAAGTTGCGACGAGATTATTGGCCGAGGGCAAAGCATTTGGCCAACAGGTCCCCGTTCCCGTAGATTTTCCGGACAAGATCGAAATTCCTGCACCTGAAGATCCCGCAGCGTTCTCGGTGGGATTGCTGTAAATGATCAGCCGCCCGCTTTTTGAGTAATCCCATACCGTTACGTTATCCGAGATGGTGGCTGCCGCAGGCGATGGCCCCACATAGTTCGGCGGGACGATTACCAAGCCTGGTGTCGTTCCGAAGGAGTTGATGGCGTCCTGGACCGTCTTATGCGTGGTTCCGTCGACGTAGGCAACATTATTCGCAGTCGAGGTGCCAGGCACAACTTGAGCCGCGACTCTGATGCAGAGAGCGAGGATCACTAAGAATTGCCTCATGTGGAAGCCCATAGCGGAAAATACCGCAGTCCAAGAAGATATCAGCGGCCGAGGAATCCTGCCCAATCTCTGCGTCGTTGCTATTCGGATGTTTACTCTTTGGCTTCTTTTTTGCGGCCGGAAACAGACCGCTGCGGAAAGCCGGCCTGCGTTCATTCCTTCCCGGACTCCTGTTGCTCAGCCTCTTCCTGGGTTCATGTGGCGGAGGAGGCAGCAAGGGTGGCGGGGGTCGCACACTACGAGCGGAACACCGCCGGGCGCCTACACTGTAACCATCGCAGCCGTTGACGGCACGACCACGCAATCGGTACGCCTGACTTTGATTGTGAAATAGCTTTTCGCGTAAAGCCGCAGCGTTTGAATCAAGCATTTCATGGCGAAGCGCTCAACGCACAGAGCCCTCCCTGCGGAGATTGGTCCCCTTCGACCGCAGCGAAATCTCTCGTCCTGATTCGCATTCCCGCAACCTCGTATACAAAATTTTACGAGTCGCAAATTGGATGCGAATGTATAATTCCTGCCATTTGTAGATAGTCCCGCCGTTGAGCTGTCTCGTTATTAATGAACAGAAGGAGTTCTCAACTTGAAAACTGCTCGGATAGGTCTGTGCCTGCCTTCAGGAATTCTGTTGACTTTGAGCTTTCTGGGATGCGGTGTTGCAAGTCAGCCTCCGGCCGCGTCAATATCGCCGACTGCGAATCCGTTGGTCGCTCAGTACAACATCACGAATTTTCATTCGGGACTAACGGCTTGGGTTGAGTTTGGTCCGACTACGAGTTACGGACGTCAAACTTCCATGGTGACGACCACCAAGACAACAATCGGCGGCCAACCTGCCGGCGTTCTTGTCGCCGGGATGAAACCGCAAACGACCTACCACATGCGAGCGCACGTCGAGTGGGCACAGGGATCGTGGGTTGATCAAGACCGTACATTCACCACCGGCGCAATTCCCAGCACCTATCAGATGCCGCAGATTAGCGTCACTACGCCAAGTAGCGGCCAAGGCCTCAGTCCCGCGCCGGGAATCGAACTCTTGAGTATGACCTCCGCCACAAACACAAAAATGCTCTCCGGGGTGGCTACTGACCTTCAAGGAAATGTCATTTGGTATTGTCCAGGTCTGGCTTTCCCGCAGAAGCTTCAGCCGAACGGCCATTTTGTGATCAATCAAAACTATGATCTGGAAGAAGTCGATCTGGCATGCAACCAGGTCCGCGCCATCACCCTTGCCCAGCTGAATACGGCGCTGAACGCAAAGGGTTATTTCTATAACCTCCTTTATTTCAGCCATGATTTCCTGGTTCTCCCGAACGGTCATTGGATCGCGCTTGTGCAGGTGACGCAAAACTTCTCCGACCTGCCCGGATATCCAGGAACTACCGGCGTTCTGGGAGACATCGTGGTAGACATCGACCCCAACGGCGCAGTGGACTGGCTCTGGTCGGCTTACGATCACTTGGATGTCAACCGACATCTCCAAGGTCTACCGGACTGGACGCACAGCAATGCCTTGGTCTACACCGCAGACGGAAACATACTTTTGTCGATGCGGAACCAAAGTTGGATCATCAAAATCGACTATGCGGACGGTGTCGGCACCGGCAATATTCTGTGGACGCTTGGCGACGGCGGAGACTTCACAGTCCTTGGAGGAGACCCGACCCAATGGTTTTACGGTCAACATGACCCAGGCGTCGTCACCACAGACGGATCACAAACCGTTCTTAATGTTTTCGACGACGGCAACCTGCGCGTGGATTCCGACGGTGTCCAGTGCGGTACTTCGTCGACAGCCCCTGCGTGCTATAGCCGCGCCGCACAATACCTTCTGGACGAGAGCACGAATCTTGCTACCCCGTCCTGGTCGTTCTCCCCTGGTCTCTATTCTTTCTGGGGCGGGAGTATCGGCACGCTCTCCAATGGAGACGTTGAGTTGGCTTTGAGTGAACCGTTCCTCAACAATCCGACGGAATCTCAAATCATGGAAGTTTCAGGGACCGGCACCGCGCAAGTCGTCTGGCAGATGAATGTAAGCGGTGAGAATGTTTATCGCGGCGTGCGCTCCCCGAGTCTGTATCCCGGCGTGACGTGGCAACAATAGAATCGAGCAGCCACTTTCGAAACGAAATAGTCTTATCGTTTCCGACTACCTAGGAGAGGATAAAAAGCTCAGACTGATACGCGGAACTCTTCCCTTTCGAACATTACGACCCATGGTACTTTCCTTGGCACTCGGGTGAAGTACGAGCGGTACTTCGGAATGAACTAGGATGGCTAGGTCGCTCGGTTCGTTTTTGAACCTTGTGCTTTGCGCCGATTCACCTATACTTGCCTGATGCTAAGGAGAGCAGAGTGAAACAGCGTGTGCTCGTTGCCAACCGTCCTCGCCTCATGCGAGAGATGGTAATGGCGACGATAGCGGACCAGCCTGACATCGAGATCGTCGGAGAAGTCGCCAACGAAGGCGATCTCAATGAGATCGTCGAACAGACCCAGCCAGATGTCCTCATTCTCGCATTAGACGAATCCGAACAGCCTATCGTCCGATGTGGATTTTTGCTCGGGAGATATCCCCGCATGAGAATCCTCGCACTTGCGCCCGAGCAAAACCGCGGAATGTATTATTGGGCTATGCTCGATATCCGAAATAAACCTGTCGAGAGTTCCGAGGCCGGAGTCTTGAGCGCAATAAGAGAGAAGCCGGGTTTGGTCGGTTTAACACGGATTTAGCGGGCACGCTGACGTCTTGGGGATTCTTAATTGATGAATCTGGCACCAATTGCATGCAGAAAATGTGATCGTTCAAGTAAGGCTGCACTTCGCGGCCACAACGTCTTTTTGTTTTTCTTTGTGCTTCTTGCCTCCTCGATCGCCGGCTTCGGACAGAGCGCTGCGCCCGTCCCTACGGCTCCGCAATCCGATCTTGCCCGCCAGAACATGGAGCGCGTAGCCGCATCGGTGGGCGAAATCGTCGCTATTTTGCACAGAGATCCGGGCCTGATGGTCGAACTCAAACGCTGGATCGCAAAAGACGCGACCTCCCACGGACAGCTCATCTCCGACTCCGATCTTACCGAAGAAGCCATTTTTGATCGCCTCGAGAATGACGTCACCTTTCGTTCCGTGGCCACCCAGATGGTGCAGAAATATGGTTACTTGCAACCCTCGGTAAACCCTGACTCCCCCTTAGCCAAAGAGCAGGAACTTCTGCTTCAGGAACGAGTCAAATGGATTGCTCAGGACGAAGAAGCAGAACGAGCCAAAGCGCGCCAACGGGACCAGAACAAGCTGAATGCGGCTCAATATTGCGACCCTTCCGCGACAGACTGTCCCACGCGTGACCAGAAGAATTCATCGATCCAGGAATTGCCTGAATCTCAACCGGGGATCAATCAGTATCCGCGTAGTGCTCCCAACAATCAGAACCCGACAGCACCTCAGCCGTACTATCCACAGCAACCGGGTGTGCCGACAAACGATGTTGCCGGCTTGGTCCGGACGAACGGTGACGATTCGATCGCCCCTGACTCACTTCAGACGATGGGCGCAGCCGCACAAGGTTCCGACCAGCAAACTTCCCCGACCACCGCTCAAGGTCGACGCCAAACACAAAACGACTTTCAAGATCTTTCGATGAATTCTGACTTTGCCGCAGAGGCTTTCAACCCCCAGCTCTCCGGTGTTCCACAAACGAATTACGGCGTCCAAGGTCCATACGCCGCCTCCAATTCCCCGTACTCCTACGGATCGGTTGAGACACTTTCCAACACCGACAGTCGCGTAATGCAACGCGAGGCAAGGCGGGCGCGCGAGGCTGTCAGTCCGACACAGAAGCTCGTCCGAAAAACGAACCCGTACGAGAATGTCCCGTCTCTCTATGACATGTATCTGCAGGCCGCGGCGAAGCCCCCATCCGTAGAACGCTTTGGCATGCAGATGTTCGAAAATGGCACGCGGGACCGGCAGACAATTCCGATGGACCTTCCCGTCGGACCGGAATACGTGCTCGGACCTGGCGATGGCGTTGCAATTGACCTTTGGGGCGGCGTCTCACGGAGGTTTTACCGCGTAGTCGACCGCGAAGGACGCGTCAGCCTTCCGGAAGTTGGACCGCTGCTGGTCGCCGGCAAATCTCTGGGAGAAGTTCAGGAATCCATTCAGAAAACACTGCGCACACAATTTCGCGATGTCTCGGCCGATATTTCGCTCTCCCGCCTGCGCACGATACGCGTGTACGTCGTGGGCGACGTAGTTCGTCCCGGTGCGTACGATGTGAGTTCGTTGTCCACCCCGTTGAACGCTTTGTTTTCGGCCGGAGGTCCCACGGGTCGTGGTTCCTTGCGCACTCTGAAACATTATCGGGGCTCTCAGTTGATTCAGGATGTCGACGTCTATGACCTTTTACTCAAGGGCGTGAAAGGTGACATTCTGCGTCTGGAGAGTGGCGACACAATTATGGTTCCCCCACTGGGCCCGCAGATCACGGTTGAAGGCATGATTCGTCGGCCCGCGATCTACGAGACGAATAACGAGAAGTCTCTTGCCGATGTGATTGCGCTTGCCGGGGGCTTACTTCCCACTGCGGCTCTCCAGCACATTGAAATTCAGCGAACAATCGCCCACGACAAGCAGACGATGGTCAACGTCGACATTCCGCAGGACGCCTCCACCAACGCGAGCAGCAAGCAACTGGACTCATTTTCAGTTCAAGACGGCGACAAAATCAGAATCTTCCCCATCGACCCATACAGCCAGGATACGGTTTACCTCGAGGGACATGTAGTCCGACCTGGTAAATACTCCTATCGCGAAGGAATGCGGGTAAAAGATCTGGTCGCGTCCTACAAGGATCTGTTGCCCGAGCCGGCTCTGCAATACGGAGAAATCATTCGCCTCAATCTCCCGGATTACCGTCCGACCGTTCAAAGCTTCAGCGTTGCGGAGGCTCTGGCGGACCCATCTAACTCACCCGAACTTAAGCCTCTGGATACGGTTCAATTCTTTGGACGCTATGATTTCGAAAATCCTCCAGATGTCTCAGTTTGGGGTGACGTGAGAACTCCCGGGACCTACCCCACTTCGGGTGAGATTCATCTCAGTGATGCGATCCATCTGGCCGGTGGCCTTGCGCCGGACGCAGCTCAAGGAGATGCCCAGGTATTCCGCTACTCGTCGGATAGCACGCTCAAGATCCTGAATGTGAAATTAAGCAGTGCTTTAGAGGGAAATCCCATCGACGATATCGTGCTGCGTCCTCGTGACCGGGTTTTGATCCACAAAAACTCCGCCGCTGTCGAGCCAGCAACGGTCTACGTGAAGGGCGAAGTGGCTCGACCGGGCCGCTATCCTCTTACCGCCGATATGCGAATTTCTGACCTTATTCAAGCAGCCGGCGGTCTAAAACCCAGCGCCGACACAAAAATTGCTGACCTTACGCATTATGCTTGGCATGACGATAAACAAGTGGTCGGCACCCAGGAACATATTCTGCTAGCGGACGCAATGGCTAAAAACTCTGAGGGAAACCGTGCTTTGAATAATGGCGATGTGCTCACGGTTCCGCAGGTTCCCGGTTGGAATGACATCGGAGCTTCCATCGCGATTCGCGGAGAAGTCTTGCACCCTGGCAGCTACGGAATTCGTCCTGGAGAAAGACTGAGTTCTGTGTTGACGCGCGCCGGCGGATTTTCGGTTGCAGCATATCCTTACGGCGCCGTTCTGCTTCGGGCAGAAGTACAGAAACTCGAGCAACGATCCTATGGGGAGCTCGTTCAGAGAGTTCGTGAACAGCAAACCGCTGTAAAACTGACGGCTGCCAGCACCGCCGATCCCGACCAAAAAGCTTCCGCCGAGTCCGCCTTAGTCCAATGGCAAAGCACTCTGGACGATCTGATGAGCAGCCCCCCTACCGGTCGCGTCACCATTCAAATCTCGACGAACTTTAAGGAGTGGGCCAACACCACTCGCGACGTGGTAGTTCGCTCCGGCGATGTCCTGGTCGTACCCAAACGTCCCAGCTACGTAATGGTGCAAGGCCAGGTCTACGGCGCAACGGCTGTCGCCTATCGACCAGGCAAAAGCGCCAAGTGGTATCTCACGCAGGCTGGTGGCACCACCAACATGGCAAATAAGAAAGCGACCTTCGTCATAAGAGCGAACGGAACCGTAATCGGAAGTCATAGCTCATTCTGGGTTTCTGGAGATGGGTTGAATGTTGCTCTACAACCGGGAGACATGGTCGTTGTTCCCGAGAAGGCACTTGGCGGTCCGCCAATTTGGAAAACTATCTTCCAGAACGCACAGGTAGTGAGCTCCATTGCCACCAGCGCAATTCTGGCCGCCTCTTACTTTTAGCAAAGGCCTATCGAGGATTGTTCGTGAATCTACCTGCGGGGTTTTTATGGCCTAGGATCATCGCCATGTTTCTAGTGCTGTCCGCTGCCTACGCAACTGGACAATCCAGCCCTGCGCCCGCATCAAACGGAGCCACTACAGCGGCGGTTCCTCCCGCGGGTCAGGTAAACCAAGGAAGTACCAAGGATCAGCCCAACGTCCCCGACGCTCCCCAGCCCGCCGACTCAGAAAACAAAGTCATCACGCTTCCCAAGGCACTACTGCACGACCAAATCGGTATGTGGACTAGCCCCGCCAGGATTCGCTTCTCTGACGCCACGTGGCTCGTCCCTTTGGGCGGTCTCACCGCTGCATTGTTCGCGACCGATAGTGATTTCAGTCGGCACCTTTCCAATGTCCCAAGCACACTGACGCAGTACCGGCATATTTCGGATTATGGCGCATACTCCATGGCCGGAGGCGCAGCCGGACTCTATTTTCTTGGTCTGGTAACGCAGAACCAGCACCAACGTGAAACTGGCTTTCTGAGCGGCGAGTCCGCTATTGACGCTCTAGTCATTGTCGAGGCTATGAAATACGCGTCCGGGCGGGAGCGCCCCTATCAGGACAATGCAAACGGTAAGTTCTTCAAGAGCGGCGCATCATTCCCGTCTGAGCACTCCGCTGGAGCGTGGGCCATCGCCGGGATATTCGCTCATGAATATCCAAGTCCCTTCATGAAGTTTTTCTCCTACGGCGCAGCGACGCTCGTAAGTGTTTCTCGGATTACGGCAAAACAGCACTTTCCATCAGACGTCCTTGTCGGCGCCGCCATTGGATATCTCAGCAGCGAATACGTTTATCGAAGGCGCCATAATCCCGAGCTAGCCGGAGGAACATGGGAAACACCCGCTATCCGTCAGGATCGTCCGGGACACTGGCAATCGAAGAATATGGGGTCGCCCTACGTTCCTCTGGACAGCTGGATTTATCCAGCGATCGAACGCCTTACGGCGTTGGGCTATATCAATAGTGGGATTGCAGGGATGCGCCCTTGGACCCGGATGGAGTGCGCTCGCCAGATCAGCGAGGCCTCAGATCGAATCGCTGACGATGAAGGCAACAGTGAAGGTTCCAGCCTTTATCAGGAGTTGCAGCGGGAGTTTAGCAATGAAGTCAATTTGCTGGGTGGAGGCGACAACGCTGCGATCCGACTGGAACAAGCCTACACGCGCGGTACAGAGATTGTCGGCAAGCCGTTAACGGATGGTTATCACTTCGGACAGACGGTCGTTAATGACTTCGGCAGACCTGAAGAGCAGGGCTTCAACGACGTGACTGGTTTGGCTGGTTGGGCTACGGACGGTCCGTTCGCGGTTTATGTGCGGAGCGAATTTCAGCATTCTCCATCCGCGCCGGCTATGCCTCTATCTGCTCGCGAGGCAGTCTCGAACGCCGATTTCGGTCGCTCTGGAGGGCTTACGCCTCCCTTCCCGGTTCCTCCAGGAACTACCACGGAGGCTTTCGACCGAGGCCGCCTGCTCGACTCCTATGTCGCGATGAACCTATCCGACTGGCAACTCTCGTACGGGAAACAAAGCCTATGGTGGGGACCGGATCAGGGCGGCGGAATGATGCTTAGCGATAATGCTGCGCCACTGACCATGTTTCGCGTCGACCGGGTTTCTCCCTTTCTTCTTCCCAGCTTCTTGCAGGTGCTCGGCCCGATGAGAGTAGAGTTCTTTCTGGGCCAATATTCAGGGTACCAGTTCCTATTCAGTCCCCAAGGCTTGGTGGGGCAATATGGCCAATCATTGCACCCCCAACCGATTATCCATGGCGAGAGGTTCAGCTTTAAGCCAACGCCAAATTTCGAGTTTGGCCTGTCCCGAACCACTGACTACGGAGGACCCGGCTATCCGTTGACCTGGCACACCTTCCTGCGGAGTGTGTTTTCAACAGCTCAAACCAACCCGGGGGCAGCTAGTAAACCCGGATCACGCCGCTCCGGTGTAGACTTTAACTATAGGATACGAAACGGGCTGACCTTTTACGCTGACGGGTTTACGGAGCATGACACGATCAGCCCCATCGTTGGTCCAGACGTGGCCGCTTGGCTCGGAGGCATATATATTCCCCGACTTCCAAAGGTCCCAAAGATGGACTTTCGTGCAGAAGGCGTTTACACCGATCCCCCAATCGGCGGCAACGTTGGCTCTGGATTTTTTTATTACAACCCGACATACATCTCCGGCTTCACAAACTCGGGCAATTTGATGGGGAATTGGGTAGGACGAGAAGGTCAGGGAGTGCAGGGGTGGACTTCTTACTGGTTCACACCGCGTAATAAGCTAACGTTTGAGTGCAGACACCTGAAGGTGAGTCACGAATTCATACCGGAAGGAGGGACGATGACGGATGGCAGCGTTCGTGCCGACGTCTGGGTGCGTTCCAGTTTTAGTCTGTCTGCGTCGGTTCAATACGAAACTTGGAACTTCCCCGTCATCGCGCCGTCAAAGCAGTCAAATATTACTTCGTCTGTACAGCTAACGTTCTGGCCTAAGGGTCTTTCGCGCAAGAATGGTTCAGACCAATAACGGGATGAACTAAAAACACGAGGGACGCTCGTAAACATGGCAACCAGAGAAATCGCTAAACACCAACCACAATACGTTGAACCGGATCTCGATCCGGAATTAATCACTATCCCGGACGAGCCGAATCTCAACTCCAGGAGCGGGGCAGATCGGTTGAGACTCATCTGGGAGTCTCGTTCCCTTCTTTATCGTTGGCTCCTGGTCGGATTCGTGGCATCCGTCGTCATAGCCTTTGTCATCCCTGTCCGGTACACGGCAACAACTCGTTTGATGCCACCAGATCAGGCGGGACAGGGGATGATGTCCATGCTTGCCGCTTTAGGAAAATCCAGTGACTTGGGGGCGCTGGGTTCCGAATTATTTGGAGTCAAAACATCCGGTGATTTGTTCGTTGGAATCGCAAAGAGCGAAACCGTTCAAAATGCAATCATCGAAAAGTTCGATTTGCGAAAAGTATACGGTCTGCGACGCTTACAAGACGCCCGCAAGGAACTGGAAAACCGGACTGACGTGTCGGCGGACCGCAAGAGCGGCATCATCACCATCAAGGTGGACGATCACAGTCCGACCCGCGCGGCACAACTCGGACAGGAATACGTCGCTCAACTTAACCAACTCGTAATTACTCTCGATACTTCTGCAGCGCATCGGGAACGAATATTTCTCGAAAATCGCCTGGCCCAAGTAGAACATGACCTGGAGAGTGCGGAAAAAGACTTTAGTCAGTTCTCTAGCAAGACGGCTGCTCTCGATGTTAAGGAGCAGGGCAAAGCCATGATCAGTGCGGCTGGTGAACTTGAGGGACAGTTGATTGCCGCCCAGACTGAACTCGAAGGTTTACGGCAGATTTACACGAACGACAACATTCGTGTCCGGGCCGTCCAGGCACGCATCAATGAGTACAAGCGGCAATTGCAGAAAATGGGCGGTCAGCCTGGAAATGCAACGACCGACGCGTCGGGTAACCCTGCTGCAGGGGAAAATACCGAACTTTATCCGACCATTCGTCAACTGCCAATCTTGGGTGTTACTTGGGCAGATCTGTATCGCCGTACTCGAGTCGAAGAAGCGGTTTTCGAAACTCTAACGAAGCAATACGAAATAGCAAAAGTTGACGAGGCTCGGGAAGTTCCCAGCGTAAAAGTGCTCGATCCTGCCGAAGTCCCTGAGAAAAAATCGTTCCCACCAAGGACGTTGCTGGTTGCCGCGGGCACGCTGCTATCGCTCATTTTGGCTTCGGGTTGGATCCTTGGAAGTGATCGATGGGGGCGTATCGATCCGTCTGATCCACGCAAAGTATTGGCGAACGAGGTTCGCGACTCGCTCAAGAATCAGTGGCGCACTTTTCGAAGCAGGTCGCTGAAATCGGATCGACCCCAATCCTCTTGAATCCTTTGCTCGTTTTGCCCCGCATTTTCCGGATTTAGAAAACCATGTCAACTACCGCCAGTCCGGCTGTCGATCATCGCGTCGAGATTTCCGCCGTTGATTCGCCATTGTGCGGGCTCTGCGGCAAACCGGGATCAGAATTATATGCAGGGATGTCGGACTGGCTTTTCGGCGTACCGGGTAACTGGAACTTGTACTACTGTTCCTGCGGCATCGTCTGGTTGAATCCTCGACCGACCCTAGAAGACATCCCTAAACTCTACGCCCGTTATTACACCCACTATGGTGTGACCCATCCAAGCTCCGTGGAACGCTTACGAAGGGAAATCCTAAAATGCGAACTAAAGAAGCTGGGCTATGATGTCGAACGCTCTAACAACTGGCTCGCAAACCTTCTCTCCTATATTTCCCCGATTGCTCGTGCCCGATCTCTAGAAGTATTTGCACTTCCCTTTTCTCAGAGGGGGTCGCTGCTTGATGTCGGCTGCGGCAACGGAGATTTTATTCGGCAAATGCGCTCTCTTGGGTGGACCGTCGCCGGTGTCGATCCTGACCCCTCCGCGGTAGCTTTCGGCTCGAAAGATGGATTGCGTATCTTCGAAGGCACGATTTCAGATGTGCCAGCGGATCAGCGTTACGATGTGATCACTCTCAGCCACGTCATCGAACATGTGCCAGACGCGACACATCTTCTGCGCGAATGCAAAAAACGAATTCGCGAAACTGGCCGTATTGTCATCACCACTCCGAATCTACGCAGCCTTGGACATAAATGGTTTAGGCGCTACTGGCGCGGCCTTGAGGTGCCACGGCACTTCAATGTGTATTCAACGTCAAGTATCGAAGCTTGCGCGTTCAGGGCGGGCCTGCAAGTCCACGCACTTTCAACCGAAACGCGTATGGCACGCATGATTTACAGCTCGAGTCGATGTGCAAAACGTGGACAGCGCAATGTTGGAGAGCTCGTAGCATTTGACACGAACACAAAGATCGGCGCCTATCTCTTCAGAATGCTCGAGAGTTTGATGGTTTGCTTCAACAAGAACTTGGGAGAAGAGATCTTTTGTGTCTGCGGTCATCCGCCAGAAGCGTTGGAATCGAAGACGTAATATGCGGCCAACACGGGGGCAAATCCATTCCTCAGATTGACATGTCGGGCGACGATATCGAAAGCCAGACGGCGCCGCTAATCGTTCCTCGGAACGACGTCACGTTGGGCACCAAGATCATGCGGAGTGTCACCTTTGGCGCGCTTCGCTACGTTTTGTTGGCCCCCATTCCATTTCTCCTTACCCCCTTTATCCTGCGCAAAATCGGCGTTGCCGGCTACGGAACATGGGCAGTTTTCCTTGCAATTAACAGCCTGACCTCCTTGGCGGACTTGGGTCTGGTCGGCACTTTAAGCAAATTTGTCGCTGAATATCATGCTCACAAGGATTTCGTCGCATTGTCCCGTCTTCTCAGTTCCGCTATTGCTTTATTTCTGGTTATCGGGCTTGCCGTCGGTGCGTTCGTCGGAGGAGCAACCCATTTCGTGACAAAGTTGTTTTTTCATGGCTCCTACGTTTCCCAGCAGGAACTGAGCTTTTTGATTCGCTGCTTCCTGGTCGTGATTGTCGCCAATCTGCTAACCCTCTTGCTCTCTTCTGTCACCTCGGGCCTTCAGCGACTTGACCTCACCTATGCCATGAGTGCGGGCAATATCATCTTGAGCGCCGCCGGTAGTGGCTTGCTATTATCCGCCGGCTGGGGATTGCGAGGACTGGTCTGCTCTTACGCTACTTCCGCGGTTCTGACAGTGATAGGTTATTTTCTTTTGATCAAGAAGCTTCTGCCCGCGGTGACTCTGAACCCGTTTCATTTTGAATTGCAGGAAGCCAGAAAGATGTTTGGCTTTAGCTTGCGTCTTTATGTGATTCAAGCGACCGTCGCGATCCAAAATCAACTGGACAAGATTTTTCTCGCTTTGATTATCGGCGTGGCGCCTGTTGGATGGTTTGACATTGCCAGTGATGTTGCCTTGAAGGTTCGAGCCGTAATTGGACTGATCCTGGCACCGGTTCTGCCGGCTGCCTCAGAACTCGATGCTCTCCGCGATGAGCCACGCACCAAAGAACTCTATTATCGTACTCACAAATACTTGGCTCTCTTCGGAATACCCGTCGTGGTGTGCTGTGATACCTACTCAAGACGCTTCGTTGAACTGTGGCTCGGGAAAAGTATGGCTCTGATCGCTGTTCCGATGAGTGTGTTGATCACGGTCAGTTTTTTCAATCTTGCCAGCGGCCCAGGCTTTCTCATTTTCGCTGGGCGCGGGTACCTCCGGCCGGCGATTCAGTCGTCAATTCTCGGAATCACCCTCAGCATCGTTTTAAGCCTCGGATTAATTTACAGGTACGGCTTCGCAGGGGCGGCTTTTGGAACATCCGCCTCGGTGCTGATTGCCGCCCTCTATCTGATTTGGGTGTTCCACCATGAATCTGGCTACTCTTTCGGCCGACTCATCGCTGAAGGCTATTTGAAACCTTCATTATGCGCCTTGTTTTCCATCGGAGTGATCTTATTGACGCATCCGGTCAAGGCAACATCTTGGATCCGCTTGTTCGCGGTGAGCAGCATGTTTGGCGCAATCTACGTTGTTGTTATTCTTCTGAGTCATTTCCTGGACGACTACGACTGGTCAAAAATCGAGGCTTTTATGCCAGTCATGAGACACGCCAGAAAATTCGGATTGCTCGCTTGATCCGAGACGTGGAATCTTGGTTTCGACTGGGATGAACTCGGGTTTGCGTGATAGCGGAACGGTCGGGCTATTGTGAGCATCTGCCATGAAACAAAACGAACTATCGATTGCAAGCGTCACAGTTGCTTATAACGGTGTGACGTCTCTGAATCGGCATCTAGAAAGTCTAAAGCGGCAGAGCCGACGGCTCGACGAAATCATAGTCATAGACAATGGGTCTACGGATGGCACGCGTTCCCTGATTGCCAAAGAGCACCCAGAAGTAAAACTCATATGTTTACCCGAAAATCAGGGTGTCGGCGCCGCGCTGGAAACGGGTCTTAGCTATGCCGCTTTAGAAAAGAGCCATGATTGGGTGTGGCTTTTCGACCAAGACAGTGAACCTGAACCGGATGGGCTCGAGCGTTTGCTCTCTGGTCTTGGCTTTTTCGGTGGGACCGAGGAAAGCGTTGCCATCCTTGCCCCGACCTGTCTGCACCCCTCGAGTCAGACTGTTTATCCCGGCCTCTGCTTCGAGAAAGGTAAGTTTGTACCAGTACCGGCTGATGCAGCGTCGCCTGCGGTTCAGGTGGACATGGTAATTTCTTCCGGCACGCTCATTCGGAAAGAAGCAATTCTGCGTGTCGGGATGCCCCGCGCCGATTTTTTCATAGATTTCGTCGATTTTGAATACTGCTTACGACTTCGTCGGCACGATTTCAAAATTGTTGTCATTCGCGAGAGCAAACTGAATCACGCGATCGGCGATGCGACTTCAAGAAAACTTTTTGGTCGCATCAGACACGGCACTAATCACGCACCATGGCGTGAATATTACATGACTCGCAACGAGACTTTCACAATGTGGCACTTCTATTCTGGAGTCAGGACGAAAGCGTTCACGCTCTACCGGATCGCGTGGCACATGATGGACGTGTTCTTATTTAGCCGGGACAGGTTCGCATGTTTCGCTATGATTTACCGTGGCTTTGTGGACGGGCGTGCGGGCCGGCTCGGCGCCAGATTCCTTCCGCAGTCGGACAAGTCGTCCCACCAAGAAGAATCGACAACACTGGATTGGAGAACCCCTTAGCACGCGAAAGGCCTTCGGGACACTACGGGGCAGAGGTTATTTCGGCACTGGCCAAATCACTGGCTTCGATATGTTTTCTTTGAATTCGTTTTTTAGTTCGTTTTTCGCGCAGTCACCGCCGTCATACGCAGGCGGCTGGAAGTCTCGACCCCAGTCGTCAAGACTGTATCGTTATCTGCGCCTCCGTCCAGACAATCAACTTCCGTTCTATTGCCAGCCCATCATCCTGTTTGCGATTTCATGGTTAGCTATGCTGGGGTCGTTGGCATTTCACGTGTCTTATGACAGTTACCCGGGCATGGAACTCCCGATTCTTCTGTTTTCCATTTCCATGATTTCTCTCATGGCTGGCTACATGCTCGTCCACTTTTTCAGCGAAAAGCAATATCCCAAAGACGTCGGCGCCGAATACATGCTAGACGTCTCGAAACTGCGAAGACTGAATCAAATTCTCGTCCTCATTGCCATTCTGATCATGGTTGTGAATGTCAAGCTCGAGGGCCTACCACCCGTCTTCGGTTTGTTCTCATTTGATACAAAAGTTTATTTGGAATATGGGCGCCTGAAACAATTACTGTTTCCCGTGCTCATTATCATTACGGTCAATGCTTTCCTTGATCCGTCACGTCTTCGGAAAGTTCTTTATTCAAGCTTCGGCCTGCTTTCGATGCTTGTCTATGTGACCCGCGGAGGAATTCTTGGCGCTTTGATGCAAGCCTTCTTCGTGTTCTCGATGACCACGAAGATTAGCAAAAAGCGACTTCTTGCCCGAGCAGCGGGGGTGCTGGTGGTGTTGATCGTACTCGCTGATGTAATCGGCAGTAATCGCACGACTCAGGCGGGATTTCTTGAGTTTCTCCAAATTCGGAAAGAATTCTGGGAGTGGCCCATGGTTAGCCTTTGGGTAATCTCCTATTTTTCGATTCCCCTGTCGAACCTGTGTTGGATTGTGCATGATTTTCACTTTACGACTGCTACGTTTTCTTTCCTAAACCCGGCACTTCCCTCATTTTGGCTTCCCTCAGACCCGCACGAGAGCTTTATTGCCGGGCAAACTCATGTCATCGACAATGTGCACACCTACCTGGCGCCGTATTTCATGGATTTCTCGTTTGCTGGAATATTTCTTGCCAACCTGGTTTTGGGAGCGATTTGTGCCATTCTAGTTCGGAGGGGAATCGGCCGCTACTTCTTAACTTCCGCAATTTTCCTAGGATGTGTCGCCGATATCTTTTTCAATGATAACTTCATACCTCTTTCTACCCTGCTTCAATTTGTGGCGCAGGCGTTTGTCCAGCACTACTTGTTAAAAGCAGTCGCCAAACGGTCGGAACATGGGAGCGTCGCCGCCATTGCCTGAAGCTTCCGCTTTGCACAGCACCCGATCGGGTGCGCGAAAGCCTCCTCTGCGATTTTTGGCGGTCATAACGCTCTACAAGCTCGCGCCGGAAGATTCTTGCAGCTTTCGGACTCTGCAACGAGCCATCTCGCAACTCGATCCGTCTCGCGGCAGCGTCATTGTGCTTCTTCACGACAATAGTCCCAGTACCGTCAGCGAGGCAGAGCTCGCGCCGAATGTTCGCTACCAACATACCTGTCACAATGCGGGGCTTTCCGATGCTTTCAACTCAGCCTTGGAAATGGCGATGCGCGAAAATTGTGATTGGCTCCTCACATTGGATCAGGATACCGATCTGCCCGTCGATTTCTTAGAACGAATATGCCATGCGGCGGAACTCGTATCGGACGATCCTGCGATAGCCGCTGTCGTCCCGCAAATTGTCGGAGAAGACCGGATGCTTTCTCCGAACTGGTTTTGGGCGGGTGCGATTCCAGTCTGGTTTCCGAAAGGCTTTGTCGGCGTTCCAAATCAGCCGACGTTTGCCTTTAACTCCGCGTCTACATTGCGGGTAAGCGCCTTACGCCAAATCGGGGGCTACAACAAATGGTTTTGGCTCGATAACAGCGACGCTGCCGTATTTCACGAATTGCACCGGTACGGTAAACGTATCTTTGTTGCCGGAGACATCCAGGTCAATCACAACTTTTCTATGTTGAACATTGAGCGACGAATGACGGCACATCGCTATCACAACATTCTCATGGCTGAGTCAGCGTTTTGGGATCTTGCCATGAACCCCCTCGCTGGAGCAGAACGGACGGCGCGGCTGTTCGTGCGTTGGTGCAAGCAACTGCTCCGTGGTGACGAGGCGAAGTTTCGAAGAGAAACCGCTCGCGCTCTGATGAGACGGATATTCACTACTCGGCGATCCCGTCTGACAGGGTGGAAGCGAGAACTCCTGGACGTTCGTCCCGAGTTGGCAAAAGTTCCGGAGCAGGACCGAAATCCGAAACTGTCGGTCTGCTTGGCAACTTGCAACGGAGAGAAATTCGTTCGCGAACAGTTGATGTCCATACTGGATCAGCTCGGAGCTCATGACGAAATCATCATCGTGGACGATGCATCCGAGGACCACACAAAAGAGATAATTGCAGCCCTCGACGACGATCGCATCCGTTTAATCGAGAATCAGCAGCGCCAAGGTGTAGTGAGAACTTTCGAACGCGCCGTCCGCGCAGCGTCCGGGGATCTGTTGTTCCTGAGCGACCAGGACGACATTTGGGCTCCTAACAAAGTTTCGCGATTCGTGGATGCATTCGACAGAAATCCCGAAGCCATGATTGTGACGAGCGACATCCAGACTATCGATGAGTTTGGCAATCCCCTGACTGATCACATTTATTCGCAGTCACGGCCCTTCACTTCGTCGGTCATCGGCAATCTGATCTCAAATCGATTTCAGGGAGCTGCCATGGCTTTTCGCTCCCGAATTCTCACTCAAGTGCTCCCTTTCCCCGAGGGTTTCCATCTGCTTCACGACGCGTGGATCGGTACCAGGAATAGTGCAACTGGTGGGAAAGCGATCTGCCTGGACGAAAAGTTGTTGCTGTACCGTCGCCACTCCGGCAATGCCAGCAACCGTTTGCATGTAGCGGAGCAGGTTTTAAAACGGTTGCGCCTTCTCCTGGCGCTTGTGACCAGGTGGTTCAAGAATAGATGGACGCCAACTGCTGGCCTCCCCTGAGCTTTTTAACGCCGCTTGCCACCGGCCTTTACGAAATTAACCAGCGATTCTAGTCAGGTTCACCAGCATCAGGTCCAGCCGTGCGATGGCTAATTTCTGGGCTGGGACTATACCGGCGGGGACCACCAAAAACGCGACCTTCGACGACGGCGGCCGAGCACAACCTTTTCCCCACAACAACTTTTCTTTAAGAACTGGGTTGATTCTAATTAGTTGCACGGCTCGGGGGCTCGAGAAAGTCGCTTTATACCGTACAAGATCGATTTTGTTCGATGGGTTCGCGTATGCACGTCCGCAGCAGTTCGTTGATTTGTCCAGAATTTGTACCAGAAGATGATCGGGCTGGTTCTTTCGCCTCGAACGCTCTGAGTTTTTGTGCACTCAAAGTCTAGAAACGCTCTAGAATGGTAGTACTGGACGAATGACAGCAGCCCACGATCTCCAGGCCAAGGGATTATTAGGGTGACGCTCGACACTGAGGAGTGTGATGCAAGTTACAGGCTCCCCATTTGCTATTGACTTCGAAACTACGTGCCCGTTACAGTACCGCTCATTCAGCGACAAATTCGCCAAGGTGCCGCAGACTGTCCCGTATCGCCGAGCGCCAATTGGTTGCTGCTTCCTCCTAGGCGGTGTGCTCCAGCGATTCGCTGGCGGCCCCTTTATTCCGGACAACTGGTTGCTCACTTAAGCATAAGAAACTTAAGATATCTTCTGAGAGAATTTTAGGTAGCAGCAATCAGCGAGGCAAAGGCATCTGAGAAAATGGCAAAACAACCGCTTTCGTCTAGTGCAATCGGCCAAGCTGGCCTCGGCGAGGGTGTGAATGGTTGAATGTTCCATTTTGTTGTTGACCAAGAATGGCGGGTCTGATCTTCAGGGCGTTCTTTCCTCGCTTTACAGTCAGCGAGAGGTAAGCCCATTCGAAGTGATAGCCGTTGATTCCGGTTCGACCGACGGCTCCCTCAATGTCCTCCGCAGTTACCCCTTGCGCTTGGAACAAATCGCTCCTGACACTTTCCATCATGCCGGCACTCGAAATTACGCTGCCAGCCTTGCAACTGGACGAATTCTGGTCTTTTTATCCCAGGACGCCATCCCCGCGTCGGAGCACTGGCTCACAACGATGATTTCTAACTTCGCCGATCCTCGCGTCGCTGCCGTTTATGGACGACAGTTTCCCCGGCGCGACTCTTCGCTGGAACGTCAGGATGCTTTGGACACCATCTATGGCGAACAGAAAATTGTCAAAGATCCGGCACAACGCAACGGAATCGGATATCGCTTCTACCACTTCTCGGACGTGAACGCGGCGATTCGTCGCACCATCTGGGAAGCCCATCGCTTTCCAGAGGATCTGAAAGTCTTCGAAGATTTGGGTATGGCAAAACAGATTCTGGATGGAGGTTGGAAAATCATATATGAGCCGAAAGCGGCTGTTTTCCATTCTCACACCCATACGACCATTGGACTGTTCAAGCGTTATTTTGACATCGGCTACACGCTCAAACGGCTGAATATCTGGGACGCACCCGGAACCAAGAAAACGCTTTTTCGCGATGGGCAAAAGCTGCTAAAAAGCAAACTGGGCCGCGCCGGCAATCATCGAACTCGCAAGTCTGCAGGACATGGCATTCGACAGGACATTGCCAAATCAATGGGACTGTTTCTCGGGCTCAATCAAAACTGTTTACCGCTAGTTTTGAAGCGACGAATGAGCGCATTTGGGATTTTTGAATGAAGGCACAACGCAGCGAGTGGATCACTACTGCTGCTTTGAAATAGGACGTTTTTCTGTATGATTCGCAGTCGACTAAGCTATGTCCGTTATTACTTAAGAATTTTGACGTTGTTGCTGCCCGCTTGTGCCTATTACATCGCCATAAAGCTTCGCTTTGGTTTCAACCTCTTCTTCCCGCGTACGGGCCTCCCGTCCTACTTCGGAATCATGTTGCTCACCACTATCGTTTGGGCGATTGCTGCGGAAGAATCGGGCCTCTGGAGTGTCGAGCAACTGTACGCGCCAGGGAAAAAGAGCCGCCGCCTTCTCGAAGCCCTTGCTTTCACCTACGCCATAGTTGCCGCTCTCGGTTTCATGTATCGCCAAGCCAGTTATTCACGGCTCGTCATTGGCATGAGCGCCGTCGCGCTTTTCGTTTTGGCAACTATCGCTCGAATCGCCTTCCGCGTCTTCCTCGAACTCCTCCGCAACAGCGGGCGAAACGAAGTCAAGATCCTTATGGTGGGGACGGACCGTTATGCCCGCCGGGTCACCACCTCGCTCCAGAATGGCGAAGTTCTTCCCTGCCGAGTGGTCGGCTTCGTTCACCTCCCGGACCAGGAAATCGCCGTCGAAGGTCCTGTGTATGAGATCGACCAGATTCCGAATTTTTCGAATGGTCACTCCATCGACGATGTGATTATCGCGTTACCAGCGGGTCGGCTTAGCGACGTCCAAAAGGTAGCTCCCGCTCTCGAGAAGCTCTGCGTGCCGACGCGCGTCGTCGTCGATCTCGGCGAAGGCGTCGTCATCCGCGATCGCCTCATCGACCTGGGCGGCATCCATATGCTCGATCTTCAGCCCACTCTGGCCGAGACCGCTCCCTATCTCTTCCAGAAGCGCATCTTCGACATTGTTCTCTCTTCCCTGATCGTCCTGGCGACGCTGCCTCTCACCCTATTGATCGCCTTAGGCGTGAAGCTCAGCAGCCGTGGTCCCATCTTTTTCGTGCAGGAACGTGTTGGTCTCAACGGTCGGGTCTTCAAGATGTTCAAGTTCCGCACCATGAGGGTCGGCAGCCGGGAAGAAGGCGACACTCAGTGGACTTGCGCCAACGACCCTCGGCGAACTGCCATCGGCGCATTCCTCCGCAAGTCAAATCTTGATGAACTCCCACAATTCATCAACGTGCTCAAGGGCGACATGAGCATCGTCGGACCTCGCCCCGAGCGCCCTCACTTCGTTGAGAAGTTTCTCGAAGAATTCGACCGCTACAACTTCCGCCACACCTTCAAAGCCGGCATCACCGGATGGGCCCAGGTCAATGGCTGGCGCGGAGATACTTCCATCGCCAAGCGCGTGGAATACGACCTCTACTACCTCCGCAACTGGAGTCTCACCTTCGATCTTCAGATCATCACCATGACCTTGCTCAAGATTTTCAACAGCAAGAACGCTTACTAGTCACCCCCCTTTCGTCTTTTCCGTTCCATATTGGTCGGCTGTCACGAAAAATTCACACAAGACGATTTGTCACTCGGCGACTCCGAAGCATAGGCTATCCAAAGGAGTCCTTCCATGAGCACTATCGACGTACCCGCCGACATCCTCGAACTCAGCCCTTACGCTCCCACTCGATCCACCATCACGGGAACGCCTCTCAGCCCCGAAAAACTGCGTGCGACTGAAGTCTATTGGCGCGCCTGTAATTATTTGAGTCTCGGCATGATCTATCTGCAGGAAAATCCCCTGCTCACCGAACCGCTGCGCCCGGAACACATCAAGAATCGCCTGCTCGGCCATTGGGGCTCCAGTCCCGGACTCTCGTTCATCTACATTCATCTGAACCGGCTGATCAAGAAATACGATCTCGACATGATCTACCTCGCCGGCCCCGGCCATGGCGCACCCGGTGTTCTTGGTCCCGGCTATCTTGAGGGCACGTACTCCGAGATTTATCCGGAGAAGAGTCAGGATCCGGAGGGCTTGCGTGAGTTCTTCCACCAGTTCTCGTTCCCCGGCGGCATTGGCAGTCATTGCACTCCTGAAACACCGGGCTCAATTCACGAAGGCGGCGAACTCGGATATGTTCTCTCTCACGCCTGCGGTGCCGCTTTCGACAATCCCGATCTGATCGTCGCTGCAGTTGTCGGTGATGGAGAATCCGAGACCGGTCCCCTCGCGACTTCGTGGCACATCAACAAGTTTCTTAACCCCACGCGCGACGGCGCCGTTCTTCCGATCCTGCACCTTAACGGTTACAAGATTGATAATCCGACCCTGCCGGCACGCATCTCGCACGACGAATTGGAAAACCTGTTCCGCGGCTATGGCTGGACCCCCTATTTTGTCGAAGGCTCAGACGTTGAGAGCATGCACCAGGCCATGGCGGCCACCACGGAGCACTGCATTCAAGAAATCTGGGGGCATCGAGAGGCTGCCCGCAAGCACGGAGTCGCCACCCGTCCTCGGTGGCCGATGATCGTGCTGCGCTCTCCAAAGGGATGGACCGCGCCGCGCGAAGTAGAAGGCCATTACCTGGAAGGTTTCTGGCGAGCCCACCAGGTGCCTCTCCCCGGTGTCAAGAACGACCCCGTGCAACTTCGGGCCCTGGAGAACTGGATGCGCTCCCAAGAGCCCGAGAAATTTTTCGACGCAAACGGCAAACTCGCTCCCGTCTTCAGCGAACTCGCGCCATCCGGCACGCGCCGCATGAGCGCCAATCCTCACGCCAACGGCGGACGCCTCAAGAAGGCTCTGCGCCTGCCTGATTTCCGCGACTACGCCAATCCAACGGAGAAGCGCGGCCAAACCATGGCGGAAAACACACGCCCTCTGGGCCGCATGCTGGCCGACGTGATGCGAATGAATCCCAATAATTTCCGCGTCTTCGGCCCCGACGAGACTACGTCCAACAAGCTCGACGACATCTACAAAGTCAGCAAGAAATTCTGGATCGAGGAACGTTTCCCCGAAGACAACGACGGAGGCAACCTCGCCGCCGACGGACGCGTCATCGAAATGCTCAGCGAACACACGCTCGAGGGGATGCTCGAGGGTTACCTGCTCACTGGGCGCCACGGCTTCTTCTCATCGTACGAAGCCTTCGTGCACATCATCGATTCCATGTTCAACCAGTACGCAAAATGGCTCGAGATCTGCAATCACCTCTCCTGGCGCGATTCCATCGCGTCGCTCAACTTGCTGATCACCTCCACCGTCTGGCGCCAGGATCACAACGGCTTCACCCACCAGGACCCTGGGTTTCTCGACGTCGTCGTCAACAAGAGTGCCAAGGTCACGCGCATCTACCTGCCTCCTGATGTGAATTGCCTGCTCTCGGTGGCGGACCACTGCCTGCGCAGCCAGAACTACGTCAATGTCATCGTCAGTGACAAGCAGAAGCATCTGCAGTATCTGAACATGGACGAAGCTATCACCCACTGCACCAAAGGCATCGGCATCTGGGATTGGGC
>Ga0181522_10000674_pt1 | contig 23889 bp, 23 predicted proteins | sample PEATcosm2014_Bin_27_FD_121103 | JGI IMG/M metagenome (GOLD analysis project Ga0181522, IMG submission 121103) | Peatland microbial communities from MTU Mesocosm Facility, Houghton, MI, USA - PEATcosm2014_Bin05_10_metaG | ecosystem: Environmental > Terrestrial > Soil > Wetlands > Peat | place...
ATCAACGGCAGCGGCCCGTTTCGCTTCATGGTGGACACCGGCGCCAATCAGACCGTGCTGGCGCAATCGGTAGTAGCGCGGCTCAACCTGCCGGTGGATCCGGAGAACCTCATATCCGTGGTCGGCGTGAGCGGAACCGCCCAGGTGGCCAGCGCGCATGTCGACCGTCTCGACGCGGGCGCAGTGCACTTCTCTGATGTGCAGTTGCCGGTGCTCTCAGGCCCGGTGTTCGATGGCATCGACGGCATCCTCGGCATGGACGGCTTCGATGGCAAGCGCGTCACGGCCAACTTTGTGCGCGGCGAGTTTCGCATCGTCGATTCGCACGGCTGGCGTGCACCGCTGCTCTATACGGTGCTGCACGTACGCTTCCTGTCGCAGCGCCTGCTGATGATCGAAAGCCATGTCGGCCACGTGCCGGCAAAGGCCATCATCGATACGGGGGGCGTCGACACGCTGGGTAATCTGGCGCTGTACCGTGCGCTTGCGCGCCGCGATGACGAGACCGCGCACCGGCTCGAGACCGGCGTCATCGATGTCAATGAGGCCTCGGAGCTCGGCATCACGCGCCGGGTACCGGAGATCCGGCTCGGCACCACGACCGTCAAGGAGCTCGATGTCACCTTCGGGGACTTCAGTGTGTTCCACAGCTGGGATCTCACCAATGAGCCCGCGCTGCTGATCGGCATGGATGTGCTCGGCACGCTGGCCGAGCTCAACATCGACTACCCGCGCCAGGAACTGCAGCTGCGCACGCGTTACACCGGCCGGCACCAGCCTGTCCGGTAGCGGAGCATGTGGCTAGCGGGCGGGACGCCGCCGCACTTTGCCGTGTTCGTCGGCCGCGGCGCAATTGCCGCAGCCCGGCGTGCCCAGCCGCTGGCGGTGAGCATCGGCCCAGCGCGTGGCGATACCGCGCGCTGCCAACAGGTCCAGTAGTCGCTGGCGTCGCGACATCGGCATGAAGCTCCAGGCGACGTAGCCCGCGGCGCACAGGACCAGGACCGCGATGATCAGTTGCTGCAGCATCAGGCCCCCAATGCGCGCGCTACGTGGTAGGTCACGAAGGCGAATACATAGGCCACTGCAAACAGATACGCCGTCATGATCAGCGGATAGCGCCAGGAATTGGTTTCCCGCCGGACCGTCACCAGCGTGGAGAGACATTGCGGCGCAAACACATACCAGGCCAGCAGCGACAGCGCCGTCGCCAGGCTCCAGCCGCTGGCAATCATGGGGCGCAGCGCTTCCTCGACATTGCCGTTTTGCGCACCCGACAGTGAATACACCGTGCCGAGCGCGCCCACGACCACCTCGCGCGCGGCGATTCCAGGCACCAGCGCCACGCTGATCTGCCAGTTGAATCCGAGCGGTCTGAAAATGGTCTCAAGCCCATGCCCTGCCATGCCGGCAAAGCTGTAGCGAATGGCGGGCCCGGTGGCACCGGCCGGCGGTTGCGGGTAACTGGCGAGGAACCACATCAGCACCATGAGCGCGAGAATGATCGTGCCCACGCGCGACATGAAGATCTGGGTGCGTTCCCACAAACCCATGACCAGGTTGCGCAGGTTGGGCCAGTGGTACTCGGGCAATTCCATCAGCAGCGGCGCGTACCGCGAGCCGCGCGTCGCACGTCGCATCACCAGCGCCGCGAGCACCGCACCGGCGACCCCGGCGACGTAGAGCGCAAACAGCACCAGGCCCTGCAGATTGAACGGCCCGGCGGAGCGATTGGGAATGAATGCCGCGATGATCAGCGCATACACGGGCAGGCGCGCCGAGCAGGTCATCATCGGCGCCAGCAGGATCGTCGCCAGGCGGTCCCGTCGGTTGGGGATGGTGCGCGTGGCCATGATGCCCGGTATGGCGCACGAGAAGGATGAGAGCAGCGGGATGAAGGAGCGCCCCGATAATCCGATGCTGCCCATGAGGCGATCGAGCAGGAACGCTGCCCGCGGCAGGTAGCCGCTGTCCTCGAGCAGCAGGATAAAAAAGAACAGGATCAGGATCTGCGGCAGAAACACCAGCACGCTGCCCGCTCCGCCGATGACACCGCCGACGATCAGGCTGCGCAGCGGCCCGGCCGGCAGCGCATCCTGCACCAGCCCTCCGAGCGCGCCCATGCCAGCGGTGATCCAGGCCACGGGCGCCTGCGCCCAGCTGAAGACGGCCTGAAAGATCAGGAATAGCAACACCGCGAGCAAAGTGGGGCCGGCCACCGGATTCATGACGACCGCATCCAGGCGCGCCAGCGCGCGATCCCGCAAGGGTTCGACGTAGCGAATCGCGGCCAGGATGCGCCGCACCTCGCGCTGGGTGGCGGTCAACTCGGCGTCCGATACCGCCGGAATCGAAAATGCCTCGCGCGGCGCACCGGCCACCATCTCATCGAGTGCCGCCAGCAGCGCGGCCTCGCCGCCCGCCCGCACCGCGACGGTCTCAACCACGGGTACGCCCAGTTCGCGCGCCAGCGCCTCGCGATCGAAGGTGAACCCGCGGCGCTGTGCCAGGTCGCTCATGTTCAGCGCCACGATCATTGGAATCTGCAGCCGGCGCAGTTCCAGCGCCAGCCGCAGCGACAGGCGCAGATTGGTGGCGTCGAGCACGCAGACAATCAGTTCGGGCGGCGCTTCCCCGCGCAGGCGACCCGTGACCGCATCCCGTGCGATGGCCTCATCGAGCGTCGTGGGGACCAGGCTGTAAGTGCCGGGCAGATCCAGGACTCTATACAGCAGGCGGCGACTCGCGTTGACGAACGCCCCTTCCTTGCGCTCGACCGTAACACCGGGATAGTTGGCGACCTTCTGCCGGCTGCCGGTCAGTCGATTGAACAGCGCCGTCTTGCCGCAGTTGGGTGCGCCGACCAGTGCGATCCGGCGCGTGAGCAGGTCGGGAAGGTCGCGCGTCACACGGCCTCAGGGCGCTCGAGCCGTACCAGGACGGCCTGTGCCTCGCGCCGCCGCAGCGCAAACATGGAGGTGCCGATACGTACCGCGATCGGATCGCCGCCGGGACGGATCTCTTCGATGACTTCGATCGGCTCGCCCGGCACAAAACCGATTTCGAGCAGCCGGCGGACCACGGTGGAACCTGCCAGATCGCCAATCAGCACGCCGGCCACGCCGTCGATGCCGACCGACAGCACAGTGCCGCGAGCCCCTTTGCGAAGCGTGGCCAGCGATCGCACGTTAGCGGCTGCATCGACCCCCTGATCGACGGCATGCCAGTCCACACAGGAATCCATTGCTGCGCTCCGCAGAATGTCAAATGCGAATCACTCGCAATTGCATTGAGAATAGCGCAGACCGCCCTTCAGCGCCAGTAACCCGGCCTCTCAGGCCTTACCGAAACGACGCCAGAGCCAGTGATCCACCGACAGGGTGCCGGCACCGCGACACAGCAATACCAGCAGCATCGCCGCCCATTGAATATGGGTGGGCCAGGCCTGTGGATAGACGAACACCTCGATGATGGTCGTCATTCCCAGCAGCACGAATGCCGCCGGCCGAGTCATGAACCCCACCACCAGCAGGATCGGGGTCGACAACTCGATGCTGGCGCCTATGTAGGCGGCGATGTCGGGCGGCAGCAGCGGGACTTTGTATTCATCTTCGAACAGCTGCAGCGTGGCATTCCAGTCGGCGAGCTTGGTGGTGCCCGAGTTCCAGAAAACCGTGGCCACGGCCAGCCGCAGCGGTATGGCCAGCAGGCTGTAGGGCACGCGCTCGAATACGCGCACGAGATGGGCGATGCGTACCGCGACGCCAGGATGAGTCATGGGAGTTTCCCTTACTTGGGGTTCTGTGAGGGCGACAGCAGCCAGCCCGTGAATCGGCCGCAGGCCAGGTGATCGGCCAGCGCCGCATGGAGTTCCGCAGCCGCCTGCTCCCCGTCCGCCTCGGCATCGAGCGCGGCCTGCAGCGTCTGGCCGGCGCACAGCCGCTGCGCGAAGCGCCCGCCGCGCTCATTCATGCGCTGCACCTCGACCCCGCCGGCGCGGCGCTGAATCAGCAACCAGGCGGGGCCGGCCGTCAGATCGATGGCGGCCATCGCCGCCTCATCCTCTTCGAGCACGGCGCGCCAGATCGCATCGGCAGGCACGGACACGTTCAGCACCGACACCGCCGGATGCGGCAGGAATCGCAGCGTCGGCACCTCGTCCGGATCGATTGCCGAGAGCGCGGCCACATCGAGCGCGGCCGCATCCGCTGCATGCAACGCGCGATTCACCGCCCATTCGAGCCTCGCCACTTCCGGCAGATAGCTCAACACCGCTGCCGGCCCGTAGCTCCCCAGAAAAGCGGGAAATTCCTGACCGTAGTCATTCAGGTAGGCACGCCGCGGAGGATGGATGGGGATGAATGCCGCTGCGCAGCTTTCAAAGAAGGCGGCACCGACCAGTCGATGAACCGCGGGGAAGCTCAGGGCCAGCGCGGCGGTGAGCGTACCGTGGCAGGTATTGCGGTAGATCCTGAGCAGCTCCGCATCGGCTCCCACGGGCAGCGGGCCGCCGAGCAAGGCGCCGCCAAAGGATCGCTGCAGCTCACGCAGCGCGGGCATGGGAGGCACCCGTGATGCGGCGGAGTCGATCGGCAGCCTGTGCGGCCTGGTCCAGCAGCACCTCGAAGGCAGGGATATCGGTATCCCATTCGATCAGCGTGGGGCGCGCGCCGATACGGCGCAGCGCCTCTTCATAGAGTGCCCAGACGGGCGCTGCAACGCCTGAACCATGATTGTCGATGCGCACCACCCGTCCGCTCTCGAGCGTGCATTCGGCGTGACCTGCCAGGTGGTACTCGCCGATGGCATCGGCGGGCAGCGCGGCAAGATAGCGCAGCGGATCCCAGCCATGGTTGCTGGCGCTGACGAAGATATTGTTGATATCGCAGAGGATGCCGCAGCCGGTGCGGTTCGCCACCGCGGCGAGGAATTCCCACTCCGGAATACTCGAATGCGAAAACTGCAGGTAGGTTGAAGGGTTCTCGAGCAGCAGCCGCCGCCCAAGCACCTCCTGCGCCTGCTGCACGTGGCGGCAGACCACCTCCAGCGCCTCTTCGGTCATGGGCAGCGGCAGCAGGTCGGCAAAGTACTGTCCGCCAGTCACACTCCAGGAGAGGTGCTCGGACACCAGGCCGGGATCGATGGCGTGCACAAGATCCCTGAGCCGGTCCAGGTGGGACAGATCGAGTCCCTCCGCGCTGCCCAGAGACAGCCCGACGCCGTGCAGCGATACCGGATAATTGCACCGCACCGCTGTCAGCGCTTGCCGTGCACGGCCGCCGCCAAAGTAGTTCTCGGCATGCACCTCGAACCAGGCCACGGCCGGCTGTGCCTCGAGCACACAGGCGTGATGCGGGAAGCGCAGCCCGATTCCCGCCGCGGCGGGAATCGGGCTGGCCTGCCCCACGATGGCGTGAGGCTCAGACATTCACATCGCCGAGGTGGTGCCGCCCGCGATCTTGGCGCAGCTGCCCGCCGGAACCAGCACGAAGGACTTCGGATCGCGCGCGGCCGTGGCCTGCCCCGCGCACGAATGCGAACCGGCAGCGCAATCATTCTTGCCGGCAGCATTGATGCCGTAACACTTCTCGAGCTTTTCCTTTGCCATCGCCTTGGAATCATCGGCGGCATGGGCCGGAGCTTGCAGCACCAGCGCCAGACCCACCGCCGCGGTCAACGTCGAAGCGGCCAATGCAAATCGATTCATGATTGATCCCCTTGATTCTTGTGAGCCCCGAAATTGGGGCACGAGGGTAAGTTCGACACCGCACACAAAAGGTTACACTCGAGCCCGTGTCCACCGCGCCCACGGCTATGCATCGAGACCAGGCCTGGTCGCAGCTCATGCGTGCAGCCCAGGCCGGCGACCGCGCCGCCTACTCCCGGCTGCTGCGCGAAGTTACGCCCTTCATTCGCTCGATGCTGCGGCGGCACTGCTCGCATACCCAGGATATCGAGGAGATGGTGCAGGACACGCTGCTGACCCTGCATCGCGTACGCCAGACCTACGATCCAAATCGGCCCTTCAGCCCCTGGCTGGCCTCGATCGCCGCTCGCCGCGGTATCGACGGGTTGCGGCGGCGCTCGCGCGTGGCACGTTATGAAATCAGCACCGAATTCGAGGCCTATGAAACCTTTGCCGACCCGGCGGCGAATACCGATATAGACGCACTCGGCGTCCCCGAGGAGGTCGAGCAACTGCTGCAGCGGCTGCCGCCGCGGCAACGGCAGGCCCTGGAGGCATTGAAGCTCAAGGAAATGAGCCTCAAGGAGGCGGCCGCGGTCTCGGGACAGTCGGTGGGAGCGCTCAAGGTCAATGCCCATCGCGCGATCAAGGCCCTGCGGGCGCTTTTGCGGTAAACGATGCAACACCGATGAGAACCGAGCAGATTATCGAAGAGCTGGCCGCCGAACTCGCGCCGGTGCGCGTATTGCGCCCGCCGGCGGTGCGCGCGCTGCTGTGGCTGGCCGTGGTGGGCGCTGTCAGTGCCGTGCTGATCGTTCGATTTACGCGCTGGGGCCCGATCCTGCCGCGCCTCCAGACCCCGCGCGTGGCGCTGGAGACGGCGGCGACCGCTGTGACCGCGATCACCGCCACGATCGCGGCATTCGAGCTGTCGATGCCGGATCGTTCGCCGCGCTGGGCCTGGCTGCCCGTGCCGACGCTGCTGCTGTGGCTGGGTGCCAGCGGTCTGGGCTGCCTCAGCAATGGACTGACCCTGCACAACGCCGACGGTCCGGTGGGTGAGAGCGCGCATTGCTTCGTCTTCATCACGGGCGCCAGCGTCCCGCTGGCCATCGGGCTGTTCTGGATGTTGCGCCGTGCACGGCCGCTGGACGCGCTGCGCGTGGCCGCGGTCGGGACCTTAGGCGTCGCCGCGACCGCGGCCTTCGTGCTGCAGTTCTTTCATCCCTTCGACGTGACCGTCATCGACCTCGCGCTGCACCTTGCGGCCATTGGCCTCGTGGTGCTGATCGGCACCACGCTGCGGCGGCCGCTGCTGGATGCCAGCGGCCGCTGATCCACCCGGCCGCGCGCCGGCTGGCTACTTGCCCGCCTTGTAAGTGAAGCCAAGCATGAACTCGCGGCCGTAGGAGTTGTAGTCGAAGATGTTGTAGGGCACGTTCACGATGCCCGGCTGGCTGTGATCGGCCGGCGGCATGGCATTGAACGCATTGTTGATTGCCAGTGACAGCTCAAGCGATTTGATCGGGTAGTAGCGGACACTGAAGTCCGCCAGCGTCCACGGGGAAACATCCCCGGCACCGGGCTGGCTGTAGCCGTCCGGGACTTCCTGGGCAATGTAGTTGGCCGTTTTGCCGTAGCGCTCGACGTAGACCGTGACACTGACCGGCTGCAGTGCCCAGGTCAGTGACGCATTGGCCTTGGTCTTGAACTCCGTGCTGTAGAACGGATTGTTCAGATCGTCGATGAACGGATCGCCCGGAAACTGCTGATAGGTATGCAGCAGCGTATCGGTGTACGACACATCGAGCAGCAGGTGCCCGTAGCGGCCGGCATCGTACTGGTAGTTCAACGCCGGGACGATAACACCGAGGTTCTCCCGCGATAGATTTTCCTTCGGCGTGTACACCGAGATCAGGGACCCGGAGGAATTGCGGGTCACATCGGCCAGCGCAGCAACACAGGTGGGAGAGGCGATATTCAGCTGTCCCAACCGGCAAGCTGCTTCGGTCTCGAGCAGCTTGTTGGCGTCGATGTTGGCCACCTCGTTGCTGATCGAGTAGCGGATCCAGTCGAAGGTCAAGGTCAGCTTGTCAACCGGGTTGACCACCAACCCTAAGTCAAAGACCTTGGCCGTGATGGGTTGCAGTTTGGGGTTGCCCGACTGGGTACCGAATACCGATTCCTGGAATTGCGGGCAGTTGCCAATGGTAGCCGTCGTATAGCCGCTCTTGTAGCAGGTGTAATAGTCGGTCAGGCCCTCGTAAAAGCCGCTGAGGCCCTGGAACTCATCGGCAAGCGTCGGCGCCTTGAAGGCCGTGCCGAAGCGACCGCGCAGCATGATCTGCTCCAGGGGCTTGAATTCGAGCCCGATGTTGTATGTGAACCTGTCGACGTTCTGCCCCTCGACCCGGTAGTCGTCGTAGCGGCCCGACAAATCGGCCTTGAGCACCGACAGCAGGGGCAGTTGCGTCTCCGCCGTGCCCGCGTAACGCGAACGATGGCCAGAGCCGGCGGTGGACGTATAGCCGAAGGTCTCCCCGTCCAGATAGCGCGGATCGGGTGCGTAGTTCCAGCCCTGATCGCCGCCCTCCACTTGCAGCGCGAGTCCGGCCTTGCCGCCGGGCAAGGTGAACAGCGCGCTGTTGGTGAGCTGTGCACGCGCCATGCTCTCCTCGGTGTAGGAGTAGGAAGTCGCATAGCCGCTGAAGCTCGCGTACTGGGCGGGTGTGATCGGCTTGTAGAAGTTGCCGTAATTCGGCTGGTATTCATAGGTGCCGAGATTTGGATCAAACCCCAGTTGCGGTCCATAGATATTGGAGAAGAACGCCTCGATCGGCTGCGTAAAGAACAGGTGCGTGGCCTCGGTGAGCTTGTTGTCGGTCCAGGTCATGTCCGCCAGCCATTTCCAGTTCGACTGCAAGTCGACCTTCACACCCAGCGTGGCGCGCACTGAATTATTGGTGTTCTTGTTGAAGGTGTCGTTGAGTCCGCCCGACTCCTCCGGCGAGAAGATATGCTGCAGGTTCAGGTAGTCAGGACCGAGTCGCGGATCCTCGTAATAGGCAAACGGACTGCTCGTGTCGTCAATGCTGCCGTAGGCACTGGGTCCGACGCTGAAGCGCACCACGTCATGGCTCAGCAGCGTGTCGGCATAGACCTGCACGCGATCATTGATATCGTAGGTCGAGTGCCCGTAGAACTGGATCTGCTCGTCGGCATTCTGTTGGGTGAAGTAGCTGTCGTAGAGGGTTCCGCAGTACTGGCCGCGGTCCGGCCGCGTATAGAGGTGCGTCGTGTTGCTGAATTGGCCGGCAACGTTGGCGCAGTTGGCAGGGTCCTCAAAGTAGTAGGTGTTGCCGTTGGGCTGACCGAATACGCCGTATATGAGGTAGTCGCGTTCTGCAGTCTGCGGTGTCGATCCTTGCGCGTAATACTGGCTGGTGAGCGTGCGCTGGTAGGCCCAGATCGGGTTGGAGTTCTCGTACTGCACACCGGCCACGAGATTGAAGTTACCGAGGCTGAGTCCGTCGCCGATGGCGATACGTCGGTCCGCGCCGCCACCATCGTCGTAGAAGCCGTAGCGGCCATCGATCATCGGACCGTCCATGCTGGTCTTCATGACGATGTTGACCACGCCGGCGATGGCATCGGAACCATAGATCGAGGATTGCCCACCCGGAAGGATGTCGATGTGATCGACCAGCACGGTGGGAATGCCCGAAATGCTGACGAAGGATTCGCTGCCGTTGTACAGCGCCGGATAGTTCGCCACCGGCAGGCCGTTAATCAGGTACTTGGTATAAGACGGGTCGAGCCCGAAGAAGCTGACGACTTTGGCTCCCTGGGTGAAGCCCTCGTACTGCGCATTCTGCACGTTGCCCGTCGCGTACGAGAGCCGCTGCAGCGCTTCTGCCACGTCGGCAAAACCCTTGGCCTGAATGTCCTCGTTGGTAATGGTGACCATCGGCGTGAAGGTCTGCTGCTGCGTCGTTGGAATCAGGGAGCCGGTGACGACCACCTCCTGCAGGTTGCTGTCGGTGTCGGCAGCGAATGCCGGCAGACTGCCGCCGGCGGCCAGGCACCCGATGGCAAATGCCAGCAAAGGGGCGGGCAAAGGTAAAAACCGGGGCAAATGCGGAACGGGTACCGAAGTACGCATTGTGGTAGCTCCCTAATGTTTGAGACCGAAACCCGCGGCGCCGTCTGTGAGACGCTCATCAGGTCCGCATTACCTGCAATCAGCCGGTAATCGGTATGAAATATATAACTGCCGCACTTGCCGGGTGCAACATAAACCTGTTCAGAAGATGCAACTTGTTGATTCTAATAATGTTTTTCGCTTGAAACGAAGCGGGGGGAGATTGTCGCGCCGGCGTCACAACCGGCGGCGGCCGCCCGGGCGGATCGGCGTGCCCGGCTAGACCGCTTCGATGGCCATGGCAGTGGCCTCGCCGCCACCGATGCACAGCGAGGCAATGCCGCGCTGCAGTTTGCGGGCCCGCAAGGCATGCAGCAGCGTCACCAGGATGCGCGCGCCCGAGGCGCCGATCGGATGACCGAGCGCGCAGGCCCCGCCATTGACGTTGACCTTTTCGTGCGCGAGCGCCAGCTCGCTCATCGCCGCCATGGTCACGACCGCGAAGGCCTCGTTGATTTCGAACAGGTCCACATCTTCGGTGCGCCAATTCGCGGCCTGCAGCACGCGTTGAATGGCCCCGGCGGGAGCCGTCGTAAACCACTCCGGCGCATGGGCATGACTGGCATACGCCACCACCCGCGCCAGCGGCGTCACGTTGGCGGCACGCAGCGCCGACTCGCTCATGAGGATGAGCGCCGCGGCGCCATCGGCAATCGAGGAGGAACTGGCGGCGGTCACCGTGCCGTCCTTCCCGAAGGCAGGCTTGAGCTGCGGGATTTTGCCGATGTCGCAGGCGAACGGGGGCTCATCGCGCCCGACCAGCTGCTCGCCCTTGCGGCTCTTGACGGTCACCGCAACGATCTCGTCCCTGAAGGCACCGCTCTCGCAGGCGAGCAGTGCGCGTCGCACCGACTCGGCGGCATAGGCATCCTGCTGGAGGCGCGAGAAGTTGTATTTGCGCGCCGTGGCATCGGCGAAATTGCCCATGAGCGCGCCGTCGTAGGGATTCTGCAGTCCGTCATAGAACATGTGGTCCAGCACCTCGCCATGTCCCATGCGGTAGCCGCCGCGCGCCTTGGGCAACAGGTACGGCGCATTGGTCATCGACTCGATGCCGCCGGCGACGATCACGCGCGCGGAACCGGCGCGGATCGCATCGCTGCCCAGCATCACCGTTTTCATGCCTGAGCCGCAAACCTTGTTGACCGTGGTGCACGGCACGCTGTTCGGGATCCCCGCGCCCAGCGACACCTGTCGCGCGGGCGCCTGTCCGAGCCCGGCCGGCAGCACGCAGCCGAGCAGCACCTCATCGATCTGCGCAGCCGCAACTCCGGCGCTCGCGAGCGCGCCGCGCACCGCGGCGGCACCCAATTGCGGCGCCGTCATCCCCGAGAACGCGCCCTGAAAGGCGCCGATCGGCGTTCGTCGCGCGGCGACGATGTAAATGGTTTCTCCGGCGCTCATGGGTCAGCCAGGCGCCCGGGTCAGCGCCGTGCGGAATTGCGCCGAGGTGCGTTCACGCACCTGCGCTTCGGTGACGCCCGGGGCCAGCTCGATCAATTCGAAAGTCCCCTGGCGTCCCCTGCGCTTGAACACCGCCAGGTCGGTGATCAGCATGTCGACGACCCCGGCGCCGGTCAGCGGCAGTTCGCACTTGGGCTTGAACTTTGGTGAACCGTCCTTGGCCACGTGCTCCATGACGACGATGACATTGCGCACGCCGGCCACGAGATCCATGGCGCCGCCCATGCCCTTGACCATCTTCCCGGGCACCATCCAGTTGGCCAGATCCCCGTCCTGCGAGACCTCCATGCCGCCGAGCACCGAGAGGTTGATGTGGCCGCCGCGAATCATGCCGAAGCTGTCGGCAGACGAAAAATACGAAGAGCTCGGCAGCTGCGTGATGGTCTGCTTGCCGGCATTGATGAGATCCGCATCCTCTTCTCCCTCGAAAGGAAACGGCCCCATGCCGAGCATGCCATTCTCGGACTGCAATACCACTTTCATGCCGGCGGGGATGTAGTTCGCCACCAGCGTCGGAATGCCGATTCCCAAATTGACGTAGTAGCCATCGCGCAGCTCCCTGGCTGCGCGTTCGGCCAGCTGTTCACGCGACCACGGCATTGGGCCCCCGCTTGCGCACGGTGCGCTGTTCGATCCGGCGCTTGTAGCCGTGTCCTTCCACGATTCGCTGCACGAAGATCCCCGGTGTATGAATCTGATCCGGCTCGAGCGAGCCCACCTCGACCAGTTGCTCGACCTCCGCCACCGTCACGCGGCCCGCGGTCGCCATCACGGGGTTGAAGTTGCGGGCGGTCTTGCGATAAATCAGGTTGCCCTCGGTATCGCCCTTCCAGGCGCGAACCAATGACAGGTCCGTGGTAAGGCCGGTTTCGAGCACGTAGGTATCGCCATCGACCACGCGGGTTTCCTTGCCCTCGGCGACGCGGGTGCCTGCGCCGGTGCGCGTGTAGAACCCATAGATGCCGGCACCGCCCGCGCGGATGCGCTCGGCCAGGGTGCCCTGCGGATTGAATTCGATCTCGATTTCACCCGAGAGGTACTGCCGCTCGAATTCCTTGTTCTCACCGACATACGAGGAAATCATCTTTCGGATCTGGTGGGTCATGAGCAGCTGTCCCAGACCGAAATCGTCGATGCCGGCATTATTCGATACCACGGTGAGACCCTTGACACCGCTGTCGCGCAACGCGTCGATGAGCTTCTCGGGCACGCCGCACATGCCAAAGCCGCCGCACATGATGCTGATGCCATCGTGCAGCAGGCCCTCGAGCGCCGCCGCCGCGCTCGCAAACACTTTCCCCGCCTGTACTGTCGTTGTCATTCTGCCGCCGCTTCGAGCGAGATTGAACTGTGGATTTTAAACCGGTTAGGCCGCCGCCTGCACGGCCAGCAGACCGGACCGACCCGGCACCGTGCCCGGCTGTACGACGCCGCTCGGCAGGGCCGATACATCCAGGCCCGCGAGCAGCGTGCGCATGGACACGAGCTCATAGCCTTGGGCGCGCCAACCCGCCAGCAACCGGCGCAGCACCGGCAGCAGCTTCATGCCTTCCAGTTCTGCGTGCAGCGTGAAGACGTGGTGCGGACAGGGCTCGCGCGTGCGCGCCAGCAGCGGCTCGTGCACACGCTCGACACCGATGCCATCGAGGCCGATCAGCTCATCGAGCGTCGGTAGCGTGGTCGGCAGTTGCGGGCAGCGACTGCGCCGGCCGTCAAGCAGCGGTACGAAGGGCGCGACGCCACGCGTGTCGGAAGCGTAGAGAAAGCCGAACTCCTGCTCGAGCCCCAGCGCGGCCTCATTCATCTGCCAGCCGGCCGCTCCATGTACGGCGGACTCGCTACCGAACACCTCGCGAAAGCGCTCCACCGCCAGCAGCATCTGGCGGCGAGTCCAGGCGGGATCGCGCCGCGCGACAAAATCCTGCCAGTAGGTGTGGTCATAGCAGTGAATCCCGACCTCGAAACCCTGGTCGCGCACACGGCGCATCGCCTCGCCGCCGCGGCGCCCGATATCGGGCCCTGGCAGCAGCACGCCGTACAGGAGCGTGCGCAGACCGTAGTGCTCGATCACCGAAGTGCGCGTTACCTTGCTGAAGAAGCCGGGCCGGAATGCGCGCCGCAGCGCGCGCCCGGTGTGATCGGGCCCGAGGCTGAAGAGGAAGGTCGCATCGGCGCCGACGGCCTTCAGCGTCTCGGCGAGCGCCGGCACGCCCTCGAGCGTGCCGCGCAGCGTATCGACATCCACCTTGAGCGCGAGCCGCATACGACCTCAGCGCACCGAGGGAGGCTCCTGCTCCAGCAGGCGCCCCGCCTGCGCGATCTCGCCGCGATAGGCGTCGAAGATCTGCCGCAGCGCTTCCTGCATGCCCACGCGCGGCGTCCATTCCAGATCGGCGCAGGTGTTGTCGATCTTCGGCACGCGATTTTCCACGTCCTGATAGCCCTTGCCGTAGTACTCGGCGGCCGTGGTGTCGACCAGCCGCACCTTGGCGGCGTTGTCGCGGTACTCAGGGTAAGTGGCGGCGATCTTGAGCATCTCGCTGGCAAGTTCGCGCACCGAGAGCGAGTTGGCCGGATTGCCGACATTGTAGATGCGTCGGCTGGCGCGGCCATCGCGGTTCTCGATCATTTTCATGAGCGCGTCGATGCCGTCGCTGACACCCGTGAAGCAGCGGCGCTGCCGCCCGCCATCGACCAGGCGCACATTCTCGGCGCGCACGATGTGACCGAGGAACTGGGTGATGACGCGCGAGCTGCCCTCCTTGGCCGCATGCATATTGTCGAGTCCCGGGCCGATCCAGTTGAATGGGCGGAACAGCGTGTAATCCAGCTCATCGCGCAGTCCGTAGGCGTGAATCACGCGATCCAGCAGCTGCTTCGAGCAGGCGTAGATCCAGCGCTGCTTATCGATGGGGCCATACACCAGCTCGGAGGCGTAGGGATCGAACTCGCTGTCGCGGCACATGCCGTAGACCTCGGAGGTCGATGGAAACAGCACCCGTCGACGATGCTTGACGCACTGGCGGATGATGGCAAGGTTCGCTTCGAAGTCCAGCTCGAACACACGCAGCGGCTCGCGCACGTAGGTGGCGGGGGTCGCGATCGCCACCAGCGGCAGGATCACGTCGCATTTCTTGATGTGATACTCGATCCACTCGCGGTTGATCGTAATGTCGCCTTCGAAGAAGTGAAAACGCGAGTTTTCGCGCAGCGGCGCAATGCGCTCGCTGTTCATGTCCATGCCGAACACACGCCAGTCGGTGGTGCTGAGGATGCGCGTGGACAGGTGATGGCCGATGAAACCGTTCACGCCGAGGATCAGGACATTTTTCATCGTCGAATCACTCCATGGACGACCGCAGCGCGAGCACACGCTCGCCGAAGCGCCGGTGAAAACTCTCGGCGCTCGAGATGTCGGCACCGAATTCGAATTGCAGAACCTGCAGCGCTCCGTCGTGACACAGCGCGTACAGCGCCCCGGCGTACCAGCGCAGGACCGCGGCACCCGCCGGCGGCAGCGAAACGGCCGCAGGCACGCTCACCGGCAGCGAGCGCAGTATGCGCAACGGTGTCCCCTCGGCCTCGGTAAAAGCCCCCGGATAGGGCGGCGCGACCGCCCGGATCAGATTATGCGCCGCGCGGATACCGCGCCGCCAATCGATGGCGCCATCGCGCGCGCGGCGACCACCGAAGTAGCTGCCGGCGGCCAGATCCTGCGCGCGATGCGCTGCGGTGCCCGCGATCAACGCCGGCAGGCAACGATGCAGCACCAGCTCGGCGGCCACCGTGACTTTGCGGAAAACTTCCACCGCGGTGTCGTCCGGCAGAATGGGCACCGCCTGCTGTCCGACGATGTCGCCGGCATCGGGTTTGGCGGCCATGGCATGCAAAGTCGCGCCGGTTTCGCTCTCTCCGTGCAGCACTGCCCAATTGACCGGAACGCGGCCCCGGTATTTGGGCAGCAGCGAGCCGTGCAGGTTGTAGGCGCCGCGTGGCGGCAGCGACAACAGCTCGGCGCCGAGCATCGATCGGTAATAGAACGAGAACAGGAAATCCGGCTGTGCGGCGCGGACGCGTTCGACCACGGCGGCGGCGTTCGGCTCCTGCGGCGTGATCGCTTCGATGCCGTGCCAGGCCGCGTGGCGCGCCACGCTGTCGAACCAGATGAGCTCGCCGGGCGCGTCCGTATGGGTCAGCACCAGCGGCACATCGACACCGCCCGCCAGCAGCGTTCGCAGGCAGCGCACGCCGACATCGTGATAGGCGAACACCACGGCGCGCGGCGCGCGCGGTGCAATGCTCAAGCTTCATCCTCGGGGCGTTCGAGCACCGCGCCGACGATGTAGCGCGGCCGGTGGCGCACTTCATCGTAGATGCGGCTGACATATTCGCCCAGCAGACCGACGCCGAACAGTGCCACGCCGATCAGGAAGAAGGCGATCGCGAACAGCGTGAACACGCCCTCGGCCTCCGGCCCGACGATGATGCGCCGCACGACCAGGAAGACCACGAATAACACCGACAGGATGGCGATGCCGATACCCACCAGCGAGAACATCTGCATTGGGGCGGTGGAGAAACCGGTCATCAGATCGAAATTCAGCCGCATGAGCTGGAACAGCGAATACTTCGATTTGCCCGCGCCGCGTTGCTCGTGCGCCACCTGGATTTCGATGGGCGTCATCGCAAAAGTGAAGGCGAGCGCCGGCACGAAAGTGTTGTACTCGGAGCACTGGTTGACGGCCTCGACCACGCTGCGCGCATAGCCGCGGAACATGCTGCCATGATCGCTGATGCGCACGCGCGTGGTGCGCTCGCGAATCTCATTGATGAAACGCGAGGCATAGCGCCGCCAGGCCACGTCCTTGCGCTGCATGCGGATGGTGCCGACGTAGTCGTGCCCGGCGTCCAGTTCGGCCAGTACCCGCGGGATCTCCTCCGGCGGATTCTGCAGATCGGCATCGAGCGTGATCACGTAGCGTCCGCGGCTGGCGGCGAAGCCTGCGAGAATGGCGCGGTGCTGGCCGAAGTTGGCCGCGAACAGCACCACGCGCGTGACGTCGGGCCGCCGCTCGAACGCCTCGCGCAGCAGGGCGACCGAGCGGTCGCGGCTGCCATCGTTGACGAACACGATCTCGTAGCTGCGGCCCAGCGCATCGAGCGCCGGGTAGAGCCGTTCGAACAGCTGCGTCAGCACCTGCTCTTCGTTGAAGACCGGAATGACGATCGAAACATCCGGCGCCGCGCGCCGGACCGTCGCGGGCGTTGCCGGGATCGCCGGGGCGACCGGAATCGTCGGAATCGTCGGAGTATTCATGCCCGATTCAGGATGCGGGCGACCTGGGCGCAGACACGGTCCACATCCTGCTCGCGCATCGCCGGGAACAGCGGCAAGGTCGCTATACCGGCGCCGACGCGCTCGGCATGCGGAAAATCGCCGGGCTTGAATCCCATGGCGCGGTAGAGACTCAGCAGATGGATGGCCGGATAATGCACACCGACGCCGATTCCGACCGCGTGCATGGCGCGAATGAAGTCCGCGCGTGGGACCTGCGGCGGCAGCACGATCTGGAACATGTGCCAGTTGGTGTGCGTGAAGTCCTCGGGCGGCAGCTCGCATCCCAGTGATCGGTCGAAGCGCTCGAAGTAGCGCCGCGCCAGCGCGTGCCGGCGCTGATTGAATTCCTCCAGCCGCTTGAACTGACCCACGCCGATGCAGGCAGCCACGTCGGTGAGGTTGTGCTTGCCGCCGGCGAGCGTCGCGTCGTAACCACCGTCCGCAAACCGTTCCACGCCCTGCAGCCGCCACAGCTCGCAGCGCCGCGCCTCCTCGGCGTCGTTCAGCACCAGGCAGCCGCCCTCCGCGCTCGTGATGTTCTTGTTGGCGTGAAAACTGATCGACACCAGATCGCCGCCGACACCGATGCGTACACCACCCCAGTTCGAGCCCATCGACTGCGCCGCATCCTCGAGCACACGCAACGAATGCCTGCGCGCAATCTCATAGATGCGGCCTCGATCCGCCGGCAGCCCCGCCATGTCCACCGGCAGCAGCATGCGGGTGCGTTCCGTGATGGCGGCCTCGATGCGCGCCGGATCGATGTTGCGCGTCAGCGGATCGATATCGACGAACACGGGTTTGGCGCCGGCGCGCACGATCACATTGGCGGTGCATACCCAGGAGAGCGCCGCGGTGATGACTTCATCCCCCGGTCCGATGCCGGCCAGCGCCAGTGCGACTTCCATGGCGCCGGTGGCGGAACTCATGGCGCGCACCGGCCGGCCTGCGCAGTAGGCGGACAGCTGTGATTCGAATTCACGCACCTGCGGCCCGCTCGTGATCCATCCCGAACGCAACACATCGCCCACGGCGCTGATGGTTGCCTCGTCGATGGACGGGCGTGTAAAGGGGAGGAATTCCTGACTCACGGCCTTTAGCTCGATCCGCTTGCTCTCATGGGCCGCGCTCAACTGCGCGCGACCAGGAAGACGCCGACGATGATGACACCGATGCCGGCCAGGCGCATCGCGCCGAATTGCTCGCCGAACAGCAGCCACGCCGCCACGGCATTGACGACGTAGCCCACCGACAGCATCGGGTAGGCCACGCTGACATCCACGCGCGCGAGCGCCAGGATCCAGACGATGACGCTGATCGCATAGCAGGCCAGTCCGCCAATGATGGGCAGATTGAGCGCCACGCGCTCGAACAGTATCCAGGCATTGCCGACGCTCAGGGGCACGCCCGCGATAGCGCGCGAGCCGGCCTTCAGCAGCAGCTGCGCCACGGCGTTGAGCAGCACCCCCGTGAGAATCAGCGCCAGATCCGCGCCTCTCATCATCTTTTCACCGCGACCAAAGACTGTGAAGTGTATATCACGCGCATCGGCAGGCCCAACGCGAGCAGATCCCGGTAGTCTTCCGGCCGCAGCAGCGCCAGCGCGTCGTCCTCGGCCCGCCAGTCACGCTCGAACTGCGCCAGATCCGGAATCCAGCGCGCGGGTTCCTGTTTGAGACCAAAATCCAGCTCACCGCGATAGCCCACCAGCGTGCAGGTTCGGCGCCAGTAAAAGGGCAACGGCTGCAGGTAGTCATTGACACAGTAGAGGCGGGTCGAGTTCCCGATCCAGGGTTTTACGTCCTGTTCGAGGGTCACGAGGTCGCGCATGCGCGGCAGCTGTTCCGCACCGAGCAGCAGGCACTGTGCCAGCATCCAGCCGCCCAGGCCGGCGATCGCGGCCGCGGCCATCGGGCGATTGCGCTGGGCAAGTCCCGCCGCCAGCGCCGCGGCCGCCGCCAGCAGCACAAAGGCCGCGGCAAAGCCCACGATGCTGCCGGTCGAGGCGCGTGCCACCAGCGCTGCCGCCGCGGGCACCTGCCAGAGCACCACCAGCGTCACGGCCACGACGCCGGCACAAAGCGCCAGCGCGCTCAGGTGCCGGGCGAAGCGCGGCGGCGGCAGACCCGCCAGATGGCGGGCCAGCAACACGGAGATCGCGGGCAGCAACGGCAGGATGTACGGAATCAGCTTGGAGTGCGACAGGCTGAAAAACACGAACACAAACCCGGCCCAGACCAGCAGCAGCGCAGTACCGTTCTCACCATCGCGCACTCCCCGCCATGCCCGGCGCAACGCGCCGGGCAGCAGCGAAGTCCAGGGCAGAATTCCGAGGAGCAGCACTGGAATAAAGAACCAGGCCGGCTGGTAGCGATCGAAACCCGCCGTGCTCAGGTAGCGCTGGAAGTGCTGCACGACAAAGAAGAAATGCGCGAATTCGGGGTTGCGCTGCGAGACGAGGAGGAACCAGGGAGCAGCCAGTACCAGCAGCGCGAGCAGGCTCCACCACGGCCGCGCCCGCAGCGGCAAAGACCAGTCCCGCCGCCAGAGAAAGTAGATGCCCGCCACCGAGACGGGAATCAGGATGCCAACCAGGCCCTTGGACAGCACCGCGAGCGCGATGCCGATTCCGAGCAGCACCGGCAGCTGCCAACCGGTGGCGGCTGCGCTCGCGCGCGCCGATTCCTCCGGGGTCGCGGCGCTTGGCAGCTTGGCGCGCTGCTGCGCGAGCCGCGCCAGCGCGTACAGGGCGAGCTGCAGGCTGAAGCACAGCGACATGTCGAGCGTGGTGATGCGCGCAAGCCCGATGTAGAGCAGCGAGCTTGCCTGCACGATCACGGCCAGTTGCGCCGTGCGCACATCGTAGAGTCGACGCGCCAGCGCAAACGTCAGCAGCAACCCCAGGTACGCGCTCAGCGCAGACCAGAGTCGCGCGGTCCAGGCGTGTTGCCCGAAGACTGTGAACGCGGCGGCCGTCGCCCAATACTGCAGCGCGGGTTTCTCGAAATATTTGATGCCGTCCAGCCGCGGCGTGACCCAATCGCCGCTGACGACCATCTCGCGGGGAATCTCCGCGTAGCGCCCCTCGTCGGGTTCGAACAGATGCGGCGTATTGAGAGGACCAAACCACAGCAGCGCGAGGATCAACCAACGCAGCATCGCCCCAGCGCGCACGCGGATGCTGCCGTTCACGGTGATGAGGGGCGCAGGTGCCAGAGCAGCAGGCGCCGATGGGCGCCGAAGCCGCGCTCATCAACCAGCGCGTAATCAGGCTCGAGACTGGCCGCGTGAGCCTGGTCCGTGCCGGCGCCGGAGTTGTCCTGCACGACCACCCATTCCGGCCGAGTCCCGGAGCGCGCCGCATCACGCAGTTGATCGATGCGCATCGGCACGACGGCGCGCCCGGTGTAGAAGGGAATCTCGGCGGCCAGAGTCTCATCGACGCCGGTGGCAAAAACGGGCTGTCCAGGCGGCAGCTGCGCTCCGATGCGCCTTACGAACGGTCCCATGTCCTTGATGTCGTTGAGCAGCATCGGCGCCAGCATGAGCACGACGGCGCCGCCGGCGATTCCGCACACCAGCGCCGCCGGCCCGGCACGCAGGCGCTGTGCGGTGACGCTGAAGTAGAGCAGCGCGCAGACAGCACCCAGTGCGATCAGCAATGTCGCCAACAGCAAGCCGTTCAGGACACCGAGCCAGATCCATGCACCCACCGGCGCGGCCAGCGTGATCACGGACAGCAGCAGTACCTGCAACCACCAGAGGACGCCGAGCCGGGAGTCATCGCGCAATTGCCACTGCTGCCACCATTCGCAGGTGCGGATCCCCAGCCACAGGAACAGCAGCGGCAGCAGCGGCAGCAGGTAGGTTTCCCGTTTGGTGGCCGAGAGCGAGAGCAGCAGCAGCATCGCGGCGCTCATGAGCGCGCCATAGCGCGCCGGATCGCTCAACCGCGGCAGTCCCGGCAGGGTTACATGCCGCCAGTGCGAGGGACGCAACGCCTCGATCAGCGGCGGCAGCCAGGGGAGGATCGCGTACGGCAGGGTCCAGCTGTAGTAGAGCAGCGGCTGGCGATGACCGGTTACACCGGGGCTGAGCAGGCGTTTGACATGATTGACGTAGGCCCACTCCCAGAGTGCATCGTTGCCGCCCTGCTTCCAGATCGCGCCTGCCAGCAGCAGTGTGGCAAGACCCAGCACGCCGATCCCGAGGATCGGCCGCAGGCGTCGCCAGTGGGCCGGCCGATCGATGAGCACGTATGCCAGAAGCCCGGCGCACACCAGCACCGGCCCGATCAGCCCCTTGATCCACAGCGCCAACACCAGCGCGCCGTAGAAGATCCAGCGCAGCCCGCTGCTGTCGCGGCGCGCGAGCAGTTCCCAGGCCGACCAGGCTGCCAGCGTCGTCGTCAGCATCAGCAGCGGATCAATCAGGACCCAGTGGGTCGAGACCAGGAACTGCGCACTCGATGCCAGCATGAGCGCGGCCAGCCAGCCCGCGGCGCGCGAATGCGCGGCGCTCCCCCAGGCGACCAGCAGCGCCAGGGTGGCAGCGGCGGCGGCGACGCTGACGGCGCGTGCGGCTGCCACGCCCGGGCCGCCCGTGAGGCGAAACACGGCCGCGACGGTCCAGTAGTAGAGAGGCGGCTTCTCGATGAAGCGCTCGCCATTGAGGGTCGGTATGACACCCGGCGCCCGCGCCATTTCGCGGCTGATCTCGGCCTCGCGCGGCTCATCGGGGGTCCACAGTCCCCGGTTACACCCCAGCAGCGCGAGCAGCGCCAGTGCCAGCGGCGGCAACAGGGCGCCTGTGCGCCGTGCGAGCGGAAATCCACTGTGCATACGGGCGCCAGTTTGACAGGGTACTACCCGGGCGCAATGCTCGCGGCGTCATGACCGAGATCCTCTCAGCCGCGGACCAGCGGCGCTACAGCCGGCACCTGAAACTCGCCGAGATCGGCCTCGAGGGTCAAGGGCGCCTCAAGGCGGCGCGCGTGGTCCTCATCGGTGCCGGTGGCATCGGTTCCCCCGCGGCCCTGTACCTGGCCGCCGCCGGTGTCGGCACCCTGGGGCTGGTGGATTTCGATGCGGTGGATGAGTCCAATCTGCAGCGCCAGGTGCTTTTCGACACTATCAGCGTCGGCGCTTCCAAGGCCGAGGCGGGGCGCGCACGTCTGGAAGCGCTCAATCCCGCCATCCGCGTGGTGGCGCACGCGATCGAGCTGCAGGCCGCCAATGTGCGCGGGATCTTCGATCAATACGATCTCATCATCGATGGCAGCGACCGGCTCGGGACGCGCTACCTCGTCAATGATGCCTGCGTGCTTTATGGCAAACCGCTGGTGTCAGCCGCGATTCATCGCTTTGAAGGACAGATCACAACCTATCTCCCTGATCGCGGTCCCTGCTATCGCTGCCTGTTTCCGAATCCCGCGGAAGGCATGGTGCCCAACTGCGCCGATCTCGGCGTGCTCGGCGTACTTCCCGGGGTGCTCGGCACGCTGGCAGCCACGGAAGCCATCAAGCTCATCGTCGGCATCGGCGCACCATTGATCGGGCGGCTGCTGGCCTACGATGCGCTCGAGATGCGGTTCAGCGAATTCAAATTCACGCGGCGCGCGGACTGCGCCGTGTGCGGGCTACACCCCACCATCACCGCGCCCAGCGACCCGCCCGGATTCGCATCGCTCGAAGAGCTGCGCCGGGTGCAGCTGGTGACGCCGGCACAGCTCGCGCGCACTCTGGCGGGCCCGCAAGTGGTCCTGGTCGATGTGCGCGAGCCGTCGGAATTTGCCGCGGGCCACCTGCCGCAGGCCATCAACGTGCCGCTCGGGCAGATCGAGAGCCAGCTGCAGCACGGAAATCCGGCGTTGCCGCGCGGTCACACGCTGGTGTTCCTCTGCCGCAGCGGCGCTCGCAGTCTCAAGGCCTGCGCCTTCGCGCGCCGCCTGGGCTACGAGAACAGCCTGCAACTTGAAGGTGGTCTGCTGGCTTTCAGGGACCAGGTCGACCCGTCACTGCCGATTTAACGCGGCTGGCCGCGTGGCAGCGTGCGAGATCGCCCACAAAGGCATCGAGGTCCTCCTGGCGCGTGGCCCAGGAGCACATGAGCCGATAGCCGGCTTCTGTCATGCGATGAAAATGCCAGCCCGCCTTCGCCATGGCATCGGCCACGCCCGGATCCAGCTCGATGAATACGGCGTTCGCTTCGACCGCTCGCAGCGGCCGCAGGCCCAGCTCGCTCTGCAGCGAGGCCGCCAGCCGTGCGGCGGATGCGTTGGCATGCGCCGCATGCCGCTGCCAGGCGCCCGATTCGAGCACGCCCACCCACTGACTGGTCTGGAAGCGCATCTTGGAAGCCAGCTGCGCGCCCTGCTTGACCCGGTAGTCGAACTCGGCGGCCAGCTGCGGCTGGAAGAACACCACGGCTTCCGTGGTATTGAGGCCGCACTTGGTGCCGCCGAGACTTAGGACATCGACCCCGGCGCGCCAGGTCAGATCCGCCGCATGAGCGCCGGTGCCGGTCCCAACGGCGGCCAGTGCATTGGCAAAGCGCGCGCCGTCCATGTGCAGGGCCAGCCCATGCGCACGTGCGAGTTCGCCGAGTGCCGCGACCTCGGCGGGCTGGTAGACGCTGCCCCATTCGGTGGTCTGGCTGATCGAGATCGCGCGCGGCTTGGAGGAGTGCACGTCATCGCGCCGATCCAGTGCGCGCAGCACCGCCGAGGGCGTGAGTTTGGCGCCCGGCCCCGGGACCGAGAGCAGCTTGGCTCCCTGGCTGAAAAACTCCGGCGCACCACATTCATCGGTGTTGATATGTGCCTGCTCATGGCAGATCACGCCGTGATAACTGCGGCACAGCGCCGCGAGACTCAACGAGTTGGCCGCCGTGCCGTTGAACAGGAAAAACACCTGTGCCCGCGGACATTCGAACAGCGCGCGAATCAGGTCCGAGGCGCGCGCGGTCCAGCGATCATCGCCATAGCTGGGCGCGTAGCCGACGTTGGCGGCCTCGAGTGCAGACCAGGCTTCCGGGCAGATGCCGGCGGTGTTATCGCTGGCGAATTGCCAGCCGGGTACAACGTTACTCATGGTGGGCCGCAAGGCTACCCGAGAGCCGATGCCCTTGTCTGCGTGCGCCTGGCCTGGAGTGCGCTAGTCTTGGCTGATGTACGCATTGGCCATTCACGGCGGCGCCGGC
>Ga0181522_10000675_pt1 | contig 23846 bp, 14 predicted proteins | sample PEATcosm2014_Bin_27_FD_121103 | JGI IMG/M metagenome (GOLD analysis project Ga0181522, IMG submission 121103) | Peatland microbial communities from MTU Mesocosm Facility, Houghton, MI, USA - PEATcosm2014_Bin05_10_metaG | ecosystem: Environmental > Terrestrial > Soil > Wetlands > Peat | place...
GTTGTGCCAGATAATCTCGCGGCCATCTTTTGTCAGGATGTGCCATCCAAGTCCGATCTCCAACCCCGGCATATCCGTCGGTCGCCGCGTCACCAGCATCGCCGCCATTGCAGGCGCAAGAGGCGATTTTGCGTATCCAAGATTCGCCGCCAAAAACGTCAGAAGATCGTTAGCCGTCGACCTCAACGCGCCAGCCCCGGCGAGCGTGGGTAAGTCCCAGTTTTCAACGGCGTCCAGTGACCGGTCGTGTCCGACCGCCATCCGCGCCTTCATCCCGGCGGAAAGTGTAATGCCGGTGCTCTTCATTCCCAGCGGCTCGCAGATGCGCGAGCGCACTAATGCCTCGTAATCCATTCCCGCGCGCCGGGCGAGCACATGCCCCAGCAGCCCTCCGCCAAGGTTAGAGTATTCATACTGCGAACCTATATCACGGCTAAGTTGGTAACTCGATAAAAACTGATAGAGCTGTTCGACCGTATAGTCCGCATAAGGGTTCGCCGGATCTTTCGGCGCGAGGTTCGGTGGGAGACGCGGCAACCCGGATGTATGCGTGGCCAGATCCTGCAAGGTAATCTGCCGCCCGCCGCGCTCCGGCATCTTGACTCCCGAAGGAAGATACTTGGCGACCGGGTCCGTCAGTGCGACTTCGCCGCGCTGCACCATATCCGCCAGCAGCAATGATGTGAATACTTTTGTGACCGAGCCGATCTCGAATACCGTATCGCCATCGAGAGATCGCTTGTCGCCCTTGTCCAGGGTTCCATAGGCAACTACTCTTCGGCCAGCTGGCTCGATAACACCGACCACAATGCCGACGCTCTGGTGTTCTTTGTCGATCCGGTCAACCAGAATTTGGCGTATCTCGGAGTCCGGCGGGAACGAGGAGTTGGTGGTGGGCTGGGCCACAGCAAAGGGTAACAAGATGATCACAGCAAGCGCCAAAAGAGCCAGAAGTTTTTTCACCGTCGCTCCCTCGTGTTTACGGCCAGCGTTGCGCTCCATGTAGCACTCGCGCGACCTCCACAGCGTCTCGTGTAACTCGATAAACGACAACAAACGGAAGCGGCGCCAATACTAACTCACGAGTGCCAGAGACCTGCCTGGACGGCCACGATTGGAAAACGATTCGAGTGAGTTGACGGAATCAAACATACTCCGGCCAACCCTCTCGGCAGCAGAGGGATGCTCCCCCGCAATGTAATCGATAATGCCGGCAAAGTCGGCCGCTGCTTCAGGCGACCAGCAGATTTTCATTGCAAGCCGAGTTTCCGCTCCATCTGGCGGCGCACTTCGTCATGAGAAACGAACTTGCCTTGATCCAGGGAGGCAAGACCCTTGGCCACCTCCTTCCTGAACCACTGGTCATGGTCAAAGGTAGTTCGCCACCAATTCCTGAACTACCTCATCGGGGCCTCTGCCGGTTCGCGAAGCAATCTGCTTTAGCTTGGCCTCCAACTCGGGGGCAAAGGAGATTTCCATAAGCTGATTGTAGTGCACGAGATAGCACTATCAATACGGATCTTGGGGCGCCAGTTGGCTGTTTTGCCGAAACCATTAGCATCCGTCGGCTCTAAATCGTCCAAGCTAAAGCCGTATCCCGTCCGCTATCTGGCAAGCCCACCAAACGCGCATACAATGGCCAGTAGTCTGGCCACCACAAAAAAGGAGATTTCCGCCAGCATGCCCAATCACGAATTTCTGCTCCATGAATTCGAGGCGCACACCCCTACCGGCGATGGCCTGAAGCCTTTCATGCAGCACGTCGCCCAGCGGCTTCACGAGGAACTGACGCGATACAACTGGGTCGGCTTCTACTTCATGGATGCGCCCGCATTCGACGCACTCGTCCTCGGCCCCTACGTCGGCAGCTTCATGCCTCTGGTTCGCATTCCGCTCGACAAAGGATTGTGCGGCGCCGCCGCCACCACCCAGCAAACCGTCTGCGTCAACAATGTCGCCAGCGACCCCCGCTATATCGGCGGAGACATGGTGAAGTCCAATATCGTGGTGCCAATCTTCGTAAAGAGGCGAGTCATCGCCGAGCTCTGCATTGAGAGCTACTTCAACGATACCTTCGACGCAGCCGAACAGAAGTTCATAGAATCCTGTGCCGCCCTCGTTGGCCGATACATGGAGAAAGAAGCAGCCGAAGCAGCGAAAAAAGCGAGTGCCTCGCAGTAGGTCTTAGCGGGACATTATCGGCCAACCCTGGAACAGCAGGCCCAATCATCCCTTGAAGTCCGCCACGCCGTCCCAAACCAACTGCACCGCGATCGACAGGATCAGGAATCCAAAGATTCGGCTGATCGCGCCGACCGCGCCCGGCCCAAGACGTTTCACGAATGGGCCGCCCAGCCGCAGAAACAGATATACGGTCAGGCCGATGCCGAGGATGCCAAGAATCATGCCGACATAGGTGAGCGAATTGTCGGCGCTTGCCGCGAGGCCCATCACGACGCCGATTGAACCCGGCCCCGAAAGCATTGGCATCGCCATGGGCGTGAGTGAAATGTCTTCTTTGGTGAGCGCCTCGTGGTTCTCGTCGTGCGTCAGGCGGCTCGAGCCCGTCACCATGCCCCACGCGGTGTTGGCGACGATCAGTCCGCCGGCAATTTTCAGCACCGGCAGAGAGATCCCGAAGAAATTCAGCACGAACCGGCCGAACAACATAAAGATGACCAGAATCGCAATCACATAGAAAGCGGTCTTCAATGCAGTATGACTGCGCTCTTCCGGAGTGAAGTCGGTCGTCAGGCTGAAAAATAACGGAATGCCGCCAAACGGATTGACGATCGGAAACAGCGCGAGATAGGTGGTCAAGCCCGCCGACGGCAGGTCATGCAACACGCGCTGAATGGCCGTTCCCGCGTTCAATGACATAAGTGAGAGCATCGGTGAAAATATCGACACAAAACCATGAGATTACTTCGCAGCCGATTTCGATTCTTATCCGACGAACTCGACGCTTCGAACAACGCTCACTTGTACTGCTGAAGAACCTGAGTGCTTCGATTCAACGCCGCCACCAGCGCGCCAATCTGCTGCTGCGTTCGCTGAAGATCGCCGCGATCGATGGCCTCGCTCACTCCGGGAACTACGACCGCCGCATAGCCGGTGTATTGCCCGGGCGCAAAGATTGCATGATGGAACCACGGGCGATTGGGCAGTCCTTCCGGAATCAGCAGAGCGCGCTCCGCTTGTCGAAGAGCCGCATTCAGCCGGTCTGGCGAAGCAGGAAGCTTGCGCTGCTTCTGCAAAATTTTCGCGCCGGCTTCCTGAAAATGACGCGCAGCGGCCGCAGCGGCAGAGAAGTCGGGCGCTTTATCGCCGAATTTGTTGCGCGCTTTGCTTTTCGCGGCGTCGAGATAAACGAGAATTTCTTTCCCGTAATCCTCGTAGTCGTAAGGCAGCACGTCGGCATCGGCCATGCGCAGCGCCTCTAAGCCATAGACGCGGGCCATTTGCTGCTCGTAGAGAAAGTCGGGATCGCCGAATTTTTTGAACCAGGCAAAGTTGTCGAACGCGGAGTGATAAACGCCATACGGTCCATTCGATCCGATATCGGTTGATGGAACGCCGAGATGCTGGATGAAAACCGAGTAGTCCGAACCGCTGCCCAGATCGCCGACGGGAACGTCGCCTGAAATCTCGGCCGCCGGAGCGCGGGAGTTCTCCTGTGGACGATTGTCGTCTTTCGGACGAGTAGATTTTTTCCACTCGTCATACACTGTTCCGCCCTGTGGCGAGGGCACGGCCTTGGTGATCTCACGAATAAATTCTTTGAGCGTCGGCTCCGCTGAAGCTCCGAATTTTTTGCCCGAAACGCCCACATCCATATTGAAGTACGCGTCGGCATTGGCGAGTTCCGGCACGTGATCTTCGCCCCATTCGGTCGAACCCATCAATCCTTCCTCTTCCGCGTCCCAGCTCGCAAACACGATCGTGCGCCTCGGCTTCCAGCCGGACTTCAGCAGTTCGCCGATTCCGTGCACAGTTTCGAGCATTGCGGCCGTGCCGCTGTTGGGATCGACCGCGCCATAAACCCACGCATCGCGATGATTGCCCGCAACGACCAGTTCATCGGGCGAAGAAGTTCCCGGCACTTTGCCGATCACATCCCAGATCGTGCGAAATTGATAATCCTGCTTCAGGTGCATTTTCACCTTCGCAGGTCCTGGCCCAACGTGATAAGTGAACGGCAACGCTCCCTGCCACTCGCGCGGTGAATCTGGTCCAGCGAGATTTTCGAGGATCGGCTGCGCGTCAGCGTAAGAGAGAGGTGTGACGGGAATCTTCGGCAACTGCTCAGAGTCAGCCGGAGAGACGCGCTTCGAATCCGGCAGAGTGGCAGTCGATGCGATTCCCGGGGTCGTCGGATCGCCGGGAAATTGGAACATGAATCCGATCGATCCGCGCTGCACGCCGCTCGCTGGACGCCACGGACCCTTCGGGTAAGGATCGCCGCGATAATAGCCATCATCTTTCGGATCGGAATAAATAATGACGCCCGCGGCGCCACGCTCTTGCGCGACAAACGCTTTAACCCCGCGAAAATTCTGGCCGTAGCGGACGATGACGATCTTTCCGCGTACATCCACGTTCATCTGCTTCAGCTTGTCGAAGTCGTCGGGTGTTCCGTAATTGGCGTAGACGACATCGGCCTCGGCGTCTCCCGACGGAGACATGGCGTTGTAAGGCGTGATGACGCGCGGATCGTCCGGAAATGTGTCGCCGTCCACGTGCTCGCGGCGCGGACCGTGCATCTCCACGTCGGCGGGTGCCGTCATGTCAACGCTGATCTCGGAAGGATAGTTGAACCAGACCTTGTATTCGACGATCGAGGTGTCAAGACCGGCGGCGCGGAATTTGCCCGCCACATATTCGGCGGTCGCCTTGTCCTCGGGTGAGCCGGCGACATGCGGCGCTTGCGTCAGAATGCGCAGGTGCTCTTCGGCGAGCTTGGGATCAGGCACGGCCATGAACTTCCTTTCGATTTCCTGCTCATGGGCAACATCGCGGAAGCCGCTGATCACCCAGCTTTCCGGCTTCGACGAGCCCGAATCGGCCGATGAATCGGACGCCTTATCAAGATCGATGGCCAAGACACTGGCCGATACTAAAACAAACAAGAAAAGCGCGGCACTCGGGACTTTCATGACGCTCCTCAGGACTCTTTTGATGCGAACCGCTCACTCGCGTTGACACGTTGAACACGAAGCTAAAGATTGTATCGCGCCGGCGAAGACCATAATCGTACGGGTTACACTAAAAGGTATGAGCAAGGCGCCAACGGCCCGTTTCTCGGATCGGGTGGAAAATTACGTTCGCTACCGTCCGGGATATCCCGCCGAGGTCGTCGATCTGCTGCGCCGCGAGTGCGGATTGCGGCCCGAGCATGTGGTCGCGGACATCGCCTCGGGCACTGGCTTTTTCACGCGGTTGCTGCTGGAGAACGGGAATTCAGTTTTTGCCGTCGAGCCAAACGCCGAGATGCGCGAGATGGGCGAGCACGTGCTTGAAGGCTATGACCGTCTTGAGTCGGTGGCGGGAACAGCGGAGGAAACGACGCTGAGCTCGACTTCAGTTGACTTTGTGACCGCCGCCCAGGCCGCGCACTGGTTCGATTTGCGGAAGACGCGCGCCGAATTTCTCCGCATCCTGCGGCCGGGCGGCTGGTGCGTGCTGATCTGGAATGAGCGTTTGACGGAGAGCACGCCCTTTCTGCGCGAGTACGAACAGCTTCTCCTGACCTTCGGCACCGATTACAAAGAAGTGCGGCACGAGCGCACCACTGCCATCATTCACGAGTTCTTTGCGCCGGCGGCTTGCGAGGAGCGCGACTTCGAACTCGTACAGCGCTTCGATTATGACGGCGCAGCGGGGAGGCTGCTGTCGTCTTCTTATGCGCCGCTTGAAGGGCATCCCAGTTATGCGCCAATGATGCGCGAGCTGGAACGAATTTTTCAAGCTCACGTGAAGAATGCCAAAGTGGAATTTGAATACAAGACGCGGGTTTACTACGGACATTTGTAGGTTGTTATTTGTCCTGAACATTTCTTATTTGCGATTTGTAATTTGCAATTTAGAACCTTAAGCCTTGAGTTAAATTGCCATTTACAAATTACAAACTTTCTATGCCTGATTCCAAATCGTTCCACATGTCTCCCGAAGAATTTCGACGCCAGGGTCACGCGCTTGTAGATTGGATTGCCGACTACCGATCGCGCATCGAGAGCTTCCCTGTCCTGTCTCGCGTGCAACCGGGCGAGATTCGCGCCCGGCTGCCCGCCAATCCGCCCGCGGCCGGCGAACCTTTCGACCAGATTCTCGCCGACATCGACCGCATCGTGCTGCCCGGAATTACACACTGGCAGTCACCAAACTTCTACGCTTTCTTCCCGTCGAATTCATCTGGCCCGGGGATTCTTGGCGACCTGCTTTCGTCCGGCTTGGGCGTGCAAGGCATGCTCTGGTCAACGAGCCCGGCATGCACCGAACTTGAGACCCATGTGCTCGACTGGCTCGTCCCGATGCTCGGCCTCCCGGAGAAATATCTTTCTTCCCGCGAGGGCGGCGGCGTCATTCAGGACACGGCGTCGAGTTCAACGCTCTGCGCGCTGATAGCGGCACGCGAGCGCACGACGCATTTCGCGAGCAACCGCAAGGGCTGCGATGGACGCCTGATTGCCTATTGCTCCACGCAAACGCATTCTTCGATAGACAAGGCGATGAAGGTCGCCGGCATGGGCTCGGATAATCTCCGGCACATTCCGGTCGATGAAAATTTCGCGATGCGTCCGGAAGCACTTGCGCGTCAGGTCGCAGACGACATCAGATCTGGCCTCGTTCCCTGCTTCGTCTGCGCCACCGTGGGCACGACTTCATCGTGCGCGATCGATCCGGTACGCGAAATTGCGCGCGTCTGCGGCGGCCATAAACTCTGGCTGCACGTGGACGCCGCCATGAGTGGCACGGCCGCGCTCTGCCCCGAATTTCGCTTCATTCATGATGGCGTGGAGTTGGCCGACAGCTACACGTTTAATCCGCACAAATGGATGTTCACTACCTTCGACTGCAATTGCTTCTACGTCGCTGATCGCAAACACCTGATTCAAACGCTGTCGATTCTGCCCGAGTACCTGCGCAACCAGGCAAGCGAGTCGGGCGCGGTGATCGATTATCGCGACTGGCATATTCAGTTGGGCCGCCGGTTTCGCTCGCTCAAGTTGTGGTTTGTGATCCGGCATTATGGCGTGGAAGGCTTGCAGCACCACATTCGCGAGCATGTGCGGCTGGCGCAGCAATTTGTAGAGTGGGTGCGCGGCGACGCGCGTTTCGAGCTGGCTGCGCCTGCCAGGCTGAATCTTGTGTGCTTCCGGCTGCGATCGGGCGACGAGGATAATCAGCGCCTCATGGATCGGCTAAATGCGAGCGGCGACCTCTATCTGACGCACACCAAGCTCGACAGCAAGTTTACGTTGCGTTTGTGCATCGGCCAAACCAATACAGAGGCCCGGCACGTGCTACGCGCGTGGGAGCGGATTCAAGAGGAGACTGCGAAACTCGGAAAGTGACCTGGGAGAGAGTGAAGCTGTGTGCGCGATGGTTCGGGAAATTTCGGCCGGCGGTGTGGTAGTGCGTGAGATTGACGGAGCGTGGCACGTCGCGCTGATTGAGCCGCAGAAAGAAGATTCGCGAGACACCGATTTGCACAATGCCGATTCTCAAGATCGTGACAAAGACACTCCGGCCGGAAAGAAGACGCGACGAAAGCGCAGCCCCGCTGTATTGTGTCTGCCCAAAGGACTGGTCGACCCCGGCGAGAAGGCCGAAGCCGCGGCGATTCGCGAAGTATTCGAGGAAACGGGACTCGTCGCGGAGGCAGTAATCAAGCTCGTCGACATTAAATATATCTATGTGCGGACATGGGGTGACGGCCAACGCGTTTTCAAAATTGTGAGTTTCTATCTGATGAAGTATTTGTCCGGGGAGATCGGCGACATCGCTCCGGATATGCGGATCGAAGTCAAACGGGCCGCGTGGATTCCGCTCGCGGAAGCGAACAAGCAACTGGCTTATAGCGGCGAGCGAAGAGTGCTGGTTAAAGCGCAGGAATTTTTGGCGGAGCATGGGCCGGTCGCGAAAACATCAATGCGATCTCGTTAACTTGTTGCACGTGTCTTTGTCGCTCTCATCTAATAGCTTTCATTTTTCATCTCTCATCCCTCATCTCTCGCCAGAGCCTGATCCACCGCCTGCTTTTCCTCTGCGGTCAACGGGCGTACTGCACCTTTCTTCAGGTCACCCAGTTCGAGCGGCCCAATCGATATTCGGATCAGACGCAGGACGTGAATCCCCGCCGATTCGAGCAGACGGCGGATATGGCGGTTCTTACCCTCGTCCAAAATGACTTCCAGCCAGCTGTTCCGGCCGCCGCTGCGCACGAGGCTCACTTCACGGGCGCGCAAGTACTCGCCATCAACCGCGCATCCTATTTTGATTTTGGCAATCAAATCATCATCGGCCAAGCGGTCGATCTGGACGTGATAGACCTTGTTGAGATGGCTTGCGGGGTCGGTAATTCTTGCCGCCCACTCCGAATCGTTGGTCAGCAGGAGCAAGCCTTCGCTTGCCTTATCGAGCCTGCCTACCGGGCCGACCCAGGGCGCGCCCGTTTCGAGCAGGCTGTAAATCGTCTTTCGTCCTTTTTCGTCAGACGCGGTCGTCACGACGCCTCGCGGTTTATTCATCGCGAGGTAAATTTGGGGCTGCTTGCCGATCGGCAAACCGTCGACCTCGATGCGGTCGCGGTCAAGTCGGACCGCATGCTCCGGATCGCCAACGGTTCGCTGGTTCACACGAATCCGCTTACCTTTAACCAATGAGGCTGCCTGAGATCGTGAGCAATAACCCAATTTCGATAGCGCCCGCGCCAGGCCACAAACCTTCTCTCGCTTCACACGTCTATGCTAAATGGGGATCGCGGGTTTCTTGGCACCGTTGCATCCGCGCGCGGCTCGCCGCCGTGTTAGGCTGCTCGGTGGAGCCATTTGGAACGTTCCATTGATCGCCCGCGTCTTCAAAGCATTTCAATATAGAGACTTCCGGCTGATGTGGATCGGCGCCTGCACGTCGAGCATCGGCACGTGGATGCAGATCGTCGCGCAGGGCTGGCTGATCTATCGGCTGAGCCACTCGGCTTTTCTGCTGGCGCTCGATCAGTTTCTCGGCGGCATTCCCATCTTCCTGTTTTCGCTGATTGGCGGCGTGGTCGCGGATCGCGTGGAGCGGCGGCGGATCCTGCTCGGCTCGCAGTGGGTGCAGATGGCGAGCGCGGGCCTGCTCACGATTCTGGTCTACACCGGACGCGTACACGTCTGGCACATCCTCTGCCTCTCGTTTGTTTCGGGCTTCGCACAGGCTTTTGGCGGTCCGGCTTATCAGGCGCTGATCCCTACTCTGGTTGAGAAGGAGGACATGCCGAACGCCATCGCGCTGAACTCGATCCAGTTCAACGTAGCGGTGATGGTGGGACCTGCGCTGGCCGGACAAGCGCTCGCGAAACTGGGCGAGACGTGGTGCTTCGGATTGAACGCCGTTTCTTTTCTCGCTCCCATCATTTCTCTTTCGCTGATCACGGCTCGCTTCCTGCCACAGAAAACAAAAGAGTCGGTATTCACGAGCTTGAAAGAAGGCATCAAGTTCGTCCGCAATCAGGCCTCGATGGAAGCGCTTATCATTCTGGCCTTCTGCATGACCTTCCTGAGCATGCCGGCGCGCACCTATTTTCCGGTGTTCGTGAAGGACATTTTCCATCGCGGCCCGGAGACTTACGGCAACCTGCTCGCGTTGATGGGGCTCGGCTCGATCTGCGGATCGCTCGGAGTCGCGGGACTGGGCAACATCAAAAGAAAAGGACGGCTTGCTCTGGCTGCTTTGATGTCTCTCGGCGTCGGCATCTCCGGCTTTGCGCTTTCCAAGTGGCTGCCGTTTAGCGGCGTGATGCTGGTGCTCACCGGCGCATCGATGATGGCCGTGTTCGCGAATGTCAATTCGCTGGTCCAGCTGATCACGACCAACGAAATGCGTGGGCGCGTGATGAGCGTCTACAACTTCGCTTTTCGCGGAGGCATGCCCATGGGGAATCTGCTCTCCGGATGGCTCGTGCCCATCTTCACCGCGCCGATCGTATTGGCCTTCAACGGATTGCTGCTGGTGATATTGGGTCTTTACTTCCTGGTCGTGCAACGGCGCGTGGCAGCGCTCTAGCCGATTCGACCCTCGAACTAACGACGATTACAGCAAACGAATTTCTACGCCCACCGGCGGAAGAACAGCGCCTGGCGTGCTACCGGCTGAGCCTTTTCGCTGAGCGCCGCGAGCTGGCGTTCGCTCAGCGGGGTGAAGTCGCGGGCGAACTGGACGTTTTCTTCCAGCTGCGCGATCGTGTCGCAACCAATGATCACGGTGCTGACCGGTTGTGAGAGCACATAGTACATCGCCTCTTTCATGGCCAGCGTTCCAGGTCCCGGAGCGCTTCCTTCAAAGCCACCCTGATGATGCGGGTCCGGTTTCCAACTGGCGAGAATGCGGCCACGCGCCGGAATCTTCATCCCGATAATGCCAATCTGCTTCTCGACCGCCAGGGGCAGAAGTTTTTCCTGAAAACTCAGATGATGTTTGTCGGCGGCATTGAGCGCCATCAGGATCTGATCGAGGGGAAAGCGTTCGAGGCACTGGATGAGCAGATCGGGATCGCGATGCCCTGTCACGCCGAGGAAGCGCACCATCTTTTGTTCTCTCGCCTGCTGAAACGCTTCGATGGCGCCTCCTTTGGAGAAGATGCGATCCACATCGTCTTGACTGTCGATGTGGTGGAGTTGCCAGGCGTCGAGATGGTCCGTGTTAAGCAGCGTAAGCGATTGCTCGAGCAGTTTGAGTGAGCCGTCGCGCGTGCGGTCGTGTGTCTTCGAGGCCAAATAGGTCTGGTTGCGGCGGCGCTTCATGACTTGCCCAATGTAGCGCTGGCTCCAGCGCTGCTCGCCGCCATACATCGCAGCCGTGTCAATGTAGTTCACGCCCAGATCCAGAGCCCGCTCGACGATGGGCACGGCGATCGCATCGTTGTTGGGCTGCTCGATCGAGGCTTGTCCCCCCAGACTGAAAATACCGACGCGATAGCCGGTGCGTCCCAGGTTGCGAGTGGGCATAGCCTTTTCGGTGGCGGGATTGGAAGGCAGCGGCGGCAGCACCGTCTCCCTCGACGCGACAACGTTGCCGGCCACAACAGCTACGCCCAACAGGCTGGATTTTCTCAGGAAATCGCGGCGGGAAGAATCCTTTGCATCGGTCATAAAGCCTCCGAAAAAGCAATGCTATGCCCGCTCGTCGGAGCCGCGCAACTTGCTTCCGGACTCGTGTCTTACAAGGCCGCTAAAATTTTTCTTTACGGGCACCCGGCGCATACCGGCGTTCGCGCCGCATAGAACCCAAGCGCAACCTGTCCCGTAGGTGAGGTTGGATTCGCCAGATCAGTTTCGATCCAGTAGCCATGGTCCGGGTCGATGAAGTAGTAATTCACCGTCATCGGCGGCGACGGAGGTTGTGGGAAGACAGCGTTTAATTGGGCGTTTGGATTGGCGTAGAGAGTTCCCGCAAATGGAGCATTCGATGTCGGTGAATTAAAGGCACCGAGGAAGCTGTTGTCCTGGGAAGCGCCTCCACCAAGATTGGCATCTACGAGCCCTGATATCTCCGGCGTCGCATCCGGGTTCGCATTGAGTTGGGCGGTGCCATCGTTTTCGGTGCCGCCAAATTCTTCCTGAGTGAAGCTAAATCCATACGGTCCAGTGACGGCGGCAGCTGCTGCCGATTGCGGGTATGAGATTCCCGCTCCGACAGACGGGTAATGGTTGTCTCCGACCTGGAGCGCAAGCGGCGGATTCCCATTGCCGGTGAGGTAGAAAAATAATTGTGGATTATATTTCGACTTAGGCTCGGGGTTGAAAGTAATGGACGTCGAGGTGGCGCGGCCGGTTCCGGTGGAATCGACGGAATAGGTTCCAGTAAATGCTGCGCTGATTTGAGCGCCCCCGTCGGGAGTGTTTTGCAGGGTGTTCAGATCGAGGAAAGTATCGGCGAATCCGTCGTTCAGGTTGCCGGCTCCGTCGGCCGTGAAAAGGCCGGCTTGCGTCAAGGTGTTAGGCACGAGATTGCTGTTGCTGAGGTCTGTACCCACGATCCCGAACACATAGGGACCGGAAAATGAAGCGTTGCTGGTGAAGGTCCCAGTGGCAGCTCCCTGTCCGATGGCAAGCCCGCCGGTCAGCCCGAAGGGGGTTGCGTTGCTGGTCACGGTATCGGTCTCGACGAGCTTGATGTGGACGGAGTCCACAATATAGCCAGTGAATGTCAGCGGGATCGCCTTATTGCCGCCGCCGAAGGGGGCGCTGAGATTTAGCGTGAACGAGCCCAATTGATCCGGAGCCGTCAGCGTTCCGGAGAGCGGCAGAGCAGTGGCGTTCACCTTCTTACCGAGAATCTCATCAGTGACGCTGCCGTTCCCTGAAATCGTATTGGGCGAGTCAATATTGATGACACCGCCGTAGGCTACTGGCTGACTTTTTACAACGTCAGTTCCGCTGACCGCGAAAGCATAGCCGCCGGTGGGCGCGGCAGTGCTGGTCTGGCGATCCATGGTGCCAGTGGCGGAGGCGCCAGTCTGCGCAGATGAAAGATCCATCTGGGAAATCAGGGCCTGCGAACTTGTCAGGTATACAAAAGCAAAAGTTTCGACGCCGTTGCCGCCAATGTTAGTGTCGTTCGTGTTGATGGTGATCGTCCCGCGTCCGTCGTTGCCAAGGAAATAATTGCCGGTGAGATTCACATCCGACAATGATCCCGTCGAAATGTAATTGGCCGTCTGCTCCCCGCCCGTAATGTTGCCATTGCCGTCAAGCACAATCGCGGCGGCAAACTGGTATGGGTTGAGGCTGGAATCCACCCCCTGAGCCTCGAGAACATATGTGCCGGCCGGGAAGCTGCTGTTAAAGGTCGTGATGGTGACGGGAGCAACGACGTTCTTGGTCTGATCGGCAGTCGCCAAAGCCGCGATTTCAACAACCATCGAGTTTCCAGACAGAGTAGACGGCGCTGTGTAAGTAATAGGAGAGCCGCTGGCGGTGTGCGATGCGGCATTACCATTGACGGTAAGCGTGCCGCAGTTAGGCGGATTCTGACACGTCAGGTTCCAATCCACTCCGTAGTTTTGGGGATCGTTGGTGACAACCGCGGTGAGAGTCTCGGAGAACCCGACGGCCAGCGATCCTCCAGGCTGAGGCTGAAAGGCAATGGAGACGGCCGAAGGAGGCGGCGGTGGAGGATTCTGCACGTTGTCAGTGCTTCCTCCGCATCCGGCGAGGATGACCAATGTGACCACCGCCAGCGGAAGGAAAATCCATCGATTAGTAAGCACTGCCGACCTCCTCTATTTTCATCGCGAACATTGCTTTGCTGAACGTTACTCTGCTGAACGAATAAGTCCTGACTTCAACTTTCGATTTCCTGTCGCAACCCTAGTTAACCGTCTGTACCAGGGACGACGAGCTGCCACTAAGATTCTGGTCGCCCCCATAAATCGCGGTGATGGCATTACTACCCATCGGCAGCGTCGATGTCGTAAATGTCGCTATGCCGCCGCTCAACGTCGCCGTTCCCAGTAGTGTGTCGCCATCTCCGAAGGTCACAATTTCTCCGTCCGGCGGAGGTCCACCCGATGAGCTCACGGTTGCAGTAAAGGTCACAGACTGTCCCGATTGCGACGGATTCAGTGAAGACGAAAGAGTAGTCGTGGTCGCGGCCCCAGCAGAGCTCAGCCCGGTGCCTCGCAATCGGACCAACTGAGGAACGCCGGTCGGTTCCGGCGAGTAATTGATGGCCAGATTACCGGGAGCAAATCCCACACTGCCTGGTTTGAAATTCACGGTCAAAGTGCAGCTGGCGCCGGGCGCGAGGCTGGCAGGGCAATCGTCCGATTCCGAGTAACTGCCGCTCACCTGGATCTTGCCGACAAAAGTTACTGTCTCAGTCGTTGCCAAGTTGGGGTCGTTAAGAAGAGTAATCGTCTGCGCCGCGCTCTTCTTGCCGACCGCCTGGGTTCCGAAATCCAATCCCGCGCTTGGCAGCAGCCGAAGCGGACTCGGCGGGTTCGACCGCAATTCCACAGGAAACCGTCCGCTATCGATCTCGCAGGGATTCGACTCAGAAGGCAGAGTGCCGGCGGGCCAGCATTGCAAGGTATTCAGTTCCAGAAAATAATCCAGACCCCCGGCGATAGAGGTGTCCGGCTGCGGCGCATAGGTAACCACGAGGCTACAGCTTGCCTGCGGAGCAAGCAGAGCTCCAGTGCAAGTGTCCGAAGAGATCTGGAAATTCGACTGCTTGCTTTCGGGATCGCTGTCGCAGTTGTAAGTAATCGTGGGCGGAGCGCTGCCCGCTGGGAGAACTGGCAGGATTCCGTTGTTCACACCCGGTTGAGTGCCGACAACCAGGAGACCGGCCACCGGGGCTTCTTGCCTCGGGGCGGGCAACGTGAGCGGACCCTTCGGCGGATTCGTGCAGGACGCTCGGCCCAGAATCTGCACCGGATTCACGCTGTTATTCGTGAGCAACAGAGTTTGCGGAACACTCGCCTCCGGAGGATAGAACTGCTCCTCGGCGCTGAAATCGAGTTCGTGCGTCGAAGGCCCGATGGCGCTGAGCCCTGTCCCCGAGATAGAAACGACAAACGACTTATCATTGTCCGCGCTGGACGGGCTGTTAGCCTGCACCTGGATCCCTGGAATCGCGTACGGACAGTACTCTGGCGCTACGCCCGAAGCTGACGGCGGGCTCCCGAACGGTATCCACGGACAGGATTCCTGCGGGGCAAAGGTGACTGTAATGGGACACGACTGCCCGACACCGAGACTGAAAGGTTGTCCCTGCGAAGCGGTACCTCCCGCCCCGCAAGCATCAGTCTCGGAGAAGCTGGGTAGATTATTGAAGTCACTTTCGCCGCTGAACACGTAAGTGTTGTCATCGCTGAAAGTGAGCGTCAAGCCGCTCAGTGTGCCGCTCGAATTGTTAGCCAGCGTGATCGTCTGCTGCGAGGGCGACGTTCCGAGCATCTGCGCCGGAAATGTGATCTCCTCCGGAAAGAGCGTGATCGGCTCCTGGCAGGCCGTTTGACTGTTCAATGCGAGACAGATATACCCCAGGTCCTCGAAATCGCCGCTACTGTTATTAGCACAATACTTGGTGTTCACCACGTAGGCTTGTCCCTGCGATTGCAGAACATAGCCGTTGGTCGTGGAGTTGAAGGTTACGGTTTCGAGACCGCCATTGGTGCTTGCTTGACTTAGCGGGATGCCGATCTGGCCATCATCCGATCCGTTGACGTCGATAAGCTGCAAGATCACAGTGTTGCCGCTGATCTGGCCATTGACGTACACAACACCCGAAGGGATGCATGGATAGTCGCTTGAACCGCTCAGTGGATTCATAAAACTCAGCGAGCCAGTGACGGTGGCATTGCTGGCGCCGATGTTCGGTCCCTGAGTAAGTGAACCCGTGACGGGAAAATCTTGATTGAGAAGACCCGAGTTGTCGCCGGTGCCACCGCTATGCAAGCTTCCAGAGATCGATCCGCTAAGCGGCGGAACGGATACCGCGCTCCATGAAAGTCCCGTCTCGGCGTATCCGCAGGGCGAACCGTCGACCGCGGTGCCGGCGGTTGATGTATAAGTCCCCATCATGGTCGAGCCATTCGAAGCCAGCGTTCCCGTCAGCGTAAAAGTCTGCGAGCCTGCGACCTCGGTGATGCTCACGTTCTGCCCGCTGATCGTTACGCTCACTGGAGCCGAACCGCTGTTACATGCTCCCGTGATGGAAGTTGACGACGCGATGGAGTAAACCGTCTGGCCAGTGACTGAACCGTTGCTCTGAAGAAAAAACCCGCCCTGCAAACCACCAATAAACGTGGGATCGGCCGGATTCCCATCGGTTTGCGCTGCCATGGTGAATTGCCAGTTTCCGGTGAGCGTTCCAGTCGGCTGAGAACCGCCAGAGCTCCCGCCGCTCCCACCACAAGCAGTAAGCGTTAGGCTCATTACTATTGTGGCGGCGAAGAGCCACACGATGAGGCCGCCCGCGTTCCGTGGACGCAACAAAGATGGTTCACGATGCGTAGGGAATGGCATTCGGTGTTCACTCAATCTCTGCATGGTCTCCCCCACGCCGCAAGATGCGATCGCCCGCGGTAGTCGCCACGGCGCACAGTGGCTGTCCGCTACTGCTGGCCCGCGACGCTGGAAGAAAGCGTGCGTCAAAAATACCGTTCATACCGAAATCGAATTGGCGAGTTGCAGCGTCCTCGCCCGTCGCAGTGCCTGTGATCGGCATGGAAATAATCATGCCGTCGCTCGGGGTGGTGACAATCAGCGTGGCATTCAGAGGCGAGGGGCACTGGTCAGGCGGCAAGCCAACCGCGCAAGTTTCCAGCGGGCCAAAGCTAATCGTGACTGCACATGACTGACCAGCAACCAGATTGAAAGGCTGGCCCTCCGACGGCGCGCCGTTGACCCCGCAAGCGTCCGTCTCGGCATAGTTGGCCGCACCACTGTCATTAACCAGGTTCAATGTCACGCTGCCCAGCGAACTACCTGACGCATTTGCCAGCGTGATCGTTTGATAAGCAGGAGGCGCTCCGATCGTCTGCGTTTCGAAGATCAAAGCCGAAGGAGTGAGAGTGATCGGCTGTTGACAAGCACTCACGCCGTTCAAAGCCAGACAGATGCTCCCAAAGTCTCCCGCCTCGGAGATGTTTCCGAGGCTGCCCGGACAAGCGTTCGTGGCCACCGAGTATGAAGGCCCGGCGCCTTGCAGAACATATCCGCCATGCACAGCGTTGACTGTAACGGGATTGACGCCGGTGCTCCCCAATGAACCAACCGGTTCGCCGATGAGTCCCCATACAGTTCCGTCAGCGCCGGTGATCTGAAGCGCGATGGAATTGCCGCTGACTTGGCCGTACAACGCTGCGACCGTAAAACAGGGATAGTCGCTTTCATCCGCCAGCGAGTTCAGAAAAGTCAAAGTGCCGGTGACGACCGCGCTGCTGCCTCCGGTATTCGCCGCTTGAACAAGCGACCCCGACGCCAGGAAGTCTTGCTCGCTCAGTCCGGCGGCGCCGCCCGCGCTGTGAAAGTTTCCTGCGAGCGAACCGGTGAGCGGCTGTATAAGAACGGCACTCCATTGCAGTCCTGTTTGCGCAGTCCCACACGGAGATCCGTCACTGGCGGTGCCTGCCGTTGAACTGTAAGTACCGGCCATCGTCAAGCCGTCCAAACTCAGCGTTCCAGTAAGGGTGAAAGTCTGTGTGCCCGCAACCGCCGTCAGTTGCCACACATTCTGGGCACTCATCATTCCTGTGACGGTCGCCGATCCCGTGTTGCACGGGTACAGCAGCCCAGGCAAGGAAACGGCATAGGTTGCGCCTCCCGTTGCCGACGAATTTGTTTGCAGCAGAAAACCACCCTCCAAGCCGCCTAGGAACGAACCATCCGCCGGAGGCGCCATCGTGAACTGCCAGTTGCCCGAGAGAGTTGCATTCACCGGCACGACCGCGGATGAACTACCCCCGCCGCACGCCGAGAGCACCATTGTTGCCGCGAGCAACAGCCATGGCAGGCCTTTCACGCAGATGCCGCGCACCAGTGAGGGCAATCCGCGGTTGGCCCCGCATAGTCTCTCGTCATTTGAAAACGTGTGCATAGTTCGCGTTCTAAAAACCGAGCTTGAGGCCGAACTGGATGGTGCGCGGCCGATGAGCATCGAGCGGATGCAAAAACGAAGCACCGGTGACGCAATTAGCCCCGCTCCCCGCAAACCCGGCGGAATATACGGGACCTGCATAGCAACTGATGACGTTGTTACCGGTGCTGCCCGGATTATCGGGATCGTAAATCCGGAATTGCGTATGGTTGAAAATATTGAAGGCCTCCGCTCGGAATTCAAGATCGCCGGCTTCTCTAATCTTGAAATGCTTCAGCAGCGCCATGTCGAAATTCAGACGGCTCGGATTATTCAGAAAGTTCCGGCCCGCGTCCCCGAAGGTCAGTCCGCGTGGAGCCACAAACTGCGATGGATTGCCGATGAGCGGGCCAAAACTCTGGGAGTTATTGCCCGGCGACATCAGTCCCTTTACAACATCCGGATATGAGGCCGCGATGCCGAGCCCGCTCGAAACCCCGGCGTTGTCGGTGAGTGAGATGCCGGTATTGCCCGCGCTGTTAATGACTGTAAACGGCGTGCCCGATTGATAGAGCGTCACGCCCGAAAGCTCCCACCCGTCGAACAACTCATTCACCAGCGCGGAGCAACAATTTGATTTGGGAGTAGCCGGAGCATCGCTCGGCCCGTCTGCGAACTCCATGAAGCGGCGCGGGAGATCTTTGAGCGGAATCCTGTACACATAGCTGACATTGAGTAGATGGCGTTCGTCAAAACTTGAGCTGGCCTTGTTCTCAGCCAGGTCGTAAGAATTGACCAGGATTGGGTCGCTTCGATCGGAAGCGTCGTCAAGCGAGTGGCTGTAAGAATAAGAGACGCCGACGGTCAGAGGTCCACTGTTATGCCGCAGTGTTCCCTGAAACGCGTGATAAGTCGAATTGGCCACGTTCTGTAGCGAAAGAACTCTCCCTAGTCCCGGATAAGGTCGGCCCGGAAGGGAGTTAACGTTCGGGATGTTGGGGTTAGTGCACGCCGCCTGTAAATACATATAGGCGGGGTTCTGTGGAGTAACCTGTGTCCCGTTCATAAGAAGAAACGGGGTCATGCCATCCCCGGGGTAGTTCCCCGGACCGGGCGCTCCATTTTGAGGAACCGTGCAGTCGGTGATCGTCAGCGGCTCCTGTGGCCCGAACGGATTCGCGCTGAGCGGCAGTGGTCTCAACTGATTAAGCTGGCGCTCGACGGTGAGATGAGTTCCTCTGCTTCCAACATATGCAAGGTTAACCACAACGCCTTTCGATACTTCCCGCTGAACTCCGAAACTCCATTGCTGCGCGTATGGCCAAATTGCCTTAGTCGGAATCGAAGTGACATCGAGCGGAAAGACATCGCCGGCCGCTGGCTGCACGGAAGTGGCAGTGGCCGCCGGACTTACGCAAGCCGAGTTAGTCGGATCGAAGGCTGGGCCGTACCCGACATTTCCAATACATGGATAGCTGATCGGAAGCTGCTGCGTCATGCTGAGCACGACCGGTGCACTCGCCTCGAGAGAACCGGTGTTAGCTTCGTTCCCAGTGCCGTGTTCGAAAAAGATGCCATAGCCTCCGCGGATCGACGTTTTGCCATCTCCCCTCGGGTCCCAGGCAAAACCAACTCGCGGCGCCGGATTAAACAGATGCCCCTTCATACAACTGCCGGGCGTACCGCTGAAGCCGCATCGAACCAGGCCCAGATCGCCCACGACGCCCGGATCCAGCTGGAAAGTAGTGGGATTGAAAGGCACGGGGACCGACCCGGCGGACTTATCCAGAAGCTCGCCATAAACTGGGTCAACGGCAAAGCGCGATGGATTGAATCGAGATTCGACCCAGTTCCACGCGTTACGATTTTTCTCGCTATAAGTGCCAAACAGACTAATGCGTAGCCCCAGGTTAAGCGTCAGGTTATGCGTTACTTTCATGTCATCTTGAAAGTAAGGCTCAGCAATCTGAAAACGCTGGTAGTAGCGCGCCTTGGTGGAATCCTGGGTGAAGCTTTGAATATATCCCTGGGGATTGTGAGGAGGATCGAGGGTCGACTCAACCAGAAAGTCAGCGAAGGCGTTCCCCGTGCTGTGCGCGAGATTGCTGTAAGTCAGCAGACCCTGGGTATCGCCAGAAGCAGCGCCGATGGCATTGTTATTCTGGTTGCGCTGCGAGTACACATATTGCGCTCCAAACTGGAGGGTGTGCTTGCCGATGACCTTACCTATGTCGTCGCGGAGTGAATAAGTTGGGTTGGAGTGACCCCAAGGCATGTAAGAAGGGTCAACGGCGAAGCCCCTGCCGCCATAAGCGGCATTGGTGCCAAGAAAATTAACTCCGGGCATCTTTCCGCCAAAACCATTATTGAAGATGTAGCCAATCGCACATTGCGGAAGGAGAGTAGCGGGATCGACGCTGAGCACGGGATTGCACTGTCCGGGGGCGGATGGGTCGGTAATCAGCGGTTGATCCAGCGAGGGATTACGCTGGAATTGGGCTCCACCGGGCCCGTTCTGATCCGTCAAAGTAATATTCGAGTTCACGTAGCTGACGACTAGATCGTTCAACAAAGTATTCGAAATGGGCTGCGTTAGTCGTGCTACCAGGCTTGTGCCCGGCCCAAAAAAGCGATTCTCCACGGTCGGGAATGAGTTCTGCACAATTCCCCACTCTGGCGTCAGCACGCTCGTATCCCAAGCATCGTGGATATAGCGAAATGACAGCTTAGCGCCCTTGCTGTTCAAGGTCTGATCGATACGAAATAACTCCTCTCGCCAGTAAGTGGCGGGTGATACGGCCGCGTTGTAACAGCGATTCGGATCGGTCGGATCGGGGCTCGCGGAGTTGAAATTCGTCACGTTGAAGTTGCAGCCTACCGAGGCATTGGGCAGCGGTATCAGGTTGGAGTTCAAAATCGCTATCGCATTTTTGTCGACGCCGAATGTCGATTGCACGCCCGGCTGTCCAACTTCTTCCAGCTGATTATCGGGAAAAGTATTAAGACCGTTGGACCCAAGAGTTGCGGGGCAGTCCGGAAACTGCGCGCGGGAAAAGCCGCTCGCACCGCCGATCGGGCAAACATCGCTGAAATCGAAGGCCTGGTAAACAACTCCGCTCGAACTGGTTTGCAGGTTCTTCTGTACCACGCCCGATTGCAAAATGAGGCCACGCTCTTTTAGTCCGGGCACAGCCTGGTTGTAATCGACAGGTGCTTTCTCCAGGCGAAACTCCTCGGAGAAGAAGAAAAATGTCTTGTCCTTCTTGGTGTTGAAAACACCGGGAATGTAGAGCGGGCCGCCGATGGTGCCACCAAAATCCTGTCGCCGGTAAAGAGGCGCCTTGGTCCCGAAGGTCTGTCCACCCGCTAATTGCCCCGGAGGCGGCGGACTCGAATATACGACATCGAAGAAATTGCGCGCATTAAAGTCCTCGTTGCGCACAAAATCGTAGAGGTTGCCGTGCCACTTAGCAGCTCCCGACTTCGTAGTTACCTGGACCGTGCCCGACGCCGTCCGGCCATATTGGGCGCCATAGTTTGAAGTAAGTACCTTTACTTCCTGGATCGCGTCCAGGCTGGGATAGACCATGAGCGTGCTAGCGGCACCGTTCAGGCCAGTATTCAGCACGTCGCTGCCATCGACCTCAAAAGTGTTGTACTCGACGCGGCCGCCATTCACGCTGTACTTGACGCTGCCAACGACTCCCACTTTGGCTTCGTCCTGCCCGGTCTGATTGCTGACGCCGGGCGCAAGCGCTATCAGTTGCGTAAAGTTACGGCCATTAAGTCCGATGGAAACTACTTCTTTTTGCGTGATCGTGCCGGAGACCGTGGAACTCTCGGTTTCGACCTGCTCGATATTGCCGGATTCCACGTTGACTTCCTCAGTCTTGGCCTTGGCCGGTATAAGCGGAGCGTCCAGCGTTAATTCAAGTCCCGCCGACAGCGTAATGTTGTCAAACGGCATGTCAGAGAAATTGGGAGCTGTTATCACGAGCTTATAAGTCCCAGGCTCCAGCCCGGTGAACGAGTACGCTCCCTTCTCATTGACCGGAGTTTCAAACTTTGCGCCTGCGGCACTGGTTAGCACCGCTTTCGCGTCGGTCACCACAGCCCCCGTCTGGTCCGTCACCATCCCGGTGATCGCGCTCTTATCTCCCGCAATTTTTTGCGCGGTGGAAGACGCACCCTGTTCCGTGCCCCCCGGGCCAGCTTCGACTGCCGGTTTTGCGCCCGCGGCTTCGAGAGAAGCATCGAGCGTCAACTTCTTGCCCGGAGTCAGCGAGATGTTGTCGAAGACGGTGTCAGCAAAGTTGGGCGCGGACACAGTCAACGTGTACACACCTGGGTAGAGGCCCGAGATCGAATAAAAGCCCTCGTCGTCGACCGGGATTACAAGGTTCGCGCTCATGAATCTCAATACGACTCTTGCATTCGGCAAAGCTGCGCCCGCTCGGCCGCTCACCTTGCCGGAGATTGCGGCTGTACTCGTCTCGGCCTGCCCTTGCGCATGCGCTGCGCTCAGCGAAAGGCCGAGAAGCGACAGCGTCAGCAGGCTGACGATGCGGAACCAGCCGCAAGAGGCAGAGGATTGCACACGTATCGCTCCAGAGAGATATGCCTTTAAATGCAAGGGGGGATTCTATATGGGGGTCAGCTCGCCAAAGTTAACGGAATATGAAAATCGCCTGGCATTCCTCGCTGCGACCCGATCCGTAATGATTAAGTGCTCACCCGCCGAGGATAGTACAGATTTTCGGCATATGTCAAGTATCTAGATAGACTTTATAACTATTGTCCCTGGTGCCCAGCCCTGACGGCGGAGAGTACTACATCCCATATCGGATCAGCCCAAGGGGCCGCTCCTCCCGCCGCAGGAAACGCCGCAACGCGGACGCGCGGAACGCTCTTCTAGCGATCCTCTACATACAGCGCTTCCTCGAGTTTCCACACTCCAACTATCGATTCAGGCCAGGGTTTCTGGCTGCCGGTGTTTCCACAGGCGCCGGAAGAGACTGCAACTCGCGCTGAATCCATTCCAGGTTTTTGCCGTCCTCAAAAGCCGCCTTGAACTCGTCCATGTTCTTGTAGAGTATTACGCTCGATCCCGCCGGAACCGCCCTGCGCAGTTTCTCTTGGGCATCCTTCGGCGTGTTGTTGTCAAAGATCTCATCATCGAGCCTGAACTTTTTTGCCTGGATCCTGGGCAGCCAATCGAGCGGCTCTAGTGCGGCTGCTTTCTTCAAGAACTCCGGTTTCGTGTACTCCGCCCTTTCGTCTTCCGGCACGAAGAGAGAGGTTGCCATCCAGGTTGGCCAATCGCCCCAGGGATCAAGCGCTTCGAGCACTTTGATGCGCGGATCGACCGCGGAAGCGAGGATCGCGATGCTTGCACCCGAGCCTTGCGTGAACATGCCAACGTGGTCCATGTCGAGGTCGCCGCGCGCAGCCAGATAATTCAACACCATCTGCACGTCGTGCGCCGAGGTCGCCAGGCTCTCCTGGAGTTCGCTGACGAACCAGTCTTTCAGCGGACGGTCGTGATAGCGGTGACCGGTAAGCGCCGAAACGAAGCCTACCGCGGCACAGCCGTCTCTGGTAACCAGCTCTTCGTAGGCGGGACTCCGGAAGATATCCGTGCTCGTGGGATAGCCGTATAGATACAGGATCACCGGCGGCTTTTTGATTCCCTTGGGCTTCATCACATATACATCAATGGGATCACCCCGACGCCACTGTAGCTGAAGCAATTCCACTGTATAGAGAGGTTCCTCGTCGACAAATCCGGCAAGCGGGCGGACGGGCATTAGATGGCTGCGGCTTAACGCGGGTGATGTCCAATCCTCTTCTACGCTCTCAAAACGAGTGTCCGACGGATTGGCCACGGGGGGCGGTGCCGGCAAGAACTGCGCGAGGCTTGGCCTCACCAACAAAAACAGAGTGCTTAAGAGAGCAAGTGCTCTTGTAACTCTACTTAACCAAATGGACATCTTATTTGCTTCTCTCATTCAAAGGATTCGTCCGTGAAGAAATCCCGGCAGACGCAACAGGAGTTA
>Ga0181522_10000676_pt1 | contig 23836 bp, 19 predicted proteins | sample PEATcosm2014_Bin_27_FD_121103 | JGI IMG/M metagenome (GOLD analysis project Ga0181522, IMG submission 121103) | Peatland microbial communities from MTU Mesocosm Facility, Houghton, MI, USA - PEATcosm2014_Bin05_10_metaG | ecosystem: Environmental > Terrestrial > Soil > Wetlands > Peat | place...
AACCGCCGATTCCATTCTTCTCTACGCCGGCCATCACCCGGTTTTTGTGGTGGACGGCTACACGCGGCGCATCCTCGAACGCCACGGCCTTGTGCACCCAAAGCTCGGTTACGAACAGGTCCGCCGACTTTTCGAGCGCAGCCTTTCTCCCGACGCCGCACTGTATAATGAATTCCACGCTCTGATCGTTCGCACCGGCAAGCACTTCTGCCGGCCGCGCGAACCGCGCTGCGGCGAATGTCCGCTGAAGTCTCTGCTGCCGGCAACGCCAAGGGCACAAATGGCCGGTTCGTTGCCGCAGCCTTTGGTTGACTCTTTGTCGCGACGTTCATCGGAGCCGTTGCTGGGGTCATCGCCGGACACGTTGCTAGAAAGGACCACCGCCGCCACATGAGCCCGCTCCAACCCAGACATCGCTGGAGTCTCGCGGTCGGCGGCATCCTGCTGTCCCTGCTCCTCGCCGCGGTTTTCACCTTCGGCTCACTTGACGTGCCGTTCGAGCCGGGGAGCTGGCGCGCCAAGCTCTCGCTGTTTGCGGTTTCCAGTTTTATCACCGCGGCGGCGCTGGTTTTTGGCCTCATCCTTGTTCGCTCGGTGGTTCGCCTCTGGGCCGAGCGCAGCAAAGAACAACTTGGCGCCCGTTTCAAGACCAAGATGGTTGTCGGCGCCATGGCGCTCTCCCTGCTTCCCGTCGTGTTCATGTTCTTTGTCAGCTACTCCCTTCTTAACCGCACGCTGGGCCGTTGGTTTCCCCGCCCACTCGAAATCGCGTCTGAACAAACCCAAGTCCTCATGAATGATTTCGGGCGCACGACCTTGCCACGCTTGCGCAATCTGGCCCGGCAAGCGCAAAAGAACACCGCGGAACCAACCGAGGAATTCCTGAAGCACGGCTTCGAATCGGGCCTCGATGCCCTGTGGATTCTCGACAAGGACGGGAGGTTCGTTCGTGGTGGCGTCGCTTGCGACGACCAGCCGGAAGACCGCACCGGTCAGCTTTGTGAGCGCGTGGGCGTGTCCGGCGCTCCCGCCCGTACCCTCCAATCTGGAATCGAGATTTGGAATGCTCAGGGAAAAAGCTACTTGGTGGCTCGGGTTCCGACCGCCGACAACGGGCGCACTGTCGGATACGTCGCCGCAGGCTACCTCACCAGTCCCAATTTTCTTTCACGCATTACCGAGATCCAGGCCCGTCGTGAGGAGTATGAAAAAGAAAAGCAGAACCTCCGCGCCCTGAAGACCGAAATGCTTCTTATCCTGGTTTTCTTCACCATGCTTTTGCTTTTCTCGCTGATGTGGATCGCCATGTTTCTCGCTAAGCAGGTCACCGTTCCGATTCAAGCCCTCGCAGAAGGCACCCGCGAAGTTTCCTCTGGCAATTTCGACTACCAGGTTCCCGAGCAGTCGCAGGACGAACTTGGCGTTCTGATCCGCTCCTTCAACGCCATGACCACGCAGTTACGAGACTCGCGGGCGCAGATCGATCAATTCACCCGCAATCTTCAGCAAGCGGTCCAGGAACTCGAGCGCCGCCGCCAGTTGATGGAGACCATCCTCGAAAACATCCCGACCGGGGTAATTTCTCTCGACGCCCATGGCGCGATCCTGCGGGAAAATGCAGCCGTAACACGCATGTTCGGCGGTTCGGCGCGCGACATTCAATCGCTGGAAGACCTGATTGGCGCCGAAGCTGCCCGCACCGTGCAGCTTCTGATGCGCCGCAGTCTCCGCATGGGTGTCGTCTCTCGCGAAATCGAAACGGTTATCTCTGGACGCGTCCTGCACTTTGCCGTCACCGTCAGCTCTCTCGGCCCACGTCGCGCCAATACCGGTTTTGTCCTCGTTCTCGACGACCTGACCGAAGTGCTCCGCGCTCAAAAGTCCGCCGCGTGGCAGGAGGTCGCGCGCCGCATCGCTCATGAAATCAAGAATCCGCTGACGCCGATCCAACTCTCTTCGCAGCGCCTCTCGCGCTTTCTCGATCGCCGCGATCCGGCCGAAATCGCCGCGCCGCGCGACGCCGAACTCACCCGCCTCGTCCAGGAAAGCTCCCGCCTGATCGAACGAGAAGTGGCGACGCTCGCCGCGCTGGTCAACGAGTTCTCTCAATTCGTGCGTTTCCCCATCGCCAAGCTTGCGCCGACCAGCGCCAACACTGTGGTTCACGAGGCCCTGGAGGTTTTTTCCGGCCGCCTCGATGGCATCAGCGTCAAAACATCGCTCGCCGACAATCTCCCGGTCGTCCGCGCCGATGGAGGCCTTCTCCGCAGCGTGGTCGTCAATCTGATCGACAACGCCGCCGAAGCCCTGGAAACCTCCCCCCTGCGCGAGATCACCGTCTCCACATGCGCGCACAGTGACGCCGAAACGGTCGAAATTTGCGTGCAGGACACCGGCCACGGTATTTCTCCCGAAGACAAAGATCGTCTCTTCCTGCCGCATTTTTCCACCAAAAATCGCGGCACTGGCCTCGGTCTCGCCATCGCCGCCCGCATCGTAGCCGAGCACGGTGGCACCATTCACGTCGAAGATAATTTTCCGGTCGGCTCGCGTTTTCTCGTGGAGCTACCCGCGGCAGAGCTCACGCCTGCTTCCGTCGCGGAGCGCAACGGGGTTGAAGCCACCTGATGACCATGCGCCCGCACTTGCTCGTTGTCGATGATGAAGCCGGCATCCGTGAATCCCTCTCGTCGATTCTCGCCGACGAGGGGTATGAAGTGGACTCCGCCGCCTCCGCCGAGGAGGCCCTGGAGCGCGCTGCCGCCGGCGACATCGAGGTCGTTCTCCTCGACGTCTGGCTGCCCGGCATCGACGGCTTGGAAGCGTTGAGCCGGCTACAGGCCTCGCCGCGGCCGCCTGCTGTCATCATGATTTCCGGCCACGGCACCATCGAAACGGCTGTACGCGCCACCAAGCTGGGTGCGTTCGATTTCATCGAAAAGCCGTTGTCGCTTGAAAAAATCATCGTGCTGGTCCGCAACGCCATCCAGCAGCGCCGCCTCCAGGAAGAAAATCAGCTTCTCCGCAGCGAACTCGGCCACCGCTATCAGGTCATCGGCGAAAGCGTACCCATGAAAGCGCTGCGCCAGCAGATCGCCGTTACCGCGCCCACCAACGGCCGTGTGCTCATCTTCGGCGAAAGCGGCACAGGCAAAGAGTTGGTGGCCCGCGCGCTGCACGCCGCGAGCCTTCGCAACAAAGGCCTCTTTGTCGAAGTGAACTGCGCCGCCATTCCCGAGGATTTGATCGAGTCCGAACTGTTCGGCCACATCAAAGGCAGCTTTACCGGCGCCGCCGAAGACAAAATCGGAAAATTCAAAAAAGCCGACGGCGGGACTCTGTTTCTCGACGAAATTGGCGACATGAGCTTGCGCACGCAATCGAAAGTCCTGCGCGTCCTGGAGGAGCAGCGATTCGAGCCGGTGGGCTCGAATCAAACCGTGACCGTGGATGTCCGCGTCCTTGCCGCCACCAACAAGAATCTCGAGCAGGAAATCGCCCGCGGTGCGTTCCGCCAGGACCTGTTCTATCGCCTGAACGTGATTCCCTTCCTGGTCCCGCCACTGCGCGATCGCAAGGAAGACATCCCCATTCTGGCGCGTTATTTCCTAAATGAGTTTAGCTCTGCGTATGGCAAACGAACTCGCGAACTCAGCGACACGGCCATGGAAATCCTGATGCGATACCCATTTCCCGGCAACGTTCGCGAGCTTCGCAATCTGGTCGAGCGCCTGGTGATCGTTTGCCCGCAAGCCCGCATCGAGCCGCACCACCTTCCTCCCGAACTTTTCCGCGGCGTTGCCGAAAGCCCGCAACACCCGTACAACACGCTGCACGAAGCACGCAGCGCCTATGAACGCGAATTTATTTTGAGGAAATTGCAGGAAAACCGCTGGAACATGACGCAAACCGCCACGGCCCTGGGGCTGGAGCGCAGCCACCTGTACCGCAAAATGAAAAGCCTGGGCATAGCCGCCCCGGATTAAACCAAACCGGGCATCTGCTTACGGCGTCCCACTGCAGATGCGTCGAGTCACTGCAAATCAGGGAAAACCTGCAGCCCCCCTGTTCAGAGGCCGGCTGCAGGAACTATTGTTCCGGCTCCTCGGCCGGGGGTTGTTTTGTTTTCTGCGCTTCCGGTTCGTACCGGCCTGCCTCCCCGTCGGCCGCGTCATCCGGCACCTCGGTCAGTTCTGCCGCGTCCATCCCGTCCCATTGTCCCTGGCTTAAGCCTTCGAGCTGAAAATGCCAATCCAACTCGCGGACTTTCTGAGGACTCGCGCGCCAGTCCGGCACCACTTTGACGAACGTCTGCAAATACACCTTCATGCCAAATAGTTCTTCCAGTTCTTTGCGCGCTTCGGTCCCGATCTTTTTGAGCATTTGACCCTTGTGCCCGATCAGGATTTTTTTCTGCGAAGAGCGCTCCACGTTCAGCGTCGCTTCGATGCGCAACAACTTTAGTTTTTCCTCGAATTTGTCGACGAACACGGAGAGCGCGTACGGCACCTCGTGGTACATCACCTTGATGGCTTTTTCGCGGATAATTTCCGCCGCCAGAAAACGTTCCGGCTGGTCGGTAACCTGGTCTTCAGGAAAGTACGGCTCGCTTTCCGGCAAACGCCGCAGGATCTCTGCCTGCAACTCTTCGACGCCGGCTCCCTTCAGCGCGGAGATCGGAACGATGGCCGCAAACTCAAATGCCTTTTGGAACGTATCGATCAGCGGCAGCAATTTAGCTTTCGGCAGGCTGTCGATTTTGTTCAACGCCAGAATGGTCTTGCCTCGAAATCGCTTCGCTTTTTCGAGCAGCAGCGAATCGGCGTACGGCAGCGCGCGGCTCGCGTCCACCATCAGCAGCAACACGTCGATTCCTTCCAGCGCGGCCGCAACCTCATGCATCATCTGCCGGCCGAGAGCGGAATCCGCTTCGTGCAACCCCGGCGTGTCGATGAACACAATCTGGCCCTTCGGCGTGGTAACAATACCCTGGATGCGATTGCGCGTGGTTTGTGGTTTCGCCGTGACGATGGCCACCTTCTGGCCGACGACGCGATTCAGCAGTGTTGACTTTCCGGCGTTAGGCCGGCCCACGATGGCCACGAAGCCTGCGCGGAATCCCGGCCGCCGCGATGCCTTTTCCCTTTTCCCGCTCGCTTCGGTCATGGTTTCACGATCGGCAGTTCCAGCGCGCTGGGATGCCCTTCATCATGCAGTAGCGTGATTCTTGCCGTGCGTGCGTCCTTCGCGGTCTCGAGCGCTACGTCTCCGCCGCTGTTGTAGTTCTTCTCCGTCGCGGTGGAATTGATGCAGCCCACCACCAGGCGCAACCGGCTGCCCTTGGCGATACGCCGCGAGAAAAAAGTGAAATTCTCGAATGCGTACTTTTCCACTTTGCCCGCAGGCACCGGCTTGGCCTCGCGCTGCGAATCGCGGTAGCGCGCACGCATGACCGCAGTCGTCAGCTGCACCGACCCGCCGGCCGGCAAAATCTCGTAAAGGTTGGCATACAGGTCGGTGTCCGGAACGTTCATCGACAACCACAGCGTAAGTCGCGGGAATCCGCTGATTTCGGTGGCCTGTTCGAACGCCGGGCTGTGATACACAGCGCCTTCGCCAAATAAATTCAGAACGCTGGTCTGCGACACCAAATAGTCCGGCTGCTCCGCAGGTTCCAGATCGCCAGGCTTGGTATTGAGCGGATCGTAGGTCCAGGCATCCGAGGACCCGCCAGCCGTCGATTGGGCATCCGCCAGCAAGCCGGAGTGATACACGTCACCAGCTTCGCCGTTGGACGCAAGATAAAACGCTTTCGAGGCGTCCGAAATGTCCTCGAGAGTGTCCGCGTATTTCCATTCGCCGGCGCCGGGACCCGTGACCAGGTAATACGCGACGCGCTTTTTCAAGAACTCGGGCTTGGCGCCGCCTTTCATGGTCCAGTCGTACCACTCGGCGTGCAATTTGTTGAGATCAACAAGGCTGGCATCGCCGAAATCCAGCCCGCCGACTTCTTTTTTCGGAGTGCGCGTCCCTGCGTGGTCCCACGGCCCGATGATCAGGTAGTGATTTTGCTTGGCTTCGGAGCTGCCAAAGCGCATGTGCGCTTTGTAGTAGGTGAAGGCGCCCGGCTGATCGCCGTCGTAGTCGCCGGTAATGGTGAGAATCGGAACCCGTATTCGTTTGTAGGCGGATTGGTCCGGCACCATCGCGTCGTAGTAAGCATCCTGCGTGGGATGCTGCAACCATTTTTGAAACAGAAGCGAGGGATTGCCCACGACTTTGTCGAAATCCTTGAAGGCGAGATGCTGGTCGTAATACTCGCCGGCTTTCGATCGCCAGTAGGCGCTGTTGCCGAACAGGCTGGCGTTGCTGGTTGCGCCGCTAGTGAACGAGAGCCACTGCATATCGTAGGGCGCGAAGATACCGAACGTAAACGGAAAGTCGACGCCGGGATGAGCTGCGGCAGCGGGAACGATGGTGGAAAGATGCGGCGGAAATTCCTTGAGCGTAGCCCACTGATCGAATCCGGCATACGAGCCGCCCCACATCGCGACTTTGCCGTTGCACCAAGGCTGGCCGGCAAGCCATTCCACGACATCGTGGCCGTCCTTGGGCTCGTTCGCAAAGGGCTCAAACGCTCCGCCGGAATTGCCGCGTCCGCGCACATCAACAAGAGCGTAGACGTAGCCGTGCCGTGCAAAGTAAACCGCGCGATCCAGGTAGCTGTCGGCCACGTACGGCGTCAGGGTGAAGATCGCGGGGAGCGGGTCTTTCTGCCCATGGGGACGAATGATGGTGGCATTCAATTGAACGCCGTCGCGCAGCGAGATTTTCACGCCCCACTGCATGTCGATTTCCGGAGGCGGGGGCGCCAGAGTCTGCGCGAAAAGCGCTGCGGGCGTGAGTGACAGCGCCATGATCAGCAGTCGCATGGAGAAATACTTTGTGTTCATTCGCGCTCCTTAATTTCGGCGTTTCGATGGACTGCGGGTATCGAAGCCCTTTGAAAACTTTGAGACAGTGGGCAGCACTCTGTTTAGGGTCTAAAGCCCGTCGGAGAGCGCGCCGCTCCCTCGGAGCTAGAAGCTCCGGCCTCCTACAGAGCGGGCTTTCCCGCCGATGAAGCGGACTTTTCCGTCACCGCTGGCCGCTTGCGGACGCGCAGCCGTAACACCTTGCGCTGGTTGGCTTCGAGCACTTCAAAGCGATGGCCTTCCAGATCGATGGTGTCACCCGGCGCAGGAACTTTTCCAAGTACATGGCTAAGCAGCCCCGCGATGGTGGTTACGGCTTCATCGGATTTGTCACCGAACTGGACGCCCAGCAGTTCCTCCACATCGTCGATGGCCATGCTGCCGCGCAGAATGAGACCTCCATCGGGCTCGCGCATCACGTCCGGGGCTGGCTTCTTTTCGTCGCGCCCGCTTTCTCCCACGATTTCCTCGACGAGGTCCTCTACGGTCGCCAGGCCCGCGACCAAGCCGTGCTCATCGATGATGATTGCCATGGGCTGATCCTTCTGCCGCATCTCGCGCAACAACTCCGAGCCAGCTTTGGTTTCCGGCATGAACAGCGCGGGCCGGACCAGTTCCCGGACTTTGCGCTTGGGCAAATCCTGATCAGCGATGTGCAACAGGTCCTGCGCGTAGACGACGCCGAAAATATCGTCGAGCGATTTTTCATACACGGGCATGCGCGCGAAACGCATCTCGATGAATTTTGCGTGCAACTCTTCCAGCGTCGCGTCGGCCGCCATAGCAACGATATCCGGACGCGGCGTCATGACTTCGCGAACGCGCTTGTCGCTGAACTCCACGACTTGCTCGATCAGATCGGCCTGCTCGGGCTCGATGATCCCTTCTTCCTCGGCTTGCTCGACCAGCGCTTCAATGCCCTCTTCCGTGCGCTGCTCTTCGGTCTGCTCGAAGTCTTGCTCGGAAATTCGCGCCAGCGATTCCGCGCCCTCGAGGAAAATCCGCGCAGGCCAAGCCATCAGCATGGCGACACGTACGAGCGGCAGCAGGGGCAGCAGCCAGCGTCCGGTTGTGCGATACAAGAGCATGTCCGGGATGAAATGCATCAGGATGACCACTTCCAGCGTAAGGAAGACGCAAAACTCGACGAAAGATTCCCAGGTGCCGGGGACGAAATACACCACGCCTCGGGTGGTTTCCAGAACCAGAAACGCGAGCCAGAAATGGCCGAGGATGCGGAAGGTGCGGCCGCCACTGCGGCGGTTGATTCTGAGCTTGGGTTCGATTTCCGCTTCGAAGATATCGAGGTGCGCGTGTACCCTGCCGGTCGTCATGCGGCCCAATTCGCGATAGATCAGGGTCAGATAGGAAAGAACCGGCAGGCCCAGGGCCAGCAGCAACGTGCCAATGGTGTAGGCCCAGAAGTAGACTTTCACGAGAGGCCCATCTTTCGCCGAAGCTTGCGTTCGATGCGGGTCATTTGACCGCCATCGGTTTCGTGGTCGTAGCCGAGCAGGTGCAGGACGCCGTGGAGAATCAGGATTTGCAGTTCGTCCGGAAGGGTACGGCGGTATTTTTTGGCGTTGCGCCGGGCAGCGGCCGGGGAGATGGCGATGTCGCCCAGGAAATCGGCATCCGAGGCTACCGCCCTTTGGCGATGGGGTCGTTTTTTTTGGGCCAAAGCCGTGGCCGCCTGGCGCGAAAGGCGCCCGCCACGGTCGGCGACCGCCACAACGGGGGAGCCGGGGCGCGGAATGGGTTGCGGTTTGCGGCGCGTGACGGCAGGGAAGGACAGGACGTCGGTGGGTCCTCTCTTTTTGCGAAAAGACTCGTTCATGCGGGCGATTTCGGCGTCGCTCACCAGACAAATCGTGACGCCGGCGCCATCAAGACCCAGTTGCTCGCGCACTCGCCGCAGAAATAACTCCAGTAGGGGCCTGGCGACGCGTACCGTCCGCTGGCGGTTGAGAATCATTCTCAAAGAATTTCTTGGCTCAATGAATTTCTGGATCAGTTAATTTCTTTGATCTGTGACTTCCCAGGCTCGGTCGCGCGCGGTTCGGATTTGCCGTTCCCAACGTTATTGGCATTGCCGCTGCGCTGCGGCTGGGTCCCATCATACTCCTCATACGCGCGAATGATCTGCTGCACCAGGTTATGACGCACGACATCTTTTTCCGTGAAATGGGCGATGCCGATGCCGTCGATCTTGCCGCAAACTTCCAGCGCCTCGATCAGGCCGGACTTTTTCCCGGCCGGCAGATCGATCTGCGTCACATCGCCGGTGATCACCGCCTTGGAGTTGAAGCCCAGGCGCGTCAGAAACATCTTCATCTGTTCGCTGGTGGTGTTTTGCGCCTCGTCGAGAATGACGAACGAATCATTCAACGTGCGCCCGCGCATGAAGGCGAGCGGCGCGACCTCAATGATTCCCTTCTCCAGAAAGCGGTCCAGCTTGTCGGGCTCGAGCATGTCATACAGTGCGTCGTAGAGTGGGCGCATGTACGGATCGATTTTTTGCTGCAGCGTGCCGGGGAGAAAGCCAAGGCGCTCGCCGGCTTCGACCGCCGGGCGCGCAAGAATAATGCGGTTCACCTGCTTGGTCAGCAGCGCACTGACCGCCATGGCCACGGCAATGTATGTCTTGCCCGTGCCGCCCGGGCCGACGCCGAACATCATGTCGTGCTTTTCAATCTCTTCCATGTAGCGCCGCTGGCTGGCGTTCTTGGGCATGACGACTTTCTTGCCGAAGGAACGCTGGCGCCCGTGTTCGAACAAGCCGCGGGGAGATTCATGGGGCTCGTCGGTGGCCACGTGAATCAAGGACTTCACTTCCGCGCTGGTGAGTTTTCGCCCGTGACGCGTGACGTGGTTGTATTCCTCGACGATCTTCACCGCATGATCGACGCTGTCCTGCTCGCCTTCAATGCTGAGCCGGTTGTCGTTGAGGTGCGTGCGAACGTGCAAGGTGTCTTCCAGCAGACGCACGTTTTCATCCAGCGTGCCAAAGAAGGGTTCAATTTGTCCGGAGATGTGAACGGTACGTCGCATTCAGATGGAGAGCGGTCGCGCTGTGGAAACGATCTGGCTGATGACAAATTCCTTGTGGATCGAACTTCTAACACCCTAACGCAGCACGCTGCCACGGTCAAGTTACAGCGCGATTAAGAAGTAACCGGCGTTTGTGAGGTCAACGTCACGGGTTCGTGCCCGACCGCAAAGCTTACCGAACGCGCGATAAAGGGTGACACGCAGACGGCGAGGCTACCGGCAACTCCTCCGGATTGTAACGGGAGGGATCCCTTTGAAGGCCGGGTGCGAACAACCCGGCACCGGCGCGGATTTATGCGGACCAGAGATCTAGGTGGCGCGCGCGAGCAAGCGCGGTAATGACCGCTGGCGGTTCCGGATGGCCGGTCCTGGTCGCTGTGGCCTGGTCGTGATGTTCGTTCGCCACCAAGCGAAAGATCACGCAGCCGGACGGGATTTATTTCCGCTTCTTCAACACCGTCTGGATGGCTTGCTCGGCCAGCGGGCCCATGATGGCGTAGCCCTTCGCGTTGGGATGAAGCCCGTCTTCGCTGATGTCTTTTTTGAGCAGGCCTTGATCGTCGACGGTGGCGGTGAAATAGTCGAGATAACCGTCGCCGTGATCCGCGGCGTATTTCCTGATCCACGCATTCAGCTCGAGGATTTTCTGAGGCGCGCGCTTGATGCGCATGTCGACCGGATTTCCGTTGCGATCGTGGCCGTAGTTGCTGACCGGAAGCACGGACGCCAGCACCACGCGAATTTTATTGGCGTGCGCAAGTTCATCCATTGAGGTCAGGTTGTCTTCGATCTGCGCAATGGTCATGGGCCCGGTGTTTCCCGCGAGGTCGTTGGTGCCAGCCAGAATGACCACCACTTTGGGCTGCAGGGCAATCACGTCCGGAGCGAAGCGTATGAGCATTTGCGGGGTGGTTTGTCCGCTGATGCCGCGATCGATGTACGGCTTGCCGGGGAAGAAGCCGCCGAACTGAGGCTGCGCCCAGATATCGGTGATGGAATCGCCCATGAAGACGACACGGTTCTCGTTTTTGGCGGGGGGCTGAACGCTGAGATTGGCGTCGTGGTAGCGCGCGAGGTTCGGCCAATCCTGAAGAGTTTTCTCGGCATTGGCGAGTTTCGCAGCGACGGCTGGTAGTTCTTCGCAATCGATGTGCGGCTTTTCCGCGTCGGGTTGCGTGGGCGCTTGCGCAACGGCGACGCGCGCGTGAAACAGCGTGGCGATCGTGCAGAGTAGGAACACGGCGCGAATTGTTTTCATGGGTTTGGCTCCGGCTCGGCAGGGTAACTGAAACCGGGCCTAAGTGGAAGGCCCGCGGTTGTCCCCACCAGGTCGCGCTCCTTTCTAGGCCACGCAGGATCGCTGCGCTCTAGCTCGGTAACCCCGATCGTCACAAACCAAGCGCGGCACCGGCGGGAAATCTTCTGTAGAATGCGGGCTGCAAAAGACGAACCTTCGCGAGGTGATCGGAGATGGGTTTGTGCCGTGGCGTTCTATTACTTGTTTTTGCGACGAGCATTGTTGCGGTCGTTTGCCAGGGACAGAATCCGGCCGGGCTGCAGCCGGCGGACTATCAGCGCCTACGTTCGGTGGGGCAGGCGGAGTTCTCGCCGGACGGAAAATGGATCGCGTACACGGTTTCGCGCTACGAACGTCCGGGCCGGCCCTGGCCGCAATTGTGGGTCACGGATGTGGCAACGGGGAAATCGACGCGGGTCGGCGGGGAGAACGACGCGTCGAGTGGTCCCGTATGGTCGCCGGACGGGCGCTGGATCGCATACTACGGTGCGGCCGAGGGTAAGCAGGGATTGGCGATTGTTCATCCCGATGGCGCCAGTGCGACGTTTCTTTCCGAAGCGCACGGCACCAACGCTCCGCTACCCGGGCAAGGCGCGGAGGTGACCTGGTCGCCCGATGGCAAGCAGATCGCATTCATTTCGGCGGTTCCGGGACCGGAGACGGCCGAGGCGACGGGCGATCCGATCGTGATCACCCGCTACCTGTATAAGCCGGACGCGGGCGAGGGGCTGACGCGTTTTAATGACAACCGGCGGCTGCATATTTTTGTTGTGGATGTGGCTGGCAAAAACGTGCGGCAGGTAACCACCGGAAACAATTACGAACACTCGATTGATTGGTCGCCGCATGGCGATGAGATTGTTTTTGCTTCTGACCGCTCGCCAGAGACGGACCAGTTTTTCAACTACGATCTGTTTGCATTGAAAATGAGCGATGGCTCGGTACGACGTCTGACGGCCACAGAAAACGCGGAATACGATCCGAAATGGTCACCGGACGGGAAGATGATTGCATTCCGGGCAACCAAGCGCGGCCTGACCGACCGCGAGACCACGATGGAGGATACGCACGTCTGGGTGATGAATGCAGACGGATCCAACCGGCGTGAGCTCGCGCCAATTGACAACCGGCAAGGCGCGCCCGTGTGGGCTCCGGACAGCAAGGCGGTCTACTTCACCGTGCAGGAACGGGGAAGCGTGCACTTGTATCGGCAGCCGCTCGACCCCAAGCAAGACGTGGATACGAGCCAGCGCCGGGTCATGCATTCCAACGGCGGACCAAGCGCCGAAATGATGGTCAACGGATTAGGAAGCGTTGGCTCTTTCTCGATTGCGAAATCGGGAGCGATTGCGTACACGTTTGCGACGCCACGGGATCTGGCGGAGTTGTATCTTCGCAGTGGGGCGAACACGAAGCAGCTTACGGATTTGAATTCCGACGTGCTTGGTGAAAAGCAGATCGCGGAGGTCGAGCCCTTTACCTTCATTAGCAACGACAACAAATACGAGGTGGAAGCGTTTCTGGTGAAGCCGCTGGGCATGACCTCGAGTTCAAAACATCCGCTGATCGTGAACATCCATGGCGGGCCGCACGGACAGAATGGGCCGGCGTTCAATTTCCGGGATCAGGCGTATGCGGCTCGCGGCTGGGCGACGCTGCACGTGAACTATCGCGGCTCGACGGGCTATGGCCAGGCGTTTGCCGACGGCGTGTTCGCCGACCAGGATGGCAACGAAGCGCAGGACGTGTTGTATGGCGTGAGCGCGGCGCTGCGGCGTTACCTGTGGCTTGACCGCGAACGCATGGGGATCGAAGGCGTCAGCTACGGCGGGCAGCTCACCATGTGGCTGATCACGCAGACGCGCATGTTTCGCGCGGCGATCCCGATCGCGGGCATCGCCAACCTGATCAGCTACAACTACATGACCTACTACAATCAGTACGAGCAGATGGAATTCGGGCAGCTGCCGCATCAGGACGACTTCATGAATATTATCTGGGAACGCTCGGCGTTGAAGCACATCGCGGCGGTAGCGACGCCCACGATGCTGATGCACGGGGAAAATGATAACGACGTGCCCATCGCGGAAGCCGAGCAGTATTTCGTGGCGCTGAAAGATGTGGGCGTCGAAACGGTTTTCGTGCGTTACCCGCGCGAAGGACATGGCATTCGCGAGTCAGGACACGTTGTGGACAGTCTGAACCGCGCGATTTCGTGGTACGAGAAGCATTTTCCGAACACGCCGCCGGAGAATCCTTCTCCCGCCGTTCCATAAAGGGCCGCGGTGCGCGATGCGAATTGCCATCGATACCGGAGGGACGTTCACCGATTGCGTCTTCGTGCGCGACGGCAAGCTGCAAATTCTAAAAGTGCCTTCGCGGTCCGAAATGCCCGAGGAAGCAATCGCCGACGCGGTACGCCTTGCTCGCAAACAGTTCGGCGCTGCACAACTGTTCGGCGATGACCGCGGGCTCGATCTGGTTTGCGGAACCACCGTCGGCACCAATGCTCTGCTCGAGCGGCGCGGCGGCCGCGTCGTGCTCATTACCACCTCGGGGTTTGAAGACGTTCTCGAAATCGGACGCCAAGCGCGAACCAAGCTTTACGATTTCTTCGCCGATAAGCCGGAACCGCTCGTTCCGGCCCGTGACCGCATCGGCGCAAACGAACGGCTTGCGTGGGACGGCGCCACGGTCCGGGAGTTAACGCGGCACGAAGTCGGCCGTATCGTTCGCCTGGTCAACCGAGCAAAACCGGAAGCCGTGGCGGTTTGTTTCCTTTTCTCGTTCCGCAACGCGAAGCACGAAAAACAAATCGGCGATGCCCTTCGCAAAGCGGGCTACCTGACATCGGTATCGCATGAAATTCTGCCGGAGTCCCGCGAGTACGAGCGCACCTCGACCACCGTGGTTAACGCCTACCTTGCGCCGCTGATGAGCGGCTACTTGCGGGGCACGCACAATCGCGCGATCGAGGCCTGGTACAGAGGTCCCCGCCCGAGAACGGCATCCACGCCCGTGCGCGTCCACGTCATGCAATCGAACGGCGGCATCATTTCCGCGATGAAAGCCGCGCAGCAGCCGGTGACTACAATTCTGTCGGGGCCGGCCGGCGGGGTAACCGGAGCGGCTTACGCTGCGGAGCTCGCCGGCCTCGACAAGGTGATCACGTTCGACATGGGCGGCACGTCGACCGACGTTGCGCTGCTCTACGGAGAATTGCGCACGACCAGCGAGTCGATCGCGGCGGGCTTCCCAGTCGCGGTGCCCATGCTAGAGATTCACACCGTGGGCGCAGGCGGCGGGTCGATCGCGCGATTCGATCGCGGCGGAGCGCTGCGCGTCGGACCGGAAAGCGCGGGCGCGGAGCCGGGACCCATCTGCTACGGTCGCGGCGACCAACCCACGGTGACCGACGCCCACGCGGTGCTCGGACACTTCGACGCAACAGGCCTGCTGGGCGGCAGCTTCGCGCTGGATGCCGCGCGAGCCCGGCGCATCATGGACAAAGCCCGCGGCGCATTCCGAAGGGTCGAGGATTTTGCGGAAGGAATCGTCGCCGTGGCGAACGCCCTCATGGAGAAAGCCATCCGCGTGATTTCCGTCGAACGCGGCCACGATCCGCGCGACTACACGCTGGTAGCGTTCGGCGGCGCGGGAGGGTTGCACGCGTGCGCTCTGGCCTCAGCGCTCGAAATGCGCGGCGTGCTCGTGCCGATTTTCCCCGGAGGATTGTCGGCGCTGGGCATCTTGCGCGCGGATGTCGTTCGCGAGTTTTCGCGAACCGTGCTGCAGGCGGTGCGCGAAGCAACCCAGAGTTCCGGCAACCTGCGCGAGCTATTCGGTCCTCTTGAGATCGACGCCAAGCGCGCGCTGCGCCAGGAAGGGTTTCCATCGTCGAAAATCAGAGTCGAACCGCGGCTGGACATGCGTTACGCCGGGCAGGCTTACGAATTGAGCGTGCCCGCGTCGGGAGATTTCGTAAGCGCGTTCCATCGCGTTCACGAACAGCGTTACGGATATCACGACACAAAGCGCGCTGTCGAAATTGTAAACTTGCGCGTGCGCGCGACAGGCACGACGGACAAACCTCGTATTGAAAGAATCCCCCAAGCGGGCCGCGCCGACAAAGTGCGCTCGTCCCGGTCACTCGATTGCGTTCTCGACGGTAAGCGCCAGGGCGCGTCGCTGATCGCTCGTGCCCAATTACGCGGTGGTGACCGCTTCGCAGGACCCGCAGTGATTACGGAGTACAGCGCGACCACGCTGGTCCCGGCGGGCTGGCGCGCGCAGGTCGATGCCTTTGGCCAAATTCTTCTGACGGAAACACCAACCACGGGACGACATGCGCGCAAAAGCTAAGAACCGAAGGCCACGCAAGCCGCGCTCATCGTCCGGGAAAGTCGACCCCACCCGCCTCGAAATCTTCAAGAATATTTTCCATTCCGTGGCCGAAGAAATGGGTGCCGCCCTCCGCCGTTCGGCGTTTTCACCAAATATCAAAGAGCGGCGCGACTATTCGTGCGCGGTTTACGACGCCAACGGCCAGGTGTTGGCGATGGGTGACCACATGCCGGTTCATCTGGGATCGATGCCCGCATCGGTGGCGGCGGCGCGGGCGGCGTTTCCTCTGTCTGCAGGTGACATTGCCCTACTGAACGATCCGTTCAACGGCGGCACCCACCTTCCAGACCTGACCATGGTCATGCCCATCTTCCGGCCCGGCCTGCGGCGGCCTGCTTTCTATGTCGCCAATCGCGCCCACCACGCTGATGTCGGCGGAGTGTTCGCCGGGTCGATGGGCCCCGCCCGCGAGATTTTTCAAGAAGGCCTGCGCATTCCGCCCGTAAAGATTTTCCGCCAGGGCGAACTCAACGACGACGTCATGGCACTCCTGCTCGCCAACGTGCGCACCCCGAACGAGCGAGAGGGCGACCTGGCTGCCCAGATCGCCGCCTGCCGCACCGGCGAACGCAGGCTCTCGGAGATCGTCGAGAAATATGGGGAGCGCGAGGTCAGCGCCTACGGTCGACACCTTCTCCATTATTCAGGCGCGATGATGCGGGCAGCTCTGCGAGATCTACGGCCGGGTACGTACACGGCGGAAGACTTTCTTGACGATGACGGGGTCAGCGACGCGCCGCTAAAGATTCGAGTCTGCATACGCATCCGCGCCCCGCGATCTGCCCGATCGGGCGGGCATGCGGAAGTAGACTTCACGGGCTCGTCCCCGCAATGCGCTGGCAACGTAAACGCCGTCGAAGCCATCGCGATCTCGGCGGTCTATTACGTTTTCCGCTGCCTGCTTTCCGAGGACGTGCCCGCGACGTCGGGCTTGATGGCGCCAATTCAAGTCATCGCCCCGGCCGGTACCATCGTAAATGCGCGCCCTCCTGCCGCGGTCGCCGGCGGAAATGTAGAAACCTCGCAACGCATGGTGGACGCCCTGCTCCGCGCCCTTGCCAAAGCCGCGCCTGCAAGAATTCCCGCCGCAAGCCAAGGCACCATGAACAACCTGACTCTGGGCGGCAAAGACCCGCGCCACGAGGGCGCCCCCTTCGCCTACTACGAAACCATCGCGGGTGGCATGGGCGCCGGCCCCACCAAACCAGGCCAGAGCGCGATCCACACCCACATGACCAATTCCTGGAACACGCCGATCGAGGTCTTCGAGCACGTCTACCCGGTGCTTCTGCACCAATATGCAATCCGCCGCGGATCGGGTGGCCAGGGCCGGCACCGAGGCGGCGACGGCATCATCCGCGAAATCGAACTGTTAACCGACACGCAGGTCGGCCTGCTCTCGGACCGCCGCAAGCGCGGCCCCTACGGCCTGGCTGGCGGGCACGAAGGCAAGCCCGGCAAAAACTCCATCAAGCACAGCGGGAAGTCCCGCGAATTGCCGGGTAAGCATTCGATGATCGCTGACTCAGGAAGCGTCCTTCGGATCGAGACCCCGGGTGGAGGTGCCTGGGGCAAGTCGCGTCGCAGGTAGACGCAGAGCAGCTGTCACTTCACGTCCAGCCGGTTGCGAACAGGGCTTGCACCTTCAAGTGAGTGCACCCTGCCGCGTGCACCAATAAAACGGCGGACAACTCGAAAGTTGCCCGCCCCATAATTCTTTGAAATCTGGAAGTTAACTAAGAACTATTCAAATTTTTCAGTCATGATCGGGAACGTCAGCTTGGCCTTCGCCAGCGACTTTACCACCACGGCCTCGGCGCTTTCCGCCGTCGTGTTGCGCGCGGTGGCCATTTCGCTGACCAGCAAATACTTGGCGCGCTCGAGCATTTTCTTTTCGCGGAACGAGAGTGGCTTGCTACGGCTGAGGGATACCAGGCTCTTCAGGACTACGGCAACTTCCAGGAGAGAACCCGTGCGCATTCGCTCGGAATTTTCCTTGAAGCGGTGTTTCCAATCGTGATGCGAATTCAGCTTGCCCGTCTCCAAAAACCCGAGGACCTTGGTCGCATCATTGGAGCGAATAACGGCACGCAGCCCGACAATATCCGCGTTTGACTGCGGGACCATGACGCGCAACCCGCTTGAAACAATGCGAATCATGAAATAGCGTTCGGTTCGTCCATTCAACACCCCGTAGCTGATTTGCTCTACGAGACCCACACCGTGATTCGGATACACAACCTTGTCCCCAATTTTGTAATCCATAAGCTTCGGTGCCCCCCTAGGCAAGCGTACAGGATCTAGTGTACGGCGAGTGTGTTCCAACAGTCAAGATATATCCATTGGAATCAGGGGCTTAGAGAAAGTGCGGTGCCAATATGGCACGTAAATTGCTCTCCTTTTAGTGGAGCGAACGCCCCATGAGCCTCACTCTGCAACCTCCGGGCTTTTGCGCTTCGCGATCGGAATAGGAAATGCCCCGTCCGCCATCTCGCAACTGCAATTGCCTGTATCGGTTACGTTGAATCGCAATGCCCTGCGGTACAATTCCCGCATGCTCTCGCTAGCGCTCGATACCTGTGACGCAAGAGGCAGCGTGGCCGTTCTGCGCGACAATACGCTGCTGCAGGTCGTCGCGCACGATACCTCGGACGACTATTCCGTGTGGCTGCTGCCGGCCGTCACTCGCGTCTTGGTGGCGTGCGAACTCACTTTCCTGGATGTCGATGTGTACATTGCAGCGGCTGGACCGGGATCCTTCACTGGCGTTCGCGTCGGGCTCACGACCGTAAAAGCCTGGGCCGAGGTCACAGCCAAACCCATCGTCAGCGTTTCGCGCTTGGAGGCATTGGCGTCGGAAGCGCCCGGCTCTCAGCCCTGGGTCGCTACGTTGACCAACGCCCAACGGCGCCAGGTCTTTGCCGCGCTGTACCGTCGCCACGAGGGGCTGCTCGAGCGCGTCGGCGAAGAGACGGTGCTCGCGCCCGATAAATTCCTCGCGTGGGCGGCGGAAGCCGTAGGCGGCGAAAGCATCGAGTGGATCTCGACCGATCCGCAGATGCTGACGGAAACCGAAGCTTGGCTGGCGCGTCAGAGTGTAGGTGAACGTGTGCTCGCCCCGTCACCGATCCTGGCCCCAGCCATCGGCCGACTTGGCTACCGCCTGGCGCTGGCGAAGTGCTATGCGGATCCGCTGACTTTGGACGCAAACTACGTCCGCCGTTCGGACGCCGAGGCATTCTGGAAAGACAGGCCGGCCCCACAGCAAGCCAAGTAACCCACAGATGGATGGTGTCTTTGGAGACCACTCGTGAGTAGACAGCAGGGCCTTTGCAGTTCGCTTTTTTCGCGCATTTTCGCGCGGCCCGTAGAGGCGTCGCAAGGCTCGAAATCGGCCAACGGTGGATCCACCTATGAAACGTGAACCCGCTTCAACCCTGGGCCGATACCGGGGCGTGGTGCGGAAATTCGAGCCGCGGGACGCACACCGCGTCGACGTGGTCTTGCGGCAGTCCCCGGAGGCCGCCGCGTGGTCGGTCAAATCGATCGAACAACTACAGCAGCGCGGCGAAATTGCGTGGGTGATCGAGATCGAGCGCGGCATCGCTGGTTTCCTCGTCGCTCGCGCCGTCTTGAGTGAAGCCGAGATTCTGAATCTGGCGGTGGATCCCTCCAGCCGGCGCAGGGGCCTCGCGGCGGCACTCTTGGACGCGGCTTCGACGGAATTTCAGCGACAACGCGTCGAGACAATCTTCCTCGAAGTCCGCGCGTCCAACCGGCCCGCAATTTCTTTTTACGAAAAGTACGGATTCGCCTTGAACGGCCGACGCCCGGCCTACTATCAGAATCCCACCGAAGACGCAGTACTAATGACGAGAGAACTCACAGGCTAGGACTCCCTACGGCAATTTTCTCAAGGTTCCCTCTTGACGCCGCCTTGCCGCGGGTTTACCGTGCGCTCATGGAGTAGTTATCCAAAATTAATATAGTCGTGAGGAGGAACGCATGGCCACGTTGGCGCGGAACCCTCGGGACATACTCCTCGATACAGACGCCGAATATCAGCGTCTGGCCGAGCAGCATGCGAAGTACGAAGCCGAACTCAAAAAACTCACCTCGGATCCCTACCTCAATTCGGAACACCTCCTTGAAGAAATCAAGCTGAAGAAGATGAAGCTCCACTGCAAAGATGAGATGGAGCGGATTGCCGCGAGCATCAGGCGAGCGAGCGCGCACTCCACCTGAAGTTCCCATTTCCCGACGGCGAATGTCGCACAACGCCGCTGCTTGTTCGGCCCGTGAGAGCCGCGACGCAAGAGGCTGTGGTATTGTCTAACCGGCATGGTCAAAGAGGGCTACTACTTGGGACTTCCCCCGCTTGTCCTCGGCGGCGTCGCGTTTCTGGCGCATTGGATCCTGGTGGCGATTGTGCTGTTGTGCCTGGCGGCGTTTGTTTTCTATTTCTTCCGCGATCCTGAACGCGTGATTCCTAGCGAACCTGGTGCGGTGGTGTCTCCCGCGGACGGGCGCGTCGTTGTGGTTACCGACGAGGACTACGGCGGGCGCCCGGGTAAGCGCATCAGCATCTTTCTGGCGATCTGGAACGTGCACGTCAACCGCTCGCCAGCCGCCGGGACCATCCTCAAGATGGACTACCGGCCGGGCAAGTTTTTGGCGGCCATGATGGCGCGGGCCTCCACGGAAAATGAGCAAAACGTTATCTCCCTTTCCACCGCATCCGGCGAAATGGTCTTCAAACAGATTGCCGGGCTGATCGCGCGCCGGGTAGTCTGTTGGAAGAAAGCTGGCGACACCGTGCTGCGCGGCGAGCGGATCGGGTTGGTGCGGTTCGGCTCGCGGGTGGATTTGTGGGTACCGCGCGATGCCGAGATTCTGGTGACTCTAGGCGACAACGTAAAGGGTGGGTCGAGCGTCCTGGCGCGCTGGGCGGCGCCTGCGGGTTCGAACGTGTCGAGCGAGTCGGATACGACGACGCCAGTCGAGAATCTGACGGCGAGTATCCGACCTGCGTAAAGGTGAGTTTCTGACGAACGCACAAAGGACGAGTTTCTAACGAGCGTGAAAACGACGAGTGGAAGCGAACACAGGATGTCTGACTCCGAACAACAGCTGGCGGAATCGGAACCGCTACCGCCCGAACCGTCCATCCGCGGTCGTCGCATTCGAAATCCGCGGCTGCGGCGGGGCATTTTTCTGTTGCCGAGCCTTTTTACCGTCGGCAATTTGCTGTGCGGCTATTACGCCAGCGTGGCCGCGCTGGATGCGACAGTTCTACAGCCCGACTCCTTCGACCACGCGGCAAAGGCCATTGGCTTGGCGATTGTGTTCGATTCCCTCGATGGGCGCGTGGCGCGCTTGACCGGTACAAATACGGAGTTTGGTGTTCAGTTCGATTCGCTTGCCGACGTGGTGAGCTTCGGAATTGCGCCGGCGCTGCTGGCCTACTCCTGGGGCGTGCGGCATCTTCCGGGTCTCGAATTCACGCAGGGCGCGCAGCAGATCGCGCACTTCGGCTGGTGGTTCTGCCTGGCGTTCGTGGTGTGCTGCGCGTGGCGGCTGGCGCGTTTTAACGTGCAGGGGATGGCACCGGGCGGATCGAAGTATTTCGTGGGTATGCCGACCCCGGCTGCGGCGGGCATGATTGCGGCCACAGTACACGCCTTCAAGTCGCCGATTCAAGACTGGCGCTGGTCGATCGCTTGGATTTTCTTGGCGCTGGCACTCGCCGCGCTGATGACCAGCACGATTCGGTTTTACAGCTTCAAGGATTTGCCTTGGACCCGCAAGCAGCCTTCGCTGGGGATTGTTTTTATTGCCCTGCTGGGCGCGGCGATCTGGCGCTGGTCGGAAGAAGTCTTGCTACTCATCGCCGCGACGTATACCGCCGCGGGCGTGATCCTGCACGTCGTACGAATGATCCGGCACCGAACTTCGCGAACCGCGTGATGCATGCCCTTTGAACGGGAATCCAGCCGAATCATCATAGCGGGTGCGTCTTCGCTGCTCGGCGCGGAGCTAGGATCGTTGCTCGGACAGAGCCGCTTTGCGGCATCGGAGTTCAGCCTGCTCGACGAGGAGTTGGCGGCAGGCACGCTGACCGAAGCCGGCGGCGAACCCGCGGTGATCCGGCCGGTGGAGGAAGACAGCTTCAACCGCGCGCGCTTCGTGTTTTTCACGGGCTCATCGGAGTTCACGCGCGCAAACCTGGCATTGGCGCAGCGCAGCGGTGCTGCGATTATCGACCTCTCCGGCCATTCCGTATCGCTGCCTGACTCTGCTCCGTGGTTTCCCGGCATCGATAAGCTTCGCGGCCAAGTCGTTGTCGAGAAGTCGCGTCTCGCGTCGATCCCATCCGCCGCGACCGAAGCGCTTGTTCGTCTTACGGTCGCACTCCGAGATCTGGGCCTTCGCAGTGTGAGCGCGACGATACTTCAACCCGTATCCGCCTGGGGAAAATCGGGCATCGAGGAACTGGAAACGCAAACCAGCCAGTTGCTTGCCCTTCAGACTCCCGGAAAGCCGCTGTTCGATGCACAAGTGGCGTTCAGCACGCTCGAGCACTTTGGTCCATCGAGCCGCTTCGATCTGCGTGGGGCCTTGGCCACGATTCGTGCCGAAGCGCATTTGTGTCTGGTCGGAAGCTCTGTGATTCCGGCGATTCAACTTGTTCATGTTCCGGTTTTTTACGGCGTTACATTTTCGGTTTGCGCCGAGCTGGACACCTCCACCGAGGCGACCCGCATCCAAAGCACTTGCAAGAGGGCTGGGTTTTCCGTGATGCAAATGCCAGAGAGTCCCCACAACTTGAGCGTCGCCGAGGAGTCGGCCATTCAGATGGCGGAAACCGAAGCGGATCCGGCGAAGCCGGGAACCTGGTGGTTTTGGGGCGCTGCGGATAATATTCGATTGCCGGCTTGGAATGCCGTGAAGCTCGCGGAGAAACTCGCCGAATGAAACGACTTTTCTGGCCCGCGCTTGCGTTCGCGTTGACCACGATCACTGTGAGTGGTTGCGGATACCGGGTTGCCGGGCGCACCGATTCCCTGCCCTCCGGGATCCACGTCATCGCCGTGCCTGCGCTCGTAAATGCGACGACCAGTTACCGCATCGAGCAGAAACTGACCTCGGCCACGGTGCACGAATTCCTGGCCAAGACACCGTACAAGGTGGTGTCCAATCCTGCCGACGGGGATGCGGTCCTGCTCGGGAAAGTGGTGAGCCTGGAAGCGCTTCCCTTGTTGTTCGATACGGTCAGCGGGCGCGCGACGACCATGCTGGTGACCGTGAAATGCGACGTCACCTTGACGCAGATGTCCGACCAGAAAGTGCTGTATCACACCGACAATTTTGTGTTTCGCAGCGAATACGAAATCTCGACCGACGTGGTGAGTTTCTTCGGGGAGCAAGACCCGGCTCTGGACCGGCTGGCCAAGGATTTTGCCCGGCGGCTGGTGGCTGCGGTCACGGAGAATTATTAGGATCGAATATCTGATCAAGAGATGACCGAGAATTGATCCAGGGCCTGGGGACGGAGAATTGACAGATGGCGCGCGTTTCTTCACAAGAGCTACTCGAACGGCTGAAAAAGGGCAAGGTGATTCCGGCGTTGCTGCTGCTGGGTGACGAGCCGTATCTGCGCGACGCCTGCCGCAAGGCCTTGGTGCAGGCCTTTACGATAGAAGCGGCGCGGACCTGGGGTGTCTCGCGCTATTCGGCGGATCGCGGCGAAACGCAGAACGCGCTGGAGCAGGCACAGACTGTGCCGATGCTCTCGCGGCAACAGGTGGTGTTTCTGGAAGACGTCGGGGAAATTGAGAAATTGGGCGAAAAAAGTCGGGATGCCGCCGTCGAACAACTTGAGGGATATCTGGCGGACCCGGCGCCCTTTACAGTGCTGGTGCTGGAAGCGACCGGTCTGGATCAGCGGATGAAATTGGCGAAGCTTTTGGCGGAGAAGACTTTGGTTGTGGATGTGAGCCTGGGCGAGAACCCCGAACAGCGACTGAGCACAGCTGTCAGTTTGGCGGAAGCGCTCGCCGGCGAAGAAAAGGTGGAGTTCGAGTGGGGCGCGGCAGAGGATCTAGCCGAA
>Ga0181522_10000681_pt1 | contig 23699 bp, 14 predicted proteins | sample PEATcosm2014_Bin_27_FD_121103 | JGI IMG/M metagenome (GOLD analysis project Ga0181522, IMG submission 121103) | Peatland microbial communities from MTU Mesocosm Facility, Houghton, MI, USA - PEATcosm2014_Bin05_10_metaG | ecosystem: Environmental > Terrestrial > Soil > Wetlands > Peat | place...
ACTCGGCACTTATTATCCCGATCTGCACGATCCGGATTTCGAGAGCGCGATCGCGCTGGTGCACCAGCGCTTTTCGACCAACACGTTTCCGACCTGGTCGCTGGCGCACCCGTACCGCTACATTGCACACAACGGCGAGATCAACACGTTGCGCGGCAACAACAACTGGATGGCGGCACGCCAGGCCTCGGTGTCCTCGCCGCTGTTCGGCAAGGACATCAGCAAGCTGTGGCCGATCTCCTACGAAGGCCAGTCCGACACCGCCTGCTTCGACAACGCGCTCGAATTCCTGACGCAGGGCGGCTACTCGCTCGCCCACGCCATGATGATGATGATCCCCGAAGCCTGGGCGGGCAATCCGCTCATGAACGAGGAACGGCGCGCGTTCTACGAATACAATGCCGCGCTGATGGAGCCGTGGGACGGCCCGGCCGCGATCGCCTTCACCAACGGCCGCCAGATCGGCGCTACGCTCGACCGAAACGGATTGCGTCCGGCGCGCTATCTGCTCACCCGCGACGACCGCATTATCATGGCCTCGGAAACCGGCGTGCTGCCAATTCCGGAAAAGGACATCGTCAAGAAGTGGCGGCTGCAGCCGGGCAAGATGCTGCTGGTCGACCTCGACGAAGGCCGGCTCATTCCGGACGAGGAATTAAAATCGACGCTGGCGAAGAGCCATCCTTACAAAGAATGGCTCGGCCGCACGCAGATCGTGCTGGAAGATTTGCCCGGCACTGCCAACGAGGCGCCAATCTCGAATCTTTCGCTGCTCGACCGCCAGCAGGCCTTCGGCTACACGCAGGAAGACCTGAAGTTCCTGATGACGCCGATGGCCTCGACCGGCGAGGAAGCGGTCGGCTCGATGGGCAACGACACGCCGATTTCGGCACTGTCCGACAAGCCGAAGTCGCTGTTCACATATTTCAAGCAGAACTTCGCGCAGGTTACCAACCCGCCGATCGATCCGATCCGCGAAGAGTTGGTGATGAGCTTGGTCTCGATCATCGGGCCGCGGCCCAATTTGTTCGATCTGGAAGGCATGTCGCACACCAAGCGCCTGGAAGTGCGCCAGCCGATCCTCACCAATGCAGACCTGGAAAAGATCCGCTCGATCTCGGAGATGAGCGGCGATCATTTCAAGTCGCATACCTTTGACATCACCTTCCCGGCCGAGCATGGCGCCGACGGCATGGCCTGGGCGCTCGACGCGCTATGCGAGCGCGCCGAAGAGGAAGTACGCGCCGGCTGCAACATCATCATATTGTCCGACCGCAAGGGCGGCGCCGACCGAATTCAGATACCGGTACTGCTCGCTTGCGCAGCTGTTCATCATCATCTCATTCGCAAGGGCCTGCGCACCGCCGTCGGCCTGGTGCTGGAGACCGGCGAGCCGCGCGAGGTGCATCATTTCGCTTGTCTGGCGGGCTACGGCGCGGAGGCCATCAATCCGTATCTCGCCTTCGAGACGCTGGTCGCCATGAAGGACGACTTGCCGCAAAAACTCGACGAAAAGGAAATTATCAAGCGCTACATCAAGTCGATCGACAAAGGCCTGCTCAAGGTCATGTCCAAGATGGGCATCTCGACCTATCAGTCCTATTGCGGCGCGCAGATTTTCGACGCTGTCGGACTGCGCCAGGACTTTGTCGACAAATATTTCACCGGTACGCACACCCGCATCGAGGGCGTCGGTCTTGCCGAAATCGCCGAAGAGACGGTGCGCCGCCATCGCGACGCCTTCGGCGATTCACCGATCTATGCCTCGATGCTCGACGTCGGCGGTGACTATGCGGTGCGCGTGCGCGGCGAGGACCATGTCTGGACCGCAGAGACGGTGTCGCGACTGCAGCATGCGGTACGCGGTAATTCGCAGGACCATTATCGCGCCTTCGCCAGGATCGTGAACGAGCAGAACGAACGGCTGCTGACAATCCGCGGCCTATTCCAGGTCAAGTCAGCCGATGACGACGGCCGCAGGCCAGTGCCGATCGAGGAGGTCGAACCGGCGAAGAATATCGTGCGGCGTTTCTCGACCGGCGCGATGTCCTATGGCTCGATTTCGCGTGAGGCGCACACCACGCTCGCGATCGCCATGAATCGCATCGGCGGCAAGTCAAACACAGGCGAAGGCGGCGAAGAGAGCGACCGTTACAAGCTCATGCCGAACGGCGACAGCATGCGCTCGGCCATCAAGCAGGTGGCCTCGGGGCGATTTGGAGTCACCGCCGAGTATCTCGTCAACTCGGACATGATGCAGATCAAGATGGCGCAGGGCGCCAAGCCCGGCGAAGGCGGCCAGTTGCCGGGACACAAGGTCGACAAGACGATCGCCAAGGTGCGCCACTCGACCCCCGGCGTGGGCCTGATCTCGCCGCCGCCGCACCACGACATTTATTCGATCGAAGATCTGGCGCAGCTCATTTTCGATCTGAAGAACGCCAATCCGACCGGTGACGTGTCGGTCAAGCTGGTGTCGGAAGTCGGCGTCGGCACGGTCGCCGCCGGCGTCTCCAAGGCGCGCGCCGATCACGTCACCATCGCCGGTTACGAAGGCGGTACCGGCGCGGCACCGCTCACTTCCGTCAAGCATGCCGGCAGCCCCTGGGAAATCGGTCTGGCCGAAACCCATCAGACGCTGGTGATCAACCGCCTGCGCGGGCGCATTGCGGTGCAAGTCGACGGCGGTATCCGCACCGGGCGCGATGTAGTGGTGGGGGCGCTGCTCGGCGCCGACGAATTCGGCTTCGCGACGGCGCCGTTGATCGCGGCCGGCTGCATCATGATGCGCAAGTGCCATCTTAATACCTGCCCGGTTGGCGTCGCGACCCAGGACCCGGTGCTGCGCAAGCGCTTCAAAGGCCAGCCCGAGCACGTGATCAATTATTTCTTCTTCGTCGCCGAGGAAGTGCGTGAATTGATGGCGACGCTGGGCTACCGGACTTTCGATGAGATGGTCGGCCAGATGCAGATGCTCGACCAGCGCCAGCTGGTGGAACACTGGAAGGCCAAGGGTCTCGATTTCTCGAAGCTGTTCAACAAACCGAAGGCCACCAAGGGCACCAATATCTTCAACTGCGAGAAGCAGGATCACAAGATCAACGACATTCTCGATCGCAAGCTGATCGCCGAATCACAGGCCGCGCTCGACCGCGGCGCGCCGGTCCGGCTGCAAACCGCCATCCGCAACATCGACCGCACGGCCGGCGGCATGCTGTCTGGCGAAGTGGCCAAGCGCTACGGCCACGCTGGGCTTCCCGACGGCACCATTCACGTCCGCTTCAACGGCACCGCGGGGCAAAGCTTCGGCGCATGGCTGGCGCGCGGCATCACCTTCGAACTCGATGGCGACGCCAACGACTATGTCGGCAAGGGCCTGTCGGGCGGCCGCATCATCATCCGGCCGCCGGCGGATTCCGGCATTGTGCCGGAGGAATCGATCATCGTCGGCAATACCGTGCTGTACGGCGCGACCGAAGGTGAATGTTATTTCCGCGGCGTGGCGGGCGAGCGATTTGCCGTGCGCAATTCCGGCGCGATCGCCGTTATCGAAGGCGCCGGCGATCATTGCTGCGAATACATGACCGGCGGCGTCGTGGTGGTGCTGGGCGTTACCGGGCGCAATTTCGCCGCCGGTATGTCGGGTGGCATCGCCTACGTGATCGACGAGGACGGCACCTTCAAATCCCGCTGCAACATGGCGATGATCGAGCTCGAGCCGGTGCCCGAAGAGGCAGATATCGACGAAAAAGAATTCGGCAACGAACCTGAAACGCACGGCCGCGTCGACGTGATGGCCAACCTCGACAGCAAGGATGACGAGCGGCTGCGCACGCTGATCGCCAACCATGCGCGCTATACCGGCTCCAGGCGCGCCGCGGAGATTCTTAGCCAGTGGGAGCGCTATCGCCCGTTATTCCGAAAAGTGATGCCGGTCGAATACCGCCGCGCACTTGCCGAAATGGCAAAAGAGAAGGCCGCCACGATGCAGGCCGCCGAATAGTATGGGTAAGGTCACCGGCTTTATCGAAATCGAGCGTGAGGACCGTGACTACCAACCGGTCGCGGAGCGCATCAAGCATTGGCACGAATTCGTGCTGCCGTTGCCGGAAAAGGAAGTCCGCGACCAGGCCGCGCGTTGCATGGATTGCGGCGTGCCCTATTGCCACGGCACCAGCCGCATCACCGGCGCGCCCACCGGCTGCCCGGTCAACAACCAGATCCCCGACTGGAACGACCTGGTCTATCGCGGCCATTGGGATGAGGCGGCGCGCAATCTGCACTCGACCAATAATTTTCCGGAATTTACCGGTCGCGTCTGTCCCGCGCCGTGCGAGGCGTCCTGCACGCTCAATATCGACGACAATCCGGTCACCATCAAAACCATCGAATGCGAGATCGCCGACCGCGCCATCGCACAGGGTTTGAAACCCGAACTATCGGCGCACAAGACCGGCAAGAAGGTGGCCGTGGTCGGCTCGGGGCCGGCGGGGTTGGCTTGCGCGCAACAGCTCGCGCGCGCCGGGCACGATGTCCATGTTTACGAGCGCTGGGCCAAGGCCGGCGGCCTGCTGCGCTACGGCATCCCCGACTTCAAGATGGAAAAGATTCACGTCGATCGCCGCGTCGAACAGATGCTGGCGGAGGGTGTTCAATTCCATTACGGCGCCGATGTCGGCGTCAATGTACCCGTCGAGAAGCTGGTCAAGGCCCATGATGCGGTGGTGCTTGCCGGGGGCGCCGAAAAGCCGCGCGACCTGCCGGTGCCCGGCCGCGAGCTCAAGGGCATTCACTTCGCCATGGAATTCCTGCCGCAGCAGAACCGGCGCGGCAGCAACGAGCCGCAGGGCAAGGTCGAGCCAATACTCGGCAGCGGCAAGAAGGTGGTCGTCATTGGCGGCGGCGACACCGGCTCCGACTGCATCGGCACCTCGATCCGCCAGGGCGCGGCATCCGTGACCAATTTCGAGATCATGCCGCAACCGCCCGAACACGAAAACAAGATGCTGGTCTGGCCGGACTGGCCGCTCAAGCTGCGCATTTCGTCCAGCCACGAGGAAGGTGTTGAACGCGAGTTTGCCGTGCTGACGCAAAAATTCTCCGGCGAGAACGGCCGCGTCAAGAAGCTCCATTGCGTGCATGCGGACGCCAAGTTCAAGCCGGTGCTAGGCACCGAATTCGAGATCGAGACCGACCTGGTGTTGCTCGCCATGGGCTTCGTGCATCCGGTGCACGAGGGCATGATCAAGGCGCTGGGCGTGGCGCTCGATGCGCGCGGCAATGTCAGCGCCGACACTAACGCCTACCTCACCTCGGTGCCCAAGGTATTCGCCGCGGGCGACATGCGGCGCGGCCAGTCGCTGGTGGTGTGGGCGATCCGTGAAGGCCGCCAGGCGGCGCATGCGGTCGATAAATTCCTGATGGGATCGACAGCGCTGCCGCGCTAACTTTCTAGCTCGCGCTAACGCAGCCAGCCGAATGGGCCGCCGGACCGCCTGATCGCCTGCGGCGGGCGCGGCACGTCATGTTGCTGCTTCGGCTTGATCTCAAGTTTTGGCTTCGCCTCCGTGGCCTGGCTGGTCTTCCCGGCGGCGCCGCGCTTGGGTTCGTCCGACGGCTTGCCGGCGGCGGCAGGCGACTCGGTGCGCGCAAGAGCATCGCCGGCAGGCGCTACGGGCGCGCTGGCGACCGGCGGGCCGTTTTTGCCGTCGCTGCCGACCGGCCAGGCGAAATCGTCGGCGCGTCCGGGCGGGGCCGGCACCGGCTCGCCTTTGACCAGCACGCGGGCGGTCGTGGCGTCGCTATGCGCCGGCTGACTGCCGGTGCCGCCGAGGAGTTCTTCGGAATTTGCAGGCGTTATGGTCAACGGCACTACCGGTCCGGCCACCGGCCGCACAGTCGACTTTGTATCGGACGGCAGTGGCGCAATCGGGCCCGATGGAAGCGCCACGGGCATGCGATTGCTCATGACGCGGCGCAACTCGCGCTCGACATAATGGGCCAGCTTGCGCGCGCCCGCTTTGGTGAAGAATACCCCATCGCCCGACCGTAGCCGGCGGTTCTGGCCTTCGTAGTCGGGCCCATACGTAGTGAACTTGCCGCCCTCATCGACGAAGCCGTCCCACACGTCGATATAGATGGCGCCGGCGCGCTCGGCGCGCGCGCGGTAGAGATCGTTCAGGTAGACGGCGTCGGCCGTGGATTTGGTGCCTTTGATCGACGGCAGGCCAACCCAGAATACCGGCACGCCCTTGCTCTTGAGCGCCGCGATCGTCTCATCGATGCGTTTCGAATAAATATCCGCCCATTGGTCGCTGCGAAACTCGATCGTGCCGTTGGCATTTTTGCCTTGCTGCGGCTCGGGCGCGATAATCGAGGGCTGGTCACCTTCGTCGGGCGGGTTTTTGTCGTCCGCGGCTTGGCCGGCCTTGTTCTTGGCCTGCTCGTCTTTTTTCTGGTCGTCTTTCTTCTGATCGTCTTGTGCCTTCTTCTTATCGGCCTCCTTGGCAACGTCGCGCGCGCTGATGTTCTGGCGGTCGCTGACGCCGAGCATCATGATCACATAATTGGGTTTTTCCTGCGCAAGGATATCGCGCGCCACGTGCCACCAATCGAGATCGCTCTTGGCTTCGTAGCGCAACAAGCCGGAATGAATCTTGTTCTTGCGGATGATGGCGATCTCTGGTGAATCCGAAAACGCGTCTTCGAGACCATAGGCAAGCCAATCGGCCATGGCGTCGCCCATCACCACGATTGAGCTGGTCGGCGTGACCGGCTCCGCTTTTGGATCGGGCTTGCGCGGGCTCGGCGCGCGCGAGTTGTCGGTTTGAACGGCCGGCTCGTTTTCATAATATTGCGGCCTGGATGGCCCGAAAATATTGCCGAAGAATCCGCCAGAACGCTGGCGCCATTGGGCCTGCGCCGGCGCCGTAAGCGCCATCTCAATCGCCGCCACGCAGGCACAATCGGCCGCAACCAAAATGGCTGCCCCGATGATCCAATGCGCAAGCCGGGTATTGCTAAACATGCCGATCGCCCATCAAGCCCTTAATCTATAAGGGAAAAGGCCAGCCGCAAAAGGCCCCCGCTGCTCTACATGGGTCAATAACATGCAAAAAATGTCAACTCGAAGATGGCCGGGTGGTTACCCTTAACGCGTACGCAATTGGTCGAGGATGACCGCCGAGGCGAAGCCGTCGGGAACTTGGCCGATCTTGGTCTGGAAGTCGCGGATCGCGGCCCGTGTCCTGGCGCCGAGTTGGCCGTCCGGCTCACCGACATCGTAGCCGCGGCGCACCAGCAATTGCTGCAACTCCAGCCGTTCGTCGCGCGACAATACGCGCTCGTAACGCGGCCAAGCCTGCGCGAAGGCCTCGCCGCCACGCAGCCGGTCAGACAGATGGCCAATCGCCAACGCGTAGGCCTCGGCCGGATTATATCGCATAATGGCGCGGAAATTTGGCAGCATCAGAAAGCCCGGACCTTGGACGCCGGCCGGGATCAGCAGGAACGCGTTCTCGTCGGGATGGGGAAACGGTTTGCCGCCGGGCCGCGCCAACCCAGTGCGCTCCCAGTCGCGGATTGTCATCATCCGGGCGTGGTCGGCCAGCATAAAATTGAAATTCGCCGGCACCACCACTTCGTAGCCCCAGGTCTCGCCGGTGATCCAACCATCCTTCTTCAGGTTATTCGCGGTGGACGCGATGATGTCCGGCACCGAGTCGATCACGTCGCGGCGGCCGTCGCGGTCGAAATCCACGGCATATCTCTTGAACGCCGTCGGCATGAATTGTGTCGGTCCGAACGCGCCCGCCCATGAACCCAAGAATCGTTCGGGCCGAACGTCGCCGCGCTGGAGAATTTCCAAAGCCGACAAAAACTCCTCGCGGAAATAATTCTGCCGTCGGCCGATGCAGGCAAGCGTGGCGGTGGAGCGGATCACCGGACGCTCGCCACCGAGCGTGCCGTAATTGGTCTCGACGCCCCAGATCGCGACGATGACGTGGCGGTCGACGCCGTAGGCCCTTTCCACCGCATCGAAGGTCGCGCGAAATTTCTCCAGCAGCGCACGGCCCTGCCCGATGCGTTCCGCGTTCACCAAGAGGTCGAGATAGTCCCAGAACGACTTTGTGAATTCCGGCTGACTATCGAGCAGATCCATAATCCGCAGGTCGGGCCTTAGCCGCGCGGTATAGGCGGTGAAGGTCTCGCGTGTAATGCCGCGGCGTGCCGCCGCCGGCCATAGGCGTTCGAGGCATTCATTGAAGGTCGCCGCTGCCGCGCGGATCGCGCTCGCGGTCATACGGGGATCGCCGGAGGCGCCCGACTGGCCGCTCCACTCCGGCGCGGTTGTCGACGGCACGACCGCGACCCGCGGGATCGTACCGGTCACGCCGAGAAAGCGGTCGTCGCGCTGCTGCGCCATGATGGCGCCGCTGGCGGCTACCACCAAAAGCGCGCCTGTAAGATATCGGCCGATCAATTGCATTTCGACGCCAGTCCCAATTTCGCCCCAGCTGACCCTTATGGGTGCATCGATATCGTTTCGACGGCGTTAATAGCCTATCATCAGGAACCCATCTGGACCCAACGCCGCCAGCATGCTTTCTCCTCGCCTGAACGAATCAAGCCAGCATCCGATATTAAGTCCCGCATGACCCGCATCCGCAAAGCCATATTCCCGGTCGCCGGCCTTGGCACCCGCTTTCTGCCGGCGACCAAGGCAATGCCGAAGGAAATGCTCCCGGTGGTGGACCGGCCGCTGATCCAGCATGTGGTGGATGAAGCGCGCCAAGCCGGCATCGAACATTTCATCTTCGTCACTGGCCGCAACAAGGCGGTGATTGAGGACCATTTCGATCGTCAGTTCGAGCTCGAACTCACCTTGGTGGAGCGCGGCAAGAAGGCGGATCTCGCTTTGCTGTCGCAGGACCTGCCGGAACCGGGCACCTTCAGTTTCACCCGCCAGCAGTCGCCGCTCGGTCTCGGTCACGCGATCTGGTGCGCCCGCGAGTTGGTCGGCAATGAGCCGTTCGCTCTACTGCTGCCCGACGTGCTGGTGCAGAACGCGCGCGGTTGTCTCACCCAGATGATCGACGCCGCCAAAGATCTCGACGATAATGCCAATATCGTCGCGGTCGAGGAAGTGCCGGCCGATCGCATTCATATGTATGGCGTAGTCGGCGTCGGCCAGCCCAAGGGCAAGGCCTTCGCGATCACCAAAATGGTCGAAAAGCCGAAAGCGGCCGAGGCGCCGTCAAATCTCAGCATCACTGGCCGCTACATTCTGCAGCCGCAGATTTTTGACCTCATCGAGAAACAGGCGGCCGGCAGCGGCGGCGAAATCCAGCTCACCGACGCCATGACGGCACTGGTGCGCACGCAGCCGTTCTACGGCCTCAAGTTCGAAGGCCGGAGTTTCGACTGCGGTTCCAAGATCGGATTTCTCGCCGCCAACGTCGCCTATGCGCTGGAGCGCCCCGATATCGCGCCGGAATTTCGCGGCGAGCTGCGCCGATTGCTCGGCGAGAAATAGCGCTAAGGGCTAGTGCTGCAAGCGGATGCCGAGCATGAAGATGCTCGCCGTATAATCGACGCCGGTGACGCTTGAGCGCAGCCATTCCTCGCGGAATTCACCTTTAATCTGGACCGAGCGGTTGAGTTTGTAGGTGAGCCCCGCTCCGGCCGAGAAACGTTTGTCCTGCCGATCGAGGCCGACATAATCATCCATCCCGAATCCGATTTTGACGGTGCCGATCAGCCAGCGGCGAAATGAGTGATCGAGCTGCAAGCCGACATCGCGCGAGAGCTCCCCGGAGACGCCTGGTATGACTGTCTCCGAAACCACCGATGTGCCGGTGAGTTTCACGGTCGTCAGCGCATTGGCGGTCCAGATCAGCGAAGCATTGCCGATCAAGCCGCTGATCTGTTCGAGACGCGGATCTTCATACGTGCGTTTGCCGTAGCCGATCCCGATATCGCCGGTTAGCAGGTTGGTCAGCTTGAAAGTCGAGCCGACTAGGCCGCTTAGTCCTTTCGAGTCGCGCTGGTAGCCGAAGAAGTCGGTATTGAGATCGTGTACGCGGCTGTCGGCCTCGACCTCGACGTAGGGTTTGACGCCCGGCGACAGTTCATAGGCGGCGCGCAGCGTTCCGCCATATTGGTTGTAGTCGCGATCGTCATTGCTCGCGGTCGTACCGTCGGTCAGCGACGAGGCCTGATAGGCCGTACGCTCGACGTCGCCCTTGACCGACAAATCAAGCCGGTTGAATTGTTGACCGAGGCCGACGCTGCCTCCAACGGTGGTGAAGACCGGAAGCTTGGCGATATTCGCCGGCAGGTTCGGACTGCCGGGATTATCGGTCGAGACCAGCAAGCGGCCATTGAGATCGATGCGCGTGTCGTGGGTCACGTCGATGCGGCCGTCCACCTTGCCGTTGAAATAGGGCCTGCTCAGCGTCGGCGTCTCGTCGGGGCTGTAGCCGGTATAGCTGCCGCGCAAGTCTGCCTTGAATTCGTGCCGCGACCAGTTCGACTGCACGAGCAGTTCCGGCGCCACGGTATAGAGCGACGCGCCTGAGCCGCCGGGCACGCGTCCCGGATTGCTGTCGTGGCCGACGATCAGCTCAACCGCCGGATAAAGTGTGAAGGCGCCGGCGCGCATGCCCACGGGCGCGTAGGGATCATCCGGCTCGCTGTGTGCCTTACGCTTCTTCGGCGCCTGGCGGATTGGACCGAGTTCGACCGGCGGCGCTCCAGGCATCTGCGCGAAAGCGCCGCCCGCGGAATCGGCCGGCGGTTTTTGATAGGGCGAAATGGTGATCGGCGCCGGCAAGCCCGGCGCGGCGGCCTGCCCGTTTACCGGAGATTTGGTTTTCACCTTGGCCTTCTTGCGGCTGTTGGTGGCATCGAATCCGGTGATGCCGGCACCTGAGACCGGTGCCGTGAAGTTTGCCGGCGGTCCGAGTTGCACGAGCGACGGCCGGTCGAATTTCTGGAAACGCGGCGGATTGCGCGGATCGGTTTGCAGCTTCGGCGCAAGCGGATCGGTCACTGTGGCCGACTGCGCCATGGCATCGGCGCCCCACATCGTCACGCAAGCCGCCATCAGCAGCTGCGCGCCGCGCGACATGACTGAAATTGTGAGACGTGAGCGCGGCACGACTGTCGTTGCCCTCCTGCCCACGGCTAAACGCCGGGCGGGCGCGCCTTTTCAGAAAAAGCGCGCACGCCCGCGGTTCGCGGGCTTTGGTTAACGGAAGTTAAATCCGTATGGTTAACGAGGCGTTGATGGGCTTTTGGGCTCGGTTTTTGGCCTCAAATCCAGCCCTTGAGCTCGCGCAGCACCACGTCGCGGATCACCGTCATGCCGCCGGGGGAGTCATTGAGGCACGGGATCGCCGCGAAATTCTTGCCGCCGGCATGCTTGAAAATCTCGGCGTTCTCCATGGCGATTTCTTCCAGCGTCTCCAGGCAGTCGGCGGCAAAGCCGGGCGTGATGACCGCGACGCTTTTCACGCCCCGTTTGGCGAGCGATCGCATGGTTGCGTCGGTATAGGGCTTGATCCACTCGGCGGTGCCGAAGCGCGACTGGAAGGTCATGATCAGCCGCTCGTCATCGAGTTTGAGCTTGCGGCGCAGCAGCGCCGTGGTCTCGCAGCAGTGCTTATAATAAGGATCGCCCTTGGCGACATAGTCTTCCGGCATGCCGTGGAACGAGGCAACGATCACCTCGGGCTTGAACGAGAGCTTCGTGAGTTGGGCATTGAGCGAATTGGCGAGCGCGTCGATATAGGCCGTCTCGGCGTAATAAGGCGCGGCCACGCGTAAACTGGGCTGCGATCGCATGCGCTCAAGCGCGCGGAATACTTCGTCGCAGACGGTCGCAGTGGTCGCCGCAGCATATTGCGGATAGAGCGGCACCAACAGAATTCGCTCGCAATCCTGCGCGATCAACGCGTCGAGCCGTGAGCGGATCGACGGGTTGCCGTAGCGCATCGCCCAGTCGACGCGGATACGCTTGTCGACCTTCTCCAGCATTTCCTCAAGCTTGTCGGACAGCGAGCGCGTGATGGTCTTGAGCGGCGATTCATTGCGCTCATTGTTCCAGATCTTGTCGTAGTCGCGGCCTTTGCGGGCGGGGCGCACTGTCAAGATAATGATGTTGAGCACCAGCCACCATTTGAGGCGGCTTTCCTCGATAACGCGGCGATCTGAGAGAAATTCCTTCAAATACCGGCGCATCGACCAGTAATCGGTGGCATCAGGCGTGCCCAGATTGACCAGCAGCACGCCGATGCGCCCACTTGATGGTGAATCAGTGCTCAACATCATGGCTTGCGCTCGTCGGCGATCACCTTGCCGTCATTGGGCAAGGCACCGGGCGCAACCAGCCTGACCGCCCCTTTGAGCTTGGTGACCGACTGCAGCGTGGCGGCGACCGCGGCTTCCAGCGCGGCATCGGGTGCCGCCGCCTCGGCCATCAGCGTCATGGTGTCCTGCTCGCCCTCGCGGCCAATCACCAGGCGCAGCCGCGACAACTGATCATGGCGCGCGGCGACTTCGGCGATCTGCTTGGGATGCACGAACATGCCTTTGACCTTGGCGGTCTGATCGGCGCGCCCCACCCAGCCCTTGATGCGCGAGTTGGTGCGCCCGCACGGCGAGACGCCCGGCATCAGCGCCGACATATCGCCGGTGCCGAGCCGGATCATCGGATAATCGGGGTTGAACGACGTCACCACCACTTCGCCGACCTCTCCTTTCGCCACCGGATCGCCGGTGCCGGGCCGGACGATCTCAACGATGACGGTTTCATTGACGATCATGCCTTCAAGAGCTTCGCTTTCATAAGCGATCACACCGAGTTCGGCCGTGGCATAGCATTGCAGTATCGCCACGCCGCGTCCTTGCAGCTCCGCGCGCAATGTCGCCGGCAGTGCCGCGCCCGATACCAGCGCGCGCTTGATCGATGCGGCGTTCTTGCCGCTTGCCTTGGCGGCATCGAGCAAGATTTTCAGGAAGTCCGGCGTGCCGGCATAGCCGGACGGCCGATAATGCGCGATCGCCTCAAGCTGCTGTTCGGTATTGCCGACGCCGCCCGGGATGACCGCGCAGCCGAGCGCATGACAGCCCGATTCCATGATGAAGCCGCCGGGCGTGAGGTGGTATGCAAACGAGTTGTGCACGATGTCGCCGGCGCGAAATCCGGCCGCGAACAACGCGCGCGCGGTGCCGTACCAATCCTTGCCTTCGCCTTCCGGCTCGAAGATCGGCCCCGGCGACATCAACAGCCGGCGTGCTTTGCCCGGCGCAGTCACGTTGAGGCCGCCGAACGGCGGATCTTCCTTCTGCAAGGAAGCGACGTCGGCCTTGTGCAGCACCGGCAGCCGCGCCAGCGCGGCGCGCGAATTCACCGACTTGAGATCGATGCCGGCGAGATGTTTGGCCCAACCCGGCGCGGCCATGGCACGCGCAAGAATTCCGGGCAGGCCCGCGAACTGCTCACGCTCGCGTGCCGCCGGGTCGCGGGTTTCCAGGGCGTCATAGTGGTCGCCACGCATGTTTACCGCCCGCTTTGCATCAGGCCGAGATAACGGGTTTGAGCGTCCCCGGCAATCGCGCCACGGATCGCCAAATGGTGCACGCAATTGAGCGCCAAATCGTAAGACCGGTAACAATGATGCGCGATCAAGGCCAAATGCTTGAGCTGTTCGGGCTGCATCAAGTCCGGGTGCATGAAATCGCGAACGTACACAATATCGACCTCCAGTAGCTGATTGAGACTGCTGTATGGATCTGCCGGATTCGTCATCGGGGCGATCAGCCTGTTTTTGATCGCCGCAAATGCATGTGGGACGAACCCCAAACCGCGCAATTCAAGATCGATATCGCCAAATACCGGTTGTCCGACATAGAGCGGCAAAAACGAGACTTCGGTTTGAATTGCGACGGCGTGGTCCAGTTTGTTGCGCCCATTGCGAAATACCGCCAGCTCCGATCCTTGCACGTCGATCTTAAGAAAGTCGATCTCGGCGATATCGTCCAGCCGGCGCGTGGCAATGCGAGATTCACTGAGCACCTCGCCCCATATCGAAAATCCGCCGAAGTGCTTGAGCGCGACCCGATTCGGCGCAGCCAGGCGAGCGGCAAATTCGAAGCGTACCCTCGGCGCCGTCGCCGACCGCATGAGGCAGGTAGGTTTCCAGCTCGCTCTTTTTCGCGTTCAAAGCGGCAAGTGCCTCGAGCTGCGGCTCGAAGCCGATGACCCGGCACAGGTTTTTCTTGAGCAGCGGTAGATAAGGCGGCTCGCCGTCTATCGGATTGGCGCCGATGTCCACGACGGTGGGCAATCGGTCCGGCTTCAATAGATCGAACAGCGGATCGGCCGCAGGCGCCATCAAATTACGCCAGCCAGCGCTTGCGGCGGCGGTAATGCTTGCCATCACGGAAGGATTTGCGGCGGCCGCCGGAGATGCCGAGGTAGAATTCCTTGACGTCTTCGTTTTCGGCCAGCGACTTGGCATCGCCGTCCATCACCACGCGGCCGTTTTCAAGAATGTAGCCGTAGCGGGCGAAGCGCAGCGCCATGTGGGTGTTCTGCTCGGCCAACAAAAACGAGACGCCTTCCTTTTCGTTGAGGTTTTTGACGATCTCGAAAATCTCCTCGACGATCTGCGGCGCCAGGCCCATCGACGGCTCGTCGAGCAGGATCATCTTGGGGCGCGACATCAGCGCGCGGCCGACGGCGCACATTTGCTGTTCGCCGCCCGAGGTGTAGCCGGCGATCGCATCGCGGCGCTCGGCGAGCTTCGGGAAATAGGAATAAACCAGCTCGATATCTTTCTTGACCGCCGACCTGCCGTCACGCCTCGTGAAGGCGCCGGTGAGCAGGTTTTCCTCGATGGTGAGGTGCGCAAAGCACTGGCGGCCTTCCATCACCTGGATGCAGCCGCGCCGCACCAGTTCGTTGGGCGAGAGATCCTGCACCTCGTCACCCTCGAAGATGATCGAACCTTTGGTGACGTCGCCGCGTTCGGCGTGCAGCAGGTTGGAAATCGCCTTCAGCGTTGTGCTCTTGCCGGCGCCGTTGGCGCCGAGCAACGCCACGATCCCGCCCTTCGGCACGTCGAGCGACACGCCCTTGAGCACCAGAATGACGTGATCGTAGATCACTTCAATATTGTTGACCGAAAGGATTTTCTCCGCCGCGGCGGAAGTTGTGGTTTCGGTCTGTGTTGCCGCCAACATGACCACTCCGGACAAAAGCCTCTCCCCGCCAATACGGCGGGGAGAGGGATTGTTCACTCAGCTTAGGACGACTTGTCGCAAGCTTCGGTACGCGTCGGCCAGGGCTGGTTCTTGGTCACGTAGTCCTGGGCCGCCGAGTTGATCAGCGGTTCGACCTTGTCCTTCATGGGCGAGATCCAATCGGTGACCTTCACCCACTTGGCGCCATCCCACTGCTGCATATAGGCAGAGGCGTGGCCGTTATGGTCGCTGCAGCTCACCGAAATCGGCGTTGCGAAGCCATCGAGACCGATCTCCCTCCAGCGAGCCGCCGTGATCTGGAGCGATTCCAGACCGCGGCGCATTTCTTCGCCTGTGATGTCTTTCTTGCCCGTGATCTTCTGGGCGTTGCGGATGGCCTCGGCGATCACCACGGAGTTCATCACGCCGCGGTTATAAAAGTTCTCGCCGACCTGGTTCGCCGGAGTCTGGCTATCCTTGCCAATCACGAACTTCTGGATGTCCTTGATCGCCGGATAGTTGCCGCCCACCGCGTTGAAGTTGAGCGACAGGTAACCCTTGGACGCGGCGCCGGCCGGACGCGCGTCGTCTTCGCTGCCGGACCACCACACGCCGATGAAATGATCCATCGCGTAGCCGGTCTTGGCGGCTTCCTGCACGGCGGTCGGGTTCATCGCGCCCCAGCCCCACATGATCATGTAGTTCGGACGGTCGCGGCGAACGCTAAGCCAGATGCCGGACTGGTTTTGCATGTCGGCCGGCGGCACCGGGTATTCTTTCACCTCGAAGCCGTAGTCCTTGGCCAGCGAGTGCAAGAGCGGCAGCGGCTCGCGGCCGTAGCCGCCGTCGAAGAAGATGAAGCCGATGGTCTTGCCCTTGAGCTTGTCGAGGCCGCCTTCCTTGCTGCCGATGTAGCGAAAGATGATCGAAAGGCCGTCCCAATACGTGGCGGGCGGATTGAAGATCCACGGGAAGTCCTTGCCGACCGCTGAGGCGGACAGGCCATAGGCCATCGACAGGACCGGGATGTGATCAACCGCCGCTTTCGGAATCAGCGCCAGTGTGATGCCGGTTGAATAGGGCGTGATCACCGCGGGATGCTGGTCCTTGAGCGACTCATAACACTCGACGCCCTTCTCGTTCTTGTAGCCCGTTTCGCATTCGACGAATTTGATCTTGGAGCCGCCGATGCCGCCATCGCGCGCGTTCAGCATGGTCATGTAGTCATGCATGCCGTTGGCAATCGGAATGCCGGAATTGGCGAACGGACCGGTGCGATAGGTGAACAACGGCACCAGCGTGTCGGCGGAAGCCTGCGAAACCAGGGCGGAAGTGCCGACCAAGCTTGCGATGGCTGCGCCGAGTACGACGTATTTCAAGCGCATTGTGTTTCTCCCTCGTCTGCCGGTACTTGCTTGCCCCGGCGTTTCCATCTGTCCCCTCACTTAAGGGGTATCCCCGCTCCCGATGCTTCGCGCCCGGGATAGGGGCATTGGCTCAAGTGTGCACCTTCAATAAGGGAAAGGCCACACCCTGAGTTTCTGCTTTCCGATCTGCCAGAGCCGCGCCAGACCATTTGGCTCGGCGATCAGGAATAAAATGATGAGGATTCCCAAAGCCATGAAGTTGATGTGCTCGAGCGTTGCGGAGGTCATCGGCAGGTCCAGCGCGGACCTGATCATGCGCAGCAGGATGGGCAGGCCGAAAATCAGCGCGGCGCCGAAGAACGAACCGGTCAGGCTGCCGAGGCCGCCGATGATCACCATGAACAACACCAGGAACGACTGATTGATGCTGAAGCTTTCGGACTCGGCATTGCCGAGCCACAGGAAAACCAGCATGGCGCCGGCGACGCCGCAGTAAAACGACGATACCGCGAAGGCCAGCAGCTTGGTGGGGTAGAGCTTGATGCCGATCAGTTCGGCCGCGATGTCCATGTCGCGGACCGCCATCCAGGTTCGGCCGATGCGGCCGCGCAGCAGGTTCGACGCAAGCCACGTCATGACCGAGACGATCGTGAGCACGATGATGTAACGGGTGCCCGCGCTCGCATTCGGCCCGGTGATCGGAATTCCGAACAGCGTCTGCGCGGGCACCTCGATCGAAGCCGAGACATTGTAATTGTAGAGCCACGGTATGCGGATGAAGCACCACGACAGGAAAAACTGCGATGCCAGCGTCGCAACCGCCAGATAGAATCCCTTGATCCGAAGGCTGGGCATGCCGAATATGACGCCCGCCGCCGCGGCGAAAAAGCCGGAGCAGATAATCAGCACGATGATGTTGATGCCCGGGAAATATGTGGACAACTTGTAGCAAGCGAATGCGCCGACGCCCATGAAGCCGCCGGTGCCGAGCGACAACAGCCCGGTGTAACCGGTGAGCAGATTTAACCCGATCGCGGCGAGTGAAAAAATCAGGATCGGCGTGAGAACAGAATCGATCACAAAGTTGGACGCAAACAGCGGCACCAGAATGAAGGCCGCCAGCAGAATGGCCACGATCCCGATCTGATCCTGCAGAATCGGGAATAGCGCCTGATCGTCCCTGTAGCTCGTCTTGAATTGGCCGGCTTCGCGGTAAAACATTGAGTCCTCAGATCCGCTCGATAATGCGTTCGCCGAACAGGCCCTGCGGCCGGAACAGCAGGAAGACCAGCGCGATCACGTAAGCGAGCCAGGATTCGATGCCGCTGCCGAACAGCGGACCCCAATAGAACTCACCGATCTTTTCGCCGACGCCGATGATGACGCCGCCGATGATGGCGCCGGGAATCGACGTAAAGCCGCCGAGGATGAGGACGGGCAGAGCCTTCAACGCGATGATTTCCAGCGCGAACGACACGTTCGAGCGCGCGCCCCACATGATGCCGGTGGCCAGCGCCACGATGCCGGCGGCGAACCACACGGTCACCCAGATATATTCGAGCGAGATTCCGACCGAGAGCGCGGCGCGGTGGCTATCGGCCACCGCCCGTAGCGCGCGCCCGATCCGCGTCTTCTGGAAGAACACCGCCAAGCTCGCCACCATCAGAGACGCGATGACCGCCGCCGCGATGTCGATCTTCTGCATCTGCACGAAGCCGCCCAGCATCTTGACCGTGTAGGAGCCGCCGGGAAGCAAGAGCTGGTCCGCGATCATCACCTTGGGATCGCCGCCGAAGATCATCTCGCCGAAACCGATGAGGAAGTAGGTCAGCCCGAACGTCGCCATGAACAGAATGATTTCCGCCTGGTTGACCAGCGGCCGCAGCACCAAACGCTCGACCGCGAGCGCCAGCACAAACATGACGCCCACGGTCAAAGCGAGCGCGAGAAAGGCCGGCACGCCGTGCGCGTACAAGCCGACCAGCGTCAGCGCGGAGAACACCACCATGATGCCTTGTGCGAAATTGAAGACGCCGGAGGCCTTGAAGATCAGCACGAAGCCGAGCGCGATCAGCGCGTAGAGCACGCCCGCGACCAGACCCTCCCACAGCGTCTGCACCAGCAGATCGGGCGCTGAACCCATCTGCACGAAGGGATCGATGAAGATTTGATAGAGGAGATGCATGAGTTCTGCTCAGTGCGCCACGCCAAGATAGGCGTCGACCACGCCCTGATCGTCCATAATCTGGTCGGGCGTGCCGTCGGCGATCTTGATGCCGTGGTCGAGCACCACCACGCGGTCCGACAGATCCATCACCACGCCCATATCGTGCTCGATCAGCGCGACGGTGGTGCCGAAATGGTCGTTCACATCGAGAATGAAGCGCGACATGTCTTCCTTCTCTTCCAAGTTCATGCCGGCCATCGGTTCGTCGAGCAGGAGCAGATCCGGCTCCATGGCGAGCGCGCGGCCGAGTTCGACGCGTTTCTGCAGGCCGTAGGGCAGCCGTCCGACCGGCGTACGCCGGATTTCCTGGATCTTGAGGAAATCGATGATCTGCTCGACCCGGTGGCGATGCTCGACTTCCTCAGTCATGGCGGGCCCAAACCGCAGCAATTGCCAGAAGAAATTCTTGTGCATCTTGAGCGTGCGGCCGGCCATGATGTTGTCGAGCACCGTCATGCCGCGGAACAGCGCGACGTTCTGAAAGGTGCGCGCAATGCCGCCATAGGCAGCGTCATGCGGGCGCATCTTGGCGCGCGTCTCGCCCTTGAAATTTATGCGGCCCTGCTGGGGATGGTAAAATCCATTGATGATGTTGAGCATCGAGGTCTTGCCGGCGCCGTTTGGCCCGATAATCGCCCGGATTTCGCCTTTGCGGATGTCGAAGGAGACGTCGCTCACCGCTTTGACGCCGCCGAATGTCAGCGAGACGTTCTCCACCGACAAGAGCACGTCACCGACCGCAACATCGGGGCCGCTCGGCGCTCTCATGCCGCCTTCCCCATCGCGCCGGGCGCCGGCTCGGTCTTCATGTCGCGGATCTTCACCCGCGCGCTGATCGTTCCCTTGCGGCCGTCCTCGAACGTCACCTCGGTCGAAATGTCGGCTTCGGTCGAACCGTCATAGAGCGCCTTGACCAGCGTGCCGTAACGGTCGGCGATGAAGCCGCGGCGCACTTTCTGGGTACGCGTCAGTTCGCCGTCGTCGGCGTCGAGTTCCTTGTGCAGGATCAAAAATCGCTTGATCTGCGCGCCCGCCATCATCTTGTCCTGGGCGAGCGAATGATTAACCTCGGCGATATGTTTCTCGACGATGTCGTAGACCAGCGGATGGCCGGCGAGCTCCTGGTAGGAGCCGTACACCACGTTGTTGCGTTCGGCCCAGCTTCCGACCGCGGTGAGATCGATATTGATCATGACGGCGACGAAGTCGCGCTTGTCGCCATAGGCGACGGCCTCGCGGATGTTCGGATAGAACTTGAGCTTGTTCTCGATGTATTTCGGCGGGAACAAGGTGCCGTCGTTGAGTTTGCCGACGTCCTTGGAGCGATCGATGATCTTGAGATGCCCGGTCTTCTCGTCGAAATAGCCGGCATCGCCCGTCTTCACATAACCGTCAGGCGTCATCACCTCGGCGGTCTTTTCGTCGTCCTTGAAATAGCCGGAGAACATGCCCGGCGATTTGAACTGCACCTCGCCGTTGTCGGAGATGCGGATATCGACGTTCGGGATCGCCGGCCCCACGGTATCGGAATAGATTTCGCCGTCGGGCTGCGCGGTGACATAGAGAAACGCCTCGGTCTGCCCGTAGAGCTGCTTTAAATTGAGACCGATTGAACGATAAAAGTTGAACAGGTCCGGTCCGACCGCCTCGCCCGCGGTGTAGGCCACCCGCACGCGTGAAAATCCGAGCACATTCTTGAGCGGGCCATAAACTAGGATATTTCCGAGCCAATAGAGCAAGCGCCCGGTCAGGGGCACTGGCTGGCCGTTAAGGATTTTCTCGCCATAGCGGCGCGCGACGCCGATGAAAAAGTGGAACAGCTTGCGTTTGAGGAAGCCGGCATCTTCCATGCGAATCATGACGCGCGTAAGCAAAAGTTCGAGCGTGCGCGGCGGCGCGAAATAGAAACTCGGTCCTATCTCGCGCAAGTCGGCCATCGCGGTGTCGGCGTTTTCCGGACAGGCCATCGAGAAACCGGCAACCAGGCCCTGCGCGTAATTGAGATAATGATCGCCGACCCAGGCCAGCGGCAAATAGGCGAGCGCGACGTCTTTCTCGGTCAATTTGTCGAACGCGACCGTGTCGGCCGCCGCCTTGATCGAGCGCGCGCAGGTGAGCACCACGCCCTTGGAGGCGCCCGTGGTGCCGGAGGTGTACAGAATAATCGACGGGTCGGAGCCCTTGCCAGCGGCAATTTCGGCATCGAGCCAGGCACCGACGGAAGGATCGGCGGCCAGCGCCTTGCGTCCGTCCGCGATGATGTCATTCATCGATGTCAGCCGGCTGTGGTCGTAGTCACGAAGCCCGCGCGTTTCGTCGTAGACCATGTGATCGAGCTTCGGCAGACGCTCGATGACCGACTGAATCTTATCGATCTGTTCTTGATCCTCGACCGCGGCAAATCGCACATCGGCGTGGGCCAGCACGAAGCAAAGTTCATCGGCGACGGCATCGGCGTAGACCGGCACCGGTACGGCGCCGAGCACCTGGGCCGCCATCACCGACCAATAGAGCCTGGGCCTGTTCGACCCGACGATCGCGATGGTCTCACCGCGCCTGAGACCGAGCCGATGGAGACCGACCGCATAGGCGCGAACGATCTCGAGGACCTCGCTCCAGGTCCAAGTTTGCCAGATGCCGAGGTCTTTATGCCGCATCGCCGGCCGCGAGCCGTACAAATTAGCATTGCGAACCAATAGCTTAGGAAATGTGTCCGCCTGAGCGGCGGCGATTGGCGCCACAGCCTATTCCTCCCTTTCGGCCGCGCTCGCGCAGGCGCGGCTTCCCACCCCTCGCCGCCCTTATGGGCGGTCTTGTTATCTCAATATGAAAACACCGCCGAAGAGCGGTCAAGCCTTCGAGGCCAAGGAAATTGGTCGTAATGCCCGCTAAATTATTCAGCAGCCTTAAGAAACGGCGCTGAGCCGGCGCGGAATTGCTCGCGTAAAGCAGCTTCTTCGGCTTTGGCGGCGGTCAGATGGCGCTGCTTGACGTGGCCAAATCCGCGGATTTTTTCCGGCAGAGCGGCCAGAGCAACGGCGAGATCGTGATTGTCCGGCGTCAGACGTTCGGCGATATCAGCCAGTAGATCGCAGTACTCTGCGATCAACCGCCGCTCTGTCCTGCGCTCGGCGGTATAGCCGAACGGATCGAGCGGCGTGCCGCGCAGGAACTTGAACTTTGCCAGCACGCGGAAGGCGCCGAGCATCCAGGGCCCGAACGACATCTTCTTCGGCTCACCGGTGACCTTGTCGCGGCGCGCCAGCAGCGGCGGCGCTAGATGGAATTCGAAACGCAGATTGTCGCCATCGAAGGTGTTTTTGACCCGCTCGACGAAGGATGTGTCGGTGTATAGCCGCGCTACTTCGTATTCGTCCTTGTAGGCCATCAGCTTGAACAGATAGCGCGCCACCGCTTCGGTCAGCGCGCACTGGCCGGGCGCCTTGACCGCCTCGGTTGCCTTGATCTTTTCGACCAGCGCCAGATAGCGCCGCGCATAGCGCGCGCTCTGATAGGCGGTGAGGAATGCAACGCGGCGGTCCACCGTCTCGGCGAAGGACTGCGACAGCCTGAGCGATTCATTGGCAAGGCCCGGTGCCGGCTTTACCAGCGCTTCGAGCGCCGCCGGATCGACCGCCGCGCGGCGGCCGTAGCGGAACGCGGCGACGTTCATCGCCACCGCTTCGCCGTTCATTTCGATTGCCTTCTCGATCGCCTCCGCCGACAGCGGCAGCGCGCCAGCCTGAAAGGCGTAGCCGAGCATGAACATGTTGCTGCCGATGGAATTGCCGAGCAGCGCCGTCGCCAGCCTGCTGGCATCGACGAAATGGCTTTGCCCGGGACCGGCAGCCGCCGAGATGGCGCGCTTGAGCCGCTCGGTCGGCAGCGAGAAGTCGGCATTGCGGGTGAAGTCGCCCGGCAAAAATTCCGCGGTGTTGACCACGACCCGCGTGTGACCCGCCTTGATCGCGCCGAGCACTTTCTTGGTTCCGGCCACCACGCTGTCGCCACCCAGCACGAGATCGGCGCTGCCGGCGGCGACGCGGATGGCGTGAATTTCCTCGGGCGTGTTGGCGATGCGGATGTGGCTGTAGACTGCGCCGCCTTTCTGCGCGAGGCCGGCCATGTCGATGACGCCGGCGCCCTTGCCTTCCAGATGCGCGGCCATGCCAACGATGGCGCCGATCGTGACGATGCCGGTGCCGCCAATGCCGGTGACGATGATGCTGTAGGGATGATTGGTCAGCGGCAGGCTCGGCGCCGGCAGCGCCGGCCAGTTCTCCGGATGAGCGACGCCCTCGCCTTTCTTCAATTTCGCGCCGTGCACGGTGACGAAAGACGGGCAGAAACCGTTGAGGCAGGAATAGTCCTTGTTGCAGCTCGACTGATCGATGGTGCGCTTGCGGCCCCATTCGGTCATCAGCGGCTGCACCGAGACGCAGTTCGATTTGACGCCGCAGTCGCCGCAACCTTCGCAGACCAGGTCGTTGATCACCACGCGCTTGTCGGGATCCGGGAAGGTGCCGCGCTTGCGACGGCGGCGCTTTTCGGCGGCGCAGGTCTGATCGTAAATCAGGACGCTGACGCCCGGCACCGTGGTCAAATCGCGCTGCAGCGCGTCGAGTTCGTCGCGGTGATGCACCGTCAGGCCGCGCGGCCAGTCGGTATCCTTGGGATATTTCCACGGCTCGTCGCTGACCACGATGACGCGGCTGGCGCCTTCGGCGGCGACCTGGCGGGCGATCTGCGGCACGTTGAGGCCGCCTTCATTGGTCTGCCCGCCGGTCATGGCGACCGCGTCGTTGAACAGAATTTTGTAGGTCATCTTCACGCCGGAGGCGATTGCCGCGCGGATC
>Ga0181522_10000682_pt1 | contig 23695 bp, 17 predicted proteins | sample PEATcosm2014_Bin_27_FD_121103 | JGI IMG/M metagenome (GOLD analysis project Ga0181522, IMG submission 121103) | Peatland microbial communities from MTU Mesocosm Facility, Houghton, MI, USA - PEATcosm2014_Bin05_10_metaG | ecosystem: Environmental > Terrestrial > Soil > Wetlands > Peat | place...
CCAGCCGCAGGTTCAGGGTGAACTGCGACGGCCCGGTCAGATAATTGATAGGAATCTGGGTGTAAGGGCCGGTCGGAACCACGTAATGGCAGGCTGCGGTCGGTGACAGACACGCTCCCGAAGGGTTCGGAGCAAACGCGGGGCGAACATTGAAAAGAGAATCGTTGCTCAAATCCTCGCCAACCGTGACGTTGTAGGGCGAGCCGGAATTGAAAATCATAAACGGACTCAAGCGAAATCCGCGCGGCAGGCCGAATGTCCCGCCCACAAAGACCCGATTCCGGAGGGCAAACGAGGCGCGCCCGTAGTCGAGGTTCACATTGTATTGGTCCGACGGGAAGTTCGATGTAAATCCCTGGGCGTTGGTCGATCCTGAGCTGAAACTGCCGATAGGGTCGCTGTTCGCGTAATTCAGCGAGTAGTAGCCGAACAGAGACAGCTTCGCGCCCGCGCGAATGTTGAAGTTCGCTATTAACTGGTTCTGCCAGAAGACTCCATCCGAGCCATATTGGTAGATTGGACCAAACGACGGGTCTGGAATATTTGACAGCGGCGAGTATGGAGTGCCGGGAAAAGGGGCGTTGAGGTCCAACGACAGCAACTGGTGGATACCGCGTGAATTCAGATAGGTAAGCGTCGCGTTGGCGATCTTGGTAACCTGACGCTCCATGCTGAATGCGCTTTGTATGATGTAGGGGGCATGCAAACCTGGATTGATCTGGTAGAGCGTCTGGAGCGATGACGGGAATGTTGCCGGGGGAGCGGGATAAGGCACAGGACCGGACGTGGATTGCAAGGTGTACTGTTGCTCCGTCACGCCGTTAAATCGCTCGGCGTTGAGCACAATATCCTGGGTGATGCGATTGTAAAAAATGCCAAAACCACCGCGCAGTACGGTTTTCGGCGCGCCGCCGCCCTTGCCCCCGCCGCCAAGCCCCCAAGCGAAGCTGAGGCGGGGGGCCCAATCCGCATGATTATGGATGTCGTTCTGTGTCTCAAACCGCAGCCCGCCACTCAACGTGATGTTAGGACGCACTCTCCAGTCATCCTGGATGTAGAGCCCGGCGTCAACCACGGTAGCCACCACGGTCGGCACCATCCCGCTATGGCTGGTGCTGATCGAAAGCTGGCTCGGACTACCCGCCGTGTAATTCGCATACGACGAAAAAGTGTACGCGCCGTTGAATCCGGAGCCGGAGATGTTGACGTCGTGAACCGCCCGCAGGCGGCCTCCGAATTTCAAGAAGTGATTGCGTTGCGCTATCGAAGTGTAATTCTGTAGTTCGTAATGATCCTGGTGATCGATCTCGGTTCCCGAGGTGGCGCCTCCACCTACGAACGCTCCCTGAACATTGATGCCTGGCGCTGTGCTTACCGGGTTTTGAGAACTGTTATCGCGCAGATACTGAAAGCGTGTTTCGTTTATGGCCTTCGTGCTGAGAGTCTGGGTATCGGTAATCTGGACGGTATCTTCGGTTGAGTTGCTGTTGTAGCCAGCCGCCGGCAGGGTTAACCCGCCGACACCGTTGTTCTCCGAGGTGTCACGGTAAAACTGGTAGCGAGCGGTGAGGGTGTTGTTTGGGCTGACCTGGTAGTCAACACGGGGAGCGATGTTGGTTCGGGTTCTTGGGTTCGGAACACTCAGATTCAGATTCAACTGCGGCGCGTCTACGACCGCAATTTCGTCGATGTTGCGCCGCTGTGTATCAAGGAAGAACGAGGCCTTCTTCGAGATCGGGCCGCTCAAGCTCCCCATGTAGATCACGGAGTAATAAGGCTCCTGCGTCGCGTCACCAAGAAACGGGTTGCGCGTGTTTAACCCGGAGTCGTTCCCGACGACCTGGAACTGCCCATGAAACTTGTCGGTGCCTGGTTTCGTAAAGACTTCGATCCGCCCATAGCCTAGCTTGTCGTATTCGGCTGAAAAAGGATTTTGATTGATGCGAATCTCGCGAATCGATGATTTCGGCGGAAGCTGCCCCGCTGTGAAGCCGTCGATGTAAAGCTGACCGCCATTGGGACCAGCCGAAGGCCCGGCCAGGGCTTCGAGATCGGACTGCAACTCGTCGGGATCGTCAGGGAGGGCCTCCAGATCTTTGCCGCTCAGAATGACCTGGCTCGCGTTATTTGCAGGATTGACGTCGAGGGTTGGTCCCTCCGACTGCACGGTAACCTTTTCCTGTTGGACATTGATGTCGAGCGCAATGTTGACTTGTGAGACCTGGCCCGGGGCAACGTCCACGTCGTTCTTCAGGAAAACCGCAAAACCCTGGGCATTCGCGCTGACCGTATATTTGCCGGGCGGCAAATTTCCGATTTCGTAACTGCCGGTTTTACTGGTTGTCGCCGAACGCGTTGGTCCGCCGGTGGTTAAAACCGCAACGGTGGCGCCCGGAACCACCGCTCCGGACGGATCGGTCACCTGCCCGCGCAGAGTTCCCGGCGGCTGCGACTGCGCGAGCAAAGGCAAAGCAAGGCCGGTCACGATGGCTGTGATGAGTATGGTCAGAATTAATGCTGATAAATACTTCAAGCTCATCCTATCTTCGGTACAAATCATTCATTACTCAAGAACGCATTGCTCACATCGCTCAAGAACGCCGATTGAGATTGTTTCCTAGGGCGCCGCTTCACCTTCTCCGCCAGATGCCCCGAGAGACCACGGCGAAAGGATTGAAGACGCGGTTCGATTCGGGGCTGCGGTGAGGATGGGGTCGACTCCTGCCAGCAGTGTGATTGCGGTTGCCGGGCTGGAGTCTGTGCCCTGGGTGGAGACGATCATCACGGCATCGCCCTTCTGCAAGTCGACGAGTGTGCTGTTCGGCAAATGCGCGAGCATGCGCTGCAAGTCGGGCGTCCCGCTTCCGCGCGCACTTCCTCCGGAACTCGCGCCCGCCGCGCCTTGCGATTCGGAGTTTGGTCGTGCTCCTCCCGCAGAGGACGAACCGGTGGGCGGCGTCCCCGTTTCCATGCCTTTCAGCCGGATCGCGATCCGCTGTGCCATCTCGGCCGGCAACTTCTTCATTTGCGAGTCAGATGACACTCTCACCACGACTGAGCTTTTGCTGATCGCATCCTCGACCGTTATCGTGTTTGCTGCCGGGTCAACGGACTTGATGATGCCCGCAATATTGCGAAACTCGCCGGTGACAACTTCCTCCCCACTCATGTCGTTGCCGTCCGGGCTGCGAGTTCCCCGCGCTCGCAGTTGATCTCCAGCCTTGATCTGATCGAGAGACGACGGTTTGGCGTCGTCGAACTTTACGGAGTCGGCCGCGTAACGACGCAAAATCGTATTCTTGTCAATGTGAACGACGATATTCCGGGAGGTCCCTGCTCCGCCCGAGGAGATCGTGACGGTACCGGTTGCGGGATCTGTCTTGGTAACGAGCCCGCCTACTCCGCGCTTTTGCCAGTCCTCACGATCGCGCTCCTGCTTTGCCGCCACGTCGGCCTGTTTCATAACTATGATCGACAACGCGGCAATCGTCTTTCCGTCGGCCGCTGCCTGGCCGCGTACCAGTACGCGATCTCCGTTCTGCAGGTCTTGCGCCTGCAGAGTCGAAGCGTTCTTCAGATCCTTTTCGCCCGGGGGCACACGCAAAATCTTTGTTGATGCGGTGATCCTGGCGGTGACCTCGCCGCCAGATTCCGCCGCAACCGTTATGGAATCCGGCTGCAGGCTCTTGATGATTCCGACTGCTTTCGAGACTTGGGCGCTCGGTGAACTTCCAGCTGGCTTCTCTTGCGCAAAAACAAAGTGCGACGTCACGATAAGAATGAGCTCGGAAACGGCCACAACCATGCCGATCCTGGAAAACAATCGCTCGACATTCCGCTCCGAAAACCATCGCATAGTTAACTTTAGCATCGTCAAATGCCCTGTATCGGTCACTTTACGAAGTTTTACCTGAACTTCACGTTTTCGAAATCACTGGCAACTACGTTCCCTCACCACGCATCCACTGGTAGAGGCCGTCTTACGTCGTTATCTGTCGCGAGGAGCCACTGATCCGTTCCATTCCGAGACCATTTAAAACAGAGACCGAAAACAACAATGATTAAAAGACATTCATTCTTGTGGACTCCGGTTATCTATCCCGCCATAGCGGCGATGATTGCTTTCCCGGGAGTTATGTCCTGGATGCAAGCCCAGGACACTGCCACCACCATCGCCGTTGACGTCAAAGTCGTGACCTTGCCGGTTACGGTTCGCGATAAGCACGGCAAGATCGTCCATGACCTGACAAAAGACGATTTCGCGCTTCAGGAAGACGGCCGCGCGCAAACCATCAAATACTTTTCCCAGGAAACGAACCTTCCACTTACCCTCGGCCTGCTCGTCGATACGAGCCGCAGTCAAACCAGCGTTCTTGATGCAGAACGCAATGCCAGCCACACCTTTCTTGACCAGATGCTGGTAAAGGAAAAAGATAAAGCCTTCCTGATTCATTTTGATCATGAAGTCGAACTCTTGCAGGACTTGACTTCGTCCCGCGAAAAGCTGCAAGCGGCGCTCGATTTGCTTAGGACGACGTCGGACCCCGACCGGGCGAACGATCCGAACGACTCGGGCAATTCGGGATCGGGAGCGCATCGTGCCGGAACCGAGCTTTACGATGCCATCTATCTGGCGTCGAACGAGTTGATGAAAAAACAGCAGGGACGAAAGGCTCTCGTCATCCTCTCGGACGGCGTGGATCACGGCAGCAAGACCTATCTGGACGGGGCGATTGAAGCCGCGCAACGTGCGGACACAGTCATCTACTCCATTTACTTCGCCGATTCGCGCCGCAATCAGGGCCAGGGGCAAAACGGAGGAACGGGGCGAGGGGGGAGTGGCTGGCCCGGCGGTGGCGGTGGCGGCGGCGGTTGGCCGGGCGGCGGGGGTGGTTGGCCCGGCGGGGGAGGGGGTGGTGGAGGCCGTCGCGGAGGTCAACGTCCTTCCGAGTCGCGTACCGATGGCAAGAAAATTCTGGAACGTATATCCAAAGAAACGGGCGGGCGTTTCTTCGAAGCCTCAAAGAAAGAACCTCTTGGCGATATCTACAACAGCATCTCCGAGGAGCTGCGATCGCAATACAACATGGCTTACACACCCGACAAGGACAGCACCGCGAGCGGCTATCATCACATCGTATTGACGGTTAAGAAAAAAGAGATGACCGTGCAAACAAGAGAGGGATACTACGCAGACCGCGAGGTTGCGGCCAAGTAATTTGCGTTGCAGAGGTAAGTTTAGCCGCGCGGCTAAGTGGAATAAGCTAGGTGGAATAATCCGCGTTAATCCGGACATACTCTGCGGTCAGATCGGTGGTAAGGAATCGTAGTGACTTCCGACCGCGTCCGAGTTGCACACGGACATCGGACACCGGCTGTGAGAGAGTGCGGTGAGCTTCCGGTTCATCGAATGCAGCCGCCGCCCCGTTGCGGCATACCTTCTGCTTACCAATGAAAATCTGCACCCGAGAGGGATCAACGGGAACGCCCGATCTTCCGACCGCCGCGAGGATTCGCCCCCAATTCGGATCGGCCCCGGCCCACGCGGTTTTCACCAGCATGGAGTGAGCAATCGTCCGCGCCACAACGAGCGCCTCTTCCCTCGTTTTTGCCTCTTCGACGAACAAACGGATTACGTGCTGAACGCCTTCGCCATCGCTGATGATCTGCTCCGCGAGTGATTGACAAACTTCCGCTAGTGCCGCAGAGAATTGTTTCCGGCTGCGAGGATCTTTCACCCGAGCGCTGCTCCGTCCACTCGCGAGCAGAAGGACGGTATCGTTCGTAGAGGTGTCGCCATCAATCGAAAGACAATTCAACGACTGATCGCAGGCCTCGCGCAAGAGCGGCTGCAACTCACGAGCACTCGCACCGACATCGGTGAACAGGAATACCAGCATCGTCCGAAGCTGGGGATGAATCATGCCCGCGCCTTTTGCGATTCCCAACACGGTTATTTCTTTCGAAGACACGGAAGAGCGCGAACACGCTATCTTCCGCCGGGTATCGGTGGTCATTATGGCATCGGCGAAGGCGGCTACTCCACGCGGGGTGGCAGATCTCGAGCGGATGAGTTCCGGTAAGCGGGCGCGGATTCTTTCGACCGGCAGTCGAACTCCAATAATGCCGGTTGACGATGGAAAAATCTCGTCTGCGGCCACACCGAGGATCTTCCCGGCTTCGCGACAGACCTGCTGGCATGCGCGAACGCCCTCACGTCCAGTGGCGCAGTTCGCGTTTCCGGAATTAACAATAACCGCCCGAACATGTCCGTTCGTTGAAAACAGAGCCGCGCGGCCAACTTCGACCGGAGCCGCGACAACCCGATTTGAAGTGAACAGTGCAGCCGCGGTCGCGCCCGCCGGGGCTTCCACCAGTGCGAGGTCGGGACGGCCACTCACCTTGATGCCGGCGGCGATCGCAGAAAACGAAAATCCTCCCGGCAGACGAATCTTTTCAGGGGAACGGCGCAGCGTGCTCATGCGTGAATCTTCAACCAGTTTTTGGGCGGCGGCAGGATGGCAAAGCCCGGCACCTCTCCGCGGACCATCGCGACCTCATCGCAGCGATAGAGCCTGGGGCACTTGTAACAATCTTTGTGAATCTTGTCGGGAAGATCCTGGTGATTGGCGGTGGTAAATCCCATGCGTGCGAAAAATTCGGGAATGCGGGTAAACAGGCAGACGCAGCTGACTTTGTGTCTTTCCGCCTGCGCCAACAGAGCCTTCACCAAACGTCTCCCGCCGCCGCCGCTTTGGCTCCGGGGATCGACGGTGATGGAACGAATCTCGGCGAGGTGGACGCCATAGAGGTGAAGCGCGCCGCATCCGATGATGCGACCGTCATGCTCAAGCACGACAAAGTCGCGAACATTTTCGCAGATTTCCGCGAGAGACCGCGGCAGCAGCGTGCCGTCACCGGAGTAGTTCGCAATGAGAGCATGAATCTGCTCGGCGTCCGGCAGGACCGCTTCACGCACCCGCATGGGCTTCCTTGCGGCGCGGCGAAGCATTTTTTTCATGCGTGGACTCGGCATTCCTGCGCAAAGCCCGGTCCAGGGCCATGATCACCCGATCCACATGCTTTTTCTCGATCACGTAAGGGGGCAAAAAACGCAGCACGTTCTCGTGGGTGCGATTGACGATGATCCCTTCCTGCAGAAGTTCTCTGGCCACCGCCTTCGCCAATTCGGCCGAGTCCAATTCCATCGCTTGCATCAATCCCAATCCGCGAACGTGTTGCACGGACTTGTTTTTCCTCTTCAAAACGGCAAGCGACGCGTGAAAGTATTCACCGATCGCGCGCACGTGCTTCAGCAATTTCTTTTCCTCGCGCAGGAATTCGATGGCAACGGCCGAAGCGAGCGGTCCGCCGCCAAAAGTCGTGCCGTGCATTCCCGGATGAATCGAACGCGCTACCGCTTCCGTGGTAAGAATCGCGCCGAGCGGCAATCCACAAGCCAGCGGTTTCGCGACTGTGACCACATCCGGGACGACATCATAGTGCTGGTAGGCAAAGTGGCGTCCGGTGCGGCCTAGCCCACACTGAATTTCATCCAGCAGGAGCAACGCGCCATTCTGTTTTGTCAGCCGCGAAGCAAGTTCGAGAAAATCTGGGTTGACAGGACAAATCCCACCCTCGCCTTGAATGGTCTCGATGCACAGCGCGCACACGCTCGCATCAAACTTTTTTTGCAGATCATCGAGGTCATTGAATTTGACGAAGCTTACGCCAGGCAGGAGAGGAACGAACGGGGCTCGATACTTCGGCTGGCCGGTGGTGGCCAGCGCACCGAAGGTGCGTCCGTGAAAAGAGTTGTCCATGGCAAGAATGCGCCACTTCGGTTTGCTGCCATTTGTATTGTTTGTCTGGGCAAAGGCGCGAGCGAGTTTCAGAGCTCCTTCCCAGGCCTCGGTCCCGCTGTTGCAGAAGAATGCGCGGTCGAGGCCTGAGATTTCGGTCAGCATCTTTGCGAGTTCAGCCTGATACTCGTGGAAGAAGAGATTCGAGACGTGAATCAGGCGAGCAGCCTGGCGTTTGATTACGGCCTGAATCGCGGAATGATTATGGCCGAGCGCGTTGACACCGATTCCGCTCAGGAAATCGAGATACCGCTTGCCTTTCGAATCCCAAAGATAAACGCCTCGCCCGCGAACAAACAGGACCGGATGACGTTCGTAAGTGTGCAGCAGAAGCTTCTCTTCCATGCGCGAAATTGAGGCGAGACTCATGCTCTGAGCACCTCGGTGCCGCATTCGAGCTTGGTGAAGTAAAACAGGGGCAGCATCTCGACCTGCGACGCCGGCAAAAGCCGAACCCTGCCAACGCCGGATTTGAGAGCTTGCGTGCAGGCTTCGAGCTTCGGCATCATGCCGCCGCTAACCACGGATTCGTCGATGAGCCCGGCAGCCTGCCTGGTATCCAATCGCGGCATCACCGAACCATCGGCCTGCTTCACCCCCGCGACATCGGTCAGAAAAATGAGCGCGTCGGCCTCGCAGCCGATGGCGCAGGCGGCCGCCATCTGATCGGCGTTCACGTTGTAATATTGTCCGTCGCCGCCTAGAGCAAGCGATGAAAGCACCGGAATGCCGCCCTCGGCCCAAATGGCCTTGAGCCAGCGAGGTTCGGAAAAACAGATCTCGCCAACGAATCCAAGGTCGTATTCCGCATCGTGTTTCTTGCGGGCGCGAAAGACGCCGCCGTCGCCGCCACAAAGGCCAATCGCCGGACACCCGGCTGCGCCAATCGCCGCCACCAGATTCTTGTTCACAATACCGGCGAGAACCATCAACGCAACATCGCGTGTCTCGGCATCGGTGACGCGCAAGCCGTGGACGAAATCACTTTTCTTCCCGAGAAGCTCCAGAGTGCGGGTCAGCGCGCTGCCGCCGCCGTGCACGACCGCAACCTGGTGCCCATCCTGAGCGAGCTGCACGATTGCCTTCGAACACTTCTGAAGTGTCGGTTTATCCTCTAGCGCAGCACCACCGATTTTGACGACGATTTTCACTCTAGACCCTCCGCTTCATCCCATCCGTACATCAGGTTCATGTTCTGCACCGCCTGTCCTGCAGCGCCTTTGAGCAGGTTGTCGAGACAGGACACGATGATTAATCGGCGACGATCGGATGCCAGGCAGAAACCCAGGTCACAGTAGTTGGTGTGCACGGAGAATTGAATTTCCGGCAAACTCGGAGGCGGGAAAACACGCACCCACCGTTTGCCTTTGTAAAAATCCTGGAAGCAAGATTCGATCTCATCAACCGTCATTTCGCGATTCAGGTACACGTAAATGGTTGACAGAATCCCGCGCGGAATTGGCAACAGGTGAGGCGTGAAGATGAACTCGGGCGAAGTGAGCTCCAGTTGTTCGAGTATCTCCCCGGTGTGACGGTGTTCGAAAACCGAATAGGCGGAAAAATTGTCAGCCACGGAGACAAAGTGGGTACGCGCCGTCGGTTCCTTGCCGGCTCCGGATACGCCGGACTTCGAGTCCGAGATGATGCCCCGATCGCGATCCACTATGGCGGCCGCGAGCAGGGGCGCGAGCGCGAGAATGATAGAAGTCGCATAGCAACCGGGGTTTGCTACGAGAGCAGCAGACGGTATCTGATCGGCATTTGGCTTCAGTTCCGGCAGTCCATACACCGCGCGCTCGGTCAACTCCGCTGCGGTCTGGGCGCTCGAGTCTTTGAAACCATAGATGGCGCGATGCTCGTCCTGTTTCAGCCGCCACGCCCCGCTCAGATCGATGATCCGCAGGCCGCGCGCAACTGCTTCCGGAACCAGTTCCCGGGAAACCGCGTGCGGCGTCGCGAGGAACAGCAAGTCGACGCCATCCGCCTTCAACCGAGACCATGAAAAGGGCTGGACCGCTCGACTGCCGTTGCTTTTGCCATTGCCCGAGATCCAGGGCAACCCGGCGGACTCCACCGCCTCCGTGCTGCGACGGAAGAGCAAGGGCGGGTTCGTGCGCGGATGGCGGGCGAGCAGATGAGCGAGTTCCAGCCCGGAATAACCGCTTGCACCGAGAACCGCAGTTTGAAGTCTAGCCGCCATCAGATTTTTTCAATCTCCGCCCTTTCCCCGTTGAGGCATATTTATCCATCATAATGCATAAATATTCATCTATAGTAAATGGTTTGACTGCAGTGTCAAGCTTTTCTGATGCTTGCGAGAAGAAATATCTATTGGACTGAATGGATCGATGGCATTTACTGTGGAAAGCTGTTTCAGCACGCGAGTTGGAGACTTGCGAAGATATTTCATGCCGCATTTCACGCCGCTCTTACCCCGCGCCACAATTTCCCGTATAAATTCTTTACCGCATAGAAACAGGAGCAAACCATGACGAAGCAAGCCGAGAGGCGCTCCTTGCGCCAGTCATTTTCGAGATCGATATCGATTCGGGCCCTCTTTCTCGCTCTTGCGATGGTGGCAGTCCTATTGGCCGCGCCGGCCACGCCCTCGTTCGCAGAGGAAGCGCCGAAGCCCGACCCGGCCGGCATTGCCACCGGGGACAAGACGAGCGCGGTCGATGCTGCCGGCAATCCCTTCGTGGTTCCGGAGCCAGCCGACAAAGCGGCTCCCGACTATGGGGCGAACAAGAAAGGGTTTGACGACTATCAGGCTCAAGCCGCGAAAGAGCCGCTCGCGGTGAAACTCGCCGATAGTGTGGGCCACATTCGCGTCGCCACCAATTTTGCCTGGACGCTGAATACCGGCTATCTGGTGCTGTTCATGCAGGCTGGGTTCGCGCTCCTCACCTGCGGACTGGTGCGAAAGAAAAATGTCGCGCACCTGATGATGTTGAATTTTGCGGCTTACGTTTTTGCCTTCCTGGCGTACTACGCCGTCGGATACGCCTTTCAGTTCGGCGCGATTGCCATCAATGCGGCGCCGACCAATCTGGGCGGCATCCCGACGCTCAATAAGTTTTTCATTGGAAGCGGCCAGTGGGGATTCGTCGGCGGCAAAGGATTTTTCCTCACCGGTCCGGCTTATGACAGCGCCAGCAACTGCCTCACCTTGTTCGAGGTCGTCTTCATGGAGACGGCCGGCTACATCATTGTCGGCGCCATTTGCGAACGCATAACTTTCTGGGCATTTCTGCTTTGCGAACTTTTTATCGGCGCGATCCTTTACCCCATTTCCGGCTGCTGGACGTGGGGCGGGGGCTGGCTCTCGCAGGTTGGCTCGACGCTCAATCTTGGTCACGGCTATGTTGACTTCGCCGGCTCTACGGTGGTCCACGCGGTGGGCGGATTTTGCGCCATGGCTTTAGCCATCATACTGGGTCCGCGCCTCGGCAAATATGGTCCGGGCGGGCGCATTCGCGTCTTTCCCGCTCACAACATCGTCTATGTTGTCACCGGGACCTTCATTCTACTTTTTGGCTGGATGGGATTTAATCCCGGTTCGACTCTTGGAGCAACCGACCTTCGCATCTCCGTGATTGCCGTGAACACGAATCTCGCGGCGGTTGCGGGCTCAGCCACGGCGATGCTTTTCTGGTACCTCCTGTTTGGAAAACCCGATATCACCATGGCCTGCAATGGGATGTTGGCAGGATTGGTCGCTATCACCGCACCGTGCGCGTTTGTCTCTCCCACCTCCTCGGTGATCATTGGCATACTCGCCGGATGCCTCGTTTGCGGCGGCGTTTTATTCAACGATCGCGTTCTGAAAGTCGATGACCCTTGCGGCGCTATTTCTGTTCATGGCTACTGCGGCTGGCTGGGTGCGGTGAGCGTGGGTATCTTTGCCGATGGCACCTACGGATCGGGATGGAACGGGGTCGGAGCCACCACCTATCTCGGGCAGGCTGGGCAGGGCGTCACCGGCTTGTTGCACGGCGACACACGACAATTCCTCTGTCAGCTTATGGGAGCGACGATCTATGCGGCGTGGGCGTTTGGCGCAACCTTCGTCGTCTTCTCGGCAGTGAATAAAGTGAAAAGCATACGGGTGTCGGCGGAGGTCGAAGAAGAGGGCCTGGATGTTCCCGAGTTTGGAATGCCGGCGTATCCCGAAGACGCTGTGGTGCCGGCATCTTATTGAATCAGTAACACGGAGAACGGGCCATCGCAGTCCGGGGCATCGCAATCCGGGGCATCGCAATCCGGAGCACCGCAATCCTTAACTTCAGGGCCGGGCGGGGACGCCCGGCGCTCCAGCCGGCAAATTATTTTCACACTCTCAGCCGCAGGTCGCTTGATGTTCCGCCCGCCGCGGGAATATAGCATTTTGTTGTGTAATCCATCACCATGCGGTCGGCATTGAAGCGCCAACCGAGAGTGCGTATGGTGCGCTTCATACGCTGGATCCAGCCGTGCGGCAAGCCGTCGCGATCGCGCTGGTAGTAAAGCGGGACCACTTCGTCGCGAAGAACCCGCATCAGATCCTCTCCGTCGCGCGTGTCGTGCACATTCATGTCGGAATGAGTCCTTCCGTCCCCAATGGCGAAGCCGTTGAGGCCATCGTAAGCTTCCGCCCACCAACCGTCCAAAACCGACAGATTCAATCCGCCGTTCAAAACGACCTTTTGACCACTCGTGCCGGAGGCTTCGAGCGGGCGGCGTGGATTGTTAAGCCAGACGTCGACACCCTGGGTCAAGTGGCGGCCGACGTTGATGTCATAGTCTTCCACGAAGACGAATTTGTCAGAAAACGTCGGGTCGCGCATTAACTGGGCGATTTGCTGCAGGACGCGTTTTCCGGGCTCGTCGAGAGGATGAGCCTTTCCGGCAAACACAAATTGCACCGGGCGCTTCGGATCATTGACCATGCTCGCGATTTTCTCGATGTCAGTCAGGATCAGATTGGCGCGCTTGTAAGTCGCGAAGCGGCGCGCAAAACCGATGGTCAGGGCATCGGAAGTAAGGGCACGTTCCAGTTGCTGCAACACCTCCCGCGGTTCGTCGCGGCGCGCGGCCTGCTTCACAGCGCGACGGCGCACGAATTCGATCATTTGCGACTTCAGATTGCAATGCGTCTCCCAAAGTTCGCCGTCGTCAACGTTGTCGATGCCCTCCCAGATTTTCGCTTCGCTGCCGTGCAGTTGCCATCCGGTACCGAGATGGCGATCGTAGAGACGAAACATCTGCGGAGCGAGCCAGGTAGGGACATGGACGCCGTTCGTAATGTGTCCAATGGGGACTGCGTCTTCGAGTTTGCCCGGAAACAGTCCCGTCCACATGGCGCGCGAGACTTCACCGTGGAGCGAAGAGACGGCATTGGCGTGACGAGAGAGCCGCAGACCGAGCACCGTCATGCAGAAGCGTTCGTCGCTATCGGGATTCTCGCGTCCGAGCGCCATAAAGGCTTCTCGGGAGAGACCGAGCCTGTCGCGCAACGGTCCGAGGTGCTCTTCGATCAGGTCGGCATCAAAGCGATCATGGCCGGCGGGCACCGGGGTATGAGTCGTGAAAACCACCTCGCGGGCGACACGCGGCACAGCCTTTTCAAAGCCGATGCCTTCGTCCTCCATACGCTGGCGAACCGCTTCGAGGACGGCAAATCCGCTATGGCCCTCATTCAGGTGAAGCACTCCGGGCGTGATGCCGAGGGCCCGCAAAGCGCGCAGGCCGCCCACGCCCAAAAGCAGTTCCTGATGCACGCGAACCCGGCCGTCGCCTCCGTATAAACGCGATGTCAGCTCGCGGTCCTCGGGGGTGTTGCCCTCGACGTCAGAGTCCAGAAGAAATAAGTCACAACGCCCAACCCTTACGCGCCACACTTTGGCATGAATGGATCCGTGGCGAGTCTCGACCTGCACGACGACCGGTCTGCCGTTCTTGCCGATGGCGGCTTCCATCGCCAGTTGATTGACATCGGTTTCGAGATACTCCTCGTGTTGCCAGCCATCGCGATCGAGACGCTGGCGGAAATATCCCTGGCCGTAAAACAGACCCATACCGACGAGTGGAATGCCAAGATCGGATGCGCTCTTGATGTGATCGCCAGCCAGCACGCCGAGGCCACCGGAATAAACCGGCAATGATTCGTGTACGCCAAATTCGGCGGAGAAATAAGCCACGGGGCGAGGCCGAAGAATCCCGGCGTGTCGCGCACCCCAGGTTCGCTCCGTACCCTCATATTCGCGGAGACGGCGATAGGCATAGTTGATGCGGCTGTGCAACGCGAGCTCGGCAGCGCGGGCTTCGAGCTTCGCCAGCGGATACTCATTTAACAACGCGACCGGGCTGTGATTGAGCTGACTCCAGCGCAGAGGATCGAGATCGCGGAATAAACCCGCACAGTCGTGATCCCAGCTCCACCACATGTTGCGGGCGAGTGCCCAAAGTCGTTCTTGTGCGGGTGCAATGAAGCGGTCGAGGGTGCGGGCTTCGCTTACGATGTGGGCCACCCGGTTCGCAGCCTCCGTCAGCTGGCGAATTTCCTCTTCGGGAAAGATTCTAGGCTCAACAGTTTGAACCACCAGAACCCCCTGGAGTACACCGCGATCGACGAGCGGAACGCCCAGGAATGAGTGGTAAGAATCCTCCCCGGCTTCGCTGAAATATTTGAACCGAGGATGATTCCTGGCGTGTTCGACTGCCACAGGACGAACCTGTTCGGCAACCAGGCCAGCTAGTCCTTCATTGACAGCCATGCGAAGCTTTCCGACGCATTCGCGACTCAATCCGAGCGTGGCCGCCAAAACCAGATTGGCGCGGTCAGGCTCCAGCAGGTAAGCGGAACAGACATCAGTGCCAAACCGTCTGGCAATCAATGCCACGATGTTCATCAAGGTTTCGGCCGGCTTGCCAGGCTCAGCCGCCAAATTCCCGATTTCCTCCCACGTCAGCACATAGCGTGCGTCGAGAGAACTGGTTGCATGGTCCCGATCCTGAACTAACTCATCCGGTTGGTCCAAATCTCAACTCCAATTGGCGCGGCTTGTATGGTTTCGCACAGTCGGAAAAAGCGGCAACATTTCCGGCATAAAAACGGGCGGCGAAAACCATATCCTCAGCCCATTCTAACGGCTGAAAACGAACCTGCTCCACATCAAGGACGTATTTGTTCGTTACCAACGTGCTTCCCGCAGGGTCGTACCTTGATCGATCGCGGGACGGCCACCCAAGAATGTAGCCCGTTTAAGACTCTAGTAGCGTGACCTGGCTAAGTCCAATTCGAATTGCCTATTGGACGCATTAATGGCACTTTCGCGTACCTTCGCCTGAGAGAAGTGCAACAAGATTCACATTTCGGTGCACTCGGGGAATTACCGTTGCCGAAGGAGAAGAGTATGCGCGAAAAAACAAGCGCGCCGTATTCACCAGGCTGCATGCCTGGCGAACACAGCGCGCCGTGGGTTAGGAACGCGAAGCGTTCGGGTTAACCTTGCGCAGGATGCAGCACCCGGAACGTGCTGCCTCCGTTTGACCACACCAGCACCAGGGCATCCTGACCGCTCGGCACGTTCGACAGCAACTGCGCCACATCCGATGCGGATTTCACGGCATGTCGATTCACTTCCATGATGACGTCGCCACGCTGCAGGCCCGCATTGTCGGCCGGGCTGCCAGGGTTGACTTCCTCGACGACGGCTCCATGGATCGATCCCTGCGCCTGCAGTTCGTTCCGCTCGTCCGGGGTCAGATCGCCGAGACTCAAGCCCCAACGTCCCTTGCCGTGACCGGCATTGGCAGTCTCCGTGCCTTTATTTTTGTCCAGCGCCTCAAGCGTGACCGCGACCGTCATTGGTTTGCTGTCACGAATCACTTGCAGATGAACCGTATCGCCCGGATGTTTTTGTCCGACCATCATCTGCAATTGCCCTGCGTCGTTCACCGTTTTTCCGTCGAGTTCGGTGATGACGTCGCCGGTGCGCAGGCCAGCCTTTGCTCCGGGCGTATCGGGCTCCACCTCTGACACAAGCGCCCCCTCGGCCTTGTTCATCTGGAAGAACTTGGCGTTGTCGGGAGTGACGTCAGCGATCTGAACTCCGATAAACGGGTGAGTTACTTTGCCGTCCTTGATCAACGTGTCGACGGTGGGCTCGACGATCTGGGTAGGAATCGCAAAACCCATTCCCGAGAACGATCCCGAGGACGAAATGAGAAAAGTATTGATCCCGATGAGCTCGCCACGAGCGTCAACCAGGGCTCCGCCAGAGTTTCCCGGATTAATGGCGGCATCGGTCTGGATGAATTCTCCTGGCTTGCGTCGATCGCCGTCGGGATTGGGGCGGTTCAGCGCGCTGACAATGCCCCGCGTCACGGTAAAGCGGTAACCGTACGGGTTACCAAAGGCGAGCACCGTCTGACCCGGACGCAAACTCGTCGAGCTGCCCCAGGGCACGCTCGGGAAATTGCTTCCATTAATCTTGATGACGGCAAGATCGGTTAGCGGGTCCGCGCCGATCAGCTTGGCGGGCAAGACTTCCCGATTACTCATGGTCACACGAATATCGACGGCGCCGTCGATAACGTGGTTGTTGGTGACGATGTAGCCATCGGGGGAGATGATCACGCCACTTCCCAAACCGTGTTCGATCCTGTTCTGTGGCTGCGAGGGAAAACTGAACTGCCGCCCGAAGGGATTGCCCGGACCAAAAAACTGTTGCATGTCGGGCATGCCTTCCATCTGTGCCGGCTGTTCGTTTGCCTTTGACACAACCGTAACATTCACAACCGCCGGCGTGACGCGCGCCGCCAGGGTTTCCATTGCGCGATCGAGCGTCAATAACGCTCCCACGCTATTGTCATCGAGTGCCGCCGCGGCCGGAGCCGGGGCTGCAGCCGCCTTCGCAGATCTTGTAAAGGTCAGTGTCCCGACCGATCCCACTACGGCCAGGGCAAGCATTGCCACAGCCAGACGCTTCGTCGCGATTGCCTTACAACGTTCTGTCCACATTTTTCTTCTCCTTGTACAACTAATAATGTAGTTGCTAAGCACAAAAAATTTTTGCCGGAGGCTTAAATCGAATTAGCCACCGGAACTCTTGCCATCCACACCCGGTGATGCACCGCGCTCACAAACGTCAATTGCCACACCTGAACGCTCCATAACCGACCATCGGCGCTTCCATACCGGGTGGCTTCAATAAAGACCAGAGTCTGAACTTGCGGCGCAATTCTTTCGTCGACATTCGCTCTCGCCTCGACGAATCGCGCTGGCCGCGCATTCACTGGGGATACGTCTGCGGCGGAAGCGGCGAACTGACGTGGGCGGACCTGCGCATGGATAATTTTGGCGATCGCCCGCGGGGAGGATCCAGCGAGCGACGGCTCGCTAGACCGGACGGCCGCAGGAATTACGACCGGCCCTCGCGAGGAGGATCGAAGCGAAGGCCGGTCGGTCGCAGTTGAGTACGCGGCATTGAAATTACCGCTCATGCCACGATCAAACGCAACGAATTGCGGTGTTATCTCGAGCGTCATAAGGCAAACCAATGCAAATCCGCTAATCATGCCGACAGCCGGCTTCCAGACTCTGGTTGCCAGGGGCCGGTTGGAATCGAGAATCTGCGCGAGCCGCAGCGAGGCCTCACGCGCTCGATGTACTGCGGCCTGGACCATCGACCATCGCGGTTGTGACAAACGATGAGCCAGGCTTTTTTCCAAGAGCGAGACCAGGCAGCTTGCATAGCCGTGCGGATTGGAAGTTTCGGCAAGCACGGCATCGTCACAAGCCATCTCACGTTCCATGGAAAGTTGCTTTTCAATCCACCACACGGCTGGGTGAAAAAAGAAAATCGCGCGCACGATCTTCTGGATCAGATTGGTCCAGTCATCACCGCGTTGCAGATGGGCAAATTCGTGGAGCAGAATGACGTTCAGATCGTTAGCCGGCAGTTCGCGCAATGTCCATGCTGGCAAAACGATTGTCCGGTTCAAAAAGCCGATCGCAGCGGGCACACGCAAGGATTCGGAGCTCGAAATCGTTATCGCCCGCGATGTCGCCGATTTGTATCCGCGAATGGCGTCGAAGGTTTTTTGCAGGGCGGGGGCAAGGTCGTCGGTTGCGATCGGAATACAGCTTTGGCGCAATTGTCGCAGCCGCCAAAGCCCAGCCGCCAGGCGCATGATCGCCACCGACGCGCCAACAACCCACGCGACGAAGACGACCAGGGCCCAGGAAGCAGGAATCGTAACCGCTGGCCGCACGCTTGACGGTAACCAGCCCGCCGATCCGAGTGCGTGGCCTTCGCCGAGAGCGGCCAGCAGGGGAAGCCCCGCGATCACCAGCAATGCCAGGAACCAAACGGCAAACCGGGTTCCGGAATTTTGCCTTCGCAAAACTCGCAAAAGCACCCAGGCGAAAGCTGCGATCAGCATCCCTTCCGGAAGCGCGTTGACGAGATGCTCGATCGAAGTCTGCGCAATTGTCTGCAGCATGTTCATTTCGATGCGCTCCGATCGTTCTTCCCCAGATCGTTCTCCCTGAGACTGCTGTCCTTCAGATCCGTCTCATTTAAAGCTGTCTCCTTCAAACCGAGACCCCGGTCCTTTGAAGCCAGCATCTCTCGCAGGCGACCGATTTCATCCGCCTCGATGCCTTGATCCTCGAGCAAGTTCAGGACAAGCTGTTCGTGCGAGTTCTTGAAGAAACGGTTCACGAGGTGCCGAATTTCCGAGCGCGTCGCTTCCTCTTGTCCAACGAGCGGCGTAAATACATGCGCCCTTCCATCTTTTAGATGTTTCAAATAGCCCTTTTTCTCCAGGACGCGAATCGTGGTCAGAACCGAGTTGTAGGCGAGAACCGGCTTTTGAGTAATCGAATCAAGGACTTCCTGGACGGTACCCGATCCGCGCACCCACAGGACATTCATGATTCGCAGTTCAGCTTCGGTCAAAGTTCCCGACTGTCTCGGCGGCACCAGACTTCCTCCCAGCACATTGGACGCTTGATGGAGCAAAAGGTAACTAATTATTTAGTTGCACGTCGAGACCATCCGGTTGTATGTGCCGGGGGAAGGTCAGGACCTCGCACGTCACTCGAGTTTTTCAGGGACGACCGAGGTCGCCGCGCGCCAATGATTTACGGCCAATGACAGTGCCCAGAATGATCCAGAGTGCAAGCGCGAGCCACTCCCAGCCCGAAAAACTCCCCGGCACGCGCGGCATGAGCTTCATCAGGATCATGGCCAAGCCAACCAGCGCGCCGACGAGGGCGATCAGTCGGCCTGCGATTCGGGGTTTCATGTACAGATAGGCCGTGCACACGGCGAACCATCCAGTGGCAGAAGCTACCGATCCGACCTCTGAGATCGGAACCAGAATGGAGCTGCCGAGAAACATGCACAAGCCCGTGGCCATGCCAACCGAAACGACAGCCACAGACGGCGTCTGATTTCGTGGATGAACGCTTGCCACTCTTCGGTCGACCAGGCCCCGGCGACCCATGGCAAACAGCAGGCGGCTGGCGGCGATGAAGTTTCCATTGAACACTTTAAATAGAGAGAGCAAGGCGGTGCTCAGAATCATGCTCACGATCCACCGCGAGCCGACCGCCTGTTCAAACGCAACCGCAGTCATGAACGGCGCTCCGGTCAGCATTCTCCACGGCGCGACAAAGCCGACTGCGGCGATCACGATAATGTAGAACGCAGCACCGACGATGATCGCCGCGTAGATGGCACGGGAAAATCCCTGGGCTCTGAATTGCGGATTGGCCTCTTCGGCCGCCTTGGTCACCGATTCGTATCCTGTCATGTAATACGGCACGATCTGCAACACCAATAAAATCGAGATAAAAGGGGTGTGGGTAAATAAAGGCGGGAAGTTGGAGGGTGCGCCGCGCGCGACTCCAATGGCCACAAAAATCAGGAAGAGCGCAAGCGTGCCGAAGGTGCTCCAGTTCTGAAACACGGCGCTCAGCCGGACGCCGTGATAATTCACCGCCGTGACGAGAGCCGTGAGAGCTATTCCGATGACCAGATGCGGCAGGTAAACGGGTTTCCCGGCCACGCGGTATAACTCGAGGCGATTGATCGCGGGAAAGATATAGCCTGCGATTCGGCCGACCGCCACGGCTTCCCAAGGGCACACGATGAAGTAAGAAAGCATCATCATCCACCCCGTGTAGAAGCTCACCGCTTGCGGAAAAACTTTCGCCGTGTACGCGACCTCGCCCGAAGCATCGGGCATCGCCATCACCAGTTTGCCGTAGACATAACCGATAGGGAGCAGGAGAACGCCGCCAATGGCGAAGCCCAGAATTCCGCCGAGCGGCCCTCCGCGCAGCAACCAATCGTCCATGACAACAAGCCAGCCGACGCCGACCATTGCTCCCCAACCGAGGGAGAAATAATCGGTGACGCGCAATTTGCGGGCGAGCTGCGTCATCGGCAAGAATCGAGGATTTCGGACCAGCGCGAAAACAGCCGGCGGAAGATTTGCGGTCGTGCGCAGGAAGATGCCAACAGCCGGTCAGGCGGTCTCCCCGCCAAGTCCAGCGGGAGGTCCTGGGACGCGAGACCTAAGACCCGAGATCTGATCCTGGACATGGGCGCGAATTATATCGCATCGCGCCCAAGTGTTTAGTTCAAGCGATCGCGAAGCGCGGCGGACATTCCCTCCCGCGCAGGATGGAGATTGCTTCTTTCAGCGACGAGATCTCAAACACCGAATTCAGGTGGGTCGTTTCGAGCAGCGTGCGGAAAAATGCCGGCGGGTTGACGATCTTCAACTTCGCCGACTTCTGCATGGCCCAACGGCGCATAAGCAGCAAGGCTCCGAGGCCGCCAGCATCGAGTTTCTCAACCTCCGAAACATCCAGCACCAGCACCCTGACGCGATCAAGTTTCTCGATCCGGCGCCTGAAGTCATCGAGCGCGGCCCCGCGCACCATGCGTCCAGAGCAGTTGACGATGGCTATATCATGCAAGCATTCGATTTGAAATTTGAATTCCATATGTCTATCCATACGAACCTGCTTTGTTAAAAGTTCCAGGATCCCCTGTCTCTCAGTTAGACGTGAAGAATGGGGAAAAGTGATCAGCCAAGAATCCGTTGGCAGACACCAATTTTTTCAATGTTATAGCGGTAAGAGACGGTCCCGGAGTATCGTCAACCCCGAATTTTTCCGAGATACAGGGCCATTCCTACCACGGCATCGATTCCAAGCGCATCGAGAGTGTCGATTTCCTGTTGTTCGCTGATACCACCGGCGACCACCAGGTGCCGTTCGGTTGCGCGTCGGATGGCGTGAACCGTCTCCATTGCGATTCCGCCCATCAAGCCTTCGGTGTCGATGTGGGTATAAAGAAAGGTTCCGCAGAAAGATTCCAGCTCGTGAATCATATCGACGGCCGTGATGTTTGTCTGTTGCCGCCAGCCGTCAATGGCAACTCGACCTCCGCGAGAATCGACAGCAAATATCAACGCCGCTTTCGGGACTGTATCGGCAAGTCGGCTTGCGTGCTCGCGATTGATACGGCCATCGGTCAATAACGCCGAGCCGATAATCACCTTACGCGCCCCCAGATTCAGAAGTTCCTGAGCAGTTTCCGGGTCGCGAATGCCACCACCCAACTGACAGGGTATTCGGCCGACAATGTCTTTCACAAGCGAACGGTTGTCGCCAACGCCGCGCGCTGCGTCGAGGTCGATCAACTGCACCATGGGGTATTTCGAAAACCGGTCGATCCAGTAATCGAAGTTGTCGAACTCCAATTTCTTCTTTTCTCCCTGGACCAACTGAACGATTTTGCCTCCCATGAGGTCGATCGATGGAATCAGCACGGCCACCTCACCGGCACGTTGGCGGCCTGCAGTTCACGTTTCAATTGTCCGATGTTCTCAATTCCAAAATGAAAGATGGAAGCCGCCAGCGCCGCATCTGCGCGGCCCTCCTCGAAAACCGCAATGAAGTGTTCGGCCGAACCGGCTCCGCCCGAGGCAATCACGGGAATGGAAACGGCATCGGACGCCATGCGCACCAATTCACAATCGAATCCCGCTTGCGTGCCATCGCGGTCCATCGAAGTGAGCAGAATTTCCCCCGCGCCGCAATCAGCGGCCTCTTTTACCCATTGCAGCGCGTCCCGCCCCGTCGGCGTGCGCCCGCCTGCAACAAACACCTCAAAGGTTCCAGGTCGTCCTTTTATGCGCCGCGCATCGACGGCCACCACGACTGCTTGAGAACCAAAACGAGCAGCGATCCTTCGAATAAGCGTCGGATCCTTCACCGCCGCCGAGTTGATGGCGATCTTGTCGGCGCCGGCCTCGAATACGGCCTCAGCATCCGATAGTTCGCGGATTCCTCCGCCCACGGTGAACGGAATAAACAGAGAGCGGGCCGTGCGCGAGACAACATCCAGCATCGTATTGCGTTTACTGCTCGTAGCCGTGATATCGAGCAGAACAATCTCGTCCGCGCCATCGCGAGCATGCGCCGCGGCGCATTCCGAAGGATCTCCGGCATCGCGCAGATTCACGAACTGAACGCCTTTCACGACGCGGCCCTGATCCACATCGAGACAGGCGATAATGCGCTTGGTGAGCACTTCTTGAACTCCACGGTCGGCCTCAGAGAACAGTCACAGCCCGGCCTCACAGAAATTCCTGAGAATGGCAAGGCCAACCGTCCACGACTTTTCAGGATGAAACTGCACTCCGAAAATATTGCCCTGTTCGATGGCCGCAGAAAAGGGCGCTCCGTATTCGGTCGACGCCGCCGTTGCGGCACCGACCGGCGCCCGAAAAGAATGCGTGTAGTAAACGAAAGAGTCGGAGGCGACGTTGCGCAGCAAACGCGACCCTTCGCGAACTGTGAGTGAGTTCCATCCAACGTGGGGCGATTTTACCGAAGCGGGAAAGTGCCAGCAGCGGCCCGGAAGAATTCCCGCGCCCGCGAATTCTGGAGCCTCGTCACTGCCTTCAAAGAGCCATTGCATCCCGAGACAGATTCCCAGGAATGGCTTGCCCGCCTTCGCACTTTTCAGGACGGCTTCGCGCAAGCCCATATTGTCGAGAGCGTTCAAGGCGCTGAAATGACCGACACCAGGGAGCACGACTTTATCGGCCCTCGCGATGACTTCGGGTTGCGCGGTTATGAGGACGTCGGCGCCGAGATGATCAAACGCTTTCTTCACCGAATTCAGGTTGCCGGCACCGTAATCAACGATCGCGATCATAGAAGTCCCTTCGTGCTCGGCAGCATGCGCCGCAGTTGGCGGTCGCGACAACAGGCGAAGCGCAAGGCGCGCGCAAAGGCTTTGAACAGCGCTTCGATCTTGTGATGGCTCGATCGCCCATACATAACCCGGACATGGACATTCGCGCGTGCGCCACGCGCGAAACCTTCAAAGAAGTCGGATAGGAGTTCGGTCTGCAGATCGCCGACCCGCGTCGCCCGAACCTTGGTCTCGACGACCGCCGCCGACCGCCCGCCAAAGTCCACCGCCGCCAGCCCGAGAGTTTCATCCATGGTCATCAGAAAGTAGCCGGCTCGCAGGATGCCGCGCCGGTCTCCGAGAGCCCGGTCAAATGCCTCGCCAAGGCTGATGCCAACGTCCTCCACGGTGTGGTGCTGATCGACGTCCAGATCGCCCGACGCGGAGAGCCTCAAGTCAAATCCCCCATGCCGCGTGAACAACTCCAACATGTGATCGAGAAACCGGATTCCCGTGGAGACTTCATATTTTCCATGGCCCTCAATGGTGAGGGCAATTCTTATCTCTGTTTCCGCGGTCTTGCGGTGCAGCTTAGCCTTTCTCACGTCCCGACCCCACGGTTCA
>Ga0181522_10000684_pt1 | contig 23680 bp, 26 predicted proteins | sample PEATcosm2014_Bin_27_FD_121103 | JGI IMG/M metagenome (GOLD analysis project Ga0181522, IMG submission 121103) | Peatland microbial communities from MTU Mesocosm Facility, Houghton, MI, USA - PEATcosm2014_Bin05_10_metaG | ecosystem: Environmental > Terrestrial > Soil > Wetlands > Peat | place...
AAATTGCGCGCGCTGATTTATTTCCGCAAGAAGCAGTACGACGACGCCGTTCCGGTGCTCGTGAAGGCGATTGTTCTGGCCCCGCAGGATCCGGACCTCCCAGCGCAACTGGGGCATGCGTATCTGGAAAAGAAAGACTACCCGAACGCGGTGAACGCCCTGGTTGTCGCGATTAAAATGAATCCACAGTCCATTGATGTGCTGAAAGATCTGGTGACGGCGGAGTATCTGAACAAGAATTACCCGGCCACGTTGCACGGCCTGGACATTTTGGCGCAAAAGGAAACACCGCCGCTGGGAAGCTGGTTCGTGCGCGCCACTTGTTACGATAAACTGGGCCAAGTGCAGCCGGCGCTCGATGCCTATAAGAAATTCTTGCAACTGAACAAGGACGAGAACAGCGACATGTACTTCGAGGCAAGCGCGCGCGTTCGAACACTCACTCGGGAACTCGAGAAGAAGAGGTAGTACATTGCCGGCACGCGTTAGGTTTTGGGTAGCCGTTCTTTTGGTGGCGCTGGTTGCGGGGGCGCTGGTAGCCCAGGACCGGACGGCAGAGTTGCGTTCGCGATTTGAGAAAGAGACTGATCCGGTGCGCAAGGCCCATCTGGTGGGGCAATTGGCCGACGCCGAATTCCGCGACATGCACGAGAAGATTGACGCGGGAGATTTAGCAGCGGCCGGCGAGATCGCCGGGCGCGTGCGCGATGAAGCGGAAGCGAGCAAGAAATCGCTGGACGCGACGAAACGCAACGTGGAGGCGCATCCCGACGGTTACAAGCAGCTCGAGATTGCGGTGCGCGAGTCCATACGGCGCCTGGACGATACTATGGTGAGCCTGGCAAAGGACGATCAGAAACCATTGGCGGACGTTCGCAAGGATCTTGATGAGCTGGACCGGCAGATGATCCATCAACTTTTCCCGAAGCGGCCGGAAGCTGCGCCGGCGAAGCCGCCAGAAAAGCCGACGGCAGAGTCGACGGAAGAGCCGAAGAGTTAGGAGCGCGCGATGCTGCGGCAGAGCTGGAGATTGGCGAGCGGGATGATGCTGCTGGTGGCGGCGACGGCGGTTTGCGCGCGCAGCGTTCACGCACAGCAAGAGAAGAAAGATTATTTGACGGATGCGGAAGGCGATCGCATTCGAGATGCGGTGACGCCTCCGGAGCGGATGAAGCTTTTTGTGATTTTCGCGGACGACCGGTTGAAGAAATTCCAGTATGAACTGACTCGCTCCGTGCCGGAGGGCCGGCGGGCCGAGATTTTGAATGGTCTATTGAATGCTTATGCAGGCTGCATTGACGATGCGGCGGACCAGATCGAAGTGGCGCGGGAAAAGCAGGTGGATATTCGTGCAGCGCTGAAAAATATGCAGTCGAAGGGTAAGGAATTTCTGGAAACGCTGCAGAAAATCAATCAGGGCGGGCCGGAATACGATACGTACAAGGACACTTTGCAGGATGCCATCGAAGGAACGCAGGACGCTTTGGCGGACGTGGATAAAGCGCTGAAGGAATTGAATACGGCGCCCGTGCGGAGAAAGCCATCGTGACAAAGCAGCGAGTGAAGATTGCCGTGCCCGGAGGCGAACGAATTTTTCAGCGGATCTATACGCGACTCGGTTGCGAGGGGCGGCCGCCGCATTTTGTGGTGGAATTTCATCCGTACACCGACCTGACGCACACCATTCGTCTGCGCGAAGATACGGCTTACGTGCGTTTGTCGGATGCTTTGGACGATGCGCCGCATCCGGTGGTGGAAGCCACGGCCGCTATTTTGCTGGGCCGTTTGTATCGCCGCGAGCCACCGAAGGAGCTGCTGCAGACGTATCGCGAATTTTCTTATGCGGGTGCCACGCGGCGGCGATTGCTGGCTTTGCGGCAGCGGCGGGCGCGTCGGGTGGAGCATCGGCCGACCGGAACGCACCACGACCTTGATCAGCTTTTTGAGGGGCTAAACGCGCGCTATTTTGACGGCGCGCTTACGAAGCCGCGGCTCGGCTGGAGCCGGCGGGTTTGGAGTAGCCTGCTGGGGTGTTTCGATCCGGCTTTGCAACAGATTGTGATTAACCGGCAACTGGATCGCGAGGGCGTGCCGGAGTTTGTGGTGGCTTACGTGATGTATCACGAGATGCTGCATGTGAAGCATCCGATGAAATTCGCGCGCTGCCGCCGGGAATCGCACGGCGCGGAATTTCGCCGCGAAGAAAAGAAATTTGTGGATTACCAGCGGGCTATGAGGTTTTTGGACCGCCGCCCCATCCACTGAGCGCTCACAAGCAAAGGTTTAGACTTTGTAGCGCCGGCGTCCCGCCGGCTCTGTGGCCTTTGAATCTGTAGCGGCCGGTTCAGGTTCATCGAACCGGGCAGCCGTTGCCGTTGGTTTCATTTCGTAGCGGTGTCCGCCATCGTGGCGCGGCTATCAACGATGGCAGTCTTGCTTCGCGGCACCGCCGCTGAAAAATCTGGTGCCTTTTTCGCGGAGGCTCTTACTTCTTGGAGAGCTTTTCGATTTTCTCGCGGACTTTTTTGGCGTCGGGCGCGTTCGGCAGCACCTGCAGGTATTCCTTGTAATAGCGCAGTGCCTCGGACGGGTCGTCTTTCTTCTCGTAGCACTCTGCCAACAATAGCCGCGGCTTGGCGAAATTGGCGCGCAGCCGGATCGCATCCTCAAAGCGGCTGATGGCGGCATCCACGTCGCCTTTGTGCAAGTAGAACATTCCGACATCAATATCCTGCTGCGCGTGGAAAGGGTCCCAGGCAGGATCGTCTTCGGGAGGCAGCACGCCGGCCTTGGATTTTTTGGGGGTGTCGGCCGGAGTTTTTGCCGGCGCCGGATCGTCGGGCGGCAGCACTTTTTTCGAAGACGACTCTTGCGACGGGTCTGAGCTCGAGTCGGGATTGGCGCTCGGGCGTGGTGGCGTCGCGGGCGGCTGCTGTTGCTGCGGTGGAGTGGCGGGTTGTCCGGGCTGCTGGCCGTGGGTTTCTTGCGGATCTTGCTGGCCGTAACTCACCGGAGCCAACGCGAAAGCCGCGACGGGCAAGATTGCCGCCAGCGCGATGAACAGACCAAATTGTGAAACGTTGCGACGCATCAGGCTCCTGCAGCAATTAGATAGCGTTTGCTATGATGAACGTTGTACGCGGCCCGGTACATAAAGCACGAGACTTTCTGTGGGCCGTCGCCGGATATTGTAACTCTAAGCTATTGTAACTCGCCGCCATGGAACTCCGCGAAAAAGTCGCGCAATTACCGACCCAGCCCGGGGTGTACCTGTTTCAGGACGCCGGCGGCAAGATTTTGTACGTCGGCAAAGCAAATTCGCTACGCAGCCGCGTGCGGTCTTACTTCCTGGAGTCGCACTGGCAGGACGCGAAGACCGGCTCGCTAGTGCGCGAGATTGCGGACGTTGATTACATCGTCGTGGACAATCAGAAAGAGGCCCTCGCGCTCGAAAATAATCTGATCAAGCAGCACAAGCCGAAATTCAACGTCCTGCTGCGCGACGACAAGACTTATCCATATATCCGATACACCGCGTTCGAAAAATATCCCCGGGTTTATGTGACGCGGCGATTGAATAAAGACGGCTCGATTTATTTCGGCCCGTATTTCCCAGCGCGCCTCGCCTACCAGATGGTGAATCTGATCCACAAACATTTCCTGGTGCCGTCATGCACCGTCGATTTGACGCGCACGCACCCGCGCCCCTGCCTGCAATATTACATTCATCGCTGTCTGGGCCCGTGCGTCGCCGGATTGGTGACGGACGATCGTTACACCGAAGCCGCGCGCGACGTGCGCCTATTCCTGGAAGGCCGCCGCAGCGATTTGGCGCAGAGCCTGAAAGACCGCATGCAGTACGCTTCCGAAGCGGAGCGTTACGAAGAGGCCGCCGGCTATCGCGATCTGCTGCGCACGCTGAACGAAATGGAGGAGCGCCAGAAAATTGCCGCGGCTTCGGGCGACGATACCGACGTGCTGGCCTGGTACGCCGAGCCGCCGCAAGTGGCCGTGAATCTATTTCACCTGCGCGGCGGAAAAGTCGTCGATCGACGGGATTTTTACTGGGAAGACATGGAGGAATTTAAGCCCGAGGAATTTCTGCCTTCGCTCATCAAGCAGCTCTACCTGGATGCCGCGTACCTGCCGCGATACATTCACACGCCGATGGAATTTGAAGATAGCACGCTGATCGAAGAAGTACTCACCGAACAAGCCGGCCATCGCGTGGAAATTGTGAATCCGCAGCGCGGGCAAAAACACGCGTTCCTGGAATTGGTGGAAAAAAATGCACAGCATTCCTTTATCCAGCGCTTCCGCGTCTTGAAGCCCAGCTCCGCCGCGATTGTGGACGCGCTGGAATCCGCGCTGGGTCTGCCGGAGCCGCCAAAACGCATCGAGTGCTTCGATATTTCGCACATACAGGGTTCGGACACCGTGGCTTCGATGGTGGTGTGGGAAGCCGGTCGCATGAAAAAATCAGACTACCGTAAATTTATCATTCGCGGCGAAGCCATGCCGGAGGGCGCCGAAAAAGCCGCCGGCATTTTGCGCGACGATTTCGCGAGCATGCAGGAAGCAGTCGAGCGCCGCTATCGCCGTCTGCAGCAGGAACAAAAACCGATGCCGAGCCTGATTTTAATTGACGGCGGGATCGGCCAATTGCACGCAGCGGCGAAAGCGCTAGACAAGCTCGCAATCATCAATCAGCCGATGGCGAGCATCGCAAAGAAAGAAGAAATTCTTTACGTCCTAGGAAAAGAAGACGAGCCAGTCGTGCTCGAAAAACATTCTCCCGTGCTGCACCTGATTCAGCAGATTCGCGACGAAACGCATCGTTTTGCCGTGACGTTTCATCGCCAGCGGCGATCGAGCCGGCGATTGCGAACGTCGCTGACGGAAATACGCGGCGTCGGCCCGCGCACGGCGCAAAAGCTTCTACAGCGTTTCGGAAGCGTCGCGCAGCTCAAGCAGCTCACGTTGGAGCAGCTTGCGGCAGAAGTTCCGCGCGCGCAGGCCCAGCGCGTTTTCGAGGCGTTGCGCGAAACTCAGTCGTCCGGAGCTCCAACTCCGTGACGGGGCAACATAGCTCCAGTGGAGAAACACTTTGCGCTCTCGGCGACTAGCAAGACCGGTGTAGCATCGTCACCGGCTTTAGAATTTTAGACTCAGCACCCGGCGACTAGGAGGGCTCATGAAGATCCCATCCGCATTCCGATTGATATCGCGGCGAGTTCCTCACCGGTGGCGCACCGCAGTCGCGTTGATGACTGTCGCTCTGATCGTCGCGCCGGCTTTTTTCGCCACCCAGGCCGCCGCGGCCGCGCCGCAGGCCGCAACTCTGCAAGCGCTCGCCAAACTCCGCGAAACTTGGGTGCAAGATTTGCGCACGAAGCAACTCGAACCCATCTTGAAGTTTTATGCCGCCGACGCCTCGTTCCTGCAGCCCGACGGTGAACGTATCACCGGCTCCGCAGCGCTCCGCATGCTCTTCCAAACGATCATGGCCACTTTCAACAGCGACCTCACGCTGCACAGCCAAAATCTCGAAGCTTCCGGCGATCTGGCGTACGACAGCGGCGACTTCCAGGAAACGCTCACCAACATCGCCACCGGCGCCAAAATAAATTCCAAAGGCAGCTACGTAATCATCTACAAGCGGCAAGCAAATGGCGCATGGCAAATCGTGCAGCACGTCTGGACCGGCACGCCGCCGCCCGGCACATAATCCGCACACCCAAGCTTTTCTGCCAACCCACGAATCCCCCGCCTACCGAACGGCAGTCTGCCGCGCCCCTGCGCCTGTTGCACGCCCAGACTTTTGTGACCTTCATCACCTCTGCAAGTGGCGAAGGTCACATCCTCGCGCGCTGCATCGCGCAACAATCCCATTGAGAGAAAGCAGGATGGAGGCGGCCATGTTCACTCAAGGTTATCTCTTACTGGCGTTTCTGCTAGTGGTGCTCCTGCTTGGGAAATGGCAATCAGGGCACGGCAGTCACTGAGCAGCTCGGCTGAGTCGAGTCGTTCATGGGGCTTTAGCGAGGTGGGAGAGATGATGGTGCTACCTACATATATTGCGTCTAAGAAGCCGAGCGTCAGTCGCAGCACGAACGTCTATTGGCATAACGAACTGCCGCCTCTCGGAATGCGAGCGATCGGCGAGCATATCGTGGAAGCGAAGAGCCTTCGCGTGCCTGGGACCATCGCTCACCGGGACGGCCTCTGGGACCGGTGCTACGACGATTTGATCGTGCAACTCCGCTTGCGCCTGCAGCAGGAAATTGCTCGCCTCGGTGGCGATTGCGCCCACGTACTGAGCGAATCCATTGACAGCAGCCACGACGCAACCACGGGCGAAGGATGGCTGCACTGTCGCGCGACGTACATGCTCTACCGCCGCGACTGACGCCTCCGGCGAGAGTGCGGCGCCCGAAAATTCAAGCACGTTCGTTGGGGCGGTGTGGAAGGGCGGGCCACCAGCCGATATCAGCGTCAATCGAATCTCAAAAATGGTTGGCCTGTTGATCCGGGGGAACCACCTGCCTTACGGAGGCTCTTATTTGCTTCGAGCTTCTTGGCCTTCTTGAGCTTCTTGGTCGCTTTCTTCGATGCCATGGTTTTTTCTCCTTCCTTCGGATTGCCCTTATCCATGGGCGGTCACACAGCTATATGCAAATGGGGTACCGAATGTCCAAACTCCCGCCTCCCCGGTCCCGCCAATGGCGCGATGCAGCAAGAGTGGGTCTTCGCTCACATCTGGATGGTGACCCGCGGGATGTGAGTACCGCTCACAGTGCCTTTCAGCGTCTCGGTGGCTTCCAGCTTCTTCGCTATCCTCAGGTGCTTGGTGCCCTTGCCGGCTTTGTTTGCCTCGCTGGATCGTTGGGTTGCCATGGTCACTACCTCCTTTGAGTTGGTTTCGATCTGCGCGCTCAATTTCCCGGCCCCAGTTTTCGCGCGGCGGCGACTCGCGCTTTCCCCAGACCTTTCTGCACTAATTTGCGCCGATAGAACCGACGCAATTCTGGATCCCGGCGCACCGCGTGTGCCGCCGCTTCACACCACAGAAGGCGCAGCAGCGGGTTACCTTGCTTGCTCAAACCTCCCAACCGCTGTCGTCCGCCACTGGAGTGTTCCCTGGGAATGATCCCGATATAGCTTGCCAACGCCTTGCCGTTGCTGAATCGTTTTGGATCGCCCAGAAAGACATCGGTCGCTCGCGCCGTGATCGGTCCCACTCCGGGATGAGTCATCAGCAGTCCTGCCGTGGGTCGTGGGCCTGCTTGCTGCAGGACTTGCTGCTTCAGTTGTTCGATCTCCGCTTCGAACCCGGCGTACATCGCCTGCAACTCACTGCGCCGCTGAGCGGTGTGTGTTGCCAGCGGTAGCGATGCGATGGCCCGTTGTCCGCTTTCGCTCCACAGCGAACTCCCTCGCCTTAAACCATTCGCCAGTGCGATAGCCTGCAAAGCGTTCTGTATCCGTGTGCGCAGGCGTACCCACTGATGACGGTGTAAGAGCAACCCTCGCAGATCCAACAGTTCCTGCGACGGCTGCCAGATCGACGGAAAACGGTTTTCTACCAGCAGCTTGAGAAGTAGCCCGGCATCGCGCTGGTCATGTTTCTGTCGGCGCGGTTCGGCCGCTCGAATCGTCGCTGGATGACCTACCTGACAGTCGATCCCGAGCTCTTGCATCAGCTGCAAAAACCACTTCATCGACCCAGTCGCTTCGATCCCTACACGCACCGGACCGGGAAGCGTGGAATAAAACTCCCGCACACTTTCGCCTTCGTGCGGGAGAGTCCGATTCACTACTTCCCCTGTTCCAGTGTCCAACATCGCCAACGTCTGTTGGCGAGCCTGCAAATCACGTTCTTTAATCCGCATCTCGGCCTCCTTCGGTCCAAGCACTGTTGGGGCGAACACCGAACAGTCTACTCGGGCCGTAGCGAGGCCGACGTCGTTATGGCACCAATCAGGAGTTGGCCTAGATGTGCCATGCTCGCTGGCGATGAAAGCAGCTCGAATCCATAGGTTTGGGGGACCCGAGGTAATTGTTGTGGAAGATGTGCCGCGTCCGCTTCCAGAGGCGGGAGAGCTCCTCGTGCGCGTCGCCGATGCTGGAGTTGGTCCGTGGGACGCGCTGATTCGTGAAGGTAAAAGCAAGGTGAGTCCAAAGCCCCCGCTTACTCTCGGAGCGGATTTGTCCGGTGTGGTGGAAGCAGTTGGTCCGGGAGTTGCTCAGTTCAAGAAAGGGGACGAAATATATGGCGTCACCAACCCTCAGTTTTGTGGGGCGCAGGCAGAATACGCAATCGCTTCCGCAAACATGGTCGCTCCCAAGCCGCAGCGATTGAGCCATGATGAAGCGGCTTCGGCACCCGTTGTGGCCGTGACGGCCTGGCAAATGCTGTTCGACTACGCGCACGCACACGCTGGCCATACCGTCATGATTCTCGGAGCGGCAGGAAACGTCGGCGCGTATGCTGTCCAGCTTGCGGCAAAAGCAAACCTTTGCGTCGTCGCAGTCGTTGGGCAGAAAGACATCGAATATGTCCGAAATCTCGGAGCCGAAATTCCCCTGAATTATCAACTCGAAACATTCGCTGGCGAGGTGCGTTCGGTTGACGTCGTCATTGATACCGTTGGAGGAGAAACGCGGGAGCGCTTGCTCCGCGTGCTGAGCCCAGGCGGAATTCTTGTGTCTGTTGTCTCACCCGAAGCGATGCCGCAGCGTTCCGACGTGCGATCCGTATTTTTCTACGTTGAAGTAACGACCGCCCGACTCAATGTCATCTCAGAATTGTTCGACCGAGGAGAGTTACTCCCACAGGTTGGCACGATATTGCCATTGCAAGAAGTGCGCGCTGCTCATAACATGCTAGCGGGTGCTCCCCACAAACGCGGCAAGATCGTCCTACAGGTGACGGTCTGACCATCCGAGCCTGATGGGTGGCACACCCTTCCACACCACCCAAGCGAAAGCAATTGAATTTCCGGTTGCCGCACTCTCGCCTGCCCACCGCAAGCAGGCCGAAGGCGAGGGTGCAGGTTTAGACGCTCCGCCATCAACCAGCACAGCGAACTACGCCCGTCTTTTCCGTCGTTTACCGTCGTCAGTATCTCTACGAATATTCAGCGGCTCAGGAATGTGTTAGCGTGAGTCGGGGCGCTTTTCGGCGCTGCTGAGGACGCGACATGGAAACTGGGGCGCGGGCGAGGGGCTTGGCTGACTGGGTGCGCGAGCGCGCGCTCGGCGATGCTGTCTGCGGGCGCTGGGTCGCAGCAGTCAAGGTGACGGGCGGTTACGCGCGGATGACGGCGCGCAGTGGCGGGCGCTCCTGCGGCGGGCAGGTCTTAGACCCGCCCCTAGGGATGCCGGCGAAGACGAAGCGCCGCAGTGCGCGATGCGCAATCCTAATCGGCTGCTCCGCGACTAGAAATCGTCGTATCCCGCTGAAACTACACGCCAAGACTTTTTCTAATTCGGTCGCATAAACGAGGTTTGCGCGCGCGATTTGTGCGCGCTTCGCGGTTCACAAATCACCAATCACTACTCACCAATCACACATTTCTAATCGCTACTCGTAGAAAATTAGAAATTCGCCTAACCTGCTCACAACAAACGAGAAAACATTTTCTAATCGCTACTTTTTCGGCCATTTTGGCAAATGTCGCCCCCTTCGCCACTCGTCACTTTCTAATCGCAAGTTTTCTGGGCCTTTCGTTGCACCGGCAATCTTGCCTGTGCTCTTCGGTGTTGAATCGGCACAATGCGACGTCTCGCCATCGCTTCCTCGCGGCTTTTCTTGCCTCGGTTGGGAAGGCTGTGCTACTGTCGAGTTCTGAGGTGGACCATGAGCGACAACAGTGTAGGTTCAAAAGTTAGCGTATTTTTGGTTGGGTTGGGAATTGGAGCGCTGGTTGGCATTTTATTCGCGCCGAAGTCCGGCGACGAGACACGTGAATATTTGACGGGCAAGGCCGACGAGGGCCGCGAATTCGCGCAGAAGAAGGCGCGGGAATTGCGCGAGCGCGCGGAAGACTTGATCGAACGCAGCAAAGAGATCATGTCGCGGCAAAAGGATGCGCTTTCCTCGGCGGTAGACGCGGGGAAGGACACGTATCGCAAGGAATCGAAGGCTTCCTAAGGCAGTTCAAGGAGTTAAATGCCGGGCTGGGTCGAGTTTTTCATTAGCATTGCGGCCGTAGCTATCGTTGTGCAGATGGCTATCCTGGTTGCGATGTTCGTGCAGCTGAAGATGTCCATGAAGGAATTTACGCGCATTGCGAATGACCTGCAGGGGCGCGTGGACCCGATCCTGTTGCGCGTGAACCGGATACTGGAAGATTCTGAGGGCCGCATTTCCAGCGTGATGGGCGATACCGCCGAAATCACGCGCCTCGCGCGCGGCCAGGCGCAGAAAGTGGACCGCGTTTTCACCGAAGCGCTCGAGCGCCTGCGCATCCAAGTGATCCGCGCCGATCAGATTTTGACTGGCGCCATGGAAGTGGTGGACGAGGCCGGCACCAAATTCCGCAATACCCTGTGGGGCCCCATCCGGCAAGCTTCCGCCGTGATGAAAGGCATCAAAGTGGGTCTGGATATGCTGCGCCGCCAGCAAAATAATAAGCCTGAATCGGATGCCGATTCCGTGTCGCAAGACGAAGAACTATTTATTTGATCCCGAGCTTCGCGGCTGCACATTTTATCTAGCTGCGGCTTCTACAAGTCGATTTTCCCGCAGATTTTTTCCTGAACATTAAAATCTGAAAACGATCAGCGAATCCATCCGCCGCCGAGGACTTTTTCGCCGTCGTAGAAAACGGCGGCTTGGCCCGGCGTGATCGCGCGCTGGGGCTCGCGGAAATCGACGCGGGCGGTGATGGCGTCGATTGGAATGATCTCAGCTGCGGCGGGTTCGTGGCGATTGCGGATTCTTACCATCGCCTGAACCGGTCCTTCGGGAACGAGATACGGAATCCAGTTCACGTCGCGGACTTCGCAAGTGCTGCGGCGGAGTTCCTGATCTTCGCCGACGACTAGACGATTCTGCTTCCGGTCGAGCGCTACGACGTACATCGGCGGCTGCCCGCCTGCGAGGCCGAGTCCCTTGCGCTGGCCTACTGTGAATTGGTGCAGGCCATTGTGGCGGCCGAGAACTTCGCCGGAAGCGGTGACGATGTCACCTGATTCCTTCGGCAGTTCACTTCCCTGCTCCTGCAGATAGCCTTCGATAAACTTCACGTAGTTTCCTGTGGGCACGAAGCAGATTTCCTGGCTTTCGGGCTTTTCCGCGACCGGCACTTGCAGGCGGCGGGCGATTTCGCGGACTTCTTGCTTGGAGAGTTCGCCGAGCGGGAAATCGGTGCGGGCCAGCTGCACTTGCGTGAGGCCGAAGAGGAAGTAAGTTTGGTCCTTGGATTCGTCCACGGCGCGGAGGAGCTCGTAGCGGCCAGTCTCGGCGTTGTGGCGCACACGAGCGTAGTGGCCGGTAGCGATGCGCTCGGCGCCGATCTGGCGCGCGGTGACGAGAAGCTGATCGAACTTCACGTGGTTGTTGCACATGGTGCAGGGGATGGGCGTGCGGCCTTCGAGGTAATCGGCTACGAAGGGCTTAATGACGTTCAGCTCGAATTCGCGCTCGAAATTCACGACGTAGAAAGGGATGCGTAGGTATTCGGCTACGCGGCGCGCATCGTAGACGTCGTCGTGCGAGCAGCACCGATGCTGGGCGGGGCCGCTATTTTCGAGTTGCGGCAGGCGGCGCTGATTCCAAAGTTGCATGGTTAGGCCGACGATGGTTTGGGCGCGGTCGTGGAGGATGGCGGCGACCGTGGAGCTGTCTACGCCGCCACTCATGGCGACTGCGACGGTGTTCGCGGTGGCGATCGTTGGCTTTGTGCCTGCGGGCTCGAGTTGGGTTAGTGATGACAACTGTTTGGTCCTTGCCGCTTGCGAATTCTGCGAAACAAATCCAAAGGCAAATTCAATTGCGCCCGCCTGAAACAAAAAGCAGGCGGCCGCTACACAATCCAAGAGCAAAACCAAGAGCCGGCGAGACGCCGGCGCTACTAAACCGGGCACGTCGCCGCGATATCACGCTGACATCTCTGTGTTTGCGCTTAGCGGCGAGAGGGCGCGGAGGCGCTCGACTGCTTGCGGGATTAGCGCGATTGCTTGGTCAATCTCTTCGGGCGTCGTGTTGCGGCCTAGACTGAAGCGCAGGCTGCTGCGGGCTTCGTCGGGCGAAAGGCCGATGGCCATCAGCACGTGCGACGGGCCTACTGCGCCGGAGGAGCAGGCGGCGCCTGTGGAGCAGGCGATTCCCTGAAGGTCGAGCGCGATTACCAGCGCTTCGCCTCCTGCGGCGTGAAACGAGATGTTCGAAGTGTTGGATACGCGCTGGGCACGGTTTCCGTTTACGCGGGCTTCGGCGCACGTCGCCAGCAGTGCGTCTTCGAGGCGATTGCGCAGCGTCGTGATGCGGGCGCAGTCCGTCATCATATTCTTGCGCGCCAGTTCCGCGGCCTTCCCCAGGCCCACGATGCCGGGAACATTTTCCGTGCCAGGGCGGCGGTCGCGTTCGTGATGGCCGCCGTGGAATTGCGGCTCGAGCGGAGTGCCGGAGCGGACGTAGATCGCGCCTGCGCCCTTGGGTCCGTAAAACTTGTGCGCGGAGATGGTGAGCAGATCAACGCCGAGGCGGTTCACGTCGAGCGGTATCTTTCCGGCGGTCTGCACGGCGTCGCAATGGAATATGACCTTCGCGGCAGCGGCGATGCGGCCAATTTCTTCGATCGGCTGGATGGTGCCGAGTTCGTTGTTGGCGTGCATCACGCTGATAAGAATTGTTTCGGGCTTGAGCGCGCGGCGGATGTCTTCGGGATCCACGACGCCTTCGCGGCCTACCGGAACATAGCTGACTGCGATGCCGAGTTTTTCGAGTGCTTGCGCGGCGTTCAGGACCGCGTGATGTTCGATGGCTGTCGTAACGATGTGCTTGCGCGGTTCTTGCGAGGCCGCGACGACTCCGAAGAGCGCGAGATTGTCGGATTCGGTGCCGCCGCTGGTGAAGACGATTTCGGATGGCTTGGCACCCATTAACGCGGCTACCGAGGCGCGTGAGGCATCCACTGCGCCACGGGCGCGCTGGCCGGGGGAATGAATCGAGCTGGCGTTGCCGAAGCTTTCAGCAAAATACGGCAGCATGGCGTCGAGGACGGCGGGGTCCACGGGCGTAGTCGCGTTGTAATCGAGATAGATGCGCATGTCGAGAAGTTGCGAGTATTCAGGATAGCGGTACGCGTGGGAGGGGTCAAGCAGAGGCCAGTAGGGGTAGCGCAAGGCTGGTAGTACGAGTGCGTTACAGGTACGCGCGGGTTGTCTTGACAGGCTTGCGGGCGTCCGATAGCGTCGAAGAACGCGGCATCATAGATTTTGCGTTCGAGCCGCGCAATTCACGGGGGCAAAACTTGGCGCGGCCGATTATTACTTTGACGACGGACTACGGGACGAGCGACCACCTGGTGGGAGTGCTCAAGGGAGTGATCCTGAGCATCAATCCCGAAGTGAATATCGTGGATATCACGCACAACGTGATCGCGCATGACGTGCTGGATGGAGCGCTCACGATCAGCCAAGCATACCGGTATTTTCCGCCGAAAACGATTCATATGGTGGTGGTGGATCCATCGGTGGGGACACAGCGTCGGCCAATTTTAGTCGCCGGAGATCAGCATTATTTTGTGGCGCCGGATAATGGAGTGCTTTCCGCGATTTACGATCAGTCGGAATCGCTTTTTGTTTGGCACATCACTTCCGAGCATTATTTTCGGCAGCCGGTGAGTAATACATTTCATGGGCGGGATATCTTTGCGCCCGTGGCGGGATGGCTTTCGAAGAACTGGCAGACGGCGAGTTTTGGCGAGCAGATCGAGGATTTCGTGCGCTTCAGCATTCCGAAGCCGAAGGTGAACGGAAATTCGATCAAGTGCATTGTGCTTAAGTTGGATAACTTCGGGAATTTGATTACGAATCTGAAGGGCGACGAGACGCCGGCTTTGATTGCGCCGGACGCGAAATTCACGATTCGGGCTGGGAATGCAGAGATCAAGAAATTGTTGCCGACGTTTGCGTCGGGAGCGGCGGGGGAACCGTTCGCGATTATTGGGTCGGGTGGGTTTTTGGAATTGAGCGTGAATAAGGGGAACGCGGCGCGGGTTTTAGGAATTGGGCGGGGAGCTGAGGTTACTGTGGAGTTGGGGTAGGCGTTTTTTGTTTGCGTTATTCTGCTGATTTTTCCTGTGGGTTCATTCCGAATTGATTGATGGGTGGTTGTGTCTGCGCATTCGCGATGTTTATGCGGGCTCGGGACGCCGTGCGCAGTATATCGGCAGGCGAGGCAAGCCTCGCCTAGGGTGATTGTTGCCAAACGTTAGGCTGCGACGAAAGCGGCGGCAAGCCGCCGCACTCCAAATGGACCTCGGTGCGCGGCGACGGTTAGCGAGGCGATGGGCCTTGCTTGCGTTGCTAGCGGGCTAGCGAGGTGATGATCAGGTAGGAGCGCATGCGGGGGTCTAGCCAGTCGCGGAGGGCGTCGCCGAGGAGGTTGAAAGCTAGGACGGCGGTCATTACGGCAAGGGCTGGAAAAATTACCAGGTGCGGAGCGTCGAAGAGGTGGGTGCGGGCGTCGTTGAGCATGGCGCCCCAGCTGGGCATGGGGGCTAGAACTCCTACACCAAGAAAACTCAGCGTGGATTCGGCCAGGATGGCGCCGGCCATAGCGATGGTGGCTTGCACTAGGATGGGTTGCAAAATATTGGGCAGGAGATGGCGGACCAGAATGCGGGCGTGTGATGCGCCCAGGGAGCGCGCGGCGAGGACGTATTCCATCTCCTTGGCCTGCAGAATTTGCGCGCGCGCGAGGCGCGCATAACCGGCCCATCCGGTGACGACCAGAGCGAGAATTACTTTGTCGAGGCCGGGGCCAAGAAACGCAGCGAAGGCGATGGCAAGCAGGATGCCGGGGAACGAGAGAAATGCGTTGATCAGGATGATGTTGACGAAGCGATCGAACCAGCCGCCGAAATAGCCCGCGACCGCACCGATTGTAAGGCCGATTATTCCCGCACCGAAAACCACGCAGATGCTGACGAGCATGGAAACGCGCGTGCCGAAGATGATGCGCGAGAGGATGTCACGGCCGAGCTCGTCGGTGCCCATCCAGTGGGCGGCGGTGGGCGGGACTAGACGCGCCGGCAGATTTTGCGCGACGGGATCGTAGGGAGCTAGCCAGGGCGCGGCCAGCGCGACGATTACCAGAATCAGCGTGAGCGCGAAGCCCCAGCGGCCGGGAACGCTGCGGCGCAGGAAATCGCTCAGTTCGTGCACAAGTTCGCTCACGAGTCTGCGCGGTGGAGATTTCGTTTGCGCCGCGCTCATTCGAAGCGCACCCGAGGGTCTACCAGCGCGTACACCAAGTCGGTGAGCAGGTTGACGAAAACGTAGGAGACAGCGATCAGCAGGATGCAGCCTTGCAGCAGCGGATAATCGCGGGCGCCGATAGCTTGGACGGCGAGGCGTCCGATGCCGGGCCAGGAAAAAATGGATTCGGTGACGATAGTGCCGGCCAGAAGCGTGCCGAATTGCAGGCCAAGGATTGTGAGGATGGGAATCAACGCGTTGCGCAGGGCGTGGCGAAACAGGACGCCGGGTTCGGAGACGCCTTTCGCGCGGGCGGTGCGAACGTAGTCGGCAGAAAGCTCTTCGATCACGGAGGTGCGCACCATGCGCGTGAGGATGGCGGCGAGGGCGGCGCCGAGGGTGAATGCGGGAAGGATGATATGCGAGACGCCGCCGCGTCCGGAGACCGGGAGCCATCCGAGCACGACTGAAAAGAAGAGGATGAGAACCGGGCCAAGCGCGAAATTAGGGACGGAGAGGCCGAAGAGAGTGAGGACACCTAGGGCGTGATCGGTTCTTTCGCCGCGTTTGTGTGCGGCTAGCACTCCGGCTGGAATACCGATCAGCGCGCAGATTAGTAGCGCGACTAAGGCGAGTTCGAGCGTCGCGGGATAATGTTCGGCGACCACCTTCAGCACGGGTTGCTGGAAGCGGAATGATTCGCCGAGATTTCCGTGCAGCACGCCGGCTAGATAGCGGCCATATTGCACGGGAATTGGCAAATCGAGACCTAGCGCGTGCCGAAGTTGCGTCAGGTCTTCGGCGCGGGCGCCTTCACCGAGCATTTGCGCGACGGGATCGCCGGGAACTATGTGCGCGAGAAGAAAAACCATGGTGAGGATCAGCCATAGCGCTGGCAGCGCGAAGAGCAGGCGGATTGAAATGTAGCGAATCATTTATGGGCTGGCCCGGAAGATGGCGAATCAGCCGCGGGCTCGTCGGGAGGGGGTGCCTCGGTTGCGTCGGGCGGCTTGGTGGATTTTTTCCGGGCGGCGCGACGGACTTTCTTGGCGACGCGGGACTCGGAGGCTGAGTTCGGCGCGGGCATTTCCAACACGTCGGCTCGCCCGTCGTGATGCGCGCCTGCATCCTGCGTTTCGGCTGGCGCGACTTCTGTGGCGTGCGGCGCAGACTTTGTCGCTGGCGAAGGAACAATCGCGGGAGGAAGCGGCTTGATTTTCAGGCGCGAGACGCGGCGATGGTCCATTTCCATTACCGTGAAGCGATAGCCATCAGCTTCGAAACTCTCGCCGCCGCGGGGTATGAATCCGAGGCGGGTTAAGACGAAACCACCAACCGTTTCGTAGGAGGGATCTTCGGGGAGGACGATGTTGTAGCGTGCGGCGAGTTCGCGGATTTTGATGGCCGCGTCGAAGATCATGCCGCCGTCGGAGAGCGTTAGCGGGCGCTCGACGACATCGAATTCATCGTGAATTTCACCGACCATTTGTTCGAGGATGTCTTCGAGCGTGGCAAGGCCGAGGATGCTGCCAAATTCGTCCACGATCATGGCGAGGCCGGTGCGGCGGGCGCGGAATTCCAGGAGCAGTTCGCTGACGGGCTTGGTTTCGGGAACGATGAGCGCGTCGCGCAGGACGGTGCGCAGATTGAATTCGGCGAGAGGCTGGCGATCTTCGGCGCGGCGGGCGCGATCGAGCAGGATCCAGATCATGTCCTTGATATGGACGAAGCCTAGGATGTGGTCGAGCGTGCCTTCGTAGACTGGAATGCGCGAGCGTTGGGTGGTGGCGAACATGGTCATGGTGTCTTCGAGAGTCGCGGAGGCGGGGAGGGCGTGAACGTCGGGGCGCGGGACCATGACTTCGCGGGCCTGGATCTGGCCAAGCTCCATCGCTGCTTGAATAAATTTTACTTCGGCTGCGGGGAGCAGGCCGCGGTCGCGGGCTTGCTGGATCATCACCTGCAATTCTTCGGTGGAACGGACCAGGGTGTGACTGTGCGGTGAAACCACGCCCAGGGCGCCGACGATTTTTTCGGCCCAGCCGTCGAGAAGATCGATGGCCCAGCGAAAGGTATTGAGAAACCAGGAAAATGGGCGCGCGATCAGCAGCGCGACGCGTTCGGCACGGGCGAGGCTGAGGCTTTTGGGGACAAGTTCGCCGAGGACGACTTGCAGGACTGTGAGAAGGCCGAAGGCGATGGCGAGAGCGGTGGCGTGCGCGATGATCGCGGCCCAGGGGCGCGGGATGGCTTGCACAAGCGGGCTGAGAATGCCGGCGAGAGTGATTTCTCCGAGGTAGCCGAGCGAGAGGCTGGCTAGGGTGATGCCGACTTGCACGCCAGAGACTACGCGAGTGAGATCGGTGAGCAGCGTTTCGACGACTTTAGCGCGGGCATCACCTTGTTCGACGAGTTGGCGGACGCGGGATTGGCGTACGGCGATCAGCGAGAATTCGGCGGCGGAGAAGAAGGCGTTGATGCCTACCAGCGCCAGGACTGCGAAGAGTTGCAGAGCGATCATTGCTGGTTGATTTTAGCAAGAGGCGCGGGGCAATGGGGGAAAAGCAGTGCTCAGTGTTGAGTGACGAGTGATAAGTTACGAAAAGCGAGTATGGCAAGTCTTGGCTGACGCGACTTGAGCCTATACACGGGTTCGCTCGACTACTTTGCTGATTGCTTCTGTGCTTGGGCTGCGCGGATTTTTGCGGTGGCTTCGGTGGACTTTCCTCGTGGGATTGTCAGGGTCGTCCAGTTTTCCGAGGCGAAATGCTTGGCTAGGAATACGATTTGGCCTACGTGGTAGGAATAGTGGGCTACTTGGCGATTGATGGCTTGCATGACCGAGTGGGGTTCGTTGCGGATAAGGACTTTGCGGCTGAGGTCGGCGTCGGTGAGCGCGGCCAAGGCGTCGAAGAGATGTCTCCAGCCGGTTTCCCATTGGGCGAGGAGCTGGTCGCGTGTTGTGGCGGGGGATTCGAATTCGGTGTCGCGGTCGCGGTCGGGCTTTTCGCCGTCGGTGGTGAGAAAATCGGTCCAGCGGGAACGCATGTTGCCGTGGAGGTGTTTGACGATGATGGCGATGGAATTGGATTCTGCGTCGAGGGTGGTGGTGAGCGCTTCATCGGAGGCTTGAGCGATCGCGCGCTCGCCGAGGTGTTTGTAATAGCGGAGAACGCGGGTGGCGTCGGTGACGTAGGAGGTGGCGAATTCGTGAGGCACAGCGGGATTTTGCATCGTTTTGGGGGGCGGGGGCAATAGTTAGCTGGATGCGCGATTCGTTGCGTTTGCGTGCGTAATTCGCTCGATTGCCCGCGAGCGATTTTGTGGGCTACACTGCGCCGCTGTTGCGGATGCAAGATAGAGGCTCAGACGAATGACACGTGCGTCGCGGATCTTTCGATCTTTGCTGGCGGTCTTGCTGCTGATCGTTGGCGGCGCGTTGGTGCTTGGTTGGTGGGTGGTGCAGCGGCCACTGGCGCAACTGGATGGGAGCGTCGCGATTGGCGGATTGAAGGATGGCGTGATTGTGGATCGCGACTCTTGGGGGCAGCCGTGGATTCGCGCGAAATCGCTGCAGGATGCGGTGACGGCACAGGGATACGTGATGGCGCAGGACCGATTGTGGCAGATGGATTTGCTGCGGCGAGCTGCGAGCGGGGATTTGAGCGAGATTTTTGGCGAGCTGGGGCTGACCTACGACCGGGAAAATCGGACTTTGGGGATGCGACAGGCGGCGGAACGCGCGGCGGCGGATTCTTCGCCGGAAATTCGCGGGTTGCTGGAGGCTTACGCGCGGGGAGTGAACGAGAACATCGCGGAGCGCGGCGGGAAATTGCCGATTGAGTTTGTGGCGCTGGGGTATAAACCGCGGGCTTGGACGCCGGCGGACACTTATTTGATCAGTTTGTATATGTATAAAACGCTGACTTCGACATGGAAGGAGAAACTGAACCGGCAGTGGATTACGGAGAAGGTCGGCGAGGAGCGCGCGCGGGATCTGTTTGTGAGCGATTCGCCGCTGGATCATTTTATTTGGACTGGGGGGACTTCCCTGCCCTCTGGTGTTTCGCGTGTGGGCTTGTTGTCCTCGACGCGAGTGTCCAATCAGCAGCGCGGCAATGATGCGGATGAGCCGCCGTTTGTTTCGCTTGCGTGGGATGCGGCGCAGAATTTTTTGGCGCAATTCGAGGAGGAGTCGTCGGAAATAATTGGCAGCAATAATTTTGTGGTGAGCGGGGCGCATACGGCTTCGGGCAAGCCGATGCTGGCGAACGACACGCATCTGCAGCTTTCGACGCCGGCGCTCTGGTACATCGTACATCTGACGGCGCCGGGGCTGAATGTGGAGGGGTTTGCGTTGCCGGGCGCGCCGCTGGTGATTATCGGGCACAACGAGCGGATTGCTTGGGGATTCACGAACAGCAATGCGGACGTGGAGGATCTCTACATCGAGAAATTTTCTGATACGAACCCGCTGGAATATTCCGCGAACGGCACGATGCTGACGGCTCAGGTGCGTCACGAGGTGATTCGCGTGCGCGGGAAACCGGATGTGACACTGGATGTTGTGCTGACGCGGCATGGTCCGATCGTTCATCGCGATGCGGTGGAGGAACGCGGACGGGCTTATGCGTTGCGCTGGACGGCACTCGAGCCTGGGGGGCTGGATTTTGGATTTCCGTTGTTAGGCCAGGCGACGGATTGGAATTCCTTCATCGCGACGACGCGGCATATTGCTGGGCCGGGGCAGAACACGATTTACGCGGATGTGGATGGGAATATCGGGTTCACGATTCCGGCGCGCATTCCTGTGCGGGCGAGCGGCGATGGTGCTTTCCCAGTGCCTGGCGATACGAATTTGTATGAGTGGAAGGGATATATTCGGTTCGAGGAATTGCCGCGTGTGGAAAATCCGCCGGACGGGATTATTGCGACGGCGAATGCGCGGACCGTCGGGCCGGGGTACAAATATTACATTTCCGATCGGCAGGCGGGGCCTTATCGGACAGCGCGACTTTATGAATTGCTTTCTGGGCGCACGGGGCTGACGGCTGCCGACTGCAATGCAGTTCAGAACGATATTGTGAGCTTGCCGAATCGGTTTTTGGCTGGTGCCCTGCTGCAAGCGGCGAAGGCGAAGCAGCCTGCGGATGCGCGGGCGCAGCGATTGCTCGGCAAGCTGGCGGGATGGGACGCGCGGGCTACGGCGGATTCTGTTGAGACTTCGTTTGTGGAATACACGCGGAGGGCTCTTTTTGTGCGTTTGTTGCAGCCTTTTTTGGGCGACGAGGTTACGAAGTACGAGTTGTGGGAGCCGCAGAGCGTTTACAACGATGTGTGGTGGCGCGACAAAGTATTCCTGGAGAATGTGTTGCGTGAGCGGCCTGCGGCTTGGCTGCCTGGCGGGTTTGCGAATTACGATCAATTGTTAATGGCCAGCACGGATGATGCGGTGGCGGCGCTGCAGAAGCAGACAGGCCAAGCGAGCGAGTCTGCGTGGAACTGGGGACGGCTGCATCCGCTGGACATGGTTCATCCGCTGGGGCGCGCGGGATTGCTGCACCGTTTACTGAGCATAGGCGGTTACGAACAGGGTGGGACGATTGATACGGTGCGGGCGATGGGCGTAGGGCATGGGCCGGCGATGCGGTTTGTGGCGGATTTGTCGAATTTCGATCACTCGTTGATGGAGATTCCTACTGGAGAATCGGGGCAGTACGCGAGTCCTTATTATCGCGACCAGTTCGCTGAATGGTTTGCGGGGCGCGGGATTCCGGCGGCGTTTACGATTGCCGCCGAGGATTCGGCGCGCGCGCACCGACTGACGCTGTTGCCGGGCGATAAGAGGTAGACGGTTAAGCTTCGGCTGCCGCGTTAAGCCGGACCTGAGTGGCAGGAAGCACTCAAACTGCGATGTCATGCAAGTGTGATGATCTACGTATGAAAAGCGATAAGCCGTTGTCGTTGGTTGATGTTGGACGCTTTTCTAGCGTACCGAAGAGAACCTTTCGTGAAGCTTGAGTTTTAGCCGCGAATACCTTCGTCGCTTGGGCAATGTTTACCAGGCTGCGAAGCGTAGGATTCGCGACGTTGAATTTTCAGATGTGCTTCGAATTCGTTTTTGAGGTAATTCTTCCGGTTCTCGGTATCGTGCTCGAGCTCGCAGATTGGAAATTTGCTAGATGGGCGAACGTCGGTTGTTTCACCGTCGCAGGGTGTTTCTGGCTTGCCGGAGCAATTTGGTGGCATTCAGGCGCTTTTTTCGGCGTCCTGCTTATCGTCGCGTTCAGATTGCTGCTAGTCGCAGGACCGACTGAGATTGTGTACCGACTAACGCAAGGCGATCCTTCCTATCCGGCCAACTCCTGATGAGTCTCGTGGCGGGATAAAGGCCCAGAACCGACAAGAGTGTCGAATTGCTGCAAGAAAATCGTCGCGAAAGAATCCGGTTGGCTGCTACAGTGGTGGGATATTTCCAGCGCTTGTGGGCTGGGCGGAACGAGGCAGAATGAGTCCGACGTCGAATAAATCGGTTGTGCCGGCGGAAGCGCCGAAGAAGGGCGATTTTGAGAAGTCGCTTACGCGGCTTGAGGAAGTGGTGAAACGTTTGGAGAGTGCGGATTTGTCGCTGGACGAGGCGATGCGGCTCTTCGAAGAGGGCGTGAAGCTTTCGCGCGAGTGCCAGAAGCAGCTGGAAGAGGCGGAAGGGCGCGTGGAGATTTTGCTGAAGAAGGCGGACGGAAAGATTGTGGCGGAGCCGTTTAATCCGGAAGATGAAAATAACTAACGTCGGCCGGCTGATTTTTTCAAAGCGATTCGCATACCAGACATCTGCATCGAACCTATGACGATCCCCGATTTCTTCGAGCAGGACAGAGCCACAGTGGAAGCGGCGTTGCAGGAGCTTTTGCCGCCGGACGATTCGCTGCCGATTACCATTCATAAGGCGATGCGCTACAGCGTGTTTGCGGGCGGCAAGCGCGTCCGGCCGATTTTGTGCATGGAAGCCGCGCGAATGTTTTCGCAGGAGCAGAGCGGAGCGGTGCAGGTGGGCTGCGCGCTGGAATTCATTCACACCTATTCGCTGATTCACGACGACCTGCCGGCGTTGGACAATGACGATCTGCGGCGCGGAAAACCGACCAATCACAAAGTGTTTGGCGAGGCGATGGCGATTCTGGCGGGCGACGCGCTGCTGACTTTGGCGTTTCACACTTTGGCGCTGGCGCCGGTGGAACCGCAGCGGCGGTTAACGATTCTAGCGATGATTGCAGAAGCCGCGGGGACCGATCGCGGAATGATCGGCGGGCAGGTGGCGGATTTGGAAGCGGCGGGGAAAGCGCCGGACAAGGGAATGCTGGAGTACATCCATTTGTCGAAGACGGCGGCTTTGATTCGCGCGTCCATTGTGGGGGGCGCAATTGCCGGCGGGGCGGATCGCGGGGATGTGACACGGCTGCTGGCGTTTGGGGAATCCATCGGCTGGGCGTTTCAGGTGGTAGACGATATTTTGGATGTGGAGGAGTCGTCGGCGGCTTTGGGGAAGACTGCGGGGAAGGACCAGGCGCAGAAGAAGGCGACTTATCCGGCTTTGCATGGGCTGGAGGTGTCACGGGATATTGCGGCGGATTTGGAGGCGAAGGCTTTGAAGGAGTTGGATTTTTATGGGGAGCGGGCGGGGAGATTGCGGGCGTTGGCGCAATTTTTGGTGGCGCGAAGGGCTTGAGGGTTTGCGATTGAGCTTGGGGAAAATCTAGCTCAACTGATTACCACAGAGGGCACAGAGGAACTGCGGAGAAAAATCTGAGAAAGATAGAGGCGTTTACCGCAGAGACGCAGCGAAAGCCGGGCGCGTGATTGTTTTTTCCTTTTGCGCATGAAATCAAAAAGCACTTCTGAGACGGCTGCTTCGGACAAAACCATTCGGAATCGCAAGGCTGGGAAAATACGATTGGATGTTTTGATTGTGGAGCGCGGGCTCGCGCCTTCGCGGGAGCGTGCCCAGGCTTTGTTGCTGGCTGGGAATGTGTTGGTGAACGGGCAGAAGATGGAGAAGCCGGGGTCGCAGGTGGCTGCGGACGCGCGGGTGGAAATTATCGGCGAGGCGCTGCGGTACGCTAGCCGGGGCGGGTTGAAGCTGGAGGGGGCGCTGGAGGATTTCGCGGTTTCGCCGGAGGGCCGAGTTTGTTTGGACGTGGGGAGTTCGACTGGCGGGTTTACGGATTGTATGCTGCAGCGCGGGGCGGCG